>WNFN01096683.1_pt1 | contig 11577 bp, 10 predicted proteins | sample 5400161 | NCBI WGS metagenome assembly WNFN01 (sample SAMN13153353, study PRJNA577476) | soil metagenome | isolation source: 80 cm saprolite on Douglas fir-dominated hillslope | place: USA:California | collected 2013-09-17
AGAACTTTCATCCTGCGCGGCAATGTAGTCGACCTGGCCATCGGTATCGTCATCGGCGCTGCTTTTACCGCAGTCGTCAATGCGGTGGTCGGTGATATTATCACTCCTTTGATTCCCATCCCAGGTCATTCTCTTTCAGGTCTGATCTGGCATCCCCCTTATGCTGGCAAGGACGCAAATGGCAACGATATTGTTGTCAATTTTGGAGCCTTGATCAATGCGCTTATCAGTTTCCTGATCGTTGCCTCAGTCCTTTATTTCTTTATTGTGCGCCCGGTCGCGGCTCTCATGGCTCGCTATCAACCGCCAGTCGTCAAGCCACCCGCGACGCGCGACTGTCCATATTGCCTGCAAGCAATCTCCTTGAAGGCCACGCGTTGCCCCTTCTGCACATCCGAGGTGCCCGCCCAGAGCTAACCTTTCGCCTCACTCCATAAAAGAGAGGGCGGAGCGAGATCGGCGCAATCGCGCCGATCTCGCTCCGCCCTCTCTTTTATGGAGTGAGGCGAAAGGTTAGCTCTGCATATCATGCATTTGCCTTGCATCTGAAGCTCATTCTAGCATACCCTTAGAGGGGAACGAGGCAGACAGAATCTAGCTAACGCGATGTGCAAGTTTATTTGAACGGGGTCCAGGGGCAGCGCCCCTGGCGGGGTTTGGGGTGTCCCCAACTTCTCCCTTCTGCTCGCCGCAGCAGGCGGCAGAACAAACTTGCACATGGGATTAGCTATCTGAAAAGGAGCTATCATCATGATTGCAGAAGACGTACTGCACGCGCGGGTGACCGAGTGGGTCACGCAAAATTATAGCAACGCCGAACACCTGGTGCGGGCCGAAACATGGCTGCTGCGTTTACAGCCGGAGGCTCCGCAGGCACTGCGTCTGGCCGCGCTCACCCACGACATGGAGCGGGCCTTTCCCGGGCCTGATAGTCCCACAGCAAAGAGCGGCGGCATCGATCACGATTATTATCATGCGCACTCCGAACGTTCGGCCACTATTGTTGGCAAATTCCTGCGCGAGCAAGAAGTAGCTGAGTCATTTGTAGAGGACGTAACGGCACTCATTCGTGTACATGAATATGGTGGCTGGCCTGAGGCTAATCTGCTCCAGGCGGCGGATAGCCTGAGCTTTTTGCAAGTCAACGTGCCTCTCTTTCTCCGCTCCATTCCCAAAGACAATGATGGAAGCAAACGCGAAGATGTGCGCATCAAATTCGCCTGGATGTACGAGCGCATTCAGATCCCGGAGGCCCGTGAACTGGCTGCCTCGCTGCACAAAGCCGCAAGCGAGCGCCTGGCAATTTACGTCCCTGAATAACCTGGACTCTACAGCGAGATACAAACGCCGGACGGACATGCTGATGCCGCCCGGTGTCACAATTCTACGCGGGCGTGCCGGTGGTGATCCAGCGGCGGAACAACTCTACCTGCTCATCGGACCACGGAGCATCGCAGGGCATCGAGCCGTCTTCCAGGCGTTCAAGAATATTGTTTGCCTGGTCGCGTACATCATTGTAGTCCCAGAGGTTGAAAGCGTATTCCATCGCATCGCGATCCTCCTCGCGAAAAAGCGGCTTAATATCCTGTGCAAAACCCGGAGTGGTATTTCCTATAGCCATAATTCTTATGCTTCTCCTCTTCATATTGCTCGCCGGGCCGTTGTAGCCCGGCTGGTGAGCGGCGTACAGTTGTAGCCCTATCTTCTATAATATACTCTACACCAGAGAGGAAGCCCCCTTTTCACACGATGGTTTGTGATGGGAGAAGAAAAAATTTTCAATTTTTTCTTCTCCCATCACAAACCATCGTGTAGTAATCCCTTGGGCGGGGTGGGGCGCTCTTTGACAAACTTTTCAAAAGTTTGAGATAACTCATATCAATTGCTTCTCAAATAATTGGCCGCGCCATTCATGAACTGGAAAGATCTCGTGGGGTGTAAAGCCTGCTTGCTGGTAATAATGGACCAGCGCGGGGTTACTGGCCCAGCAGTCGAGCCAGATGGTTGTCTTGCCGGTTTCCAGGGTATAGTACTCTGCCCATTGTAGGATTGCGCGGCCCAGACCCTGACCGGCATGCGTGCGTGCGGTTGTAAAGGCTTCAAGATAGAACGCCGAGGTCGGAAACATCTCCCAGCGTTTCGCAATATACCAGGGAGGAGCCGGGCTAAGAGTCACTGAGCCAACGATCTGGCCCTGGAGACGCGCTGCGAAGAAGACGCCCGCATCAATCCAGCGCAGAAACTGCCGCTGCCTCTCAAGCGAGGTCGAGAATAAATCACTTCCCCACTGGTTGCCCAGACCATGGGCATTCAGCCAGGTGACGGCTTCGTCAAAGAGTTTGAGCAGGGGAAACAGATCATCCCTCGTGGCTGGCGCAATCGTCATTTCGTCACCTGGACTCTGTATAGTTTGTGGCAAGGTCATGGGCAGCATCCTTTTCGTGCTATATTCTCTAGGTTATTACGTTTAAAGGTTGCAGCGGGCCGCTGTTCTTTTGGACAGGGCCAATCCTGGCCTCTTGCCTTATGATAATCTGATATTTTTCTGCTACATTTGAAGCCATTCCTATGAGTCATCCTTGATTTTGAGAAAACCCGAAAAGATCGCTTCCCCGTTAGCTAATACTCAGGAGGATTTATTCATGTCGGAACAGAAAATACAGGCAATACGTGTTCATCAGTATGGTGGGCCGGAAGAGCTCAAGCTGGAACTCATGTCGCGCCCGGAGCCGCAGAAAGGCGAGGTACTGGTGCGGGTGCATGCGGTAGGGGTGCTGCCAGTTGAATGGAAGATACGCTCAGGCCTTTTTCAGCATTATATGCCGGTCCCGCTTCCCTATATCCCCGGCAGTGCCTTTGCCGGGATCATCGCAGAGGTCGGTCCCGGCGTCACGGCTTTTCAGCCAGGAGAGGCGGTTTTTGGACGCAGCAACAAGGGGGCTTACGCTGAGTACACGACTGCCAGCGTCGAGACCATAGCCCTCAAGCCAGAACAAGTCGATTTTGCTGAGGCGGCGACCATTTCAGGCGGCGCGACTACTGCCTGGAGTGCGCTCTTTGAAGAGAATGGCAATTTGCAGGATGGCCAGAGTGTCCTGGTTCACGCGGCGGCTGGCGGAGTTGGCCAGTTCGCGGTCCAATTTGCCCGGTTGAAAGGCGCGCATGTGATTGCGACTGCCAGCGCGCACAACCTGGATTTTGCGCGTTTGCTAGGCGCGGAAAGCGTGGTCGATTATACCTCAACACCTTTTGAGCAGGTGGCGCAAGACGTAGATCTGGTGCTGGATACCATCGGGGGTGAGACACTGCGGCGTTCGCTGTATGTGGTGAAGCCCGGCGGTATGGTAGTTTCGCTGCTTGAGCAACCATCGCAGGAGATTGCACGCGAACGCGGCATCCGCGCTATAAAAAATACAGCGGCGTTGCCTTTTCCCTCCACCAGCCTGCTACGGAACATCGCTCAATTGCTAAGCGAAGGCCGCGTCAAAGTCGCGCTGGGGCGCACCTTTCCGCTCAGTGAAGTCAGCGTAGCCCACGAACTCAGCCAGACGGGCCATGGGCGAGGGCGCATTGTGTTGCAAGTGATTTAAGATTTAAGAGAGGTGAGATTGTGCAATATGCTCCAGGCTCATGCAAAACAAGCTACGCGGAGGAAGCGCTGCAGGATCTGCTTGTTGCGCCGAACAAGCAGACCTAGTTCATCAAGCCCCAGGGTTTGGCGCGTTTGCGGGCCTTCTGCGCCTCCTGGGGATTGCCCAACTGATCGTACACTTCGGCTTTGAGCGTCCACGCGCGGGCGTAACTGCGGTCCAGTTCGGTCGCTTCGTGGAGGGCGTCGAGGGCCGCTCGTGCGTGGCCGTGGCGGATCAGTGCTTCGGCTTTATTGCACCAGGCCACAGCGCTGCGCGGATTGGCCAGCAGCGCCCGCTCATAGGCTTCGATAGCCCCGGCGAAGTCGCGCAGGATTGAGCGCGCGTTGCCCAGACCGTTCCAGGCCTGGAAGCTCTGCTCGTCGTGGTGGAGCGCCATTTCGTAAGACTCGATGGCCTCTTCGGGCATGTTCATATCCAATTGTGCGTCGGCCTTGCCATTCCAGGCCGCGACATACGTGGGATCGATTTTCAAAGCCCGCTCGAAATGGACCAACGATTGCGGGAAGCGCTTCAGGCGGTTGAGCGCCAGGCCCGCGCTGACCCAGACCACGGGATTCTCAGCGTCGATCTCCGTGGCGCGCTGATAGGCGTCGTAGGCACGCTTATAGTTGCCCTGGCTGTAGAGCGCGGTACCCTTGCCGTTCCAGGCGTGGAAGTTCAGCGGGTCCAGGTTCAGCGCGTCCTCGTAGGCGTGCAGGGCTTGAGAATATTGCTGGAGCTTGAGATGCTGGTCGCCTTCCAGACATTTTTCGCGTGCGCTGGAGCTATTCATTGGGCGCGCGACCCGCTGGTGCGCGGACGAATCGCCGTTGCTGCTCGCCCGCTGAGTTGGCTGGGCTGGATTATTGAAGGGCGAAGACGCGGAGCCGCGCGGCTCCGCTGGCGAATACTGCTGGGAGGCAAGACGGAACGCCGTGTTAGCGGAGGAGTATGTTGCCTGATCGAAGGCCTGGAGCAGCTCCTGCATATCGGCGTAACGCTCCTCTGGCCGCGTTGCGAGTGCGCGTAGTACAACGGCATCCAGCGTAGTGGGTAGTTCGCGGTTAAACATCGAGGGCGGGCGCACGGGGCCACCCAACGCGTCAAAGGGGTGATAGCCGGTCAGCATCTCGTAGAGCACCACGCCGCAGCCAAACTGGTCGCTGCGTGGGTCCACCACACCACTGGTCTGCTCCGGAGCCATATAGCCCACAGTTCCGCGCACCGTCACGGTTTTGCCGACGCGTGCTCCCGGCTCCAGCGCGCGCGCGATGCCGAAATCGGTAATGATCAGGCGGCGATCCTCCTGATGGATGAGAATATTCTCTGGTTTGATATCGCGATGAATCACCGGGCGCGGACGCGTATGGGCATAGGAGAGCGCGCTGGCGAGCTGGTGAAAATTGGTGACCGTTTCCGAGGGCAAAAGCGGGCCATTGACAGTGGCCAGGCGGTTGCGTAGCGAGCCAGCGGTATACAGCGGCATGACCAGAAAGACGCTGGGGCCGTCCTTGCCATAGTCGAGAATCGGCGCGATATTTGTATGGTCAAGCACAGCCGCAATGCGCGCCTCGCGCAGGAAATGGTCCTGCTCAGTGGCCGTCGTTTTGCTGGGCAAGAGCACCTTGATAGCGATCCTGCGCGATAAGTGCTGATCTACGCCTCGAAAGACCGCCGCATACCCTCCCTTGCTGACCAGAGCTTCGACCACATAACGGCCCGCCAGAGCCATGCCGAGCAGCGGCAGGGCGCAGGCCCGGCAGAAATGGTCGTTATCCCGGTTATCATATCCACAATCAGCCATATCGGCACAGCGTCGCATGCCACCTCCTCAGCAGGTATTTATTGAGCCGCCTGTTTCTCTTCTAACGCGCGTGCATGTTCCCGGCACGCCTGTGCTTCATTTTGCCTGCCCAGATTTTCCAGTACAATCGCCTGATTATACCAGGCATCAGCTTCTTCCGGTGCATGCCGGGTCGCTTGCTGGAACGTGGCCAGCGCCTCTTCCACACGACCCAGCCCAAAGAGGGCCAGGCCCTTGTTATTCCAGGCCGCGATATAGTCTGGATCGAGGGCCAGAGCACGATCGAACGCGAAAAGCGCCTCCGGGTCGCGCCCTCGTTCGTGCAGCAGACTCCCTTTGTTATACCACGCGGAGACCAGACCGTCATCCAGTTGCAAGGCCTGATCGTATGATTCGAGGGCGTCATCAACCATATGCAGGAAAGCAAGGACATTGCCACGATTATACCACGCGCCCGCCATAGTTGGGTCAAGAGTCACCGCCTGATCGTAGTCTGCCAGTGCCTCGGCATAGCGTTTCAAGTCGCGCAGGTCATTGGCCTTATCGAACCAGGCCATGCCATTATGGGGCGTGAGTAGGGTAGCTTTCTGGTGAAGATCCAGGGCAGCCTCAGGGTGTTTCGTGCGGCGCAGAATATTGCCCTTGGTATCCCAGAGCGCCGCGTTATTCGGCTCGATGTCCAGGGCGTGGTTAACCGCGATCAGTGCTTCGTCGTAGCGTTGAAGACTAAAGAGCGTATCGCTAAGGGCCTGCCAGACGATCACCTGCGTAGGATCGAGCACTAGCGCCTGATCGAAGGCTTTCAGTGCCTCGTAGGGATGGCCCAGTTCAACCAGGGTCATACCGCGCCCGGTCCAGGCAAAGACATAGCCGGGGTCCAGCGTCAGGGCCTGATTATAGCAGTACATCTCCTCATCGTATCTCTGGAGTTCATGCAGTACGTTGGCACGTGAGATCCAGAGGTCGGGATCATTGGGGTGCAACGAAAGCGCCTGGTTGTAGGCTAGAAGGGATTCCTCGAAGCGGCCCATATGCAGCAGGATTGCGCCTTTGCCATTCCAGGCCTCGACCTCCAGCGCGTTCTCGGCCAGCGCCCGCTCGTAATACGCCAATGCCTCCTCATAATGACCCAGTTGGTACGCGTGATCGCCCTTCGTCACCCACGCCGCCAGCGCGGCGGGCGGGAGCGGACTGCGACCCGGAGGAGGCGTTGATTTGATCGCGCCCGGTGCAGGCTGTGCCGCTACCGCGCTATAGGGAAACGGACCAGCCCCGAACGCCTCATTGTCTGTGTACCCACCCATCGGCGGAGTTGCGGGTAGTCTGGGCGGCTGTTCCTCCACCACCGATTTCACCAGGAAGACCGCCGGGCCATCCTCTCCAAAGTCGGTCACACAGATACTTCCCGGCTCCTGCATAGTGCTGGAGAAACTTAATGCCAGCTCCGCGTCCTGGAGAAAGTCCGCCCGATCCTCCGGCCTTGCCCGTAGCGGGCGCAAAACGCGCACCGTCACCTCTTTGCTCGTATGACGATCCTTTGCCAGCAATGTCACTGTCATGCGATCTTTCGCGCTTAAATTCTGTATCAGGTATCGTCCTTGCAACAATGATCCCACGATGGGCAGACCGCACTGTGCGCAAAAGCGGTCTGTTGCCTGGTTTGCGTGCTGACACTCATCCGTATCCAGACACATTACCATGAATTCCTCTACCCTCCCGATTGTGCTTTTTAGGAAACGCCCTTTGCCTGTATGGCATATAAACATTGATTGGTTATATAGGAGTAGTTTGCACCTTTACTTTAGCTAAAAAGCCATGGATTTGTCAATGCACCGATCCACTTTGCGAGAAATGTCTCTCGTTTTTGAGCAAGCTCTCTGTGAGATAGGGCTTGCTCTTTTCCCCAGATCGATTCATAATGTCAGCAGAAATACGGTAGGAAAAGTTGTTACCGCGCACTATAGTAGACTGAGATGTTAGATTGATTCTTCGCGCTGCTTGCCAGATATGTGCTGTGCGTGGAGAGAGATCAATGACTGATAAGCCAGGAGACTGTCAGATACCCCCGCTTTGAACGCGGGGGCTTGCAGGCTGACCCATTCAGTTTGCAGGCCCGGATCTGAGCAGACTCAGCCAGGGAGGAGCGTGCTCCTCTAGCGGGCTCCGTTACCAGCGAATGCGGCTTGACCGATGTCAACAGGCACGTCCGAATGCTTCACCAGTTCGGACCACTGCGGTCCAGGGTTAAAAGGTGTAGAGGGAGAAGCCGGTGCTCTGGACAAGAAACCGCTGGCACACGTTGTCGAGGTGAGCATACGACCAAACAGCCGCTCACACCGGTTCACCCGGCAAGAGCAAGGCTCCTGCTCAACGCAGGCAAAGCTGCGGTCTTTCGCACGTATCCGTTTACTATTATCCTCAAGCGGCAGGTGGATCATGCTGAGCCTGCTCCCCTGCGGCTCAAGATAGACCCTGGAGCCACCACCACAGGATTGGCTGTGGTCAACGATGCCAGCGGGGATGTGGTCTGGGCCGCAGAACTGACCCATCGAGGAGCCGAGATCAAGAAAGCCTTGGACAAGCGACGAGGCATCAGACGTGGCCGTCGCGCACACACGACGCGCTATCGTCCGGCACGGTGGGCCAATCGCAGGCGTCGAGCCGGATGGCTTCCTCCGTCGTTGCTCAGTCGGGTCTGCACTATCCTGACCTGGGTGAGTAGGATCAGGAGGATCGCGCCTGTGGCTGCGCTTTCGCAGGAACTGGTGCGCTTCGATCTGCAACAGATGGAGCATCCCGAAATCGCGGGGGTGCAGTACCAGCAAGGCACGCTGTTGGGCTCTGAGGTGCGCGAGTATCTGCTCAACAAATGGGATCGCATGTGTACCTATTGTGGAGCGAGGGATATTCCCTTGCAGATCGAGCATATCGTGCCGAAGGCCAGAGGCGGCACGGACCGCGTGTCCAATCTGGCGCTGGCCTGTGAGTCCTGTAATCGCACAAAAGGAACCAGACCGCTGGCCGACTTCCTGGCCGCTCAGCCGGAGCGCCTGGCTCGGGTGCTGGCACAAGCAAAGGCGCCACTCAAGGATGCCACGGCGGTGAATGCCACGCGCTGGGAACTCTTTCGCCGCCTGCAAGCCACGGGACTGCCACTGGAGACCAGTTCGGGCGGGCGCACCAAATACAACCGGAGCAGGCAGAAGTTGCCGAAAACGCACTGGTTGGATGCGGCGTGCGTGGGAGCGAGTACGCCGGACGTGCTCCAGACAGCAGAGGTGTTTGCCTGGCGGATTCTGGCAGAGGGACATGGTCGGCGCAAGATGTGTAACACGAACGACCTGGGCTTTCCCATCAGCCATCGCAAGCGGCGCAGGCGCTACTATGGGTATCAGACGGGTGATCTGGTGCGGGCGGTGGTGCCAGAGACGCTGGCCTGTCGGGGCACGCATGTGGGGCGAGTCATGGTCCGAGCCACCGGGCGCTTTGATCTCACCACCAAAGAGGGGCGAGTCGAGGGAGTCCCGCACCGCTTTTGTCGAGCCGTCGGGCGCAATGATGGCTATAGCTACCACAAAGGGATGCGGCAGGCTCTCCTCACCCCATCCGCCTTTCAAGGAGCGGCCATTCCTCATTCCCTTGAAAAGTGAGGGCATCCTGGCCCGCTTTGGTGACATAGAATACTCCAGTTAGAGAGTGGAAAGAGCAGGCGATATGATGCGAGAGAGCATTTCAGAGCAGAATGATGCAGAGGTAATGCTATATATGGTTGAGCAAGGCGAGAAGAGCGATCAGGAGGGAAATCGGGTGATACGCGTTTTGCTCGCTGACGACCATGCACTGGTGCGCGAGGGTACGCGGCGCTTGATTGAGGCGGAGAGTGATCTGGAAGTGGTTGCTGAGGCGTCGAGCGGCGAAGAGGCAATCGAGGTGGTCAGGCGGCTGCGCCCGGATATTGCGATTATGGATATCGCTATGCCTGGCATAGGAGGCATCGAGGCCACACGGGCTATTAAGGCTGATTGCGCGGAGACGGCTATTCTGGTGCTTTCAGCGTATGACGACGAACCCTATCTCGTGGCTTTGCTGGAGGCCGGGGCCGCTGGTTTTCTGTTGAAAAATGTGAATGGTCGCGAACTGGTTGAGGCGATTCGCGCGGTGGCCCGTGGCGAAGCCGTATTGGAGCCGGCTCTGAGCGAGAAGCTTCTACGCCGCCTTTCTAATCGCCCCACAGCTCCTGCGCGTCCCGCCGATATCCTCAGCGAGCGTGAGTTTGATGTGCTGCGCCTGGCTGCGCGTGGCTTGCCTAATAAAGAGATTGCGCGCCGCCTCAATCTCAGCATTCGTACCGTTCATAGTCATCTGGCGAATACCTTTATGAAGATGCATGTCGGCTCCCGCACTGAGGCTGTTCTGCTTGCCTTGCGCCAGGGGATGATCTCTTTGCAGGATACGTATGACGATCACTAACCCATCTCACATCTCAAGACAATTCTCCGTGGACCTCCTCACTGGGCTATCGTCCGTTCTGGTGAGCCTGGCGCTACTCGCCTGGGCTCTGGTGAACTATCGCTTGCAGCCCACTCAGCCAATTTTTTATGGTAGCCGCGCCATTTACAGCACCCTCTTTCTGGCCCTGGCCCTGGCCCTGCTGGGGCGCATGCTGCTTTTGCGTATCCTCAAGCTGGAAATCGGCGGTGTGCCGGATAGCAGATCCCGGCATGGCGATACCTGGCGCGTGCTTTTGCTACTGGACGTGGTCGCGCCCGTGTATCTGACTGCTGGCGTGCTGCTGGGCCTCTATGCCGCTGTGCTAGTCGCGCTGGTAACTCAGCTGGTTGTGCAGGGCTATACCCTGCTGCGCGGCCTGATTTCCTGGACCACTGCTATGTACCATATAGCCTCGACTAGCCTGCTGGTTCTAGTTTCTGCCGCGCTTTTCAGGTATATCGAAGCGCTGTTTCACGCGACACCGAACATGGGGACGAGCTACCTGGAATCCTGGGAGTTGATCGCCACGCTGCTGGCAACGCTGGTAATGACATTGCTGCTAATCCTGGTTTCGCTGTCGGTCATTATGCAGAATCGGCACATTGGTTTGCGCACGGCCTGGCAGGCGTATTATCTATCGCCGGTGCTGCGCTTCCAACTCCTGGTGATGAGCGTGACCCCGCTGCTGCCCGTCGTTGATATCTTTGACAATGAAATAGCCGAACTGGCCTGGATCTTCTTCCTTGTTCCACTTATGGCCATCTATTACCTGGCATTGATTAGCACTCGTCTTAGCCTGCGCACAGAAGAACTCCAGAATACACTGGAAGATCTGAACAGCGCACGCCGCCGCCAGGACGAGTTGCGCGGCTATGCTTCGTTGGTGACGCGCGCACAGGAAGAAGAGCGCAAGCGCCTGGCGCGCGAACTGCACGACGACACCGCTCAGGCCCTGATCGCGCTGGCGCGTGGCCTCGATGGTTTGGGGCGCGCGGTAGAGAAGCAGCGCCTGCCGCAAAGGGACCGCGATTGGCTGGCGAATTTGCAGGATCTGGCTGGCCATACCCTGGAAAGCGTGCGCCGGGCCTGTCGCGACCTGCGCCCTTCGATTCTGGATGATCTTGGCCTGCGCGCGGCCCTGGAATGGCTCTGCGATAGCTCCAGTAGCCGTGGTATTGCATCCAGCTTCACCTGTACCGGCACGGTGCTCGCGACCACATCTGAGGCAGAGATTGCGATTTTTCGCATTGCCCAGGAGGCACTCTCCAACGTCTGGCGTCACGCGTCCGCCAGCCATGTTGAGGTCGAACTCATCTACCAGCCTGATAAACTCTGCTTGCGTATCCAGGATAACGGGCGCGGCTTCTTGCCCGCGCAGGTCACGGATGTTCAGTTCGACTCGCAAAGCGGCCTTGGGCTGCTCGGCATGCGCGAACGGGCCATGCTCATTGGAGCGGAATTAAGCATTGACGCGCAGCCTGGCCATGGCTGCACGGTTATCTTGCGCCTGCCCCTGGAAGTCTCGGTGAGCGGTTTGCCAGCTGCAAGCAAGTTACCAGCTTCTTAAGCATTTTGAGCATTTTTGCGGATGTTTTTTTGCGCGAAATGAGGCATGATAGGAAGCAAGCAGAACTCACTAACAGTGAGGTG
>WNFN01216868.1_pt1 | contig 11577 bp, 10 predicted proteins | sample 5400161 | NCBI WGS metagenome assembly WNFN01 (sample SAMN13153353, study PRJNA577476) | soil metagenome | isolation source: 80 cm saprolite on Douglas fir-dominated hillslope | place: USA:California | collected 2013-09-17
GCCTGTTTGCTGACGCCATGACTCATAGGAGGCCCTTTCCTCTTGAGGGTTTCGTGATTCTAGCACGCGTCCCCGCCAGAAAGTGCTTTGTTTAAGACTTCTTCGTCCGCTTTTTCCCTTCCCGCGTCCGTCTCTCCTGCGCTTCCCTCTTTGAGCAGATCGCTTTTCGAGACGGTCAATATCTGACGGAGAGCATTGTCGAAATCTCTCAGATTCTGTCTTGCCGGGAACGTTCGGTGCTGGCAATGGCTTCATGTGGGTTAGGCTTCTTCCACGGCGATTCCCAATTCGGCCCGTTGGATAATCGGAACGAAGTGATAAGGGGCTAATCAGCCGTAACATTTGGGCTCGTTTTGAAGGGTTTTCCACAGTTGTCATGAACCGTCACTGAGTGTTATTTTGGCTCCTTTAGTCAACTTAGCAACGTGAAAAGAAAGGAGCTTAAGAGTAATCAGTAGAAACACCGGAGCACCCAGGAATCGTTGACGGCTTGTCTCTGGATCAACATATCGGGGTTCGAATCCTGGGGGCCCGCCTTGGGAGTGAGTCAAAAATGGCTGCCCCGGTTCGCTGCACAAAGCGCAGAACAAGCCTTTGCGCTCCATGCTCTCGCCCAGGGCAGCCAGCACCGTCACCGTCGACTCCACCTTAGTATATCGCGGTTCGCGGAAGCGTCTTATGCCGTTCTCTTTAGAAGCTCCTTAGCGCGCTTGCGTCCGATGTCGATGGCTTCACTAACCTGTTTCGTCGTACGAGCAAGCATCTTCTTCCCAGACCGTCCAAGAGACACTAAGTATTTGCGTCCACGATCCGCTTCTGCCACGATGGCTTGGCGTGTTTCACGTCCGGACCTAGGAGCGAGCAGAATCCCCGCCAGGGCGCCAAAACCCAATCCGGTTACCAACCAAGCAACATTACTATTCTTGTGATTTTCTGACATGTTACCTCCTGACAAATTATTACTGCTTCATCTAGATAACTTCTCTCCAAAATGAAGAGGGTTAAGTTGTTTGAAAGGTCTGGATCAAACGACCAATCTCCGGCCCTGGATGATTCGAATCAGAACAGCGATGATCGCCAGTAGCAGCAAGACGTGGATGAACCCGCCAAGCGTATAGGAGCTGACCATTCCAAGCGCCCACAGAATTAGCAATAACACAGCAATCGTCCAAAGCATCGAAATCTCCTTTCATTCTTGTTCAGGGTTGCGCCCACACTGTCTCCGAATTCGGTTAATTCGAACCTCTAAAAACTGCCCGAGCGACATACAATTTCTCGGACAGGCTATGGTCGTGGTGGCGGATTGACACGGCCAATCTGTGTGCCAATTATTTCTCCGGAAATGACGAGCTCGACCCGGCGGTTCTGCTGCCTGCCCGCGGACGTATCATTGCCTGCCACCGGGTTTGATTTCCCATACCCGATCGCCGCTATCGCAGTTGGATCGATCCCGTGACTGATCAGATAAGCTCGAACTGAATTAGCTCGATTCTCTGAAAGGGTTTGGTTGTAGGTGTCGCTCCCAACAATGTCCGTGTATCCCTCTACCTGGAGCTTTAAGCCTGGGTGGGCGACGACGATGCCCGAGAGCTTAGCCAAGGCTTCACGTGCAGGCACCCGCAGATCATACTTGGCAGTATCAAACAGCACGTCGGCTATGTTCACTTTCAGCCCTCGTGGCGTGTCCGTTGTTGGCAGTATGCGGCTGAATTGCTGAAGCAGAGTCGCGCGAAGCTGCTCCTTTTCCTGCTCCGCTCGGGCTGCGGCTTGTTGCGCTTGAGTGGCAGCCTGCTGCTCTTGCTGCGCCTTTTCCTGAGCCCGCTGGCGGGCGGTGTCGGCTTCTGCGCGAGCACGAGCTTCCTGCTGGGCTTGTTGCTCAGCTTGTTGGCGGGCGGTGTCAGCTTCTGCGCGAGCATGAGCTTCCTGCTGGGCCTGTTGCTCCGCCTGTCGGCGGGCGGCTTGTTCTTGCTGTTGTCTCACGGCAGCCGCGGAAGCCTCTGCCCGCGCTTGCGCCGTGCGTTGAGCTTCAGCATACTTTTCGAGCGCGGCTTGCTCGTCTTCGACTCTCTTGATGGTGATTCGTCTCGCATCGGCGGCATTCTGAACCGCGTCGCGGGCGCTTTGGACCACTTGCCTCTTATCGCCCTTGGTGTTCAGAATGGCTTCCGCCCGCATCAGCGATTCCTTCGCCTTATCGAGCGCTTCGGGAGCATGTTGTTCGGCGCCCGCGTTCCTCGCAATCTGAATGGCGTTTCGCGCCTCTTCGACCTCGATGGGCACCTTGGATTTGGGATACAACCGGCTCGCTCCGGCCACGTCGTAACCATATTGGCCACGTCCCAGCAATCGATAATTTGCGTTCATTTGCTGGATCGTGCCCTTGGTTTCAGGGAGAACCACGTTCTCCAGGACCACGGCATCGCTCGGCTCTGAGACTGCGTAGTACGGCTCCGCAGTCACAATCAGGCCAAAGGTCTGCAGCGACGTCGTCACGCCAAGTTTGCTCCTATCTTCGTCGAGGAGCACTTCTCCCAGGTTGTTGGCTTTTCCCTCCGGCGTGATCGCCCATATAACGTAAGTGAGATATTCGGCGCCGAATTTTTGCGCGGGCTCAAGATGCTTGAATTCAGCATCGATCGCAATGCGGCCCCGCTCGCTAGTGACTCTAGCCTGACCCTTCGCCAGTGGCAGAAGTGGCGATCCTTGAAATCCGATTTCCGTGCTCTTGCGGTTTTGGTAGTTTATGGCCGTGATAGTCCCGGGGACCATCGTTACGTGATATGTGGGTTGGTTCCGCTGCCGAGAGGCCGCGGACTGCTGCAACCCTTGCACACTCCACCCGCCAGCCAACAACAGGAGAACGACATAGACCAATCGGTTTTTCATAAGTCCCTCCTTCGATTGTCATTGGTGAGTATCCTCATCAGCGAGCACATGAGAGGATCTATCTGTTCAAACTTCGAGATTCACTCATTCACTTCGCAAAAAGTTTACCCACGATTCGATTCCATGGCGCAGTAAACTTGTACGCATCAGTGACGCAAAATCGCTGAGGTTCCTCCGAAGGGCGCGTTCACAGACGTAATGGCAATTCAAGGGCCACTATTGAGTGTGCGTTGTCCAATAGAATGTAGATGTTGTGAGTGGCTCAGTTTGGAACATGAACAACTGTGTAATTTGTTCCAATGACACGAAAACTGGAATCAAGCTGCGCAGTTTCAGTGTCGCCAGTTTTCTTATACTTGTGAGCGGCGAGGCGGAACCATCCAAGTTGATCAGGCTTGAAGAATCCTTGGGGTTGGTCGAGCCCTGTGTTGCGGCCTCCAAGTCGCCGTTGCTGAAGCTGAGCGAAGAAGGACTGGCGTCGATATTGGTCCGCAGCAGTTTCCATGAGGTTCCCTTGACTCGCAGATTACGAGCCTCCAGTTCTCCTTTGAGCTGCGGCACGCTGGCAGAACCGGTAACGGATCCACTGAAGGAGGCTGTGCCGTACAAATCCAACTTTTGCGATGGTTGCCCGGGAGACGCGGCCCGGAAGTTCTCGGCCAGCAACTCCAGTTCATGCAGATTGCCCGAGCGCAACGCTACTTGCAACTGGGAATCCTCGCTTAATTTGCCGTCCAGTGTAATGGAGGTCTGCGGCGTCCGAATGTAGCTCTGGCGCAACGCTACTTGCTGGCCCGTGGCGGAGTAGTCAGCATGGACTGCCCCACGCAGCGGCGTAGATGGGTTTTGTCCAAGTGCGCCTTCTAGAGTTACGTTGCCGTGGGCTCCAAGGTCTTGCAGGTTCTTGCTCCATGTGGCTTCGGCGTCAGCATTAACGTTACCGCTCAAGTGCGCATCCGGCATTGAGTTTTGGCGTCCAGCAGCCTGAAGTTCTGCTAGCGAAGCGTTCTTGAGCCGTACTTGCAGCTTGGCGCTAGAGGCGCCGGCAAGATCGTGGATCGATAAGCTACCCACAAATCTTCCACCCAAGACCTGCGCGTGAATGTTTTCCACTTCCACGTTGCCGCCAGCCAATTTGTACTTGGCGCCAAGATCGTGCACTTCCGTGTGAAAACCCGGCGTCACGATTGCGAGGTCAGAGCTGCTGACCGTCCCGTTGAGCGAAACCATCTCCACGACGGGATGGCTGGGGTCGCGGTGATAGTTCAGCGATCCGATCAAGTGGACCATGCCCGATGTCAGTGAAACAGTCTTCAGGATAGGAGCAACATCGCTGGTTGCCAACTGAGCGTCATACGTGGCTTGCATGGAGAGGTTCTTGTAGTTTTCCACCGACCCCGCCACCACAACCCGCGACTTTCCGGTAACCAAGGCCAGATGGTCCACTGTGAACTTTGCGGGCGCGGCCTCAAAGGTCACGTCCAGGCTGTGGACCGCTGGAGCGTAGTCGCCAGATTTGATTTTTCCTTCGGCATAGCTCAGGACGCCCTTGTACCGCTTCATAGTGCTGTCAAAATCAACAATTGAATGCAGGTTGTGCAGTTCAGTATCAAGCACGATTTTCCTGTCGTTAAAATAAACCTCGCCGCTGTTCAGCAACAATTTCTGGATGGCCAAGTCAAAAACCTTGGCCATGGCCTTGTTGCTCTTTTCCGGCAGGGGCAGATTGCTCTCACCGGCCTGGTTCACGAACAGGTGGGCAACCGGACGATCGATGACCACGTCGCGCAGGCTCCATTTGCCGCCTAGGAGTGAGTCAATGTTGATTCCCGCGCTCACGTGGTCAGCCTGAAGCAAAGGCTGACCGAACTGAGGCTCGTTGCCGCGCACCACTACTCCATAGAGGTCCAGGTTGGGTGGAAAGAGACCCGGGCTGAAGTCGCGGATCGCGACACGCGCCCCGGTGGACTCGTAAATGTTGCGTTCCACTTTCGCCAGAACGCCCTGGCGAAATGCCGGGCTGTGCTTCACCAGTAGCACGGTGCTGGTGGGAATGCCCACAACCAACGCGATGACAACTGCGAAGAGCCAAACGATGATCTTTTTCCAGTTCACGATGCCCTCCTTCAAAACGCCTCCTAGCTCAAATGAAAACTGTGTTGCCTTGACGCAGGGTACGCTCGCCTACGCCGATTGTGCCTCAATTTGGGTGCCTAGGAGCTGCAACTTGGGTTCGCGTTCAATGGCGTCAAGTAATTCACGGGTGATGCGGTCATCAATCTCGGCGGCGCTGCCTACCTCCACCGGATAGCGGATCACCACCTCAAGACCTGACGGGGTGAGACGCACTCGGCTCTCTGGATCAAAGGAGCTGCTGCGGACCGCGTACAGAGCCCGCTCCATATTCCGGCGCTGCGTCTCCATTCTCTCGCGATACTCAACGAGAACTTTATTCACCGCATCCAGCATGCGTTGCTCCACCTGGCGATAATCACTCTCCGGGCCGAGTGTGAGCGTGACTTCATGCCAGAGGAAATTTGTTCCCGGAATCTGTTTGAACATCCCGGCGTTGGCCTGAAAGACCACCGAGTTGGAGAAGGCCACGACCCGGCCCGTGGGCCGCGGACCGGTCCCGGCGGTGACTTCCATCAGATGCAGACGCACCAGGCCGATATCGACCACGTCTCCGGTGATTCCGGCAACTTGCACGCGGTCGCCCACGCGGACGCCGTACTTTCCAATTAGGAAAAAGTAACCGGCCACGGAGAGGATTACGTTTTGCAAGGCCACGGCGATGCCAGCGGTCAGAAGCCCGGCAAACGTGGTGATAGCGCCAAGCTCGCTGGCAAAAGCGACGGCAATAATGATGGCCATCAGGCACCACAAGACGATTCGGCGCAGCAGTAGGAACTGGTAACGGCGACGGACGTCCGTGACATACCGAAAAGTGGCGCGGCGCCATAGCTCGGAAACCCCCAGCACCACGCCCAGGATTACCGCCAATCCGGCCAGCCGCAGCAGCAGCCCCTTGAGTTCGGTCTCGTATTGGCTTTCCACGGCATTACGCCAGTTGACGGAACTGCGCTTGTACACGTCGAGCAAAATGGATTGCTTGCCCAGCGGCAGCAGGGTGGCGGAGAGCTGTTTGTACTGCGCCGTCAACTCGTCCAGATCTTTTTTCTGCTGGGCCAGTACTGCGGGGTCGGTTGCGTCAGGTTGTGCGGCGAGTTGGTCGCCCTTTTGCGTGAGTTCACGTATTTTCGTCACCAAAGGGGTACGTAACGCTTTAGACGATTGGGCAAGTGAATCCGTGAGGCGGAGGTTGTCATCCAGTGTCCCTACTTTACGCCGCAGCGAAAACAAATCTGAGATCAGAGCAAGAACGCCGGCAGGCCCTGCCCGGTGCTCTTGGGAAGCCAAAGCCACGGTGGACGAACCGCCGGAAGATGAATTGGCCGCTGTTCCCGGCTCCTTCGTTGTTTCTGCCACCGCGGGAACGGTTCGCGCCAACTCCTCGATCTGTGCGTGCAGAGTCCCAGCGCCTAGACCGCTAGCGCTCCCAGTGCTGATCTGCAACATGCTGCGCATGGCGTCGCGCCGTGCCTGAAAGAGCTCCAATTCACTTTCTGTCTCCGCAATCGTCGCCTGCAAAGTGCGGCGCCTGTTTCCAGTGGCGCTGTCCAGCCGCTGACGCATCCCGTCCAGCTCCTGCTGCGACTGCTTTACCTGCTGGTCAGCCTTGGCCGCCATCTCTGTCAGTCTCTGATACTGCACTGAGATGGAAGGCGCTAAATTCGGAGAAACGGAACTTCCCAGGCTCGAGAGTGCCTGCGCCCGTGCCCGTGCAAAGTCAAAAGAAAGCCGCACTACTTGATCGGCAACCTGGCGATTGTCATTCAGAAACAGAATGTCACTGCTCTCGCTGACCAGCTGCTGTTGGGCGGTCAATTGTCGATACCAGACAACCGTCTGGTTCAGGAACGGGACAAGCTCCTCTCCCGACTCGGATGAGGCTTCACTTGCTGTCTGCGGGAGGGCGGACGCCAATGGCATCATAGTAATAATGATGATGGCGACCACGAGGAAAAAAGAGCGTAGTGGCCCGGCGCTGCTGGTGTGATTTATCGTCATTATTGTGTCTGAAAAGCCTTCTTGAACGAGTTGATTTTCCAGCACTAACCTGCCTTTCTCTTGCAGAGTTTTTGGACCCTGAGGTGCCTCCTGCCCATTTTCGTCTCATGGCAGGAGGCCTTGACTCAAGAGATCAATGGTGATCGTGATCATGATCATCCCAATCATGGTCATGATGCCAGCGGTTCTCGTGCACCTCCCACCATTGCTTGCGCTCTCGCCAGCAGCGTTCACGCGCCTCATGCAGTTTATTGCGCCAATGACTTGCCTGGCGGCTGGTGTATCCGTGATGCTCGATGGCTTCGTGTAGCTTGTGATCCGCATGTGCAACCCGTCGCCGGCAACCGTCATCATCGGCGGTCGCGCGGGGTGTGCCCACAAACAAGAGCAAGGCAGCCAATGTAGCTGCAGATGCTGTCTTCTTTCCGAAGGCTATTACTTTCGTGAGATTTAGTATTTGCATCCGCATCCTCCTTCAGCTTAAGCTTGACCTTAGAATCGAGCCGGGGGGTTACCACTGAGGTCATTGGAAATCGACTCGTGGAAGACCGTCTAACAATCCAGAACCCAAATCAGTGATATCAATCCATGTCGTTGGATGCCAGCTCCTTTCACTGTCGTTATGCATTGATGACAAATCTCGAGCTTTGTTTTATTGTGGGCCGCCCTCTAGAAGCGACACGTCCCGCGATGGCTTGGGGGTCGAGAGGTAGCCGGTCACTTGGTTTTTGACTGTTGTTAACACTACGACTTCATATAGTTGGTGATCCTTGCCGCTATAGAACTGCAGCGGTTCCTCTGTGTTGCGGTCTTTCTTCTCAACCATCCTGTCATCGGCCTGGACGTTGAGCGTGAAGCGGCTCTTCTTCGGATCCACATTCTTCAACTGCAGGCTGACGGTGGAAACCCGTGTGGGCGGCTTGCCCTTGAGCAAGGTGAAATCGTAGTAGGTGCGGTCGCCCTTGTGCTTCAGAATTTCCAGTTCATCGCGGCTGTGAGCAATTAGTCCGCTCTGCACGCCCAGGTCTCCGATGGTGCTCTCCAGCCGGGCGTTGGTGGCGTCCAGGCGGGTCTTTGTGGTGGCCACCTCGGTCTTGGGGACGTCCACATCGCTCCTGACGCCGGAGGCTTCGGTGTTGACTTCACTGATAGCCTGCTTCTGCTCTTCGCTCAGCCGCGATACAGCAGCGTGTTGCGACTGTTGTAGGGCAGCAGTTTTTTTTGCCAGCTCCTCCTGCGTCATTCCCACCCGCGAGGCAAGTGCATCCGACGTGGCCGTCAAGTTGGACTCCAGAGCTGTAATGCGCTCGCCGGTGTTTTGCTGAACATAAGCTTGTTTCTGTTCCATTGCGCTGATCTTGCCTCGCATATCCAGAAGCAGATAGCCGGAAACCAGTACGTAGACAAAGGCAATTCCCAAGGTGATGATTTTGCTCATCCTGCCGTTACCGGCAGGAGAAGACGTTGATGTGTTCGGTACCGCATTCTTTTCGTCCGGTAGTCCATTCTTTTCGTCGGTCATATAGCTCTACCTCCTGGATATTTGTTTGAGGTCCGACCCCAGATTCTCTTTCCATCCAAAAGTGTCGTTCGGCCTCGAGAATGCCGGGTTGGCCTCGGAGTACGTCATCCGAAAAAATAAAATCAACAACATTAATTGTGGCGTTGTTGCTGCAGACGAAGGGGTTGCTGCAATTGATACAGCACCTGCTGTGCCAAACCAGCAAACCGTGCATTAGCAATAATTTAGGAGCACATTCCGATTGTTGGCGGGTTTATGGAGTGAGTTTTCCCTGATTCCCCGAGAGTTCCAGCGTGTAATTTTTTCCTCTCTTTGATTCTTTGGGATGCAACTTGCATGGTCAGTTGCTTGAAGTGGGTGGTGCAGCCTTCAGTGCAGGGGCTGCCTTCAGGTTGTCGAGCTCCAACAGGGTCGTCTTCCAGCGGTCCGTCGATTTCTTGGTCGCAAAGGGTGCGTTGAGATCAGAGTAATAGCTCGTGACGTTCTCTTTCAGCTCCGGCGTCAGCAAATCGAAGCTCCGCAGCGACAAACGGTGGAGAAGCTGCGCGTAGGCGGCATCAGTCAGCTTGTACTCCCCCGGCCGCGTAGGCTTGCCGGTATCGCAATCGCGATTGATTAAACGGATTGGGCCTATGCGCAGTCTGTCAACAAGCGTTTGGTACTGGTCGGTTGTGCTAACAATGCTCTTGATGAACTCGGCCTCGGTTGCAGTGGTGGGGATCTTGAAATCCAGGGCCTTAAACGGCCCTACCTTGGGTACGATGCGGAACAGAAAAGCCAATATCCTTGCGCCTGGCCCTGGCTTTTTGTAATCCACTCCCCACTCCCTTTCATATTCAGTTCTAGAAAGCCGGTATAGAAACTTCTTCTCAGAAAAGTTCGGCGTGTCCCGCACTATGTCAACCCGCTTGCTCAGCAGGGCCACGCGAGTCATCTCTGGAATTATTTTGCTGACAGACCGGCGATACGTCCCAATGGCCATATCCAGGCTGCCGAAAACGTCTTTCAGTTCGATTCCGTAGGTTTTCCGAAATGCGCGCTCCAGCAGCGGTTTCGCGACTTTGAAGCCGATAAAATCATGGTAAGCGTCAGAGGGGTAGCGATGCTTCGCCACTTCGACCACATCGAAGCCGAACTCCGTTTTGACATGGGCCTTGGGATCCTCGCCATACGTCACCTGATCGCCATATTTGGCGCGAAGTTTGGGATACTCCACCGCTACCGCGTGATTCACAGTGGGGTGTCCGGCATTGTCGGCCACATAGTGAGAGAGAGCGCCCAAAGCAAACGCATACTCGTTGATGTCAGCAGCATCGTGAAGCAATGCACTCACGAAGTCCCCACTGCGGACGTAATGGACGAGGTTGCTAAATTCCTTGTTGCCTAACGGATAATAGCCCATATCCTGAATCACAGAACCGCCGTAAGCATAGGCATGAGCCTCCCGCAGCTGATCGTCGGTCGCATCGGGGAAACGCTTCAGGAGCAATTTCTTGATATGGTCCGCCCAGAGCAGGTCAATGATTTCTTCGTGGGTCAGGACCGAGTAGCCGATGGACGTTTGTGCTAAAGACAGCACAAGGCACAGTACCAACCCAGCGCGAAACGAGGATCTGGAGAAAAGTCGGGACATACGAATCGGACATCTTCCCCTGTGCATCCGGGGTCTGTCAAGGGAACACGCCGAGCGTCGTCTTCCGCTCCCTGCCCTTTATATGCTGGTCGAATCGAGTTTGTGTCCCCACCCAGCAAATAACAGTTGCGGAACTTGCTTCTTGTGCTCCCGCTTTCCACTTAACAAGCAACTCGCTGATGGGTTCGGACGGTTGTTGAGGCACGCACCCACACGCTGGACTGGCGAATTTCCATAAACGATAGCCTTCCTCAGGGGCCAAATCAAGGCGCCGGAACCCATGGAATAAGGTCTGACCACACTGGGAGCACCGGTTTCTTGGTGGTCTGGCAAGAATTTCTTGAGCGGATTTACCCTGGCTTTTCGCCTTTATCAATAGAGGCATAAAAGCAGGACCGCGGATCGGATGGAGGGCTACTCTTGGAATCCATACCATTACGGGAAGTTGCGGGATTCCCAGGTTCTCTGCGGCCAAAAACTAATTTCTGTGAGGCCCTCCTAATGCGCCACTCCGTCGCCCGCACCCTGAAGATGGTGTTGTTTCTCTTTACTTTTCTTTTGCCGGTTTCTTTTTTCGGCCAAAGCCAGAACCCACAGCCCAATGACTCCACTGCGAACGCACCCCAGCGCGAAGCCAGTCCCGCTGCCAATGCTGGCAAGCAGGAAAAGAACGCTGAGGGCGCGGCCAGCGCGAAAACTGGATTGCAATGCCAAATGGAAAGATGCGAGCTCAAATCACGAGAAGAAACGGGAACAAAATGAAAATGACAACGAAATGGATCTTTTCAGCACGACAGCTTTTGCCTGTTCTGGTGATGAGCGGGATGATGCTCTTGGACGGTCGTCTCAGCTTTGCTCAAGCTGCTCCGGGAGCTGCTGTGCGAACCGTGGTTGGCAACGATAACAGTCCAGTCTCTCACACTGCGCTTGACAAGATAGTTTCAGTCCCCGGCGCGACCGAAGCTGGCAGCCAGGAGCCTGGCGTTCAGCAACCTGGCCAAAGTGACGAGCCGCAGTTGATCCAGCAACGGTTGGCCGTAGTCGAAGAAGAGGCGCACCACGATGTCTCGCTGCCCCTGCTGCTGCTGCCGCCTGCTCCCCGGCAAACAGGTCAGCGAGTGCACACCGTGAAACCCATTCCGCGCCCCTCCAACAACGGCGGTGCCGCCAACAGTTCCGCCATAGACCCGCTGGTGCAGCAGAGCATCTCCACGATTCTGGCGCCTGCAACCCTGGTCAATTTCGACGGCATCGGAAATGGTTTCACCGGTCCGGAGGGCACGTTCTCCGTTAGCTCCGCCCCTTCCGATCCCAATGGCGATGTGGGCCCGAATCATTATGTTCAGGTCGTGAATACCGATTTTGCCGTCTTCAACAAGAGCGGCGTCGCAATCTTCGGTCCGGT
>WNFN01180937.1_pt1 | contig 11571 bp, 13 predicted proteins | sample 5400161 | NCBI WGS metagenome assembly WNFN01 (sample SAMN13153353, study PRJNA577476) | soil metagenome | isolation source: 80 cm saprolite on Douglas fir-dominated hillslope | place: USA:California | collected 2013-09-17
TGCGGATCCTGCTCGCCGAGCGGCACGAACTCGCCCGCGGCATCGCGGCGCGCGGCGCGCCGCGCTTCGGCATGCAGCATCAGCGCGACCAGCCCGAGCACTTCGGGCTCCTGCGGCATGAGCGAGGCCACCAGGCGGCCGAGCCAGATCGCTTCCTCCGCGAGGCCCCGCGTCTGCACCTGCGTGCCCGCGGGATCGGACCAGCCTTCAGCGAAGATGGCGTAGATCGCTTCCAGCACCGCGTCGAGCCTCGGGCCGAGCTCGTCGCGTCCCGGCACGCTGAACGGGATGCCGGTCTGGCGGATGCGGCTTTTCGCGCGCACCAGGCGCTGGCCCATCGTCGCGGGGGCGACGAGAAACGCCGAGGCGATCGCCGCGGCGTCGAAGCCAAGCACCACCTGCAGGATGAGCGGCGCACGCACGCCCTCGTCGATCGCCGGGTGCGCGCAGGCGAACATCAGGCGCAGGCGCTCGTCGGGAATCTCCGCTTCGGGTTGCGCCTCAGCCAGCAATTCGATGACATCGACAGCATCGTCGCTGGTGCGCCGGCGCCGTGCGGCGTCGATGAGCTTGCGCCGCGCAACGGTCAGCAGCCACGCCTCGGGCGCGCGCGGCACGCCGCTCGCGGGCCAGTCGGCGAGCGCGGCGGCGAATGCCTCGGACAGCGCGTCCTCGGCGCCCGCGACGTCGCGCGTGCGTGCGGCGAGCATCGCCACCAGCTTGCCGTAGCTGCGCCGGGCTACGGCTTCCGCGGTATCCGCTACGCCCAGACGGGACGCACCTCGATCGAGCCGTACGCCGCGCCGGGGCAGCGCTTGGCCCACGACAGCGCCACGTCGAGGTCGGGCGCCTCAAGAAGGTAATAGCCGGCGAGCTGCTCCTTGGTCTCGGCGAACGGCCCGTTCAGCACCGACGCCTTGCCGTTCGGCGCGCGCACCGTGGTGGCATCCGACGTCGGCCGCAGGCGGTTGCTTCCCACCCTCACCCCGGCCTTGGTCATCGCCTCGGTGTAGGCCTGGTAGGCGCTGATCATCTGAGTGGCCGCTTCCTTGGGCGCGTTCAGCATCGCGTTCTCGTTGGTGTAGATCAGCAATAGATATTGCATGGAGGTCTCCTTTCGGGTTGTCGCGGGCAATTTTCGCCGCTCACGACAATGACGTTCGGGCTGGGGGCTGTTTCGACAGCCGGCTGAAGAAATTTTATGCCGCGCTTCGCCCGCATCTTGCCCGGATTTGGCCCGCGATATGCCATCCACGGCCGCCAGGCTGGCACTCATGAACCGCACACTCCTGGTGAAGACCGTCCTGATGGGCGCCCTGGCGCTCGTTCTCATGATTCCCGTCGGCATGATCCGCGACCTGGTCGCGGAGCGGCAGGCGAGGCGCAACGAAGCCGTCGCCGGCATCGCCGAAGGCTGGGGCAAGCGCCAGACGGTGGCGAGCCCGTATCTCGCGATCCCGTACGAGCGCCACTGGACGGTGGTGAAGCGCCAGACCATCGACGGCAAGCTGCACGAGACGACCAACTCGTACAGCGAATCGAAGATCGTCACCGTGCCGGCGGCGAGCATCGAATGGACGGTGGATGCGGAGCTCTCGGAGAAAGCACGCGGCATCTACAAGGCGCGGCTCTACTCCGCCCGCCTTTCGGCCAGTGGCTCGATCGATCTGCCCTCGCGAGCAAGCCGGGAGGACGGCGCGAGCCGCTACAAATGGGGCACGCCCAAGCTCGTGCTCGGCATCGCCGACCCGCTCGGCATCCGCGCCGCGCCCGGCGTCGAGCTTGGCGGCAAGACCTACGCCTTCGCGCCGGGCCCGGGCGATGTCGCCACCGCTGCCGGGTTGCATGCACCGCTCGATGGTCTCTCCCTTGCGAAGGCCGAAACGCTCCAGTTCTCCTTCACGCTCGAGCTTGGCGGCTCGGAAGCGCTTGCGCTCGTGCCGCTCGGCGCCGACACCAGCGTGTCGATGCGCGCCGATTGGCCGCATCCCTCCTTCCAGGGCCGCTTCCTGCCCGCAAGACACGAGATCTCCGCCGACGGCTTCACCGCGAGCTGGAAAGTCTCGCGCTTCGCCTCGCAGGGCACGAAGAACGAGCAGATCGCTGTTTCCTTCATCGAGCCCGTCGGCCTCTACCAGATGCTCGAGCGCGCCTCGAAGTACGGCTTCCTCTTCATCGGCCTCACCGCCGCGGCGTTCATGCTGCTCGAGCTGCTGCGCCGCCTCGCGATCCATCCGGTGCAGTACGCGCTGGTCGGCCTGGCGCTGGCGATGTTCTTCCTGCTGCTCACCGCGCTCTCCGAGCACATCGCGTTCGCCTATGCCTATGCGATCGCGACCGCGGCGTGCGTGGGCGTCATCACGATCTACCTCGTCAAGGTTCTGCACAGCAAGGTCCTGGGACTCGCGTTCGGCGCGGCGCTGACCGCGCTCTACGCCATGCTCTACGCGCTGCTGCAGTCCGAGGACTACGCGCTGCTCGGCGGTTCGCTGCTCCTGTTTGGCTTGCTGGCGGCAGTGATGATCGCGACGCGGCGCGTCGACTGGTATCGCCTCACGTCATCCGCGGCGGCGTAGACTTGGGCGCTCAAAGAGGAGAGAGCTCATGAGAATGCTGGCCGGATTTTTCGCTGCCGTGGCGGCGACCACGGTCGTGGCTCAGCAGCCCGAGGCGCCGAAGACGCTCAAGGCCGAGGAGACCGCGATCATCCTGGTCGACTTCCAGGCGAACTTCACCCCCCCCGAAGGCACCTGGTACAACCGCTTCAAGCCGGTGTACGACAAGACGAAGATGCTCGACCGCACGGTCGAGCTGGTGAAGGCGGCGCGCGCCAAGGGCGTGCTGGTGGTCCACGTCACCGAGGGTTACTCGCAGGACTATCGCGAGCTCGACTGGACCAACCCCGGCGCCTTCCACCGCAACCAGATCCTGCGCCAGGCGTGGAAGGTCGGCAGCAAGGAGGCGGCGTACTTCGACCGGCTGCAGCCCGGGCCGAACGATCGCGATCTGTTCCTGCCGCCGCGCGTGCAGGTGAGCGGCTTCGGCGGCACCGGACTGAACGAGATCCTGCGCGCCAAAGGCATCCGCAACGTCGCCGTCGGCGGCTTCACCACCGACGTCTGCGTCTACGCCACCGTGCTATCGGCCTACGACTATGGCTACCGGGTATATGCCCTGAAGGAAGCGATGACCGGCTTCTACCCGGAGATGTCGGAAGAAATGCTGAAGAACGTCTACCCGTTCTGGTCGTACGTGGTCGGCAACGACGAGTGGATGAAGATGGTCGAGCCGGCCCGGGCGCACTGAATCATTCCCGCGTAAGCAGGAACGCGCCAGCCATCGCGCCCGCCGCGCACATGCTGATGAGCCCGTAGCGCGCGTTGCGGCGCGCCATCTCGTTGGCGAGCGTGGTGAGGATGCGGCCGCCGGTCGCCGACCACGGGTGGCCGACCGAGATCGAGCTGCCGTTGACGTTGACGCGATCCCAGATCACGCGGTCGGTGGCGGGACCTTTCCAGCCTTGCTGCCAGGCCGCGGCGTTGGCCAGCACCTGCGCGGCGAAAGCCTCGTGGATCTCGACGAGGTCGATGTCCCTCAGCCGCAGTCCGGTGCGCTCGAGCAGGCGCGGCACTGCGATCGCCGGCGCCATCAAGAGCCCTTCGCCCGGATGCAGCGCGGCGTATTCCATGGCCTCGATGAAGGCGAGCGGCGTGCGGCCTTCCTGGCGCGCGCGCTTCTCGCTCATCAGCAGCACGGCGGAGGCGCCATCGGTGACGGGCGATGAATTGCCCGCGGTGATGGTTCCTTCGGCTTCGAATGCGGGCCGCAGCGTCGCGAGGCGCTCGAGCGAAGTGTCGGCGCGCGGACCGGTGTCGCTGTCGATGCCTTCGAACGGCACGATCTCCAGCGCGAGGCGCTCGCGCGCGGCGATCGCGTTGCGGTGGCTGGCGAGCGCGATCTGGTCCTGGCGCTCGCGCGGGATTTCCCACTGCCGGCGCGTGATCTCGGTGCTCTCGCCCATCGAGAGCCCGGTGCTCGGCTCGTTGAAGGTGCTCGGGTCGGAGCCGCTCAGCCACTCGACGCCGCCGGCAATGCCGGCGCTGATGCGCCCGTCGGCGATGGCGTCGGCGATCAGCGTCGCGGTGCGCAGGCCGGTGATGCAGTAGGAGGAGACGGTCTGCGCCTCGATGTGGGCCGGTAGACCGGCCTCGAAGACGATTTCGCGCGCGAGGTTCGGCTTGCCGCGCTCGGCCACGACCGCGCCGAAAGCGATGGCCTCGATGCCGTTCGGGTCGACCTTGTGGCGATCCAGCAGCCCGCGCACCGCATGCTTCGCCAGCGCCGAAGGGCTGAGCGCGGCGAACGCCTTCCCCGCCTTGACGAACGGCGTGCGTGCGCCGGCGACGATCGCGACCCGGTGCTGGCTCATGAATCGCTGCCGATCACTTCGAACGCGACGTCGACATTGCCGCGCGTGGCATGCGAATAGGGGCAGATCTTCTCGTGTGCTTCACGCACGAACCCGGCGAGCTCGTCGTGCGGCAGGCTCTGGTCCTCGACCCGCATCTTGACCGAGATGCCGAAGCCGCCGCCTTCGCGCGGTCCGATCGAGACGGCGCTGGTGACCTTCGCTTTCGAGGCGTCGCGCCTGCTCTGCTTGGCCACGAAATCGAGCGCGCCGCCGAAGCAGGCGGCATAGCCGGCGGCAAACAGATGCTCGGGCGTCGCGGTGCCCGGCCTGCCGGGACCGCCCATCTCCTTGGGCACCGAGAGGTCGGCCTTGATGATGCCGTCGCTGGTCTGGGTACGGCCGTTACGGCCGCCGATGGCGGTCGCGGTTGCGGTAAAGAGGGGTTTGATTTTGTCCATGGTGTTCACTCTGAGATGGGGGCGTCAGCGCATCATGTCAAGTGGCGCGATGTGGTTTGCAGTTGTAACCGTCCTTGTGCTGCCCTGCCCCAGCGCACTCTTGACGGCCCTCGCGCGTGCTACCGACGATCACGGAAATGACGCTCATGCTTCCGCCCGCGCCGGCAATTCGGGTATCCCTTGCTTGAACATCGCACGGGCCACCTCGGCCGAGTTCATGGCCTCGCGAACCAGCTTGATCTTGCCGTTCTCGGCCACCAGCCTGGCAAAGAACAGCTGATGCACCTTGCGGCCTGTTTTTGTCGAGACCGCGGTGAATTCGTATTCGGCGAAGACCTGGTCCGGCGTCTCGATGAGGATCTTGAGATTCTCCAGACGAAGACCGGGAAAGGTGTCGTGGAGAAATGCGGTGAATCCGGTGATTCCCTCGGCGCCGGCGAAACGCTCCGGGTAGCCGAAGTCCGTCAGATACGGCAGTTCGAGAGCGCCATCCTCGGCAAACATACTGACCATCGCTTTTGGATCTCGCCAGGAAGCCTTGAAGAAGTCCTCCAGGAGCTGTCTTGCATTTTTCATCGCAGGGTTTCCTTGTCCGGTTGATCGTCAGCCCTATGATTGGCGCAGCGGACTTTGGGCGCTATCCGTTCTTCGCAGCGCTATCCGGATACCGCAAAGCCCGTGCGCGGGATTTGTTTCAGCCGTAATGCTGCTGGCAACGCCGGGGCACATCCGGTCCTGATAATTGCGGCAAGGAGAACGCGATGACTAGCAGAGCCCACAGGGCACAAGTGCTGGCCGCCGCGGCCGAGGTGTTCGCCCGCACGGCGATCACGCCGGCCGCTCTGGCCGAGCTCGCGCGCATGAGCAAGGATGAGATCATCGAAGAGCTCATCGCCCACCACATGGAGCAGACCTTCACCTTGTTGCGGCAGGTGCAGGCCGCACCCGGCCCGTTGCTCGAAAGCTTGATCGACGCGGTACCGGAAGGCGTGGCGCGGAACCTCGCTGCCGAGGCGGGCGCTGTGGAACTGGAGCTGATGGCGGAGGCGGTGCGCAATCCCAAGGTGGCCGACGCGCTGCGCGGCGCCGATGAGCTTGCACGCCGGCAGACCCGCGAGCTGCTGACCGGCCCGCGCGGCACGCTGCGCCACTGCGACGCCGACGAGCTCGAGAGCCGCATCGAGGTTTTGTTCGCCCTGTTCGGCGGCATGCGGATCCGCGCGCTCAAGAATCCCGCGCTCAAGCGCGGCGCGCTGATCGCGGTGCTTCTGCCGGTGGTGCGGATGGTGCTGACGCCGGGCGATTAGGCCGGTATTTCTTTCCGCCGGCCGCGTCGAAGGGTCTGCACGGGAGTTTCGTCGAACGCGGCCCTGTAATACGCATAGCGCTCGACCTTGCGCCGCCTGTGTCACCGTATGAGGTCGGCCGGCGCTGCGGCCCTGGCAGTTGAAATGATCCTGTACCGCGGCGCGGGCTGCGAATTGCCGAACTGCTTCGAGATGGCGCGGCGCGCCGCCTCGAAGCGGGTCCACTCCTCGCCGTCCTGCAAACTGGGAAGCGTAATCAGCTCGCCCTGGTCGAGTCCGGCGAGCGCTGCATCGACCATGTCTTGCGGCGTCATGACGATCGACGGCGGCAGGTCTTGCCATGGCCGGCCGGCGCTTTCCCAGATCTCGGTCGCGGTCGCGGCCGGCAGCACCGCCTGGATGCGGATGCCTTTGCCGGCGAGCTCGTGCTGCAGCGAGTGGCTGAGCGCGATGACATAGGCCTTGCTGGCGCCGTATACGCCGTTCAGCGCCTCGGGCGCGATGCCGACCACCGAGGCGATATTGATGATGGTGCCCGCGCCGCGCGCCACGAATGCCGGCGCGGCCGCATAGACGAGGCGCGTGAGCGCGGTGATGTTGAGATCGATCATCGCTTCCATCTCGTCGACGTCGGAGTCGACCAGCGGCGTGAGGGCCGCGGTGCCCGCGTTGTTGACCAGCATGGTGATGTTGCGATCCTGCCGCAGCCTGGCTTCCACTCTTGCGAGGTCCGCCTTGTCATTGAGGTTTGCGGCAAGCACGTCGACCGTGCGTGCGGTCTCGCGCGCGAGGTTCGCGGCGAGCGCCTTGAGGCGCGTTTCGCTGCGCGCCACCAGGATCAGGTCGTAGCCGCGCTTGGCGAGGCGGTCGGCATAGACGGCGCCGATCCCTCGGGACGCGCCGGTGATGAGGGCAGTGCTCATGCTGTTGTCCTTTCTGCGGGTGTCCAGTCGGCGACCCAGTTACCGTCGCGCAGCATCTCGTCTCCGTCGTGCGGCGTGAATTCCACCAGGACCGTGCGCCTTGGAACGTCGAGCAGCTCGACGCAGGCATCGACGATCGCCCGGCCAAGCGCCAGCCGCTTCTCGGCCGGGCGGCCGCGGCGAAACTCGACCAGCACCATGGTGACGGGCTCGAGGCCCTCGGCACCGAGGTGATAAAGGTTGTCCTTGCCGAGCTCGGCTATGCCGACATTCGGCCGCCACAGCTGCGTCTCCATGATTTCGGCGTAGAGCTTGCAAAGCCGCGTCGCCAGCTCGCGCTTTACTTTGACGGGATAGGTGCCGGGCAAATCGAGATGCAGGTAAGGCATCGGGGCGTCCTCAGGCGGTCTGTGAAATGAAAGCGCGTTGCGCCAGTCCCTGGCCGAAGGAGAAGTTCTCTCCCGGCGCCTCGACCAGCTGGATCATCAGGTCGTCGGGCGAGATGCCGGTGCCGGCGACGATGCGCGCGTTCAGCTCCTTCAGCAGCGCGAGGCGCGTCTCCTTCGGCCGGCCGGAGATGAACGCGATCTCGAGCACGATGAAGTCGTCGGAATACTTCAGCCCGAGAAACGACGGCGTGTGCAGGAAGCGCCGGCGCGGCAGCTCGTGGATGATCTGAAAGAAGTCGTCCGGTGGAATCTTCAGGACGCCGATCAGCGACTGCTGCACCGCCTGCGACAGCTTGCCGAGGCGTTGCTCGTCGTATTGGCCTTCGAGGATGTGGATCTTTGCGAGTGGCATTTCAGGATCTCCTTTGCAGGGCAGCGGCGCCGCTCCAGGGCCAGGTGAGCGGGCCGAACCACGAGCCGCCCGCCACGGCGAAGGCGTTGATCAATCCGAAGGCGACCAGCGCCAGGCTCTGCGCGAGGAACACGTGCGAGAGGTTGCCGCTCCAGCGCAACGCCAGCCAGCCGGCCAGTGCGGCAATCACGAGCCGCGTGACATTGGCGATCAGCGGCCACAGCAAGCGGCCGGCGCCTTGCGATGCGAAGTAGAGCGACAGCGCGAGCCCGATCATTCCGTAGAACGGTCCCACGGTGCGCAGGTAGCGCGCGCCGGCGTCGAGCATCTCCGGGTTGGTATCGAAGAGCGACAGCCAGGCGATCGGGAAAGCAGCCGCGCAAAGGCCGATCGCCTCGGTGAGCACCGTCGCCATCGCGGCGCCGATCCAGGCGCTGCGCAGCGCGCGCTCGCGCTGTCCCGCGCCGATGCTGGTGCCGACCATCGCGACCAGCGGGCCGCCGAAGCCGAACACCAGCGGCACCAGCAGATATTCAAGCCGCGCGCCGGTGCCGTAGCCGGCGATCGCCGCCGGCCCGAACTCGCCGACCAGCGCCGTGCCGATCATGATGGTGAGATTGGTCGCGGCCGTCACCAACGCCGCCACCGAGCCGACGCGCAGGATGTCGCGGAACAGCGGCCAGCGAAAGCGCACGGTGCGCAGAGATGGGCGCACGACGCTGCGCCCCGACCACAGATACGCGGCGAGCGCGACGCAGCCGAGCGCGTAGTAGGAAACCAGCGCCACCGCGCCGCCGGCGATGCCGAGCGCCGGGAACGGTCCCCAGCCGAAGATCAGCGCCGGCGAGAGCGGCACCAGGATCACCACGCCGGCGCAGGTCACCACGGCGGGCAGCGCCATGTTGCCGGTGCCGCGGATCACCGAGGCGAGCGAGTTGAAGAGCCAGATCAGCAGCGCGCCGGCGAACACCCAGTTCGAATAGATCAACGCCGCTTCGAGCGAAGCACCGCTGCCGCCCATCGCCTGGTAGAGCCCGCGTCCGCCGCCGAGCACCGCGATCATGAATGCGGCGCCGAAGCCGAGCGCGATCACCAGCGCGTGCAGCGCCAGCGCATCGGCGTCGGCGCGGCGAGCGGCGCCGAGCGCGCGCGCGATGGCGGAGGAGATGCCGCCGCCCATGGCGCCGGCCGACATCATCTGCATCAGCATCACCACCGGAAACACCAGCGCCACGCCGGCGAGCGCGTCGGTGCCGAGTCTTCCGATGAAGTAGGTCTCGATCAGCCCCGCCACCGCCTGCGCCACCAGCACCAGCATGTTCGGCACCGCCAGGCGCAGCAGCGTCGGCGCGATCGGCGCCTCGAGCAGCGCGCGCGTGCGCGGGTCCATCGCCGGCTTCACGGCTGGCGCACCAGCATCACCGGCACGGGTGCGTTGCGCACGATCTGCTCCGCGTCGCTGCCCATGACGAGCCGCTTCAGGCCGCGCCGGCCGTGCGTGCCGATGACGATCAGATCGGCGCGCCACTTGCGCGCCTGGCGCACGATCGGCTCGGCGGCCGGGCCGGTGAGGCTCTCGAGCAGCACCGTCTCGCAGGCGAGCCCGCTCTTGCGCACCAGCGCCGCGGCGCTATCGAGCAGGCGCCGGCCGCGCTCCTCGAGCGCCGCTGCGAGATCCGTCACCGTGTCGCCGCTGGAGAGTCCGGCCAGCATGGCGTTGTGGACGTCGACGACGTGCACCAGCTGCAGCCGCGCTTTCTGCGCCTTGGCGAAGCCGATCGCTTCGCGCAGGCCGCGGGCCGAGGTGGCGCTGCCGTCGATGGGAACCAGGATGCGTTTGTAGGCCATGTGAACTCCTAGGTGGCGAGCGCCGGCTTGAGCCTAGCTGCCGGTGCGCTCGAAGATCTGGCCGCCGAGCCAGGCACCGAGGAAGCCGCCGACCTGGTGGGAGAGCATCACGGTGCCGAAGAGCGTCGCGACGTAGCGCATGCCGTGCAGCTTGCCCACCAGCCCGACGGTCGGCGGCACCGTCGAGAGATACGTGAAGCCGAGCACCACGGCGAACACCATGAAGGTGCTCGCGGTCTTCGGCGCGAACATGAAGCCGAGCACCGCGGCCGCGCGCGCTGCGTAGAGCAGCGACAGCACGCTCTTCATGCGCCAGCGGCCGATCGCCCAGCCCGAGGCGAAGCTGCCGGCGATGTTGAACAGGCCGATTAGCGACAGCGCCCAGGCGCCGACCGACGGCGGCAAGCCGCAGAGCGCCACCACGCCGGGCAGATGCGTGGCGATGAACGCGACGTGGAAGCCGCAGACGAAGAATCCGGCGGTGAGCAGCAGGAAGCTCGGATCGTTCCACGCGTCGCGCACCGTGTGCTTCATCGACTTCTCGGGGGCCGCGCCCTGCGCCGCGGCGGGATGTTTGCCGCGCAGCACATACGCGAGCGGCACGATCGCGAGCGAGAGCAGACCGAGCGCGGTGAGCGCGCCTACCCAACCAAGGGTTGTTGTAAGAAGAATGGCGAGCGGCGCGACCACGAACTGGCCGAACGAGCCGCCGGCGTTGACCATGCCGGTGGCGATGCCGCGCTTCTCGGGCGGCAGCGCGCGCGCCACCGCCGACATCAGCACGCCGAGCCCCGCCATGCCGCCGCCGCCCGCGGCGACGACGCCGATCAGGAGCACCAGCATCCAGGTGGTGGTGGCGTGCGGCGTGAGCACGGTGCCGAGCATCACCAGCACCGCGCCGAAGGCGATGACTCGTCCGGTCCCGTACTTGTCGGCCACCGCGCCGGCGATCGGCTGCGTGATGCCCCACATCAGCTGCGCGCAGGCGAAGGCGAGGCTGATCGACGCGATGCCCAGGCCGGTCGCCGAGTTGATCGGCCCGATGAAGAGGGCCACCGACTGGCGCACGCCGAAGATCAGCGCGAACACCAGGCCCGCCGCGACGATGATGCCGATGTGCTTCCTGCTCATTACCGTTCTCCTCGGAGCGGAACTATGGCGCTCAAGCTTGCCATCTTGGTGTCAGCCGGTGCGGCTATATGACGAACGTAATATTTGTGCTGCAAAACTCAGCCGCTGCTGCCGCGGATCAGCCCGCGCGCCGACTTGCGGATCGCTTTGGAAAGCTGCGGGTCGTCCACCGCGCGCGCCAGCATCAGCGCGCCGACCATGCTGGCGACGACGCCCATCGCCTTCTCGTGCGCCGCGGCTTTGCCCCATTCCGGCAACTGCCGCTCGACGAAGCCGATGAGCTCCTTGATGCGCCGGGCCGCGGCGCGGCGCACTTCCGCCTGCTGGCGCGGCACCTCGCTGCCCGCCGCGGCGATCGCGCAGCCCAGCCCGTGCTCGGCAGCGGTGACGTGCCGGTCTTCGAGATAGGTATCGACCAGCGCCATCAGCTCCTCGCCCGGCTTCGCCTTGGCGACCGCGCGGCTCAAATTCTCGGTCGACTCGGCGCCCGCCTGGTCCACCGCCGCCGCGAGCAGCGCGTCGCGCGACTCGAAGTGCGCATAGAAGCCGCCGTGCGTCAGGCCGGCCTCCTTCATCACCTCGGCGACGCCCACGCCCTCGTAACCGTGCTTGCGAATGGCGCGCGCCGCCGCTCGCAGGATGCGCTCGCGGGTCTGCTCCTTCTTGGGAATCGATCTCGTCATATATGATGA
>WNFN01032957.1_pt1 | contig 11570 bp, 12 predicted proteins | sample 5400161 | NCBI WGS metagenome assembly WNFN01 (sample SAMN13153353, study PRJNA577476) | soil metagenome | isolation source: 80 cm saprolite on Douglas fir-dominated hillslope | place: USA:California | collected 2013-09-17
GGGAGTCGCTGGATACCCCTAAAAAAATCTTTACGCAGCAGCTGTGGGACTCGATCTACGGCGTGCCGCAAGGTGATGTCACCATCGAACGAATTCAGCACGCGTTTTATATGGCGGCGAACTACGGCTTCCAGATCCTCAATGGAAATTTTGCAGCGGCCATTGATGATTACGAGCTCAAACTGCGTTTCATGAATGACCTGGCGACGTACCGGATCGATGTCTCCTGGCTGTGGACGCTTCTCCATCACCAGGCGGCGATCACCAAGGACGGCTATCTCAAGCGCCCGGCCCTGACCGAAGACGGAGTCGAGCCGGCGGTAAATGCCGATCCGGTGAAGGCCGGCACCCGCTTCACCCGAGAGTTGTTCGGCAAAGTGTGGAATTATCACAACGAGTGGACAGCCGAGTTTTTCCGAGAGCAGGACCGGCGCGGCGATCCCGGCCGCTTCGATCGCGGCAAAGCCGATCTCATCATGCAGCTTCAAAAAAAGCAGCTGCTTTCGCCACGCTACATACAGCACAGCGCCCGCGTGCTCTTCGTCGTGGGACAGGCGAGCCGGCAAGAATGTACGCAATTGCTGGAGGCCATCTTCGATCTCTCTCGCGAGGAAGCGGTGAAGCGCGTGCAAGCAGGCACCCTGAGTCAGGCTGCGTTGGCCGCGCACGATTACGTGCTTGATATTTTTCCCGGAGCAGAAGGGAAAAAGTAGATGCGGGCCTGGGTGACGAAACCTGCCATCCGTGTAGTGCATGGCATGTGCAAAACCTGTGCACAAGCCAGGACTGGCTGCAGAATAGGCACACCGCAGCGGCCTTATTAGTGGTATTTTTCTAGCAGAGAATCATGGCATCATCACTTGCAACCCAACCTGAAACTGAATGTCCCGTCTGTGCGGGCACAGGGTGGAAAACGATTGCGGTCCCGGGCAAAGCCAGCCGGGTTACTCGTTGCGATTGCCGCATGACCAATCGCACTCAACAGCTTCTCACTAAAGCGCGGATTCCTGGCCGATATGAACACTGCACACTCGACGATTTTGTGACTGACACAGCCAGCAGTCATTCTTCATTGTCACGGGCAAAGCTCACCTGCATGAAATTCGTTGAGGAGTACCCGCTAGAAAAGATGGGCTTGCTCATCGTGGGGCCAATTGGCGTAGGTAAGACTCACTTTGCCGTGGGCATCGTTAAGGAACTGATCCTGCAAAAAGGCATTTCCTGTCTTTTCTATGACTATCGCGAACTCCTCAAGGAGATATTCAACTCATACAACGACAGCGTTCAAGCTACTGAACTGAGCGTGCTCAAACCAGTTTTCGAGGCAGAAATTCTTGTGCTTGATGATCTAGGCGCTGTGAAACCGCGCGACTGGGTATGGGACACGGTCAGCTTCATCCTCAATACTCGTTACAACGACAAAAGGACCACGATAATCACGACGAACTTTGCGGACCAGCCTAGCGGTGCCTTGGGTCAAAAAAGGAATTTCAGTGCGGCCGAACTGGCAAAAGAGGCGAGCCGAGAAGAGACGCTCGGCGACCGCATTGGGGAGAGAATGCGTTCTCGGCTTCATGAAATGTGCCGAGTCCTCCAGGTGGATGGAAGCGACTTCCGGATACGAGTGTTAAGCCAGAACCCAAGTTTTTAGCGGCTGTGCGTAGCCGTGGTAACGGTACCGCTAACCGTGATTTCGTTGCAGCTAGTTTCAGGGGCTAAAGCCCTAAACTTACGACGACTTTACGGCACGACTTCGCAGCCCATCGCTCGCTGCGCTCACTCCGAGCTAAACGCTCAAGTCGTGCCCTGATACTTGTCTCGCATGTGGACGCTTTTTTGCCTTCACTTGTATTTACTCGCCGACACAAACTCATTTCCTTCGATCACATACCTCAGCAACAGTCCGGCTGATTTCACGATGCCTATACGCGGCGTGACTGCAATCCTGCCTGTGCGGAAACCATCTTCCATCACTCGTAGGTCTGAACGTGGCGAGACCATGTCTTTGCCGTTGTCGCGTGCGCGGGAGATGCCCAGTGCCGCGCACAGCTTTCCCGGCCCGCTGGCCAGCTTGCGCAGATCGCGGACAGAATCGAAATCCATATCTTCCAGCCCGCGAGCCTTGGCCATTTCCGGCAGGCCGGCGACAGGTTCGAGCGCGCGGATAAGTACGCAGCCGGCTTCTCCCTCGGGCAGGCAGGAAATGTTCAGGCAGTAGTGGGCGCCGTAGATGAAATAGACATAAGCGTGTCCGGGTGGGCCGAAAAGAACATCGTTGCGCGGGGTGCGGCCGGCAGCGGCGTGGGCCGCGGCATCACCATCCTGGGCGCCGAGGTAGGCTTCAACTTCCACGATGCGTCCGGCCAGAAACTTGCGTCCCTGCCTGCGCACGATGATTTTTCCCAGCAGCTCCCGGGAAACTACGCGCGGGTCGCGGTTGAAAAACTTACGCGGGAGGAGTTTGGCGCGGCTACGATTCCAGATCGATACCGGGTTACTTTCCGCCGCTTTGCGCTGCATGGGCCTTTTTCTCCGCGATCCACTGGTCCACGTTGCGGCCCAGGATGTCCAGAGGCAGTGGACCAGAGCCAAGCACCACGTCGTGAAATTCCTTGAGGTCAAATCTAGGGCCAAGCTCCTGGCGCGCGTGGGCGCGCAGCTCCTGGATCTTCATCTGGCCTATCTTGTAAGCCAGCGCCTGTCCCGGCCAGGCAATGTAGCGGTCGATTTCGTTCACGATGTCCAGCTCCGCCTTGGGAGCGTTGTCCATGAAGTAACGTATGGCCTGGTCGCGCGTCCAGTGTTTGGTGTGCATGCCGGTATCCACCACCAGCCGCACGGCGCGCCACATCTCGTAGGTAAGCTGGCCGAACTTGGAGTAAGGATCGCTGTACAACCCCATGTCGTCCCCCAGCGATTCGGAATACAGCCCCCAGCCTTCCACGAAAGCGGTGTACTCGCCGAATCGTCGAAACATGGGCTGTTCTCCCAATTCATGGGCGCGGGCGATCTGCAAATGGTGTCCGGGCACCGATTCGTGCAGCGTAAGCGCGGTCATTTCCCACTTGGGCCGGGTATCTGGTTTATAAAGATTGACGAAGAAGGTACCGGCGCGTGACCCATCCGCCGCTCCCGGACGGTAATACGCCGTGGTGGTGTCAGGCGCCACTGCGGCTGGAATGGCCTCCACGCCGTACGGCTCCCGCGGCAGGGTGCGGAAGACCTTTACCAGATTGGGATCGACGGTCTTAGCCAGGGCCTTGTATGCGTCAAACAGCTCGCCCGGTGTTTTATAGAAGAACTGGGGATCGGTGCGCAGAAACTGGAAAAATTCCTCGCGCGAGCCCTTGAAGCTGGTCTTCTGCATGATCTGGTCCATCTCGGCGCGGATCCGCGCTACTTCTTTAAGTCCAGTCTGATGGACTTCTTCGGGCGTCAGATTGGTCGTGGTGTAGTGGCGCACGAAATACGGATACATCTCATCGCCGTGGGGCAACTGCCAGGCTCCGACCTGGTCAAAACACGCGGGCAAATACTCGCCCACAAAAAACTCTTTGAACTTTTTGAACGCCGGCACAATCTGTTGCTGGATGGCCTGGCGAGCTTCTTGGCTGAGCCGTTGCTGGTCCGCCGCGGTAATGTCCTTGGGAAAATGCTGGAAGGGCTTGTAAAACCCGCTCTGCGCGGGATCAAAGACAATCTGCTTGTCAATCTGCCCGGGGATGCGCTGCATGATCACCTTAGGATGCACCATGCGTTCCCGGATTCCCTGGCGCAGCAGGGCAATGCTCTGGTCCATAAGCGCCGGAAACGCGCGCAAGCGGACCAGCCAATCTTGGTAATCTTTCACGGTTTCAAAACGCAACGCTCCGGCCAGTTCGTCGCTGGTCTGAATTCCTTGGCGCTGGTTAAACTCCATCAGGAACCAATGGAACTTGTAGCGCTCCACGCGGTCTTGGTAGCGCTTCTTGAACAGCTCGTAGTTGAGCTGGTCGGCGGGCGAAAGGCTGGCGCGGCTGATCTGTGCCATCCGTGCCAGAACCTCCTGGTTATGCTGGTTGCGGCGGGCAAAGGCTTCCGCGCTCTCGTCCCGCCAGCGGTCGTTCCAGCGGCGGTCGCCCAGCTCGGAGGCTTCTTCTGGACGTTGCTGCATGTCATAGTCCCACTCAGCGGCAAACAGGCCATGCAGCGCCTTCGAAGCAGCATTGGAAGGCTGCATCGCGTGGGTCTGGGCTGAAACCACCACAAGAAGAAACACGAAAGGCCAATAGCGCATAGTTCCTCCGTTTCCAGCAAAAAACTTATCACAGAAAGCGGACACAGGTTAAAATCTCAGGCAATCGGGAGCAGGCCCGTTTTGTGGTTTCGGAGCTCTCGGACGGTGCAGAGCATAAAATTGCTCTGACAAGAAAGAGGGGGCTTTAAAATGACGGTTCGCAGATTTTTTGTGCTGGCAACATTTTTGCTCGGTTCAACCTTATTTGTCAGCGCTGGCAGCATTCCCGCGGGCAGCCATGCCAGTGTGCGGATCAACACTACGCTAAGCTCGGCCTCGGCCCACAAGGAGGAGAGCTGGAGCGGAACTTTGACCAATGACATTCGATCTGGCGGCAATATCGTGGCCCACGCCGGCGATCCGGTCCGAGGCAAAGTGACCTACGTAAAATCCAGCGGACGCCTGCATAACCCCGGCATACTTTCCCTGCGCTTGTCTTCCATCCACGGAGAGATCGTCTACAGTTCTCGCGTAAGCCGCAAGGGCAAGAGCCACACCACCAGCAACGTCGCCAAGATCGGCGGCGGAACCGCCGGCGGAGCCTTGATCGGCGGCCTAATCGGCGGAGGCAAGGGCGCGGCCATTGGCGCCGGAGCGGGCGCCGCAGGCGGAACCGGCGTGGCTGCGGCCACCGGCAAGAAAGAAGCCGTGATCCCCGCGGAAAGCGTGCTTACCTTCACGATCACCGGGTCTAAGTAAAAAGCCTTCCGCCCCGAGCGAAGCGGGGGATCCCTGCCACTAATATGATTGAAGGGGGAATGCGCAAGCTTCCCCTTTTCATTTTGTTTTCATTGCCTCGAGCACGGCCTGAGCATGCTCTTCCGGCTTCACCCCGGTCACGATCGCGGAAATCTTTCCTTCAGGGCCGATCACGAACGTGGTCCGGTCAATCCCCAGATACTTCCGGCCATACATGCTCTTTTCCTTGAGCACGCCGAACTTTTTGGCGATAGCTTTGTCCTCGTCGGCCAGCAGCGAGTAAGGCAGGTTGTATTTTTCTTTGAATTTCTTCTGCGCGGAAGGTTTGTCGGCGGAAATGCCCAGCACCACCGCACCGGCGCGTTGAATTTTCTGGAATGCGTCGCGGAACCCGCACGCCTCCAGCGTTCAACCGGGCGTGTCGGCCTTGGGATAAAAGAACAAAACCACGTTCTTTCCGCGATAGTCTTTCAGGGAGACGGTCTGGCCTTCTTCATTGGCCAGGGAGAACTCCGGGGCTTTATCATGAACTTCCATGGTTTTTCCGTGTTGATGACTCCAATGAATTTATATCGCAGAAACACTCTCCCCGCCAGCCTAGCCCTTTTGCTGGCATGTCTGGTTGGTTTCACCGCGGTCACAGCACAGCGGCGCAAGCCGCACCCGCTCCGGGCGACGGCCCTGGTGGAGCTGACCACCGATGCCGCTGGCGTCATCACCGCCCGGCTGATTCCCATCACTATTCTCGACGAAGGCCGTTTTTACGACGCCAGCATCTACAAGGCCACGCCCCAGCCCATGGCCATAGTCACGGGCGTTGTCTATGAGGCGCAGAAATCCGGCGAGCCGGTGGGATACGTGACTGTGGGCAATGCCACAAAAGATGGCGCCTGGATGGCGCCGGGAAAATGGGAGCCGGTGAAAGCCGCCGCACCCTCCGAGGCGCCCGTGGCGCCTACGGTCAATGCGGGCGATGACCGTCCTATCTTGCGTCGCGGCGACAGTACCAGCGCTGCGAAGGCTACGCCCACGCCGACTCAGATTCCACCAAACCCGGTTCCGCAAACCCCGGTTGCTCCGCCGAGCCCGGCCGCCACACCAACCGCCACGCCCGAGCCGCCGGATCCCAACCGTCCCTCTCTCCGGCACTCGCCAGGAGGCGGACAGCAGCAGGCAGTGAATCAGCCCCAACCCCAACCGGGGAAACCAGCTCCGGCTCCCCAAGGCGCGGTTCCTTCTCCAAAACTGCCTGTCACCACGCAGACCCTGGTGGCAGTCTCTGACACGCAAGCCGGGGAATCGCGCTCGTTCCAATTCGTGTGGAAAAAAGGGGAACAGGCTGAGATGGAAGCCAAGATGCGCCGCCTGGCCCTGGCCCAGTTTCCTCATGACAACGCTAAGACCCAGCTCACCGATCACTCTCTCGCCAACGTGGTCATCCGCGCTCTCGATCTGGATTTAAGCAACGATGCTGTGCTGGTGCTGACCGCGGAGCTTCCTGGCAGCAGCAACACTACGCAGGCAACGAAGATCGCACCGGACAAATCACCCTCCCGCTATATCGCTTTGATCGCGCGCGTGGATGTTGACGGCAACCTGCAGCGCCTTTTGGCAAGCCTGACCGACTCTTCACGACTGGACGTGGCCCCCAGGCTGGAGTTGATTGACGCCGTGGACGTGGACGGCGAAGGCCGGGGCGAACTACTCTTCCGCCAAACCAGCTTTGACCAGAAGAGCTTTGTCATCTATAGCGTCGGCCGCAGCATCGTGACCAAGTTGTTCGAGGGGGCCAGCGCGCCGCTGCGGTAACCGTCCACTGCGAAACATACGTAAGTTTTGCGGCTCTGCTTGACCCGAGGCTCGTCCAGAGTATCTCCTTTTGTTTTTAACATAGCACTTACCATACATGTATAAAACTTTCCCCATGAACGCATTATTGTAAATAACACAAATTAGTGCTATGATGTGAATTGTGGAGTGTATTTAATGCCAGCAATGGAAAAGGAACTCAAGGTCTGGAAAGCCAATCTTGAAACGGAGTTCGCCAATTTGCACCTGGAGCACCAAAAGCTGCTTGTAAAGATGGCCAGAATCCGGGAACAGATCGAGGCTATTGATCGCCTGCTGCCGGGCAGTCAAGAACGCCACCCAGCTTCATGGACACCGAAGATGGCCCCTGGGAGTCCGGAGGAATCCTTCACTCCAGTTCATTCTTACTGGCCAGTTATCCTTCAAAGTCTTGTCGATTTCGGAGGTTCTGCAAGGTCAGAACTCGTTTTGGAAAAAGTAGGTCAAAGGATGGATCACATTTTGACTGCCGGTGATCGCGAAAAGCTGCCTAGCGGAATTGATGTGCGATGGAAAAACAGAGCGGCATGGCAGCGGTACAACATGGTCCGGCAAGGCCTCCTCAAGAACGACTCCCCGAGGGGGACTTGGGAGATTTCCGAGCAAGGCAAACGCTGGTTGGAAGAAACCAACAAACAGGTTATTCAGAAATGAAGGCTGGTATGACGGGCACCCAATGAACTTCCAACTCATCAGCGATATCACAAAGATTCAGACGATTGCATTGGGAAAATCCATTCACGACCACAAACGACTCCGTAAATTTTACGGACGCGGACGGTGGAGGAAACTTAAAGGAATTGCTTCGATTCGGCTTGCCAGTGGTAGGATACATTTAGCTGAACTGCACTGGTATGAAGCACATGGGATTGGCCGCAAAGAAATCAAAATCAAACGGATCCTCGCCTAAAAAGAAAATTGGCGGCACACAGTACGTTGTGTGCGTGAGAAACGAAGACTATCCGGCGTCTCTCGAGCTCCGAAAAATCTACTCGCTCATTCCTGACAAGACGGCAAGCAAATCAGGTTTGCTTCGCGTGGTGGACGAATCCGGAGAGGATTACCTTTACCCGGAAGATTATTTCGTACCCATCAAACTTCCTCGCACTGTGCAGAGAGCGGTTCAGCTAGCCTCCTAAGTTCCTACCCACTCATCCTCCGCTCACTGCCGGCACGATCATGATTTCTGATCCATCCGGGACCGGTGTGGCCAGGCCTCCGGCAAAGCGTATGCTCTCCTCGCCCACAAATATGTTGATGTGCTGGCGCACTTCACCTTGCTCGTCCAGGACGCGGTCGCGCAGGGCGGGATGGAGCCGCCAAAGGCCGTCGAGCGCCTGGCTCACCGTCGCCGCTGGAGACGCAAGCTGCAGCGACCTCTGGCCATCGGCAAACGCCGCTAAATAGGCCGGGATGTGAAACGTAATCGACATACCTCGTGAACCCGCCATGAAAACAATAAGTTCCACTACCTCCGACAAAGAACATGCCATCAATCTAACGTGTCATCCCGAACCCTGAGCGGAGCGAATGGGTGAGGGATCTGCTCCGGTAGCAGCCAAGCACCCTCCTATTTTTTGCGTCTCGTCTTCTTCGCCGGACGCTTCTTCAAGCTTTTCTTTTTCTCCGTGCTTCCGCGCCTCTGTGGCGAACTTGCTGCTCCATCGCCCACCACCGCCGTCTTCACGCAGACTACCGAAGGCAGCCCTTCCAGAATCAGCTGCCAGGATTTTCCTTCGTCATGCGATCCGTAGAGTTTTCCGCTGCGCGTGCCGAAGTAGATGCCGGCGGGATCAAGCGAGTCGGCGGCCAGGCCATCACGCAAAATGGTTTCCAGGGCGTCTTTCTGCGGTATCCGGGTCGTGCGGATGAACGACCATCGCAAAACCAAAGTCAGAGGGCACTCCCTTGGCGATGTCCTGCCAGGTATCACCGTCGTCATCACTGCGGTAGAGCCCCCAATGGTTCTGCAGATACAGCCGTTCGGGTTTGGCCGGATGACGCGCGATTTTGTGCACGCATTGTCCGAATTCCGGGTACTTCTCGGGAAGAAAGTCAGCGCGGATTCCCTGGTTGCGTGCCTGCCATGTGGCGCCTCCATCATCGGTGCGGTAGACGCCGGCGGTGGATATGGCGATGGTCATCCGCTTGCGGTTGGTGGGATGGGGAAGAATGGTGTGCAAGCACATCCCGCCGCCGCCGGGAACCCACTTGGCGCGTTGCGGATGCTCGAGCAGCCCCTTTACCGGCGACCAGTTCTGGCCGGCGTCGCGCGACACAAACAGGGCCGCGGGCTCCACGCCGCAGTAGAGCGTGTCCGGCTCTTCGGCGGGGAGACAAAGCTGCCAGATATTTTTCAGCGTCAGTCCTGACTCCTCAGGAAATTTCACGGAGTAAGTCTCGGGTTCGGTGACAGTCTTGCCGAAATCGTCAGACGAGACCAGAGACGTTCCCCAGCGGAAACTTTGCTGCGCCCACCACAGGCGGTGCCGTCCCTGGCGGCTGTCGAACGCCATGGCATAGACCGGCGAGCCAATCGAATATGGCCCGCCGACCTTCCATCGTTTGCGCGTTGCGTCGGAGCAAAACACAAAAGCCCCTTTCATGGTCCCAACAAGCACTAAGACGTCGCCTTTTTTGGCCGAAACATGTTGAACGGATGGCACGGTTCACTCCTCCATGGTTCACTTCTCAAAGATGTACACTGCATAGACATTGTAGACGCTCGGAAGAAATTACGGCTTGGCAGAAAGCACGGTAACTCACACTCTTAATATGCCTGGCGGTCGCAGGCTTCACGGACTTGTACAGACCCCGCCCCTGCTATGCCAGTGGCTTTGTTTCCCGAATTGAAACCAGACGACAAACCGTTTGAACTCAAACGACCGACCCGCTAAGATTGGTCGGCTCAAAAAATCCACACCCAAATTTCAGACGACGAAAAGTGAGGAAAACAATGCGGAAAGCCGTTCTTGTTTGTATCTCTCTCGTGTTTTTGGCGGTCACTCAACTCCCGGCCCAGCAGGACTTCAGCAAAGTTGAAATCAAAGTCCAGAAAGTTTCCGGCACCGTCTACATGCTGGTGGGGGCGGGCGGAAACATCGGAGCATCGGTGGGTGAAGACGGTATTGTTGTCGTGGATGATGAGTTCCTTCCCCTAGCGGAAAAGATTGAATCCGCGCTGAAGAGCATTACCGACAAGCCGGTCAAGTTCATTCTGAACACGCACTGGCACGGCGACCATACCGGTGGCAATCCGCATTTCGGCGAAAAGGCACCCATCATCGCCCAGGAAAACGTGCGCAAGCGCCTGGCCGAAGGCGGCAAGACCCGCTTCGGCGAAGTCAAGCCCGCGCCTAAGGTCGCGTTGCCGGTGATCACTTTTGACGACAAAGTCTCCGTGCACCTCAACGGCGAGGACATCCGCGCCATCCACTTTCCCAACGGCCACACCGATGGCGACAGCGTGATCTTCTTCCCTCAGTCCAATGTGGTCCACATGGGCGATGATTTTTTTAACGGCGGCATGTTCCCTTTCATTGATCTCGACAGCGGAGGCAGCGTGCAGGGCATGATTGCCGGCGACGAAAAAGTCCTGGCGGAAGTTCCGGACAACGTGAAGATCATCCCTGGCCACGGCCCGCTCGCCACTAAGGACGACCTGCGAAAGTTTATCGCCATGCTGAAGGAGACCTCGGCCGCGGTGCAGGCAGGAATCAAGCAACACAAGACTTTAGACCATCTCAAGAAAGAAAAAGTTCTGGCCAAGTGGGACTCATTCGGCCAGAGCTTCATCAAGACCGATGTGTTTATAGAAATTTTGTATGACAGCCTGACGAAGAATCCGACAGGCCCGAAGAATTCGCATGGGCACATGACTAAGTAGCAAGTTAACTTAGTTTTTTCTTCAGCAGCTCATTCACCAGCTCCGGCTTGGCTTGGCCCTTGCTGGCCTTCATCACCTGGCCGACGAAGAAGCCGATCACCGTGGTCTTGCCGGCGCGATACTGTTCCGCCTGCTTGGGGCTGGCCGCAATCGCCTCGTCGATGATCTTTTCGAGGGCCGCGACGTCGGTAATCTGCTGCGGCTTTTCCCGCTCATAGACCGCGGGGAAATCTTCACCGCTGGCAAAGGCTTTGTCGTAGAGGTCTTTGAGGATCTTGCTGGAAATGGCGTCCGACTCCACCAGATCGGCCGACGTGGCCACGCCTTTCATCGTAATCGGCGACTGCTCAATCTCCAGTCCTTTGGCCTTGAGCCGGCCCATGAGTTCGCTCTGCACCAGGTTGGCCACTCGCTTGGGATTCTTTGCCGCCTTGGCTGCTTCTTCAAACTGATCGGCCAGGGCCTTGCTTACGGTGAGCACCTGGGCGTCATAGTCGGTGATGCCAAACTCGCTGACCATGCGCTTGCGGCGAGCTTCCGGCAGCTCAGGCAGCATTCTGCGAATCTCCGCTTGTGCGTGTGCGTCCACCGCCAGGGGCGGCAGGTCCGGCTCCGGAAAATAACGATAGTCATGCGCTTCTTCCTTGGAACGCAAGGTATAGGTCTTGCCTTCCTGCGAGTTGAACAGGCGTGTTTCCTGGTGGATCTTTTCTCCGTTCTCGATGACCTCCATGTGGCGGTCGATTTCATATATCAGCGCCTGGCGGACGAAGCGGAAGGAATTTACGTTCTTAATTTCCGTCTTGGTTCCGAACTGTTCCTGCCCCCGCGGACGCACGCTGACGTTAGCGTCACAGCGCA
>WNFN01068814.1_pt1 | contig 11570 bp, 13 predicted proteins | sample 5400161 | NCBI WGS metagenome assembly WNFN01 (sample SAMN13153353, study PRJNA577476) | soil metagenome | isolation source: 80 cm saprolite on Douglas fir-dominated hillslope | place: USA:California | collected 2013-09-17
CGATGTTTCTGAGGGCGCCGAGATACTTGGTCCACGCCGGATGCTTCGGGTTCTGCATGGCTGCCACCCGCCTGATCCGAGGCGCCACCTCCTTGAGCATCTGCAGCCATTTCCCCGTCATCGAGTATTCGAAGAACGTGTAGAAGCCGGTGATGTTGTCGGCCGGACGCGCGGGGCTATCGACTGCACTTTCCGCCGCATCGACCACTTGCACGAACACAACCGGAATGCTCTTGGTTGCGGTTTGCAGGGCCGCCAACCCCGGCGGGGTATTCACGAGGATCACATCCGGCGCGAGGCCGACCAGTTCCGCGGCGTAAGCCTGCGTGCGCGCGATATCGCCCGCCGCCCAGCGCGTGATGACGCGGATGTTGCCGCCGTCGGTCCATCCAAGTTTCTGAAGTCGCTCTCGAAAGGCCGCGTACCGCTCCTGTCCTTCAGGATCGCCTTCGGCGAGGCCCATTAGCACGCCGATCTGCTGCATCCGGCTGGCCCGTTGCGCCAGCGCGGCAAGCGGCGATGCGGCCGCCGTGCTGCCGAGAAAGGCGATGAACGTGCGTCGCTTCATCCCCTATTCTGCGGTCAAACAGCGATCGGCGCCTTGATCGCCGGGTGCGGCTCGTAGGCTTCGAGGGTGAAGTCTGCGTACTCGAAGTCGAGCAGCTCGCGGCGCGCGGGGTTGAGGCGCATGCGCGGGAACGGACGCGGCGAGCGGGTGAGTTGCTCGCGCGCCTGCTCGAGGTGGTTGAGATACAGGTGGGCGTCGCCCAGCGTGAGGATGAATTCGCCAGGCTTCAGGTCGGTGACCTGCGCCACCATCAGCGTGAGGAGCGAGTACGACGCGATGTTGAACGGCACGCCGAGGAACAGATCCGCGCTTCTCTGGTACATCTGGCAGGAGAGCCGGCCTTCGGCGACGTAGAACTGGAACAGGGCGTGGCAGGGCGGCAGCGCCATCTTGTCGACGTCGGCGGGGTTCCAGGCGCTGACGATATGGCGGCGCGAGTCCGGCTTTTTTCGTAGCGACTGGATGACCGCCGCGATCTGGTCGATCTCGCGGCCATCGGGCGTGCGCCAGTGGCGCCACTGGTAGCCGTACACCGGGCCGAGCTCGCCGCGCTCGTCGGCCCATTCGTCCCAGATGCTCACGCCACGCTCCTGCAGCCACTTGACGTTGGTGTCGCCGCGCAGGAACCAGAGCAGCTCGTAGAGGATGGATTTGAGGTGCAGCTTCTTCGTCGTGAGCAGCGGAAAGCTCTTGTCGAGCGCGAAGCGCAGCTGGCGGCCGAACACCGAGAGCGTGCCGGTGCCGGTGCGGTCGGACTTGCGCGCGCCGTGCTCGAGCACCTCGGCGAGCAGGTCGAGATACTGACGCTCGCTCATAGCATGATCGTAGCGCACACGTCGGAGGCGCTCTGGAAGCGATCGTTGGGCTCTTTCGCCAGCAGCTTGTCGAGCAGCAGCTGGTGCGAGACCAACGCGTCCGGCAGGCGCGGCGGCGGCGCCGTGACGTGCATGCGCATGAGATCGGCCGGGCCCGCCTGCTCGTAGATGCGCGTGCCGGTGAGCATCTCCCACAGGATCGCGCCCAGGCTGTAGAGATCGGAGCGCGGGTCGACCTCTCTTCCGAGGCATTGCTCCGGGCTCATGTAGCGCGGCGTCGCGAGCAGGCGATGCTGGCCGGTGAGCGTGGAATTCATCGCCAGATCCTTGGCGAGGCCGAAGTCGACCAGCACCGGGCGGCCGTCGGCACGAAACAGGATATTCGCCGGCTTGAGATCGCGATGCACGATGCCGCGCGCGTGGATCGCATCGAGCGCACGGGCGATCTGCGCCGCGATGCGCAGCGCGGTGCGCGGCGTCATGCCTTCGCGGATGCGCACCGCGAGGGTGCCCGAGGGCAGGAACTCCATCGCGATGTAGGGATGCTCGCCGGCGAAGCCCTGGTCGTAGATGCGCACCACGTACTCGATCTCGAGCTTGGAGAGCAGCTTGTACTCGCGCACGAAGCGCTCGAGGAACACCTTGTCCTGGCGCAGGCGCGGGTCGAGCACTTTCAGCGCGACGCGCAGGCCGTCGAAGTTGCGCTCGGCGAGATACACCTGCGCCTGGCCGCCTTCGCCGATGCGTCCCAGCACGGTGAAGCCTGCTACGAGGGGCTCGCTCATCGGCCGTATACTGCCACCATGCTGAAGCTTTTTGGCGGCGGCGCCGATCACCCGATGAGCAATCCGAAGGAGGCGCGGCGCATCCTCGATGCGCTGCCCGCCGAGGACCTCAAGGCGCTCGAGGAGCTGGCGCACTGGCTCGAATCGGTCAGCGTGCTCGAAGGCTTCAAGCCGCCCGAGCGCGCGGCGCTGCTTTGCGCGATCGACGACGCGGCGCAGCCGCGGCTGCGCAAAGTGGCGCGCGAGTACGCCGGCGCGGCGCGCCCGTCGCGCTACCAGGAAAACCGCATGTGGACGCAGCTGCACGAGTACTGGCGCCAGGCGGGACTGGCGTTCGGCCGCGCGCTCGACGCCGCGGGGCAGGCGCCGAAGGCGCTCGAGCCGAAGAGCCTCGCGCTTGCCGTGACGCGTGCGCTGCGCGCCGCCGCGCAGCAGATCAAGTGGCAGCACATGCGCTATGGGCCGGTCGACCCGTCGGCGTGGGGAATACTCAACAAGGTGTACGCCTTTTCCGAGGGACGCGGCTTCGCCGATGGCAAGCTCGCGCTGTATCCCACTGCTGGCAGCGAGACCTCGCCGCGCCAGGAATTCCTCAAGGCGCTGCTCTTCAGCGCGAGCTCGCCCGACAGCCTGCTCGCGCCCGAAGTCGAGCTCGCCGAGCGCGTGATCGGCGAGCTTGCGCCGAGCTTCCTGCTCGCCAACGCGCCCGGCGCGGGACTGCTCTACTGGACCGATCTTGCGCGCGCCATGGCGCCGCAGCGCATCGTCAAGCCGCCGGAAGCGAGCGCGGGATTGCGCTGCTTCGGGCCGGGCAACGCGCTGGTCTCATTGCAGAGCATGATCCAGCGCATCGAGGGCACCCGCGAGGTGCCGCCGAGCCTCGGCACGCCGCAGGATCCGGAGGCCGCGCTGGATGTGTTGCGCCACCTTGCGACGCTCTGGTCGCCCGAGCCGCCGGAGCGCAAGAGCGCGCGCCACAGCGTCAAGTCGCGCCTTGCGATCGCGCATGGCCTCGCCGGCGCGCTCCAGGCCGTGACGGAAGCCGGCGCCTCGCTCGATTTCGACCAGCGCTCGACCGAGAGCTGGGTGGTGGAGAACGTCAGCGCCGGCGGCTTCGGCGCCATCGTGCCGCAGGTGAAGACCGACTGGCTGCGCGTCGGCGTGCTGCTCGCGATGCAGCCCGACGGCGGCAACAACTGGGTGGTCGGCGCGATCCGCCGCGTCAACCGCACCTCGGCGCAGGAAGCGCGCGTCGGCATCGAGACGCTGTCGCGCGCGCCGAAGGCGGTGAAGTTCCGCATCCGCGGCCTGGGCGAAGAGACCGGTCTTCTGTTGCCCTCCGCCGTGCTGGGCTCAGGCGAGGTGGCGGTGGCGCTGCGCGCCGGTGTCTATCCGCCGGGGCAGAACCTGGAAGCGACCATCGACGGCTCGGGCGCGCACACCGAGTGCGGCATCGGATAGTCGTGCCACTCGATCTTGTAGCCCAGCTTCTCGAGATGCTCGCGCGACGCTCGCGCGCGCTGCATGGGGATGAGATCGTCGTACTGGCCGTGCGCCATGAAGATCGACAGGTCGCGGTTCGCATCGCTGCGCTCGGCCGCAACGGTTGCCGCGAGCGGCAGGTAGGTCGAGAGCGCCATTACGCCGGCCAACCTTTCGGGATAGCGCAGCGCCGTCTGCAGCACGATCGCGCCGCCTTGCGAGAAACCGGCGAGCACGATTTTGTTCGCCGGGAGTCCTTGAGCGCGAATCAACTCCTCGGTGATCTTTTGCGAGGCGCGCAGGCCCGCTTCGTCTTCCGGTCCGCCGCCCAGCTGCAGGATGTCGTACCAGGCGCGCATGCGCATGCCCTGGTTGATGGTCACCGGGCGCATCGGCGCGTGCGGAAAAATGAAGCGCACCGGTTTTTTCAGTTTCAGCTCCGGGACGATCGGCTCGAAGTCATGGCCGTCGGCGCCCAGGCCGTGCAGCCAGAGGATGGCCGCCTCGGGCCTGGGGCCGGTTTCGATCCTGATCGCGTCGACGCTCACAGGATGCGATTGAACCACGCCAGCGACAGCCCTGCCGCCGCGATCAGGAGCGCCGCGGCCGCCGCGGCGAAGAACGCGGTGATCTCGGTCTGCTCGCGCTGCAGGACGAACTTGGCGGTCAGGCTGTCGTAGATCTTCTTGAGTTCCGCCCCGCTGGTGGCGTGGAAATACTCGGCGTTGGTGCGCTCGGCGATCGCCTTCAGCGTCGCCTCGTCGAACATCATGTAGATCGAATAGCCCTCGACCGCGACCGGGCCGCCCTGCGCGTTGCCGAAGCCGACCGTGTACACCCGCACGCCGCGCTCGGCGGCCATCTTCGCCGCCTCGAGCGGATCCGGGCCCATGGTGCGCCGGCCGTCGGTCAGCAGGATGATCGCGGCGTTGGGATTGGAGCCGGGCGGCAGCGGCTTGATATCGCGCGCCGGCGACTTCCTGTTGAAGGTTTCGACGTCGATGCCATCGTTCGGGAAAAGCGTCGCCAGCGAGACCAGGATGCCGCTGCCGATCGCGGTGTGGCGATCGAGCTGCAGGCGGTCGATGGCGCCGATCAGATCGTCGCGATCGCGCGTCGGCTGCTGCACCAGCACCGCGGTGCCGGCGAAGGAGACGATGCCCAGGCGCACGTCGCCCGGCTGCTCAAGAATGAACTCGCGCGCCGCCGCCTGCGCGGCGGCCAGGCGGTTCGGCAGCACGTCGCTCGCGCGCATGCTGAGCGAGACGTCGATCGCGAGGATGATGGTGCGCTGCTGCGAAGGCAGCGTGATCATGGCGGTGGGCCGCGCGGTGGCGAGCGCCGCTGCGGCGAGCGCCAGCGCATAGAGCGCGAGCGGCAGATGCTGCTGCCAGCGGCTCGCCTTCGGCACCTCGAGCCCCGGGATGCGCGCTTGCCGGCGCCGCAAATAGGCGAGGGCGAGCAGCGGCGCGGCGGCGAGCAGCGCGAGCGCTTCGGGCCAGAGGAAGGTCATGGCTCGCGCTTGCGGATCGCCGACTTCGGCCGGAACGCCTTCACCACGCTCTCGTGCGTCTCGATGTAAGGCCCGCCGATGAGATCGATGCAGTAGGGCACCGCGGCAAAGATGCCCGGCACCTCGGGCAGCCCCTGCAGCGTCTCGCGAATCGACTTCGGCTGGCCCGGCAGATTGATGATCAGTGCCTGCTTTCGAATCACCCCGACCTGGCGCGAGAGGATCGCGGTCGGCACGAATTTCAGGCTGATTCGGCGCATCTGCTCGCCGAATCCCGGCATCACCTTATCCGCTACCGCGAGCGTCGCTTCGGGCGTGACGTCGCGCGGCGCGGGCCCGGTGCCGCCGGTGGTGAGCACCAGGTGGCAGCCGCGCTGGTCGACCAGCTCCTTCAACGTGCTCTCGATCGCCGGGCGCTCGTCGGCAATCAGCCGCGTCTCGTCGCGCCACTTGGGCGCGGCAATCGCGCTCGCCAGCCATTCCTTCAGCGAGGGAATGCCTTCGTCCTTGTACACGCCCGCCGAGGCGCGGTCGCTGATGGAGACGAGTCCGATGATCAATTCTTCGCTCACGGGCGAATTCCTGTCGCCCCCCTGTCAAGGGGGGAAGCGAGCTTGCGAGCGGGGGGTTGGTTTTGAAAAGCAAAACCCCCCGTTCGCCTTCGGCTCACACCCCCCTTAACAGGGGGGCGGCATTCGTCATTCCTCATTGGCCGAAGCAGGACTATCAAGCGCCTTGAGAACCCGGAAAAGCTCGCGGAACGCCCGCGGCGGCCGGCCTTCCTTCAGCTCGCGGCGCGCGTTGCGGATCAGCGTGCGCAGCTCTTGCGCCTCGGCGCGGGGGTGCTGCGCCACGTAATCGGTGAGCGCCTCGTCGTTGGCCAGCAGTTTTTCGCGCAAGGCTTCCAGTCGCCGGTGGCGCGCCGCCTCCTGCGCGGAGCCGCCGGTGAGCGCGTCGAGCTGCGCGCGGATCGGCTCCGGGTCGACATCGCGCATCAGGCGGCCGATGTATTGCAGCTGGCGCCGCTTGCCTTCGTGGGCGGTGATGCGCTTGGCTGCCAGCACCGCCTCGCGCAGCGCCTCGGCAATGTCCATCGTCCCGAGCTGGGATTCGGGCAGCTCGACCAGGGCGATGCCGAGCTGCTGCAGCTCGAGCATTTCTTTTTTGCGTTTGGTTTTGCTTACCGGTGGAGCTGCGGAGTCCTGCATCGCGGTTATCATAGCGCCCCCATGCCGAAGCGCCACGGTTTCACCTTCGCCGCCGCCGAGCTTCGCGCGATGGCCGAGCAAGTGCTTGCGCGCGCGAAAAGCGGCGGCGCGAGCGGCTGCGATTGCGAAGTGTCGGAGGCCTACGGCCTCACGGTGACGGTCCGTAAAGGAAAGCCCGACACCATCGAGCACAACCGCGACCGCTCGGTCGGCGTTTCGATCTACATGGGCGATCGCCCGAAAATACGCCGCGGCCATGCCAGCACTTCGGACGTGTCGCGCGCGGCGCTCGAGCAGACGGTCGACGCCGCGCTCGCCATCGCACGCCACACCGCCGAGGACGACTGCGCGGGGCTGCCGGATCCCGAGCTGCTCGCCAAGGACGTGAAGGACCTGGATCTGTTCCATCCCTGGGCGATCGAGACCGAGGAGGCGATCGAGCTCGCCAAGCGCTGCGAGGACGCGGCGTTCGCCACCGCGCCGGTGATCCGCAACTCCGAAGGCGCCACCGTCTCGACGCAGCAGTCGCAGTTCGTGCTGGCCAACAGCCTCGGCTTCACCGGCGGCTATCCCGGCTCGCGCCACTATCTCTCCTGCGCGGTGATCGCGCAGCAGGCCGGCCTGATGCAGCGCGACGACTGGTATTCGAGCTCGCGCGTCGCGGGAAAGATCGCCGAGCCGCGCGCGCTCGGGCGCTATGCGGCGCAGCGCGCGGCGGCACGCCTCGGCTCGCGCAAGATCGCCACCTGCCAGGCGCCGGTGCTGTTCGAGGCGCCGGCGGCGATCGGCCTGCTCGGGCATTTCGTCTCGGCGGCGAATGGCGGCAGCCTCTACCGCAAGACCAGTTTCCTGGTCGACAGCCTCGGCCGGCAGGTCTTTTCCCCGGCGGTGCAGATCGAGGAGCGGCCCTTCGAGCGCCAGGGCGCGGCGAGCACGCCGTTCGACGACGAGGGCGTGGCGACGCGCGAGCGCACGGTGGTGCGCGCGGGCGTGCTCGAAGGCTATTTCCTCGGCAGCTATTCGGCGCGCAAGCTCGGCATGCAAAGCACCGGCAACGCCGGCGGGCATCACAACCTGCTGCTGAAATCGAATGGACCTAACTTTGCCGGCATGCTGCGCAAGATGGGACGCGGGCTGCTGGTCACCGAGCTTCTCGGCCACGGCATCAATCTCGTCACCGGCGACTATTCGCGCGGCGCCGCGGGCTTCTGGGTCGACGGCGGCGAGATCCAGTTTCCGGTCGAGGAGATCACCATCGCCGGCAACCTGCGCGACATGTTCAAGGGCATCGTCGCGGTCGGAGCCGACGTCCTGGTGCGCAGCGGTCGCTCGTGCGGCTCGATCCTCGTCGAGAACATGACCATCGCGGGCGACTAGTCCGCAGGAACCAGAGGCCTAGCGTCCGATGCGACTACTGCTGCTGCTCTGTCTGATCGCTTGCGCCGGCCGGGCGCAGGCCCAGCAGCCGGATGTCATCTATGTCCCGACGCCGCAAGACGTAGTCGACGAGATGCTGAAGCTCGCCAAAGTGGGCAAGGGCGACGTGCTCTACGACCTCGGCTCGGGCGACGGCCGCATCGCGGTGACCGCGGCCAAGCGCTATGGCATTCGCGCCACCGGCATCGACATCGACCCGCAGCGCATCCAGGAAGCCAACGAGAACGCGCGCAAGAACGGCGTCACGAATCTCGTGCAATTCCGCCTCGAGGATCTGTTCCGGGCGAATTTCAGCGAGGCGACGGTGGTGACGCTGTATCTATTGCCCGACTTGAACGTAAGACTGCGGCCGCGCCTGCTGGCCGAGCTCAAGCCCGGCACGCGCATCGTGTCGCATCAATTCGACATGGGAACCTGGCCGCCCGAGCGCAAGCTCGAGTTGAACGGCCGCACTATCTACTTGTGGACGATCCCGCCGCGGCAGTCCCGGAAGCCGTAGCGAGCGCGGACTGGTCGATCGCGGCGAGGTACTCGCCGACCGACTGCCAGAATTCCTCGCGGCTCTCGAGGCCGGAGTGCCCGAGGCCCGGCAGCAGCACGGTCGTCACCGCCCCGCCCCAGCGTTTCGCCAGCGCCAGACCGTTCTTCACCGGCGTCACCTCGTCCTTCTCGGCGAGGAGGAACAGCGCCGGCGCCGAGACCAGCGGCGCGATCAGCGCGGGGTTGTAGCGGCTTTGCACCAGCCAGGCGAGCGGCAGCCGGTAGTGCTCCTCGCCGAGCGCCGCGGCGCTGTCGAAGGGCGTCGCCAGGATCGCCGCGCGCACCTTGCGCGCCGCGGCCACCGCGATCGCCACATAGGAGCCGAGGCTGCGCCCGAGCACCACGATGTTGCGGCCGTCGACGTCGGGCCGCGCCAGCGCCCAGTCGTAGACGCGCTTCGCGTCGCCGAGCACCGCGCGCTCGCTGGGCGAGCCCTCGGAGCGTCCGAAGCCGCGGTAGTTGATCATCAGCCAGCCCCAGCCCGCGGCATGCGCATGCGTCACCAGCTCGGAGACTTCCTGGCCGACGCCGCCATAGACGATGACCAGCGGGTGCGGCGTCCCCGGGGTCCAGCGCTCGGGGTGCTTGAGCCAGCCGTGCAGCATCAGTCCGTCGGGCGTGGCGACGCGCACTTCCTCGATGCGGCTGCTCGCCGCGAGCGCCTTGACCTGCTGCTCGTCCATCGGGCGCGGCCGGAAGATGAGCTGCGGCTCGAAGGGCTCGAGCATCGCCGGCGCCACGCAGCCAGCGCCCAGCAGGGTTGCGGCGAGGGCTGCGGCGCAGACTACAATCGGTCTCATCCACCGGTGAGACTCACCGTCCGAACGACCGTTTCCAAGTTAGGCTGAGCGGGCTATATGGGCACAGAACTTGTCATCGAAATCGCCTCCGACGTGGTCTGTCCGTGGTGCTACATCGGCAAGCGCCGCATGGAAAAGGCGCTCGCTCTGTTCGACGGTAAGGTGAAGCCCGACATTCGCTGGCTGCCGTTCGAGTTGAATCCCGACATGCCGGCGGCCGGCATGCCACGCGCCGCGTACCGCGCGGCGAAGTTCGGCTCGGTCGAGCGCGGCCGCGAGCTCGATGCGCGTGTCGCCGCCGAGGGACGCGGCGAGGGCATCGCCTTCGCCTTCGAGCGCATCGAGCGCACGCCGAACACGCGCGCGGCGCACCAGCTCATCGACCTCGCGCAGTCGCAAGGCAAGGCCGGGCCGGTGGTCGACGCCTTGTTCCGCGCCTACTTCGAAGAGGCGCAGGACATCGGCGATGCCGCGGTGCTCGCCGCAGTCGCAACTGCCAACGGCGTGTCAGGCTGGCCCGGTCAAGCGAACGCTACAGGCGTTGCCGAGAACGAGGAGAGCGTGCGCCGGCTCGGCATCTCGGCGGTGCCGACCTTCATCTTCGAGCGCAAGTTCGGCGTCTCGGGGGCGCATCCGCCCGAGACGCTCGCCGCGTCGATCCGAGAAGCTCTGGGTAAGGAAAGTCGAGGCGCTTCTCGAGCGCCAGGCCGTAGATCGGGATCGGCGGGCGCTTGGCGATCTCGAGCGGCGGCAGCTCCTCGGCGCCGAGCGTTTGCGCCGCCGTGCCGAGCGCCTTCATGAAGTCGACCGAGATGATGATCTCGCCGGCGCGCGCGCGGTGCACCAGGCGGTCGGCGACGCTGATGCAGTCGCCGAAGGCGACGAACTGCTGGGCGCCGATCGGGCCGGCCATGCCGAACACCGCTTCGCCGAGGTGCAGGGCGAGCGACACCGCTGCCGGCAGGCCGAAGTCCGCCTTCCATTGCCCGCCGATAGTGCCGAACTCGGTCTGCAGCTGCTGTGCGGCCTTCAGCGCGCGGCTGGCGAAGTCCCGCGGCTTCTCGGCCGCGAACGCCGCCACCAGCATGTCGTTCTGCACCGAGAGCACCTTGCCGGCGTTGGCGGTGACGCCCATCGCGCAGAGCGAGAAGAAGTCGTTCGCCAGCTCGAGCACCTTGTCGGGCGCAAGCATCTCGGAGAGCCGCGTGAAGTTGCGCAGCTCCGCGTAGAGGATCGCCGCCTGGCGCCGTTCAGGTTCTAGCGTCATCCCCGCCCTCCGCAATGCCGTTCAGATAATGTTCCCATACGTACAGGTTACGCTCACAGGCGGCGACCGCCGCGTCTTCCATGCGCAGCTCCTTGGCGAATTTCTCCACCGCGCGCCAGCCGGTGTTGGAGTGCTCGATGTCGGCCTCGGTGTGCAGCTCGAAGAACTCGAGCTCCTCGTCCGAGAGCTCGAACAGGCGCCGCCAGCGCTCCCGCTCGATGCCGAACCAGCCGCGCTTCCTGAACTCGCCCGCGCCATAGCCCGGCACGTTGGCACGCTCGGCGCAGGTGTTGGCGACGATCCCCTCGAGCCAGTGGCGGTTGGCCATCAGCCCTTCCCAGGCCGCCCAGCACAGCTCGGTCGAAGGCAGCGGCCTGGCCGCCTGGATCTGCGCGCGCTTCAAGCCGACGCGCACGCCGAGGTCCTCGAGGATCTTCCAGTGCGGCCGGCCGCCGCCGTGCGCGTGATCGGCGATCACTTCCTCGCTGCAGGCCTCGATGATGCGCATGCGCGTCGCCCAGTCGGTGCAGTTGGCGGCGACCTTGAGCTTGAGCACCGAATTGCGCTGGCGCGTGTTCAGGCGGTGCTGCAGCGCGAACATGCGCGCGCGCCCCTTGGTGAGCGGCTCGCGGAACCAGCGGCAGCGCCGGACGAAATCGTCCACCACCTTGTCCATGCGGGCAATGACGGAGGTTCGGCTCATCTTAATTCGAGAGTCACGCGCTTGTTGCGCTTGCCCTCGGAGCGGATGCGCGCCACTGCCAGCCGGCCGATCTCGGCGGTGTTCCGGACATGCGTGCCGCCGCAGGCCTGCAGGTCGACGCCGGGAATCTCGATGAGGCGCACGCGGCCCTCGCCGCGCGGCGGCGCGACCGACATGGTTTTCACCAGCTCCGGCCGCGCGTCGAGCTCCGTATCGGTGATCCAGCGCGGCTGCGTCCCGACGGATGACGCGACCAGCGCATTGATGCGCTGCTCGATCTCGTCCTTCACCAGGCGCTCCATCTCGATGTCGAAATCGAGGTGCGCCTTGTCGTCGCCGATGCGCCCGCCGGTGACCGGCGCCTTCACCACCGCGCAGAGCAGGTGCAGCGCGGTGTGCAGGCGCATGAGGCGATGCCGGCGCTCCCAGTCGAGCGCCAGCTCGACCTTCGC
>WNFN01242923.1_pt1 | contig 11566 bp, 9 predicted proteins | sample 5400161 | NCBI WGS metagenome assembly WNFN01 (sample SAMN13153353, study PRJNA577476) | soil metagenome | isolation source: 80 cm saprolite on Douglas fir-dominated hillslope | place: USA:California | collected 2013-09-17
ACGCTGCCGATCCGGATCTATTCGGAAGTTCGCCTCGGCGTGAAACCGGAGATCAACGCCATCTGCTCGATCCTGATCGCGATCGTTGCAACCGGCATTGTGGGCGCGTCACTGCTCGCGAAATTTCATGATGTCGGGCGTGGCGGCATCGGAGGACTTGCCGCGCGGTGAAGGCGCGATCAGTCGTTGCGCGCGCGGACGAAAACAAAAGGGCGCAAGACAGCGCCCGCATCGGGCCGATTATTGGGGCTCTTGCGGGGCGTTCGGCTCGGCTTTCGCGGGCGGCGAATCCCCGCTCGCGGGTGCACTCTCGGCCGGCGCGGAACTACCCGCCAGCGCCGGCGCTGCTGGCGCCGGCGGAGTCTCGGCGGGGTCCGCTGGCGCTGTCCGGGTCAGCCGTTCGATTGCAGAGCGTATTGGGTCACGCGGACCGCGGTTGCGTAGCGCATCCAAAATCGGCTGCGCCGCGCCGGAGCGTTCAATGCGGCTCTGCGGGTCGGGCAATATGATCGGGTCATCCCACGGCCCCTGCACCATGAAGGGCAACTCGAATGCGGTTGCAGCTGCATTCGAGCTGGCGGAAATCGAAAGCAGGCTCGCGGTTCCCCTGAGATCGAGTTCGCGCTCAGGAATCGACGCCGAACCCGCCAGGGCGAGGCCGACGCTCGGCCCTTCCATGCGTACGTCTTCGACGTTGGCGACGCCTTGGACGATTTTCAGGTTGAGCGTGAGCGTCTCGTAGGGCGTTTTGCCGGTGCGGAACTCCCCGCCGCCCGAGAGCGGTCGGCGCTCAATACGCTTGAGCAATTGCTCCACATTGAACCCCGCGATCGCGCCCTTGCGGCTCGTAAGGCCGGCCGTGCCGTTAAGTGCCTTGGTCAGGTCGTAGACGCTGCGACCGGAGCTCTCGACCGCGAAACTGAGATTGCCTTTACCCTCGAGCCTGCGAATGCCGAACATGTCACCGAGGCACTGTTCGAGATCAACATTGGAGAATTGCATTTGGGCCCTGAAATCAGCGCCGGCCGGCGATTTCGCCAGCCCGAACGTGCCCCTAACCACGCCGCCGAAGGCCTGCGATTCGCCGACCGCGACCGTGAGGTTGCCGCCGCGCAGATTGGCTGCGACCGCCGTGCGCCCGAGCTTGGCACTGGCGATATTGACGCGCGCGGCTGACAGCCTGAGGTCGAGATGGACGCCTTCGAGGCCATCGAGCGCAATCGGCTTGCTGTCCCAGCCCCGCTCGCCGCTGGTCAGCAAGCGGACGGCAGAGATGTAAGGTGTCAGATCGAGCCCTTCGGCCGCCAGCGTTCCCTGCAAGGTTTGCCGCCCATCGAACGTCAGCACACCCTCGCCGGCGTTGCCGTCGAGCTCGATGTTGACCCCCGAAAGTCCAATGGTTCCGCCGACCACGTTGGTTTGCGCCTTAAGCGCGAAGCGGCCGAACCCGCCGCCCGGCGGGGCCTGCTGACCGGCCCAGCGCAGCGTGTCACGCAAGGACGCGGCATCGGCCGCAAGCGTACCCTCCATTTTGAGCGTGGGGCGATAGCTGATGTAGCCATCGAATGCGAACTTGAACGGTGCGCTCGCGAGCCGGATCTTGAGGCCCGACCGGTCGCCCTGCAGCGCGGTGACGAAATCGGTGAGACTGATCGTGGCGTCGATTGCCTGCTCGTGCCATGCGAAGCGGCCGGTGGCGGCAAAGCTTCGGGAGATCGACGGCCAGGCAAGGGCCATTTCTACGTTCGCGAGCGTCTCGACGATTTCATACGCCTCGTCGCGCAGGATGATGGTACCGTCGGCGATGCGGATCTCCGAAAACGACGCCGGGCGGTCCGGACCAGGTTTGAGGTTTCGCGCCAGCGTCTCGATATGGCCCGACCAGTTCGAGCTGTGGTCGGCATTGAAGATGATCGCGATGGTCGGGCGCACCAGCGAGATGTCCGCGATCTCGATGCGTCCAGCCAAGAAGGGAAAAAAGCGCAAGCGCGCAATCACGTGCTCGGCCGTGAGCGCCGGCGCCCCGGTGCGGTTGTCGCCCAGGATCACATCGTCGAAGCTCACCGCCCCCGTTGGGAACAGCGATACCGAGGTTCCGCCGCGCAGTACGGGGTCGAGCCCGGTGACGGCGCGGATTTCGGCCTTGACCGCCTCGCGCACCGCGTCGGCCGGCATCAGAAATGGCAAGATCACGAGAGCGCCGATACCGACGGCGGCCAAGGCCAAAATGATGAAGCCAACGCGCTTGATGTCAACGGCCGCGGTCACGACGCGTCTTTCTCAAAATCCTCGCCGGATAAGCCCGGCCGACATTACCGAGGGAGACGAAGGGTACAAACTTGCAACCTGAGAGCGAAAGGTTGCAATCGCTCTGTGACGCTTTCGTGGCCGGTCGGGCACCAATCCGACCGCATTTTCAGGCCCGTTCCGTGCCGTTTACGTCGGCGCTACAGTGCGTTGGAAGTGCGGTAGCTGGCTTCGGTCTTGTTGCGGATCTCGTCGAGCGTCGCGCCGGGTGCAAGCTCGACCAGGGTCATTCCCCCGCCGCCCTTTTTGTCGATGGTGAAAACGCCGAGATCGGTGATCACCATGTCGACGACCCCCGCGCCGGTCAGCGGCAGCGTGCAGTGCTTGAGGAGCTTGGGCTCGTTTTTGGCCGAATGCTCCATCACCACCACTACTTTCTTGACCCCGGCGACGAGGTCCATGGCACCACCCATGCCTTTGACCATCTTGCCCGGGATCATCCAGTTGGCGAGGTCGCCGTTCTCGGCGACCTGCATTGCGCCTAGGATCGAAAGATCGATATGTCCGCCGCGGATCATGGCGAAGCTGTCGGCCGACGAGAAATAGCTGGTGGTCGGTATCTCGGTGACCGTCTGCTTGCCGGCGTTGATGAGATCCGGGTCTTCCTCGCCTTCGTAAGGGAACGGACCGAACCCGAGCATGCCGTTCTCGCTTTGCAGCTGCACGCTCATGCCCGCGGGGATATAGTTTGAGACGAGCGTGGGGATGCCGATACCGAGATTGACGTAGAAACCGTCACGCAGCTCCTTGGCGGCGCGTTCGGCCATCTGATCGCGTGTCCATCCCATCAGACTTCCTCCCCGGTCCCCGCCGGCGCGGCGGTCCGCTTGCGTACGGTTCGCTGCTCGATGTGCTTTATCGCGTTGGGCACATGCACCAGACGCTTGACGTAGACGCCTGGCGTGATGATGTGGTCGGGATTGATATCGCCAGGCTGCACGAGGTGCTCGATTTCCGCCACGGTGACCTTGCCCGCGGTGGCCATCATTGGATTGAAGTTGCGCGCGGTCTTGCGGTAAACGAGGTTGCCCTCGGTATCGCCCACCCAAGCATGGACGATCGAGAGATCGGCGACAAGCCCGCGCTCCATGACGTAGAGCTCGCCGTCAATTTCGCGCTGCTCCTTGCCCTCCGCAATCTGAGTCCCGGCGCCGGTGCGGGTGAAGAACGCCGCGATACCGGCGCCGCCGGCGCGGATACGCTCGGCCAGCGTGCCCTGCGGATTGAACTCGATCTCCAGCTCGCCCGCGAGATATTGCTGCGCGAAAGTCTTGTTCTCCCCGACATAGGACGAGATCATCTTCTTGATCTGCTTGGTGTCGAGCAACAGCCCAAGGCCGACCCCGTCGATGCCGCAGTTGTTGGAGACGACGGTCAGGTTCTTCACGCCCGCGTCGCGGATGGCCAGGATCAACTGCTCCGGAATGCCGCAAAGCCCGAACCCCCCGGCCATGATCAGCATGCCGTCCTTCAACAGGCCGGCAAGCGCTGCCCGGGTATCGGGATAGACTTTTTGCATGAACTCCCCGCTTGACTTAAGGCCAATGCCGCAGGCGACACAGCCGTGGATGGGCGGAATTTTCTACCGCGCTGCGGCAAAGGCTGCAATGTCCGTTGCGCCAGGCTTGCCGGCGGGTCGGGGTGGCCTCATGACCGAGCGTCCAGTGTGAGCCTCGTCGCGATGTCGGCGTAGCGGGTGATGCGGATGACCGGCAGAATGCCGACGGCAACGATGATGAGGGCTGCAAGCGAGCCTTGTTCGAAGCTGCCGCGGGTGGCGAATTGGTAGATATAGGTCGCGAGCGTTTCGACGTTGAGGGGACGCAGGAGCAGCGTCGCCGGCAGTTCCTTTAGGCAATCAACGAAGATCAGCAGCGCCGCCCCGAAGATCGCTGGCTGGGCGAGCGGCAGGTGGATCGTACGCGCAAGGGTCCCCGGTCCCGCGCCGAGCAAGCGTGCGACGTCGTCGAGGTCGATCGAAATGCGCGAAAATCCTGCCTGTGCGAAGCCGATCGCAATGGCAAGAAAGCGAATGACATAAGCAATGATGAGAGCAGCGCTCGAACCCGCCAGCACCAGACCAACGCCTTTTGCACCAAAGGCTTGCGCCAAGGCGTTGATTCCCTCATCCACTAGAACGAGCGGCGAAAGCAACCCGAGCGCCAGCACCGTCCCCGGCACGGCGTAGCCGATGCCGGCGACATTCACGCTTGTTGCGATCATGGGATGCTTTTCATAACGCAGCGCCGCGACCGCCGAAAATCCGAGGGCTAGCGTGACCGCGGTCGCAATGGAGGCGAGTGCGACCGTCGTCAGGGCGTAGCGGGCAAGGCTGACGTCAAAGCCCACAAGCAGCCCACGCACCATCACCTCGTATAGGAGGTACCCCGCCGGCAGCAGGAAACCGAGCACGACCGGAACGAAGCAGCCGATGAGGGCGATCCATCGTGCTGGCCCCGTCAGCGTGATCGGTGAGAGGCGTCGCAGGTCCGTGGCCGACACCGCAAAACCGCGGCGGCGGCGGCCTCGGCGTTCGAGCGCGATCAGCGCAATGACGATGAGCAGCATGAGGCAGGCCATCTGTGCCGCGCCGGCGAGGCTCCCGCGATTGAGCCAGGTGGTGAAGATGGACAGCGTCAGGGTGTGCACGCCGAGATATTCGCTCGCGCCGATGTCGTTGAGTGTCTCGAGCAAGGCAAGCGACACGCCAACGCTTATTGCGGGCCGCGCCAGCGGCAAAGTGATGCGCCGCACGAGTTCCCATGGTCGCGCGCCGAGCATGCGCGCCGGCTCGGTGAATAGCGGGCCCTGAGTCTGAAACATCGCGCGCGCGGCGAGATAAACGTATGGATAGAGGACGAAACCGAAAAGGAGAATTGCGCCGGCGAGTGAGCGGACGTTCGGAAACCAATAATCGGCGGCGGAGTGCCAGCCGAAAACCGCTCGCAGCGCCGACTGTACGGGCCCGAGCGCGTCGAGAATGTCGACATAGACGTAAGCCACGATGTAGGTTGGGATCGCAAGCGGCAGCGGCAGCAGCCAACTCAGCGCATCACGGCCGGGAAAGGCGAAGGTGGTGACGAGCCAAGCCGCGCTGCTGCCAATGATGATCGTCACCACGGCGACGCCGGCAAGGAGTAACGCGGTCCGCGCTAGCGCCGCCGGAATGACATAGCGTGCAAGGTGGGTCCACAGGTCGCCAGTTTCGCCGAGTGCAAGAACGATCAGGCTGGCCAATGGCGCGATCGCCGCGAGGCCTGCCGTCACGGCCATTGCCCCGAAGGCAGGGGCCTGCCAGCGCAAATGAAAACGGGCCGGCCATCGATCCATGGATGGCCCGGCCCGCAGGATGGGCATCGATCATCAGGTCAGTTATCGAATCCGACCTTGTCCACCAGGTTGGCCGCCGCCTTCTTGTGGTCGGCGATCTTGGACAGCGGGATCGTATCGGCATTGAGTTTGCCGTACCCCGCGATGATGGAATTGACGGCGACGCCGGGGCGCACCGGATATTCGTAGTTCAAGTCCGCATACATATGCTGCGCCTCCTCGCCGACCAGCCACTCGACCAGTTTCATGGCGTTACCTTTGTTGGGCGCGTAGCGGGCCAGGACGACGGCTGACAAGTTCACGTGGGTGCCTCCGTTCTGGAAGCTCGGCAGGATGACCTTGGTCGCCTGCGCCCACGCTTTTCGGTCGGGCTCGTTGTTGAGCATCAGCGCCCAATAATAAGTATTGGCAACGCCGATGTCGCATTTGCCGGCCGCGATATCGCGGGCGACCTCGCGGTCGCCGCCCGATGGCTTCTGCGCGAGATTGGCTTTGAGGCCGCTGAGCCATTCTTCGGTCTTGGCTTCGCCGTGATGGGCGATGAAGGCCGCAAACAGCGCGTTGTTGTAAATGTACTGGCCGGAGCGGATGCAGATTTTGCCCTTCCATTTCGGATCGGAGAGGTCTTCGTAGTTCAGCGCAGTCTCGTTCACGCGATCCTTCGAGGCGTAGACCACGCGCGCGCGCATAGAAATGCCGTACCAGTGCCCCTCGGGATCGCGATATTGGGGCGCCACGATCTTATCGAGTACGTCGGACTTGATGGGTTGGGTGATGCCGGCCCGCACGGCGTCCTCGATCCGCCCGATATCGACGGTGAGCAGCACATCCGCGGGGCTGTTGGCGCCCTCGGCCTTGATGCGTTGTTCGAGGCCAGAGCTTGCCGAGATGACATTGACCTTGATGCCGGTGTCCCTGCTGAAGGCGTCGAACAACGGCTGAATGAGCTTGCTCTCGCGGTAAGTGTAGACATTGACGTCGCCCGACTGGGCGAACGCTGAGCCGGCACCAACGATCGCATTTACGACCAGGGCACCACGCGCGAGCGCGCGAACGGTCTTCATCGCCAATCCTCCATCGCGACCTTCGCTTGACGTAGGGGAGGGAGCGGGCCGGCGTCAAATGGATTGGCTCCGCATCTTCAATATCTTAGATGAATTCCAGTGTGCCCCCTCGGTTAGAACGATTCGAAGAAAGCTGATTATGCGTTGAGGACGCGTCGCGATCCCGCTCGTGCGGCGGGGCCGCAGCCGACATGCGGCAACGGGTCTCAGCGCACGACAATGTGAGACGCTGGATGAGATGCTGGCGAGAGCGCGGCAATCTCGGCGATCAGTTTCTTGATGATGGCGCGGCCGAACGAGTTGAAGTTCTCGGCCACCAGAACGAACGCGCCCGGGCCGCCGATAACGTTGTCTTGGTAGTATTTCTCGAGGCCGCCAGGCGGATTGGTATGCTCGGCGTTCCACGGCACCGGCCGGTCGCTCAGGATGACGAGCCCATTGATGACGACCCCTTTGGCAACGGTCTCGTCGCGCGCAAGCTTCACGTCACGGCCCGCATTGTTGGTGCCGTCGCCGGAGACGTCGATGGTACGGCGAGCGGCGCCGAATGGGGCACGCTCCAACTGAGCGGCCGCGAACTCGATGCCGCCGCTGATCGAGGTACGGTCGGCGAACGAGCGAGGCAATTCCAGGAGTTGATCGCCGAATTTGCGTGCCGCGTCGGGGCCGTCGATGATGGTCCAATCAATAACGAGCTTTTGTGCACCAAAGCCCGACCATTCGACGAAGCAAAGGGCGATGCGCTGCTGCGGGCCGGATTTGATCGCATCCATCACGTGTGGATCGGAGATCGCAGCCGCGTAGCCTTCGCGCTGCAGCAGAAATTTAGGATGGTCGACGCTGCGCGACACGTCCGACGACAGCACGAGCAGCAGGTCGACTTGCTCCGCCGCAAACGCAAATGCCGTCTGGATCAGGAGCAGCGCGGCCAGCGCCAGCATGCACCGAACAGGTACCCTCATGCATTTTCCGAGCCGGATCATGACCGTCCTTCCATGGCGTCGCCGCAGCGGCGTCGTCCAGTGGCGCTGAGGCGGCAGCTTGCAGGATAGCCGATTCCGACTGGCTTGCGCATGGGGTAAGGGCACCGCGGCGGTCAAATTGAGATCATGTCCCCACTGATGCTAGGCAATTTGGCCTGCTGCGAGGCAAAAAGCGTTGTGGCCGTTTCTTTTCTCGCGATGCCCATTGTCACGCCGCAAGCGCGCGCATGATGGAATAGAGCGCGGACTGACCCTCGAAGCCGACGCCCGGCCTGTCGGACAGCGGGAGATAGCCGCGCTCCAACTTGGCGTCATCGGCAAAGCCGCCGAAGGCGCCGAATACGCCGGGATAGGATTCCGCGCCGCCGAGACCGAAACCGCCGGCAATCGCGAGCGACATCTGATTGCCGCCGTGGGGGAACAATGCACTGCGCGGCCAGCCGTGGCGCTCGACCATCGCGACGGTGCGCGCGTACTGCACGATGCCGTAGGCCTGCGGCGGATCGACCTGGATGACGTCGTTGCGGTCCGCGCGCAACCCACCAAAACGAACGAGATTTTCCACGTCCTGCGTCGAAAAAAGATTTTCTCCGGTTGCGAGAGGGGGATCATACGCGTCGGCGATCTCCGCGAGCAGGGAAAAATCGAGCGGATCGCATGGCTCCTCGAACCAGCGCAGCCGGAACGGCGCGAGCGCCTTGGCGTATGCGAGGGCTTCCTCGCGGCCGAACTTGGAGTTGGCATCGACCGCGAGCTGCGCATGCGCGGGCAAGATCGTCTTGACGGCTTCTATTCGGCGCACGTCCTCGGCGAGCGGGAGGCCTCCGACCTTCATCTTCACCATCGTGTAACCGGCGTCGAGATGGCGACGCATCTCGTCCTGCAGATCTTTGACGGTCTGGCCGGGGGCGTACCAACCGCCGCCAACGTAGCAGAAGACCTTGCTGGCGGACTTGCCGCCGTTGTAACGCTCGGCAAGCACGCGGTGGAGCGGTTTGCCAGCGATCTTCGCGACTGCATCCCAAACGGCGACTTCGATCGTGCCGATTGCGATCGAGCGCTCGCTGTGACCACCGGATTTTTCCCGTTGCATCATGACGGCGAGAATTTGTGCGGGATCGAAGTTCTCTTGTGTCTGGTCGAGGAGGCAGCGCGGATCAGCGGCGAGGATGCGAGGGATGAAGCGCGCGCGCATCGCCGCGCCGCAGGCATAGCGGCCGGTCGAGTTGAAGGCGAACCCGACCACGGGCTTGCCATCGCGCACCACATCGGTGATGACCGCCACGACCGAGGTCGTCATTTCGGAAAAATCGAAGCTTGAATTCCTGATGTCCGACTTGAGCGGGACCGCGCACTCGCGGATGTCGACGATACGCATCTGGGCTTTATTCCTGGCGATTCCTGTTACAGTGCGGCCCGCAAGCTCGAAGGTTCTATTCCGCTCAAACCTCCGTTTGCACAGGAGCCAAGGGGCGCTTGGGTTGTTGATACTTCAGCAGGTCGCACGCCTTGACCGCATAGCAATCCACGCCGATCCACAAGAGGAGATGACTATGGCCGCCACCGATCGTTTCGATGTTCCCCCGGAAATGCGGGCGTTTGCGGAAAAGAGTGTCGAGCAGGCGCGGCAGGCCTTTGACGGCTTTATTTCCGCGGCGCACCAAGCGATGAGCGCGTTCGAAGGGCAGGCCGAGACCGCCCGCAAGGGGGCCAAGGACGTAACCGAAAAGGCGATGACTTTCGCCGAGCTAAACATCGCGAGCGCGTTCGAATTTGCCCAGGAACTGATGCGGGCGAGAGACATCCAGGACGTGTTGCGACTGCAGGGCGACTATATCAAGCGCCAGATGCAGGTGTTGACCGAGCAGGCGAGGGAACTAGGCGAGAGCACCAGCAAGGCGGCAAAGGACGCGGCTGCGCCGAAACGCTGATGGTCGCCTGCTGCGAGCCAGTTCAGGTCGAAAAAAGGCTGGTACAACCGGCACTTGATTGTGCAGCGCAATATTTCTGTTGCATTGCACCAAACGAGCGAGTATATCATCCTCAACAGACGGCTGTGGCGTTTCCAATGTCAGGACGACGGCACGGGCCTGTTATCACCGAAGCACGGATCGGCTGTGGGCGCAGATCTGTGTGATGCCGGATCATCGCCCTCCAAAGGACCGATCTATGAGCGAGGCCATCGACACGAGCGTATCCAAATCCAGATCGAAGGCGGCGGCCCAGCCGGCCGCGTTCGAGATGCCGAAATTCGAACTCCCCAATTTCGAGATTCCCAAGATGGAAATCCCGGCCGCGTTCCGCGAGATCGCCGAGAAGAGCGTCTCGCAGGCAAAGGAAACCTACGAAAAGATGAAGTCAGCCGCCGAAGAGGCGACGGACGTGCTCGAGGACACCTACGCAGCCGCGAGCAAGGGCGCCTCCGACTACGGCCTCAAGGTGATCGAGGCGGCGCGCGCCAACACGAACGCCGCATTCGACTTCGCGACGCAGCTGATGACCGTGAAGTCGCTGTCCGAAATGGTCGAGCTTTCGACCGCGCATACGCGCAAGCAATTCGAGGCCCTGGCCACTCAGTCCAAGGAGCTTGCCGCGATCGCACAGAAAGTTCGTTGTAGCGTTGAGCCCGGGCTTGTCGCCCAGGCTTTTTTCATCGGGAGTGGAAGCAGCGGAACTCTTGCCAGCCCGCCGTAGCGCGTCCTTAAAGCGCGTTCACGCCGTCTTCGACAGGCTATGGACGCGCGTGAAACGCGCTTGAGACGGGCGAGGGAAATCAACACCTTGTCAAAGCAGGGTGGGGCTCCTAGGTTGCCCGCGATCGAAGACGCGGGCAGCTGTAGCTCAGTTGGTTAGAGCGCTTGGCTGTGGACCAAGAGGTCGGTGGTTCGAGTCCACCCAGCTGTACCAAAATGCGCCGCGTCGCTCTTGCCGCGACATTTCCTCTGTCTTCAAGCGGTGCGCGTAGCAACGAAGCGCGCGGCGGCTTTGAGCACGTCTGCGTCGCTGCCGAAGGCGCTCAGCGCGGCCTGCGCCTCGCTGACCAGGTTATCAAGCCGCCGCCGCGCCGCCGCGGGTCCGAGCACGCCGACCAGCGTTGCCTTATGGGCGGCCGCGTCCTTACCGGTGGCTTTGCCGACCGTCGCCGGATCGCCCTCGACGTCGAGCAGGTCGTCGGCGATCTGGAATGCCTCGCCGAGAGCGGAACCGTAATGCTCAAGCGCCGCCCGCTGGCTTGGATTGGCCTTGCCCAGGATGGACCCGGCAAGACAGCCGAAGCGCAGGAGCGCTCCCGTCTTCATTGCCTGCAAGACCTTGACATCTTGTTCGCTGAGTTCGGGCGGAGCGGCATCGAACCGCCCTTCGGCCGCGAGGTCGAGCATTTGCCCGCCCACCATCCCGCCTAGCCCGGCGGCGCGCGCGAGCGCCGAGACGAGTTCGAGCCTGACCTCGACGTCAGGATGCGTCTCGGGACGCGAAAGAATGTCGAAGGCGAAGGTGAGAAGGCCGTCGCCCGCCAGAATGGCGCTGGCCTCATCGAATGCCTTGTGCGCGGTTGGCCGGCCCCGTCGCAGGTCGTCATTGTCCATGGCGGGGAGATCGTCGTGAGCCAGCGAATAGCAATGCACGCATTCCAGCGCTGCGCCTGCCATCAGCGAATTTTGGCGCGAGACATCGAACAGCGCCGCGGATTCCACCACCAGGAACGGTCGCAAGCGCTTGCCACCGCCGAGGCTTACATAGCGCATGACGTCAAGCAGCCGCACCGGCCGCGCCCGTTCGCCCTCGATGGGGGTCGTCGCGAGCAGGCGATCGAGCAGCGCTTGCGTGTCGCGGGCAACTCGAGCGAGCCGGTCCTGAAAGGCCGCATCGGCGTCAACGGCC
>WNFN01247360.1_pt1 | contig 11561 bp, 9 predicted proteins | sample 5400161 | NCBI WGS metagenome assembly WNFN01 (sample SAMN13153353, study PRJNA577476) | soil metagenome | isolation source: 80 cm saprolite on Douglas fir-dominated hillslope | place: USA:California | collected 2013-09-17
TGCCCACATCATTCATGTCTTCGTTAGGATGGAACTCGCTGATGAATCCGCCCAGTCCCGTCAGAAAGATAAGCGGAATCAAGATCAAGACGAAGGCTATACCCATCACCGCGTTGTCAATGAGGAACGCCAAGAATCGCAGCCAGAATCCCGCGTACTCCACGCGCGGTACGGCGGCGTATCCGGTATACGCGTGAATGGCCGCCGCGCCACCTTCCATCGGGGCCGTAACCGATGCACTCAGTATCGGCCCCCGACCCGCGGCGGCTGCCAAAAACACTTGCCCACAGTTCGAGCAAAACACCGCACCCGCCGCCATCGCCGCGCCACACTTGGAACAGTACACGGTGTCTCCTCGTCTCTATTCTCTCTCGCGAGAGCCCGCAAAAATCGCAGCCAAATCCTACTTTCAAGCCGCCACTGGGTCAATCCACATCGCGGCCGATCCTTCTCGCTCTCTTCTGCCCAGCCATCCCTTCAGCTTCGCTGCGGAATGGACAGTGGTTACTCCCCAAAGCTTCGAGAATCGCCTTTCTGCCTCAGCGTCGTCCCCCCTTGCGCGCAAACATTTCACAGGCCTAGTACCTGCCCGGTTGCCCTTGCTCCTTCCCACTCCTTCGCGCAACTAGCTGATTTCAAGTGCATTCACTCGAATTGTGAGATTCTTTGTTGCTTTGGTACATTTCGTGCCTCTCTATTCCATCCCAAGCCAAATCGAATGGGAGGAAACTGTATGCGATTTCGAACTGCGTTCTGTCTAGCAAGCCTGTTTCTCGTTTGTTTCACGTTCGCGGCCTGGTCCGCGCCGACCCCGGGTCGGCTTGTTCCAGGCAACCTGCAACCCGCACTTGAGAACCAGTCACTATCCGGAAGCATCTCATCTATCGGAGACGCAGAATTTTCTATGGATGTGGAAAAGAACCAGGATGTGAAGACGGTTCGATTCCTGGTGGACGACAACACGAAGGTCGAAGGCAAACTTGCCGTTGGCGCGCAAGCTCGGGTCGAGTACCATTCAAACGGCGACAAGAACATCGCCGTTCGCGTCGTTGTTGCGTCGGCCTCAGGAATGGGCTTGTACTAACCGATCGCTCCGGCCGTTTTCAGGCGCCGATCGTTTTTGGGTAACGGTCGACTTAGGGACCGGCCGCGAAAATTTCCAATTCATCTGCGGCCGCCTGCACCCAGCCCGTCTCGGCCGATTTCCGTATTGACCAACCGGAGAGTCTGGATGCGCACGACTCTGAAAATCGTCCTGCCCCTGATCGTCAGCGTCGCAGCGGTATCCCTGCTTTTCGCCGCATACCAGGTGCGGAGGGAGAGGCGCATATTGCGCAATGACCTCTCGCGCCGAGCAGAAATTCTCGGCGAAAGCCTCCAGGAAAGCGTTGAGCCGCTGTTCGAGCGCGCTCAAAACAGGTACCTGCAACCACTCGTTGAGCGTTTCGGCCAGCGCGAACATTTGATAGGCGTTGCTATCTATAACGCCGCCGGCACCGCGATTTCGATCACTTCCGCAGTCGCACCTGCTTTCAGATTGCGTCCCGCGGCCGCGGCTCAGGCCGCACGGGAGAACGCGGGCGCGGGCAAATTCCTGAGTGTCGACCAGACTTTGGCCCTCAATGAAGATTCGAATGTGCCGATTTACATCTACGCGCTGCCGCTTCACAGCAATGGCGAGGTCGTGGGAACAGTGGCTCTCTTTCACGACGCGAGTTACATCGACAAGCAGGTGTCGCGCACACTGCGTGATTCGCTGCTGAATGCCCTCTTCCAAATATTTCTGATCACCGGGCTCGCGCTGATCCTCGTTCACTGGACGTTTACGGGCCCGCTTACGCGCACGGCAAAATGGCTGCGCACTTTGCGTACCGGCCAGACAAACGCACCTCCAGCTCTTGCACAGGGCGAAATCCTGGATCAGATCAACCACGAAGTGACGCATCTCGCGCGTGACCTGAACACGGCGCGCGCTGCCGCGGAAGAAGAAGCACGGTTGCGCGATTCGCACGCTTCGCTGTGGACGGCCGAGCGCCTGCGCGTCAGCCTGCGAAGCAAACTGCAGGAAAGGCCGCTCTTCGTGGTTTCGAATCGCGAGCCTTACATGCACGTCTTTAGCGAAAAAGACAAATCGATTAAAGTCATCGTTCCGGCCAGTGGCGTGGTCACGGCGCTCGAACCTGTTCTGGTCGCCTGCGACGGTACATGGATTGCCAATGGCTCTGGTAACGCCGACCGTGAAGTGACCGATGCATCCGACCGGCTCCGCGTTCCGCCAGACCATCCGAGTTACACGCTGCGGCGCGTGTGGCTCAGCGATGAGGAAGACAAAGGCTATTACAAAGGTTTCTCGAATGAAGGGCTGTGGCCCCTGTGCCACATCGCGCATACCCGCCCGATCTTCCGGCCCGAGGACTGGCTGCAGTATCAGAAAATCAATCGCCGCTTTGCCGACACCGTTTTGCAGGAAATGGAGGGCACGGAATCACCGATTCTCCTTGCGCAGGATTACCACTTTGCACTGCTTCCGCGAATGATTAAGGAAGCGCGTCCCGACGCACGCGTGGCGATCTTCTGGCACATTCCGTGGCCGAATCCGGAAGTTTTTGGCATCTGCCCCTGGCAGCGCGAACTTGTGGACGGTTTGCTCGGCGCGGACCTCATCGGCTTCCACATCCAATCGCATTGCAATAACTTTCTGACGACGGTGGACCGCGCGCTCGAGGCGCTTACGGAGTGGGACCATTTCGCGGTGAATCGTAAGGGTCACGTCACGCGCGTGCGCCCGTATCCCATCAGCGTGGCGTTCCCGGAGAATTCACATGCCGCCGATGAATCGCGCAGCGCCGGTGCAGAGCGCTCCGCTCTGTGCGCCGAGATGGGTATCGAGGCTTCCTTTCTGGGCGTTGGTGTTGACCGAGTGGACTACACGAAAGGGATTCTCGAGCGTTTCCGCGGCATCGAGCTCTTTTTCGAATTAAACCCCGCCTACCAACAGCGGTTCACGTTCGTGCAAATCGGCGCGCCCAGCCGCACGGAGATCGAGCGTTACAAGAATTTCCTCGACGAAGTCAGCGCCGAAGCAGAACGAATCAACGCGCGGTTTCAAACGTCGCGATGGAAACCGATCGTGCTTCTCAAGAAGCATCATTCCCACGAGGAGATTGCGCGGTACTTCCGCGCTGCTTCCTTATGCATGGTTACGTCCCTGCACGACGGGATGAACCTCGTGGCCAAAGAGTTCGTTGCGTCGCGCGACGATGAACGCGGCGCGCTCATCCTGAGCACGTTTGCGGGGGCGTCGCACGAGTTATCGGATGCGTTGCTGGCCAATCCCTACGACGTGTCACAGCTGGCCGACACCATCCATCGTGCGCTGGAGATGTCGGAAAAGGAACAGGCTACCGCCATGGGGCACATGCGCGACAAGGTGCGCGAGCACAATATCTACCGGTGGGCGGCGCATCTTCTGTCCGATCTCACCGAGATTCGCGTTGAATCGACCGAGCGCGCGGAAGCGCCCCAGACAACATGACCCGGCCAAAGGGTGATAGAGCTGCCTGCCTGGGCGCCGCTCGAGGTCAACGCAATGCAGCGGGCTTCGGCTGTCGTCATTCAGAAAAGCGTTCACGTCAGGAGTTGCTCCGAATACAGAGAGCCGCGGCGACGGGAATTCCGGCTCAAAACGGGTGAGGCAACTCCAGGTTGCGGGGTCTCATCTAAGCCGAAGAAGCAGCAGCTTCCCCCGGGGGGAGCCAGCCCCTGCTTTCTGCAATTCCAACTCTAATTGTGCAAGGAGAACACGAATGAAGCGTGTCGCACTTTTGCTATTTGTGGCAGGATGGCTGGTGCCGCTGGCGTCCGCGCAGGATCATTTTCAGGTTGGCGCTTACGCTGATTACTTCCGCCTCTCGCAAACAAACACGAATATGGCAGGAATTGGAGGACGTGTGGGCTACAAAGCGTTCTCTCACGTCATGCTTGAAGGAGAAATGAATTACGATTTCGACCAGGCTTTCACCGACCACTGCGTTAGCCCAGGTTGTACGGTCACGGTGGCAAACAGCAGTCTCAAAGTGCTTCACGGGCTGTTCGGGCCAAAAATCGTAGCCGGTCACGGGGCGATTCGGCCATTCTTCACGCTCAAGGGCGGCTTTGTTAATTTCCGGCTGGATCCGCGGCCAGCTACTTTCGGAACGTTTACGGACTCCGTGAACAACCTGCGCGCAAACAACGTCAGTGGCGCAATTTACCCGGGCGCGGGTTTGGAAGGACATCTCGGGCCGGTTGGTCTGCGTCTTGAGGCCGGCGATGAGATCTACTTCGCCGGAGCCACGCATCACAATGTGCGCGTGGCCTTCGGTCCCTTTCTTCGATTCTAGGATCGAACCGCCTAACCAAAGCTGAATAGAGATCTCACTATCGCGAGGGAAGGCCCCGCTCTTTCGATCTCGAAAGAGCGGGGCCTTCTCTTTCGAGTAATCACACATCACTCTGCATTGCTGTCTGCGGCCTTCTGCGGCCCCTACAATTTCTCCAACGTATCCGGGACATGCTTCAGGTTTGGCAGATGAATTCTCCGATCGTCAATGAGGCGTTGCGAATTTTCCGTGGCTAGAATCGCCGAAGTGTTCGTGATGCTGGCGAAGAAGGAACTGGTCAGTCATGCCGGCAATGTAATCGCAAACGATGACATGGCGCGCTTCCATCCGCGCAAGTTCTTCATAGGAAGCCGGCATCGAGCCGTGACGGCCCGAGTAGTAAACGAAAAGCTCTTGCAGACACTTCACGGAGCGGTCGCGGTCCTCGGCGATGGCGGGATGGTTGTAGATGTGAGCGAAAAGGAAGCTCTTGAGCTCGCGATTTCGCGCAGCCGCGGCTTCGCTGAAGCCGGCGAGGCGTTTTGGGGCCCGCCGAATGCCCTCAACGGATGAGGCACCGGAAGCGAGGACGCGCTGCTGCGTAGTTTCAATGAGATCGGTGGCCAGTGCGTCCAGAACGCGTTTGAGGGCCTCATTGAAAATGAGTTTCGCGCGCGCACCACGATGCGCGGAATCGATCTGCGCGTAGACTTCGTCAAAAAATGAAACTTCCTTGCGCAAGACGGCAAGATTCAGAAGCTCGGCTTCGAGGGCATCGTCGATATCCGCGGTGTTGTAGGCAATTTCGTCGACCCAGTCGATGAGTTGAGCTTCGAGAGGCGGGCGCAAGTCGAGAAAGTACTCGGCGAGCTGAGGAAATTCCGCGGCGGAATAGTCGCGCGAATGTTTGATGATGCCTTCGCGAACTTCAAACGTAAGATTGAGTCCGGGAAAATCGAGATAACGCTGCTCGAACTGCTCGACGATTCGTAGCGCATGCAGATTGTGATTGAAACGGCCGCCTTGCGCGCGCATCAGATCGTCGAGCTTGCGTTCGCCGGCATGGCCGAACGGAGGATGGCCAATATCGTGGACGAGAGCGAGCGCTTCCGCAAGCTCGGTGTTCAGCCCCAGCGCGGAGGCCACGGTGCGGGCAATCTGTGCGACTTCCAGCGTATGCGTCAGGCGATTGCGAAAATGGTCGGAATAGCGCGTCGTGAAAACTTGCGTCTTGGCTTCAAGGCGGCGAAAAGCGCGGGAATGAATGATGCGGTCGCGGTCACGCGCGTAGGCACTTCGGTAAGGATGGGGCGGCTCGGGATAACGCCGGCCGCGGGACTGTTTCGCGCGCATCGCCCAGGGAGCAGGTGTGGGAGGTTCGATAGGCCGCTCCGTCATATTCCGGCTGATCCGCGCGAATTTTTATGCGCGGAGCGGATCAGGATTTCGGCGAAAGCGTATCCAGGCCGCGATCGGCTTGATCCGCGATTGTGGTGTCCGGAAATTCCTTCTTGATTTGCTGGTAGATGCTGGCGGCCTCTTGTGGGTTGGAACTGCGAAGGATGCCGGCAAGTTCCAGCAACACCAGCGGCCGCGGCACGAGAACGCTCTGCTTGTCCGCCAAAGTACGAAAGATTTTGACAGCATCTTCAGGTTTGCCGGTGCGGGAGTAAATGATTGCCATCTGATACTGCGCCATGCAGGCGAGCTCTTTGTCGCTGCCGCCGCTAATCTTCTTCAATTCCTCGAGCGCCTGGTTGTGGCGCTCAACGTCCTCGAGACAAAGCGCGGAGTAGTAGCGCGCGAGTTTTCCGGGATTCGTGCGCGGATATTTGTCGGCAACCTTGGTGAACTTTTGCAAAGCATCCTGAGCGCGGGTGGGCTCATCGGGATAGACGGGCTCATTGGGGTCGGCGGGATCAGGAGCCGAACCGATGCGGCCTTGGTAGGCCTTCATGGCGCGATCGAAGGGGACAGAGGCTTCCACAGTCTGGCGATCGACATAAAACCGCCAACCGCCATAGCCGAGCGCCACCACCAAAGCTACAAACACCACGATGAGCGTGAACTGTCCATGAGAGATTACGGCTTCGGCGCCGTGCTCGATGGTCTCCTTGATTTTGTCCTGCTTCAGCTCTTTGCGCGAAATATGATCGGACACAAACGCTCTCCTGATTAGCCCGGAACATGCAATCGTAACACAAGACCGAGGTCGCTGGCGGATTGGGAACGCAGGCGGCGCAGCAGATTAACTTTTCCGACCGAAAAATGTCCGGCATCCTCCCTTACGCTTCGGATGGTGTTAATTTCGAAGTATGCAGACGGCGTGCATTCACTGTGGCGCGGAGCACTTGCTGAAAGATGGGCAGTTCGGCGGCCATTCGAAAGTGCAGTTCAAATGTTCGAAATGCGGTAAGACCACGATCGTGGAGATCAAGCGGCGCGTGGATTCCACCGTGGTCATGTCTCCGCTTCCCTCGTTCGCGAGAGCAAACGCCACGAGTTCGAATCTGAATTTGCCGCCGCCCGATCCCGGATTGCGGCTGCCGGTGAAGGCTAAAGTGGTTCTGAGCATTCTCTCCGGCCCTTCGAAGGGCGACAAGCACACGCTCAGCAAGCCGCGTGTCGTCCTGGGCCGCAAGGGCGCGGACATTCCGCTGAATGATCCTGAAATTTCTCGGTATCACTGCCTGCTGGAAGTGAGAGAGACGTACATCAATCTTAAGGACATGGATTCGACCAACGGCACTTTCTATGACGAAGAACGCGTGCGCGCCGCCATGTTGCGGGATGGTACCGAGTTTCGAATCGGGGGCAGCATGATTCGCGTGAATTTCCAGCCGAAGTAGCCGGACTTCGCTCTTCCGCAAGGCGTTTCCATCCGTGCTTCGATTCCCAGAATTGGCTTTGTGAGATACTAGCGCCGATTCCACAATTGACCGGAGTCCGATGAACCGCCTCTCCGCCTGCCTGATTACGTTTAATGAGGAACACAACCTGCCGCGCGCCCTGGAATCGGTCCGGGGAGTTGCCGACGAGATTGTGGTCGTGGATTGCGGAAGCCGGGACCGCACACTGGAAATTGCGCGGGAGTGCGGTGCGAAGGTAATCACGAACGCCTGGACGAACTTTGCGGAGCAGAAGAATGTCGCGGCGGCGGCGGCGAGCCATGATTGGATTCTCTCGCTGGATGCCGACGAAGAGCTGAGCCCTGAACTGCGCAAGGCACTGCTGGTATGGAAGGAAAAAGAACCGGGATTTGCAGTGTACGAATTCGCGCGGCGAGCCTGGTATGTCGGCGGCTGGATCAATCACTCGGGATGGTATCCGGATCTTCAACGGCGCCTTTACCGGCGCGATGCAGCGCGTTTTTCCGGGATCATCCACGAGTCACTTCAGCTCAAGGGCAAGCCCGGACGCCTCGACGGAGACTTACTCCATTACACGATTCAGTCCTTTTCCGAACACGAGGAGAAGGTCGAGCGGTACACGACGCTTGCAGCGCGGCAGATGTACGCTGCCGGAAAACGCAGTTGGCGCGCCGCAATGTGGCTGGCAACACCCTGGAACTCGTTCGACAACTATGTCCTGCACCTCGGTTTTCTTGACGGCTCCCGCGGATGGGTCATCTCGCGGATGGCAGCGCGCAGCACGTGGTTGAAGTTCAAGAAACTCGGAAAGCTAATCGAAGCAGGGCGGCGCGCCGGAGGAACGAAGACACCATGAGAGCGCTCTACGTGGACCTGGAGCGGGAATGGCGCGGCGGGCAAAGCCAGGCATTGCTGACGCTCGGTGGATTGCGCGAGCGCGGACATGAGATCGAGCTGCTGGCGGCGCGGGATTCGCCTCTTGCAAATCGCGTCTCGGAGGCGGGGATCACGGTTCATCAAGTGCCGCGATTGGGCTTACGCGGCTGGGCTGCTCGCGCAGTGCGCGGTTTGATTGCCCGGAGGCGATTTGAGCTTGTTCATCTTAATGAGCCGCACGCGTTGACGGCCGCGTGGCTGGCGAGGGCGCACCGGCGGGTTCCGCTGCTGCTCTCCCGCCGAATTGGATTCCCGCTTCAGAGAAACGCAGTGTCCCAGGCACGATACGGGGCTGTGGAACGGTTCATCGCGAACAGCAAAAATGTGGCTCAAAGCCTGATCGATTCAGACATCGCGGCAGAACGAATCTCGATCGTGAATGAAGGCGTGGAAATCTTTCCATTGCGAACATCGGAACAACGTAGCAGCGCGCGGAAACACTGGGGCGTGCGAGAAGGCGAATTCTTGTTAGGGTGCGTCAGCGTTTTTGCTCCGGAAAAAGGACAGCGGCACTTGATCGAAGCACTGCCCCTGGTAAGAGCGTTGCATCCTGAAGTGCGGCTGCTGCTCGCGGGAGACGGCGCCTGCCGGGAGGAACTGGAGGCGCTCACGAAGCGTCTCGGGCAGGCAGAAGCGGTGCTTTTCCCTGGCTTCGTAAAGGAAGTCGCGCAAGTGTACGCGGCGCTCGATGCCTTCGTGTTTCCTTCGGAGTTCGAAGGTCTGGGAACCGCATTGCAAGCAGCGATGGCCGCAGGTCTGCCTTGCATTTCAACGAAGCGCGGGGCGCTCGGTGAAGTCGTGGATGGCGAACGAACTGCTCTGGTCGTGGCGCCAAATGGCAAGGAATTCGCCGTCGCGATGCTGCGGCTGATCAACGATGAAGGGCTCCAAACAAAACTCAGCAAAGCAGGCCGCCTTGAGGCGGAGCAACGGTTTTCGGCAGGACTCATGGTAGAAAACACGATTCATGTTTACGAGGACGTGCTCAAGAAAAGGCGAGCGACATGAAACCAGCGGAACTCACAGTGATTCAGCGAGCGGTCCTCAAGCATGTGCCCACCCTCAGGTTGCCGCCTGGTGCGCGCGTGCTGGATGCGCCGTGCGGCGGGTCGGCGGCGCTGACGCTGGCGCTGATCGAGAAGGGGTTCCATGCAATCGGAGCCGACGCCGACCCCAAAGCGGAAACACCTCTCGGAAACGCGTTTGCGAAAGTAGACCTAAACGCGGCGCTTCCCTGGCCGGACCAGAGTTTTGACGCGATTTTTTCAACGGAGGGAATCGAGCATCTGGAGAATCATTTTTCGTTCCTGCGCGAGATGTGCCGCCTCCTGAAACCCGGCGGCATCCTGGTTCTTACAACGCCGAATATCACCGCACTGAGATCACGTGTGCGCTTTTTCGGAAGCGGCTTTTTCGGCCGCGACTCCCGGCCGCTGAACGAATCTTCACGGCATCCGCTTCATCATATTGGCCTCGCGACTTTCCCCGAGCTGCGCTACGAACTTCACGTGTCCGGCTTCCGATTAATGGAAGTGCGCCACACGCACATCAAGCCGATAAGCTATTCATACGCGATCTACGCCCCCTCCATGTGGCTCTACACAAAACTTGCGTTTCGCAAGGAGAAGGACCACGCCCAGAGATCCAGGAACGAGGAAATTCTGGCGACCTTGCTCTCGGCATCCGTGCTCTTCGGGGAGTGTTTGATGCTGGTCGCAAGAAAGGCGTAGCCACAAAATTGCGAGGGATGAGGCCCCAAAAAGGATGAAGCGCCTGGCGGTTCGTTCTCGAGCCGCTAAGCGCTTCAGGCCTTTTTGTAACTTTTGCACCAGTTTTCTGTCTTCTCTTGTTCCAGACGTTTCCCTCCTATCCGCTCGCCGTTTTACGTCAAGCTATCTTGGGGATTGAACAACCCATCGCCCTCCAGTGCGCGAGGCGAAGACCAGTGATTCGCCTTGTTCCCAGCAGCGCACACTCACCACGCGCGCGCCACGCGCACTCACATTCTCAGTAAATGTCGATTCCGAGCCGGGCGCACGGCGATGGCCGTCAATCAGGACGGGGATTTCCATCGGAATGCGTCTTTCGACTCTGTGAAATACAAATTTCTTCCCGCGAGGCATGCTTTTGCTCATCCTCACAGGCACGCGGCAATGCGCGTGAGATTTTGAACGCCGCTTCTGCCGTGGTGCTTCATGGCGTAGAGCGCGCGGTCGGCAGCGCCAAGAAGTTTCTCGGGCGTGTCGCCATCCTCCGGGAAAGCCGCGACGCCTGCGCTAACAGAGAGCGCAGGGCGCTCAGGCTCAGCGGAGAGGCGCTCTCGGATTCGAGAGACCACGCGTGACGCGATGTCCTTGCCGCCTTCCGGCAGTACCAGCGCGAATTCATCGCCGCCGTATCGCGCGGCCGTGTCGATCGCTCGGGAATGGTTACGGAGAATCTTACCGATACGCACCAGCGCGCGGCTGCCGGTCAGATGTCCGTAGTGATCGTTGATGATCTTGAGGCCGTCCATGTCGAGAAGCACGATGCTGAAGGGGCGCTGCGTGCGGCGCGAACGGTCAAGCTCCGCTTCAAGAACGCTGATGAGCCGGCGGTAATTCGACAACCCCGTGAGTGGGTCAGTGATGGCCATCGAGCGCACTTGCTCGAAAAGGCGAGCCTGCTCCAGCAACGCGCCGGAAAGCATGACGACAAAGCTGCACGTCTTGCTCAACTCCGCCAGAAAAAACGGGCCATCGAAAAGCTGCCGGGAAAATGCTGCCGCCGCGTGGCAGACGACATTGAGCGATGCCACGATAAAGAGAGAGTGATCGAGCAGGTTGGCGGCACCTTTCTTGTCTCCGTCGTTCTTGAGGCGCCGGCGAAAACATACTGCGGCGATCAGGAACAGCACAGCGGGTAGCAGATCCCAAGGACGCGACAACACGTTCGCGGCATGCGCGACGGGTGCGGCTGGCGCGGCAAGAAACGCGGCGCTCGTCATGTAGGCAGCCAGGGCAACGACCAGCAACGCGGCAGCGGTTTCCTTGCTGGGCTGCCGCGCGGTGGGCATGTAGCGCTCGACAGCGATGGCGGCAAGCAATAGAACGGCAAGCAATGTGCGGCTCACCATCCATCCCATGGGGATGCCCGAGAGCGCCAGGGCGCCGGAGGTCAGCGAATCGTTCAGGCCGAAGCAGCCGGCAGTTTCAATGATTCCAGAGAGCACAAATCCGAAGGCAAGGATCAATGCGGTGCGATCATGTGTACCGCGGAACCGGACAAGAGCATTGGCGGCATAACAGAAGCTAAGCAGGGTGCCGCCAACTTCTAGATATAGATAGCTTTGTGGCGAGCCTGCGACGCTGACTTGCCTCAGGTAGAAGACCACGGCAAGAAAGAGGACGAGGGA
>WNFN01217373.1_pt1 | contig 11560 bp, 12 predicted proteins | sample 5400161 | NCBI WGS metagenome assembly WNFN01 (sample SAMN13153353, study PRJNA577476) | soil metagenome | isolation source: 80 cm saprolite on Douglas fir-dominated hillslope | place: USA:California | collected 2013-09-17
ACCTTCGAGCCCGGCGACATCATCGTCGGCGACGCCGAGCCCGGCGACAGCCTGTTCGTGATCAGCAGCGGCCGCGTCAAGGCGTTCGTGAAGGGGGCGCAGGGCCGCTATCACGAGGCGCGCGAGATGGGGGAGGGGGACTTCTTCGGCGAGATCGCGCTCCTCCACGGCAAGCCGCGCACGGCCACAGTCACGGCCGCGGAGAGCTGCGAGCTGCTCGAGCTCGAGCGCGAGATGGTGGAGTCGCTGGCCGCGACGCGTCCGCATGTGCGCGAAGTGCTGGAGTCCTTCTGCAACGCGAGGGCGGACTCCTAACTCTGCGTCTTCGAGTTGCGCATCGGCCGGGCCGTGCGGTCCGAGACCTCGCTCGAGATGAACTCGTCGCGGCGGCCGCCCGCGTCTCCGGGCGTGCTCACCGGGCCCGGGCCCTGGCCCGTGCGATCGTCCCGGTCCGTGTCCGTCGGACGCTCGCCGATGCTCTCTACGCTGGCTTCCTGGTACACGTGTGACGCGGGCGGCGCCGGCGCCGTGCGACCCGCCCGCTCGTCTTTGGCCTCGTGCGTTCGATCTGCCATGGCGTGTGCCTCCGGCCGGGACCCTGCAACGGCCGTGCCGCTCACGTCTTGTGTTGGCGCGCCTTGAGCTCGTGGCGACGCTCGGCTTCTTCGATGGAGTGGGACTCCGTGGCTTCCGCCATCTCCTTGGCCCTCTGCGCCAGGAGCTGATAGTGCGCCCGCAGGACGCGTAGCTCTTCGCTGGTCAGATCCTCGACGCTGATCAGCCGGTTGCTGGCGCCCTCCAGCGCGGCCACCAGCTCGTTGAGCTTGAGCTGGATGGCCAGGCCGTCCTTGTTCTGCGTCTGCTGGATCACGAACACCATGAGGAACGTCACGATGGTCGTCCCGGTGTTGATCACGAGCTGCCAGGTGTTCGAGAAGTGGAACAGGGGGCCCGTGATCGCCCAGACCAGGATGATCCCGAGCGCGAGTGTGAAGGCAGGGACACTCCCCGTGAACCGCGTCGCGGCGGAGGCAAAGCGCTCGAAGACACGAGCGGGGGACTTGTCGTGATGACCCATGGACCTCCTCGACTTTGGACCATCGTTACACGACGGTGTCGCATGGACACGGCGGGACAGCGCTTTACGCGCTGGCCTGGGACTTGCAGAAGCCAGTCGCCGTGACGAAAGGGCTCCGGCTCGACGGCGTCCGGGTGTTGCTCGTCGAGGACGACGAAGACACGCGTGAAGTCCTCACGCTGGGCCTGGAGCTGCAGGGGGCGACGGTGCAGGCCGTGGGATCGGCAAGGGACGCGCTCCTCGCCGTGGACGGCTTCGTGCCCCACGTCATCCTCAGCGACATCGGGCTTCCCGACGAGGATGGGCTGTCCCTGATTCGGAAGCTGCGAAGGCTCCCCGCCTCACGTGGCCGCATTCCCGCCGCCGCGGTCACGGCCTTCACCCTGAGCGACGACGGCCAGGAGCCGATCCGCGCCGGTTTCCAGCGGCATTTCCGCAAGCCCGTGGAGACGCGGACGCTGTTCGACGCCGTCGCCGAGCTGGCCGCCCTGGGGATCGTCGAGCGCCGCGCCCGCGACCGCGAGCCGGCCCCCCCGATCGATCGTCGCGACAGTCTCGGCCGCTAGGACAATCCGGCGGCCCAGGCGGGGCGGACCGGGACGGCGCGGCGCGCGAACATCCGGAGGAACTCCTCGTCCGTCAGTCCGTCGGCACCGGAGAGGTGTCGCTCGATCGCGGAGGCGAGGTCGAGAGGCGTTTGCGGCGCGGGCGGGCACGGATTGCTCCAGGCGAGCCTCAGATGTGAGGGCCGGGGGGTGTCCGACACGAACTCCGAGGTCTCGCCGCTCATCCGGAAGTACCGTAGCATCCGGCCCCATCCTCGCAGGTCCAGTCCCGCCTTGGCATTGGTCTTGCTGAATGATGGCAAGACGCCAGGGGCGTCGTGGGGTCCGACCCCGGTGAGGAGGTCAACGATGAGCAGCCAGACCCGGTCCGACGGCCGGCCGGTCCCCCGCTCCAACGAGCTTGATGGCTCGCTCCGCGATGCCGTCGAGGACTTCGCCCGCCACTCCCGCAAGAATTCCGAGGCGATCGACGTGATCGTCCACGCTTTGAAAGCCGTGCACCAGGATCTGCAGGAAGAGAAGGAACGTTCCCAGATCCTCGAGGCGCGCGTCCGGAAGGCGGAGGACGGGCTCATGGACCTGGCCCGTGTCGTGGACGCCTGGCGGCGCCAAGGGTGGGTTCAGTAACCTACCAGAGCTCGCCGAGCGAGTCGTACAGCAGCTTCACCGACGACGTGATGATCGCCCAGGCGGCCAGGACGGCGCTCGGCTCGCGGGCCCCGGCCAGGGTGAGGCCCAGCACGGCCGCCGCGGACAGGGCCAGCATCGTCCGCGCCACGGAGTCGGCGCGCAGCGCCTTCAGCGACGGCCACGGCGTGAGCTCGGCCACGTACCCCAGGAGGAGAACGGCGCTCCACGCCACTGCCCACGAATCCACGAAGACCCGGATCTGTTCGCTCCCCACTCACTCCTCCGCCGGTCGCCGCCGCGGCAGCGGCGCCATACCCTACCACAGGTTGCGGTTCCTCCTCACGATGAGTGCCCGCCGCGCGGTTGGATGCGCTTTTGACTAGTATTGAAATGATGATCATGAAGAGACCGCCGGGCATCGTGCGCGCCATCGGCAGGGTAGGCGCGACGGTGGCGCGGCATGCGGGCGGGATGGGCATCCTGGCCTGGCGCACAATGTACGCCCTCGTCCGGGGACAGGTTTCGCTGCGCGACTTCACCGGACAGCTCTTCGCGATGGGGGTCCAGAGCCTGCCCCTCGTCCTCGTGACGTCGGTGCTTTCCGGCATCGTCACGTCACAGCAGGGCGGCTACCAGTTCACGGGCTCGATTCCCCTCTACGTGCTCGGCAGCGTCGTGACCTCGAGCGTCGTCCTCGAGCTCGGCCCCGTCCTGACCGCCGTCGTCGTGATCGGCCGCGTCGGGGCCCGCATTACGGCCGAGCTCGGCACCATGCAGGTCTCGGAGCAGATCGACGCGCTCTACTCGCTGGGACGCGATCCGGTGAAGGTGCTGGCCGCGCCGCGCATCCTGGCCGGGATGCCGGCCATGGTCCTCCTCGTGGGGATCTCCAACCTCGTCGGGGTGCTGGCGGGGATGCTGGCCGCCCGCCTCACCGTCGGCCTCGGCCACGCGACCTTCCTCTACGGTGCGCGCCTGTTCTGGCACAGCTACGACTTCTTCTACTCCGAGATGAAGGCCTGGGCCTTCGGCTTGCTCATCCCCCTCATCTCCGTGCATATGGGACTCCTGACCCGGGGCGGCGCGGAAGGCGTGGGCCGGTCCACCACCACCTCCGTGGTCTTCATGATCATCGCCGTGCTGGTGTGCGACGCCCTCTTCCCGCCGCTCTTCTTGAACTAGCAATGATCGAATACCGCGACGTCTACAAGGCGTTCGACGTGCCCGTGCTCTCCGGAGTGAGCTTCACCGTGGAATCGGGCGAGACCCTGGCCATCCTCGGACCGTCCGGCACGGGCAAGAGCGTCCTCCTGAAGACGACGATCGGCCTCATCGTCCCGGACGCGGGCGACGTCTTCATCGACGGGCAGTCCGTGTTCGCCGCGGACGACGGCCAGCTCCAGACCATCCGCCGCAAGGCCGGCTACGTGTTCCAGAACGCCGCTCTCTTCGATTCCATGAACGTGTTCGAGAACGTGGCCTACGGGTTGCCGGAGGGGGCCCTCAAGAGGCTGGGCCGCCGCGAGGTGACGCGCCGGGTCGCGCGCTCGCTGGAAGAGGTCAACCTCGATCCTTCCGTCGTGCTGACCAAGCTGCCCGCGGAGCTCTCGGGCGGCATGCGCAAGCGCGTCGGCCTGGCTCGCGCCATCGTGGGCGAGCCCCAGATCCTGCTCTACGACGAGCCGGTGACCGGCCTCGATCCCGTCAACGCGGTGGCGGTGGACCGGCTGATCACGGACATCGCGGAACGCACGCACGTCACGTCGATCGTGGTGACCCACGACGTCGAGGGGGCGCTGTCCATCTCCGACCGCATCGCCCTGCTCGAGGGGGGCAAGCTGCGCTTCCTCGGCACCCCGGACGAATTCCGCCGCAGCGCCGACCCCCTGGTGCGTGCCTTCGCCGACCGGCAGGCCGCGGTGGAAGCGGCGCTGGCCGGCTCCGCGCGTTCCACCCGCATGGCCGATACCAAGACGCCTGCCCTCCGGTGAACGCGATGTCCTTCGACGTGCAACCTGGAGGCACCTCCGATGGCCGAACCTGACGACCAGCCCGAGCGGCTCGCCGACGAGGAGGAGCCGCCCGTCGCGCCACCTTCGCGCGGCGCCGACCAGGCGGTGTGGGTGGGCTTCTTCCTGGTGGTCGGGATCATCGCGATCTTCGCCGCGCTCTTCATCCTGACCGACGCCGCGTTCTTCCGCGGACGCTACATCGTGAGCACGGTGGTCACCGACGCCGGCGGCATCCGGCGCGGCGACCCCGTGCAGATGCGCGGCGTCAACATCGGGCGCGTGCAGCGGTTCAAGATCGCGAAGGACAACGTGGAAATCCGGCTGGAGCTGGAAGGCGAGTACAACGTGCCCAAGGACTCGCACGTCGAGCTCAAGTCCGGAGGGCTGCTCGGAGGCACGGTCGCGGACATCGTTCCCGGCGACTCCACGGAATTCCTGCGCAACGGCGACCACCTCGACGGGCGCATGGTGCCCGGCCTGTTCGACGCGGCCAACCGCGTGGCCGGTCAGGTCGAGAAGGTGATGGGCCAGGTCGAGAAGCTCATGACCGACACCACGGTCAAGAACTTCTCGGCCACGGCGGACAACGCGCAGGTGGCCAGCCGCGACATGCGGAAGCTCATCCTGGACGTCTCGACCGCGGTGGGGGAGCAGCGCAAGACGCTTGCGACCCTGGAAGCCAGCCTCCAGCGCTCGGCGGGCGGCCTCGAAAAGGTCGCCACCGGGCCCGAGCTGGACCGCGCCCTCAAGCGGCTCGACACGCTCGGGGAGCGCATGGACACGGTGACGGCGTCCCTCCAACGGTCCGCTCAGTCCGTGGAGACGATGACCTCGCGCGCGTCGAAGGGCGAGGGCAGCCTCGGCAAGCTGATGACGGACGACGATCTCTACCGGCGGCTCAACGAGACCGTGAACAACATGAACCAGGCGACGCTGAGCATGAACCGCCTGGTCGAGGACATCCAGAAGAACCCGAGGAAGTACATCAACCTGAAGGTGTTCTAGTCGATCGTTCTCCCCAGCCAGTCCACGATCCTCGCGAGCACGTCCTCGCGGCCGACGTCGTTGAGCATCTCGTGGAAGAAGCCGTCCCACGACACGAACTCGACGATGCCGGGCGCGGCCGCGCGCGCGAACTGCCGGGCGGCCTCCGGGTCGACCAGCCGATCGTCGCCCGAGGCCATGAGCAGCGTGGGCACGCGTAGCCGCGCCGCGCTTGCCCGCACTTCGCGCTGGGCCCGCCCGATGGCCCGCAGCCATCCCGGGGAGGCGGCGTGGCTCACGAGCGGATCGCGCGCGTAGGCCTCGCCTACGGCCGGATCGCGCGAGAGTACGCGCACGTCGATGCGCGTGGGCATCGGGACGCGAGGGGCGACTCGGAACATCACGCCGGCCAGCGCGCGGACGAAGGCGGACGGGCGCGAGGAAGGGTGGACGGCCAGGAACGGGGACGTGACTACGAGGCCGTCGATCCCGCCAGGATCGTCAAGGGCCAGCTTCAGCGCCACGAGCCCTCCTTGCGAATGACCCAGGATGAACAACGGGCGCGCCGGCGGGCGGCGGCGCACTTCTTCGAGCGCGGCACGGACGTCCGCGACGTAGTCCTCGATACGGTCGACGTGCACGCGTCCGCCTTCGCTCTTGCCATGCCCCCGGTAATCGACGGCATGCACGGCGAAGCCGGCGTCGGCGAGGGCGGCGGCAGTGGCCGCGTATCGCTCGGAGTGCTCGGCCAGGCCGTGCACGATGAGAATGGCCGCGCGCGGCGTCCGCGGCCGCCACGACTGACCAAAGAGGGCCGGGCCTCCGGGTGCGCGCACCGCCCATTCGCTCCGAACGAGATCGGCGGCCATCGCGCGCGGTAGTCTAGTGACGCGCTCGACCGATGTCGACGACGGCGGGCAAGTGCCCTGTCCGCTTTCGTCAGGGATTGGCTGGCCTGCCACGGGTACCTACGGGCGTCTGCGGGTCAGGTGGCCGCGCTCGATCATCCGACTGAGCACTGGTTCCGGAACCAGTTCCGGGGAGCTTCACGCACCCGTAGACGGCCCGACCGTTGCCTGCGACGTCGCCGCGCGTCCGACGCTTGCCCGGCCCGTAGAAGAGATCGGCCTCGTAGCCGTTGTGGGCCCGACACCGCAGCTGGATGTTCTCGGCCGTCGGTTGGCCGCCGGCCGCGTACGGGACGACGTGGTGGAACTCCAGGAAGCGCCGCTCGTCGCACCGCCGACCGTTGGGAGCGACGAAGCCGCACCGGCGCTCGTCGCGTCTGTCGACGAGCCGCTTCACCTCCGCCGGGATGTTGCGCGAGTCCGCCGACTGGCCGCGGCTCCGGCGCGGCCGCCCGGTGGCGGCGAACTTCTTCCTCGAGAGATCGGCGACGAGAAGGGTCAGCGCCCGGTCGAAGACCTGGGCGAGGTCACCGCTGGGAATCGCGTGCCCGAGCAGGTCCTGCGCGAGACGCAGCTTCTCCCGCATGTCCGCGCTGGCCGTGAAGGGGATCTCGTACCGCTCGGGCGCGAGTGGGCGGACCGTCGCGCGCGGAGCGGCAGCGGCCGGCACGGGTAGTGCGAGCGGAGCCTCCGCACGGGAGACGACCGGCGGCGTCGCAGCCGCGAGCGGCTCGCATCCTGCGACAGGAGGACACGCGGTCGGCGTGGCGCCCGTTGCCGCGACGTCCGCCATTGGAGAGGCCGGCAGGCTGGGTACCCTGCGCACGCGCGCGGGCACGTCGGGCTGAGGGAATCGGCGCGCCAGCAGCTCCTCGACGGCCTGCTTCCCCTTGCCCGAGGCCGCGGCCAGGAGCTCCTGGTGGTTCTCGAGCGTCAGGCGGGGCGCGAGGAGACGCACGGTCGTGGGGCTCAGCGCGCCGCTCTCGAGCAGGTCGATGATGACGGGATACTCGCGGGCCGCCCGCGCCGCTTTGATCCGGTTATTGACCGCATCCTCGGAGAGGTGAAGCACCTCCACGCCGTACTTGAACAGAGAGGAGTAGCCGGCGCCCTCGAACAGCCGGCGCGCGTCGAACTCGGCGAGGTGCACGATCAGGGCCGCCGTGGCCTCGCGCTCAAAGCCGGCGAGGCGGCCGAGCTCGGCGGTAAGCTCGGTGTTGTCTAGATGCGACGCATGCGTGATCTTCATGGATTGTTGATATCACGGAGACCTGCCGAGGCGGGTCCGCAGGCGCGCGCGATTAACAGTTCTGAGTATCCAACTGGTTCTGGAACCAGTTGAATCGCGGTCCGCGATTCACGGTTATTCTGAGAAGTGGCTAACGAGCACTGGGGTCGATGGAATGAGCGCACAAGGCCCGTATCGTCTACATCGCCGGCCTCGGACCCACCGGCCGCGGGCCGACCTACAGCCCAGCGAGGCGGGCCGGCTCGAGCCACGTCGACGACGGCCGGGACGACCGCCGCGACGAGGCCCGCGACACCGCCGACATTGACGCCCGTCCGCCGCGGCCGTAGTGTTCGCGGCCATGACGCCGAGGCGCGCGCGCGAAACCGTCGTCGCCATCGCGCTCTACGCCGTGCTCGTCTTCCTCAGCTTCCTGCCCCAATCGCTGAGGCCGCGCGACACCATCGCCTATGTCGGCGATTCGCTGGAGAGCGTGTACATCGTCGCCTGGAACGTGCAGCAGTTCTTCCGCTCGCCCGCGCACCTCTTCGACGCCAACGTCCTGTACCCGCACGTCCGTGCGCTGGCCTTCACCGACCATCGGCTGCTCCCCTCGCTCGCCGTCGCGCCCGTGCAGTGGGCGACGGGGGACCCCGTCCTGGCCACGAACGTGGCCCTGGGTCTGGTCTGCCTCCTCGCGGCCATGGGCGGCCGACGGCTGGCCATGGTACTGGGGCTGCCGCCGGTGGCGGCCTGGGCCGCGGGCGCGCTCTACGCGTTCCACACGTATCAAGTGAACGAGGGGCCCCGGCTCAACATCGTAGCGCATGGCTTCGTGGCCTTCGCCCTGGCCGAGCTGGTCCTCTACCTGAAGACCGGCGAGTCGCGACGCGCCTGGCGCACGGCCAGCGTCATGCTGCTGCAGGGCCTCAGCTCGAACTACCACCTTCTCTATGGCGCGCTGGTGATCGCGCTCGTCGTGCTGGGCGCGCTGACTGTGCGCCCGCGGGTCGTCGCGCGCCGCCTTCCGATGCTCGCCGCGGCGTCGCTCGTCGCGGCGCTTCTCTTCGCGCCCATGGCCACGCCGTACGTCCTCGCTGCGCGCGAGCAGGGCTACGTGCGCGAGCTGGGACCGGGCATCGGGCTCGAACATTACCTTTCGACCTCGCCGACCAACCTCTTCTATGGCGCGATCGGCACGGAGGTGCGCCTGCAGCAACGGGGGCCGCACTTCGTCGGGTTCCTCTCCCTCGGACTGGCGCTGCTGGCACTCGCGGAGTGGGCGCTTCGCCGGCCGCGTCACGCTGAGGAACAAGCCGTCCCGCCGTCAGTTTGGGTGCCGGCCGCGGGCGCGCTGGCGCTCGTGCTGGTTCTTCTCTCTCTGGGCCCGGACGTGACGGCGTGGGGCCATCGCCTGGGGCCCGGTCCCTATCGACTTCTCTACCGATGGGTGCCCGGCTTCCAGCTCGTGCGCATTCCAGAGCGCCTGGGACTCCTGGCCATGCTGTTCGTCGGCCTGCTCGCGGGGCGCGGGCTGTCCCTCCTGGAGACGCGAGGCGCACGGGTGGGCGCCGTGCTCCTGGCCGCGCTCATCCCCCTCGAGCATGTCGGGCCCCTGCCCGTCAGCGAGCGCGTTCCCGTCGGGAGGCGGGTCCCCGAGTACGTGCGCTGGCTGGCCGCCAACCCGGCGCACGCGATCGCCGAGGTCCCGATCCACGGCGAGGGGCTCGTGCGCGAGGAGACGGAGGAGATGTATTTCTCCGCCTATCATTTCAAACCGATCATCCACGGCTACACCGCCTACCCGCCGCTGCTGAGCCAGCTGCTGCGGCGCGCGGCCGCCGAGTTCCCCTCGGAGACCGCGCTCCAGACCTTCACGCGTCTGGGGATCGACACCGTCGTCGTGCATCATGGGCGACCGGTCGGCGGCGACCTCGCGCGCCGGCTGCGGGATACCGGCCAGCGCAGTCCGGAGGCCTTCCGTCGGCTGCTCCGGTTGGCGGATCTCGATCTCGAAGGTCGGCTTCCGGGCGCCGTCGCCACCCGCCGCATCGAGCGGCTCGCGCGCTTCGACGGTGCTCCGGCCCGCCTCTACGAGAGCGCGGCGGACGAGATCTACCGCGTGCTTCCGTCTGCGGCGCACGCGCCCGCGCCCTTCCCGCGGGGCCAGCGCCGGCTCGATCCGGCCTGGCACTATCGCACCAAGATCGGCGATCCCGCTCCCGCGGCGGATGGCGATCTGTCGACCTCGTGGCGGGTGCCGCGTTTCCTGCTCGGCGACGAGTTCTTCGAGATCACGTTCGACCGTCCGCTGCGCGTCGCCGGGGTCGTCCTGCCCCTGCGGCGCGACAGCGCCTTCCCGACCCGCTTCCGCGTCGCAGGACGCGTCCCGGGCAGCGGCTGGATCGAGCTGGCGCGCCTGGACGAGGCGCACGTGCTGCAGCTCGTGGACCGCCTCCGTGAGGACCCCGGGCGCGCGGCCCTGGGCTTCGACCTCGGCGGCCGGCCCCTGGAGGGGATCAGTCTCCTGGTGGACGAGGCGGGGACGAGCTTCGACGGCTGGTCGCTTCCGGAGGTGGAGGTGTGGACTCCGGAATGAGCGGGCGGACGGCGAGACGCACGCTCCAGCCGTGCACGCGCCACGATCCCTCGAGCTGGTAGGGCAGCCAGGTGCGCTTGTACGGCTGGACGACCAGGCAGAATGCGTGCGTGCCCGGCTCCAGCCGCCACCACGCCTCCTGGCCCTCCGGCACCGTTTCCGCGCGGCACACTCCGGGGGCCACGAAGACACCCACGTCGGCGGAGCCTTTCGAGACGCCGAAGCCCACGTCCGTATCGCGCCGGACCTCGGCGCAGGTGATCCACGTCTCGTCCGGGCGCGGCATGCGGAGGAGTGAGAACGGGGTCTCGCCTTCGTTGGACTGCCGCGTGTAGTCCAGCGTCGCCGGGCACACCGTGCCCGCGAAGGGATCCGGCGCCCGCCGCCGCGCGTCGTAGAGGAATCGATTGAAGGTGTCGTCGTCGATCCAGTACCAGAGCCAGGTATGGCCCAGGTGGCCGTCCGGCCGCAGGTGCTCGCGCAGCCAGCGGTACTGCTCGAAATCGCCGACGCCGGCGACGAGGTTGAGGTCGATGACGTTGCGGCCGGGCAGGATGTGGACGGGATCGACGTGCGCGGCGCCCCATTCGCGCTCCGCCAGCCAGTCGTCGATCCGCTCGCGGTTCTGGCCCCAGTCGATGTTGGAATCGGCGAGCAGGCGATAGGCGAGGCGCTTGGGCTGCACGGCCGCGTTCGTGAACGAGAGTGGGTTCCCGAGATAGACGACGTTTTCGATCAGCGCCGTGGCCACGACCAGCCCGCCGAGGAGCGTCCACCGTGGCCGCGACGGCAGCGAGGCGGCCGCGATCACGTAGGCGAGCGGGACCGCCATCAGCACGTAGCGGTACCCGATCTGGGCATGGAAGGCGAGGGAGAAGTAGGTGAGGGTGAAGACGAGGGTGAAGGCCAGCAAGCGGATCCACGGACGGCGCCGCACCGCGGGCTGGGACGCCGCGCGCACGAGTCCCCAGACCTCGGCGGCCAGAAGCAGGAGCGGCGTCTTCAGCAGCCACATCAGGGCGAAGTAGAACCAGACGCCGCGGGCGTACCGGCGGCCGAGGACCACGACGTTCCAGTCGCGGCGCTCGGAGGCGAAGGACGCGTCGAAGGCGGTCACGAACGCGGCCGGCAGCGGCAGGCGCAGGCCGGGCATGGCCGCGGCCAGACGCGTGAAGAACCCCGAGCGCAGCTCGATCGTCGTCAGGGGGCGGCCCAGCTCGCGCAGCCCGTAGGCACCGCACACCACGGCCCAGGCGACGATCCCGGCGAGAAGGAGCAGGACGGCGAGGCGTCGTCGCCCGGCCGCGCCCGCTTCCCGCGGAAAGATCAGGGGCAGGACGGCCAGGCTGGGCAAGAGCAGGACGGCCGAGACCTTGGCGACGAAGGCCAGCCCGAGCGCGGCGCCGAGGAGCGCGGCGCGCCCGAGGGACGGCTGCTTCCACAGACGATGTGCGGCCAGGAGAGTGGCCAGCGTCGCACAGACATACGGCAGGTCCGCGGTGGCGAGGCTGGCATGCGCGGCCAGGTTCGGATCGAGGGCGGTGGCGGCCACGGC
>WNFN01268419.1_pt1 | contig 11553 bp, 11 predicted proteins | sample 5400161 | NCBI WGS metagenome assembly WNFN01 (sample SAMN13153353, study PRJNA577476) | soil metagenome | isolation source: 80 cm saprolite on Douglas fir-dominated hillslope | place: USA:California | collected 2013-09-17
TGGAGGAAAAAACTCTGCAGCCTCTCGACAACCCTTTTGGCCCAAAAGTGTAACCTATGTCTCCGGTACGATCTGTTACCTATGTGTCCGGGCCGGACCTTTGAGATTTGGTGGACGAGAAGGGATTCGAACCCTCGGCCTCCTCGTTGCGAACGAGGCGCTCTCCCAGCTGAGCTACTCGCCCACGAGCAGCAAATCAATTTTAGCAAACGCGCTGGTGCTTGCCAACACGCGTTCTACGGCTTGTGAACAAAAAAAGGCGCAACACTTCCCCCCGATGCGGCGGGGATGCTGCGCCCATGAAACCAAAGTTATAGGGTGCGACTAAAGTTACGGCTGCTCGACCGACCCGCCGACGCGTTGGGCCACGATCTTCTTGGCGTTCTGGTAGAGCGCTCGTGCCTGGGGAATCGCTTCGACGGCTTTTTGTACTTGTGGGTCGGCTTCCAGCAGAACCTTAAAGCCTTCCTGCTGGCTGAAGGTCGACATGAAAACTTCCTGCTTGATCTTGCGCTTGATCCAGTCGTGGCTCTCGGCCATGTCCGGTTCAGTGTAGCGGACGTTGTGCTTGCTCAGATACTCGCGGAAGGTGCGCATTACGTTGTCGTCGGTCTCAAATTCCTTGGTGATCGTGGGCTTGGAGCCAAGGAAGTAGCGCGTAAATCCACCCACGCCCGTCTCGGCAGGGAAGAACACGTCGTCGCGATAGAGCAATTGTTCAAACTTGGTCAGCTTTGGCGCAGGCACAGCGATGTCGGGTGTGATGCCACCGCCACCAGTCACCTGGCGCCCGCTATCGGTCAGTTTCACTTCCGTCGGATGATCGGGCACCTTGCGCTCATAGTGATATTCGTAAAGTGAAACAGATTTGTAGTCGCGCTGAATCAGGCGTCCGCTCGGTGTGTAATATCGTGCAGTCGTCAGAGCCAGTCCGGTGTTTTCGCTGAGCCCGGTCACGGTCTGCACCAGGCCTTTGCCGAAAGTGGTCTCGCCGACGATCAATCCGCGGTCATGGTCCTGCACCGCGCCGGAGACAATTTCCGTCGCCGAAGCCGAATTGTTGTTCACCAGAATCACGAGGGGCACGGTCACGCCCTGATTGCCGCGTACCGCATAGTACCGCCGCTCTGGCGAGGTCCGTCCATGGTGCGAAACGATCAGCTGGTTTTTATCCAGAAACATGTCGCCGACAGCGACCGCCTCATTCAGCAAGCCACCGGGGTTCGCGCGCATGTCCAAAATCAAGCCATCAAGCGTGGTGGCATTGAGCTGTTTCAGCGAATCCGCGATTTCGCGATCCGTCGTCTCGTTGAATCCCGACAGCCGGATGTAGCCGACGCCCGGCTTCAGCATGAAGGCGATGTCCACGGAATGGCGAGGAATCTCGTCGCGCGTCACGGTGAAGACGAGCTGTTCCGAATAGCCTTCGCGCGAAACCATAATCTTGACAATCGTGCCCTTCGGTCCCTTCAACATATCCGCCACTTCGGTGGTGGTCATGCCGTCCGTGGATTTGTCATCCACTTTGACAATCACGTCACCCGGCCGGATTCCTGCGTTATAAGCAGGCGCGCCCGCATACGGCGCCATCACTACGGTGTGATTCTCTCGGGGTGCGACGATCATTCCCACGCCGTAGTACTTTCCGCGCTGATCTTCACGCAAGAGGGAAAACTGCTTGGCATCGAAAAAGCTGGAGTGCGGGTCGAGCATGCGCAACATGCCCGGAATGGCGCCCTGATAGACGGCCTTGTCCACATCGACCGTATCGGCATAATTGTTCTGCACTACGTTCAGAACCCGGGTAAAGTCCCGAACAGCCGTTTGATAATCGTCCGCCGAGGCGGTCGTGGCTCGCACGTTAGGGCCGTAAATGCCCCCAAGTACGGCGGATACCAGCAGTACGGCTACCACAACTACAAGTCCGCGACGCTCTGATCTCATCTTTACCTCCCGTGACAGCTCAAGCTAAAATTATAACACACACTATTCGATGCAAACTCCGGTTTGACAGCGGCTGACACCCTTTCTATGATGCCCATGGACCCTTTAGACGGCTCCCAAACGTAATGTTGAGCGTTCCCCACATGATTGTGCTGTTTCTGGTGGTCTTGGTCGTTTTCGGGCCACAGAAGCTGCCGGAGCTCGCCCGTGGCCTGGGCAAGCTCATGGCCGAGTTCCGCAAAGCCTCCACAGACTTTAAGAGTGCATTTGAGGAAGAGATGCGCGAGATGGAGCGTGCGGCCATGCAGGCGGAACGCAAGAAAGCTGCCGAGGCCGCTGCCGCTTCTGCTGTAGCCGCCGAAACAACGCCGCCCGCCCTCGCGGAGGGGGCCACTGTTACCTCACCGCCATCGAGTGAGGGTCAGCCAGAGCAGGCTTCATCCCAAGACCCGGCAATTTCACCGGTGGCCGAATCCGTCCCACGCTCTCCGGAAGAATGGACCGAGGCGAAAACCGAATCGGCTGCCGTCACTGATTCCCAAGATACCCTCCATGACCACCAGCATCCGGCCTGAATCCGTGCCCGATCCCGAATCCAACTCGCAAATCACGCCCCCGCCGGAAGAGCCCGCTGGAGCGATGACCTTTTTCGAGCACCTCAGTGAGCTTCGCAAGCGCATCGTTAACTCGCTTATCTCGGTTGCCATCGGCGCTGCTATCGGATGGTTTGCGGCGCCTCATTTTGTCAACTGGATCGTCAAGCCGATGACCGATGCGTTGAAGAAAGCGGGACTGAATCCCCAACTGGTTTATTCGCACCCAGCGGGGTTCTTGAACCTGCTGATTACCTTGAGCATTTACCTTGGGATTGTCATTGCGTCACCCTGGATTCTGTACCAGATCTGGCTCTTCGTCGCGCCAGCGCTCTATAAACACGAACGCAGCGCCATCACGGGTTTTCTGTTTTCCACCGTCTTCCTGTTTCTGGCGGGAATCGCTTTCGGCTATTTCATTTCGCTGCCGTATGTCCTGCGTTTCCTGATTAGTTTCCAAGGGCCAGTCGTACCTCTAATCAATGTCGATGAGTATTTCGACCTGATTCTGATGATTCTGCTCGGTCTTGGCCTGGTATTCGAACTGCCGGTGCTGATTTTCTTTTTGTCACTCTTCGGAATCGTGACTCCCAAATTCCTGATGAAGAATTTTCGTTACGCCATATTGGTGATCGCCATTCTTGCGGCCATTCTTACGCCAACGCCGGACGCGACCACTATGCTGGTCTTCATGGCCGTCCTGGTGGCTCTATATTTCGTGGGAGTTGCGGTGTCGTGGGTAGTTGTGCGGCGGCGCGAGCGGCGCCTGGCAGCTGCGGAGGCTGACTAAATGACCTCGCTTTCGAGAATAAGTCTGGGTGTGATTCCAGCCCTTTGCATCTTTGCGATAGGCCTTGCCGGTTGCAAAGCCAGTGGCAAAGAAGCACCTGCGGCGGCCAGCCAGCCGCCGTTCATGAGTGCTGTCGCTTCCACTCCGCCGCAATCAGCGGATGACGCACCGCCGCCCGAAAAAACCGGCGGCTTTGATGGCAAGCGCGCCTTTGCCCAAGTCGCCAAGCAAGTCAGTTTCGGCCCGCGCCCGTCGGGCTCGCCAGCCATCGCCCAATTACAGGAGTATCTGCTCTCCGAACTAAAAAGCTACGGCTGCGCGGTGGAAACGGATTCCTTCGGCTCCGACACTCCCGCCGGACGCATCGCCATGAAAAACATTCTGGTGAAGATCCCCGGCGAAAAACCCGGCATCATTCTCCTCGGCACGCACTACGACACCAAGCGCCTCGCCAACTTTGTCGGCGCCGACGACAGCGGCTCTTCCACCGGGGTGATGTTGGAGCTTGCCCGCCTGCTCTGTCCGCAACATGGCAAGTACGCCGTGTGGATTGCGTTTTTCGACGGCGAAGAAGCTGTGAATCCCGCATGGCAAGATCCCGACAACCGCTACGGCAGCCGCCAAATGGCCGCAAAGTTCGCCGTGGCGGGCGACATCCCGAAGATCAAAGCCTTCTTGCTCGCGGATATCGTCGGCGGCCGCAATCTGCACTTCAAGCGAGAGGGCGATTCAACCAAGTGGTTAAAGGATTTGGTATGGAAGACCGCGCACCAGCTGGGTTATCAGAGCGTTTTCTTGGACACGGAATTTCCTGTCTCTGACGATCACTTGTCATTTCTCAGCCGCAACGTGCCTTCCGTGGATGTCATTGACTTGGACAACGGTCCAAATGGCGACGTCTACTATTGGCACACGCCGCAAGACACGCTCGACAAGATCAGCGCTAAGAGCCTCGCCATCACCGGCCACGTTTTCCTGGAAAGCGTGAAGCAGCTTCAAGCGAAGTGATGTAGCGGTCCTGACCCGGTCGGGGCCGCCTTTGTTCTACGGCTCGAACCTCACATCCTTGCCTTTTTGCACCACCGAATGCTTCCCAAAATCCTCGTCATTGCGGTACGGAAAATCCGAGCGATAGTGGCTCCCCCGTGCAAATTCCGCAATTCGTGAGACTCGCGCCCCGCCTTCTCTGATTTATGAAGCTCCGGAGATTCGAGTTGTTCAATGGCGTCCGCTAATTCTTTCCCGCTTCGCAGAATCCCAACTTCTTTCCACATTACATCACGAATTTTCGTCAGGGTGGCGCAGGCGGGCGATGGTTTCGTTGTCGCTTTTGGCGGCTCCTTGTCCGCCGCCGAGGAGTTTCCCGGCAGTGGCGCGGGGCTACCGGGCAGCGCCGCTCCACTGCGCTTTACCACCGGTGCATCTTCGATCATCGCTTGTCCCGCACGTGCGCCGAAAACCAGTCCTTCGAGCAGGGAATTGCTGGCCAAGCGATTGGCCCCATGCACGCCCGTCGCTGCCGTCTCGCCCGCGGCGTACAGGCCCGCCAGGGAAGTCCGCCCCCAAAGATCGGTCTTTACTCCGCCCATCATGTAATGCGCCGCAGGGCAGACGGGGGCCATGTCGCTCGCCAGATCCAGGCCATAGCCCGCGCACGTCTCGTAAATCCGCGGAAACCGTTTCTTCAGAAACTCTTCGCTCTTCTTGGTCATGTCCAGATAGACATGCGCGCTTTGTGTCCGATGCATTTCGCTGACAATGGCGCGCGCGACGATGTCCCGTGACGCCAGCTCTTGTGCTTCGTGGTAGCGCTTCATAAATCGTTCCAGGCCGATGTTGCGCAGCACGCCGCCTTCGCCGCGCAGCGCTTCGGATAGCAAAAACCGCGGCGCACCCTTCACCGCCAGTGCTGTGGGATGGAATTGCACGAACTCCATGTCCGACAGCACTGCCCCCGCCTCATAAGCGATGGCCATGCCATCTCCGGTAGCCACTTCAGGATTAGTCGTCTCCCGATAAAGTTGTCCAAGTCCGCCGGTCGCCAGCAAAACCGCCCCGGCCAGTAGCTCATGCTTCGAGCCGTCGGTTTCATCAATAAAACGCAGCCCAGTGACGCGCCCGCGCTCCACAATCAATTCCGTCGTAAAAGCGTGCGCGCGCAGGTGCAGGTGCGGAATCGTGTGCGCCCGCGCCAGCAGTGCCCGGCTGATTTCTCTGCCTGTCGAGTCGCCGTGCGCATGCAAGATGCGGGATCTGCTATGCGCGGCTTCTCGCGTAAACGCCAGTTTTGTTCCCGCGCGGTCGAATTCCGTGCCCCACTCAATGAGCTGCGTGATGTATTTCGGACCTTTTTCGACCAAAAGAGCCACGGCTTCGGGGCGGCACAAACCATCACCAGCATTGATGGTGTCCTGCTCGTGCAGCCCGATTTCATCTTCGTCGGAGAGGGCTACGGCGATCCCTCCCTGAGCCCAAGCCGTTGCCGAATCGCTTAAATTGGACTTCGCGAGAACCAGAACGCTTCCGGCCGCGCTCAGTTCGATCGCCGCGCGCAAGCCCGCAATGCCGCTGCCCACTACGGCATAGTCAGCGCGATGAATTTTGTGGGAGTTCGTCATGGGAGTGGGAAGTTTGCCGCCCCAATATGGTAGCACGAAGAAATTGCGCCGATGAGTGAAGCGCGCCCCACATGCGATGCATCCAGCGCGTGTGTTACATTGAAAATGTCTCGCTCATGAAAACGAAACGCATTCTCGTGAAATCGTCTGCCGGTTCCTACTCCGTTGTCTCTGGTGCGGGCGTCATTCGCCGTGCCGCGCGGGAAATTGCCGCACTCGGTCGATTTTCAAGCGTCCACATTGTTTCATCGCCCAAAGTCTGGCGCGCGGCAGGGAAGTCCGTCCAGCGCGGCCTGCGGCTTTCGAAGCGCAGCAGCGTCCATCTCTTCGATGACGCCGAATCCGCCAAAAATCTTCGCAGCGTGGAACTGATCACGCGCTCCCTGTGTCGCGCGGGTGCCGATCGTCAATCACTCGTCGTTGCGGTGGGAGGCGGAGTGGTTGGTGACGTAGCCGGGTTTGCCGCGGCCTCGTACTTGCGCGGAGTGAAACTCGCCCACATTCCCACAACCCTCGTTGCTCAGGTGGACAGCTCCATTGGTGGAAAGACTGGCGTGAATCTTCCCGAGGGGAAAAATCTGGTTGGCGCATTCTTTCCGCCAAAATTGGTGCTTACCGATCCAGACCTGTTGCGCACGCTCTCCGATCGACAATTTCGTGGCGGCCTTGCCGAAGTCATCAAGCATGCTGTCATCGCGGACTCGGAAATGTTTGCGCTGCTTGAGAAAAACATGGATAAGGTCTTACGGCGGGATCGTCAATCCCTGGGATTTCTGATCCCCCGCAACGTCCAGATCAAAGCTCGCGTCGTCAGCCGTGACGAGCGCGAATCTGGCCGGCGCGAAATCCTGAACTACGGTCACACTTTCGCTCATGCCCTCGAGAGCGTCACGAAATATCGCCGCTACCAGCATGGCGAAGCCGTGGCCTGGGGCATGATCGCTGCAGCTTTCCTCGGGCATGAGCTCGGCTTGACGCGCGCCGACGACGTCAGTCGCATCGTCGCGCTGATTCGCCGCTTGGGACCGTTGCCGCCGTGGCCAAACGTTCCGCCTGTGGCTTTGCTTAATGCCATGCGCTCCGACAAAAAAACACGCGCCGGAATTCTTCGCTTCGTCCTCTCGCCGCGCATCGGCGAGGCGCGTTCGTATGACACTGTTCCGCTGCACGTCGTGGAGCGCGTTCTTCACTTCACGCCCCGCCTTATCACCGCCAGTGAGAAGCATTCGCGAGGCCGGAATGCCTGAGGCCGCCGCGCCGGTCAAGGGAACCCGCCCCGAAGGCGCCGTTACCGAAGCCGACGCTTCCAAAAAAGTCCGCGAAATGTTCACCGAGATCGCGCCGCGGTACGACCTGCTGAACCATCTCCTGTCGCTGCAACTCGACCGCCTCTGGCGCGCCCGCACCGCAAAACATCTTCGGCCTTTATTTCCTGGGCCGGAGATTGTTGTGGAGAATCACAAGCCCGTCCATGTCTGGCATGAGACTTCCGTGCTGGATCTTTGCTGTGGAACGGGAGACCTGGCCATTACGCTTAATCTTAGATATTTGGCGCGCGTCGTGGGTGTGGACTTTTCACACAGCATGCTCATCCGTGCCAGAAAGAAAAGCGCGCGCCTGCACAGCAAAACTTTGGTGCAACTCCGACCCATCAGGTATGTCGAAGCAGACGCCTTGCGGCTGCCATTCGCCGACGGCACCTTTGATCTGGTCACCACGGCCTTCGGTTTTCGCAACCTCGCCAATTACGAAGCCGGCCTCCGCGAAATTCAGCGCGTGCTCAAGCCCGGCGGCACCGTCGCCATTCTGGAATTTGCCGAACCGCCCGAAGGTTTGCTGGGAGATCTCTATCGCTGGTATTTTTGTAAAGTGTTGCCCAAGATTGGCGGCCTCATCTCCGGCGATCAAGCGGCCTACAAATATCTACCAAAATCCGTCGCCCGCTTCTTTCGTCCGCCCGAACTAGCCGCGCTCCTGGCCGCCGTCGGCTACCACTCTGTCGACTACCGAGTTTGGACCTGTGGCACCGTCGCCCTGCACACCGCCGTCCGCCCAGAGAATTTGTAGGGGCCGCCTTCTGAGGCGGGCCGTTTTTTTAAGCTATTCTTCTAATCCAGCACTCCGCAATTTCGCGAGCAAAGTTTTCGGTGAAACGCCCAGTTTTTCCGCGGCCCGGGTCTTATTCCACTTGCACTCGCTCATGGTATTTTCGAGTAAAGCCTTTTCCACGTGGCGTACAGCCCGGCCGGTTACTTCCTCCAGCGAGCCTTCCCAATTGAAATTTTCCGGAAGCATCCCTGCTGGCAGTTTGTCGGCATCCGGCTTGGAAGCCGGCAATTGCAATCCTTCGGCGCGAATGCTCAGTCCATCCGCCAGAATGACCGCCCGCTCCAACGTGTTCTGCAACTCCCGCACATTTCCCCTCCAGCGGTAGTGCAGCAGCCGGTCGCGCGCCTCAGCCGACAATTCCAGCCCGGGCTTCCCAAATTCGCGGCTGAATCTTTCCAAAAAATGATCCGCAAGCAGTAGTACGTCGTTGCCGCGCTCGCGTAGAGGAGGAATGGTCATCGGAACGGCCGAAATTCGAAAGTACAAGTCTTCGCGAAACAATTTTTCTTCCGCTAGCTTTCGCAAATCGCGATTCGTCGCCACGTCCCGCCGACTCGTTCGAATCGCCGCTCTTCCAGCACGCGCAGCAATTTCGCCTGGATCGCCAGCGGTAACTCTCCAATTTCATCCAGGAAGAGCGTTCCGTGATGGGCCAGGTCCATTTTTCCTACTTTGCGCGCCCCCGCGCCCGTGAACGCCCCGCGCTCATGCCCGAAGAGTTCGTTTTCCACCAGCCCTTCGGGAATCGCCGCGCAATTCAGCGCCACAAACGGCTGGTCCCGCCGCGGCGACAGATGGTGGATCGCCAGCGCGAACAACTCTTTCCCCGTCCCGCTTTCCCCCAGCAGCAAGCAAGTCGAATCCGTCGCCGCCACTTTCTGAATCTGCTGGCTCACTTCCCGGATCGAGGCATGCTCCCCCACGATCCGCGGAAATCCGTACCGCGTCGAATATTCTTCCCGCAACAACAAATTCTCCCGCTGTAACTCCTGCTGCTCCGCCGCCCGCTTCACCAAAAGCTTCAGGTGCTCCAGGTCCACCGGCTTCTGGAGAAAATCAAACGCGCCTTCCTTCATCGCCGCGACGGCTTCTTCCACCGAGCCGTACGCCGTCAAGAGCAGCACTGGCACGGTGGCATCCGCCTGCTTGGTTTCGCGCAAAACATCCAGCCCCGAAGCCCCCGGCATCTTCAAATCCGTGATCACCAGCAGATATCTCCGCGCGCGCACCTTCTGAATAGCCGCCGCGCCGTCCGGCGCTTCGTCTACGGTATAGCCCGCGCGTTCCAATGCTTTCTTCAGCATGGTGCGCAGTTCCTGCTTGTCTTCCACGAGGAGGAGAGGTTCCATCTCTTTCGTTTCTACCACGAATCCTATTGCCTTCTGGGAACAACAAGAGACACATGTGCAGAGAAGGGAAGCAGCGAGTGCTCGCCCCATGCAGGCGATATCCGAAGTTCAGTTCTTAGTTTAGGAAGAGAAGCCCTCTACTAACAACTTGCAACCTGCAATTTACGGCTGTACTTTCTAGCGCGCCCACCCGGGATTGCCGTTCGCCTTCCGGAGTTGGTCTTCGAGGGCATCCAGCCCTTGCTTCAAGTCGGCAATTTCCTTCTTCTTGGCGTCGATTCTCGCCGACTTCTCGTTGATGTCTCCCCGAGTGTTTTGTTGGGTCATGGCTTTCTGTGGGTCAGGATAGTACTCCAACTGCGCTTTTTCCAGTTCGCGTTGCAAAATGTCGAGTTCCTTCTCGGCCTTCGCAATCTTATCGTGTTGCTCCTGAAACCTCTTTCTCCAGGCCGCTTCGCTGTTTGGGTCCTCTTTGGGGGTTTGTCCTGCCGGCGTTGCTGCCGTTGTCGCCGCCGTTGTCGCTGCCGTACCGTTAGCGCTGCCGGGGGTCGGGCTACCAGGGGCCGGGCTAGCTGCAGGGGCCTGCTCAGGCGCGGCCTTCTTAAAGTCGTCATCGGTATAAACTTTCTTGGGCTTCGACGCGTCTTTCTTTGACTCCCGCGCTTTTCGCGCGGCGTCGGCCACGGGATCGCCCGTCTGCTGAGAAGCAGCCTGCGGTCGCGCGGCGGCCGAAAACCCCACCAGACACAGCACCGGCACGAGTGCGAGACCCTTCATCCAGATTCTCGTTCGCATATTGACCTACCTCCTGGAGCGGCTGGAATACCCCTACAGTCTCTTAAATGCTTGCCTGCTTCAATTCTACCGCTTCTGGCACCCTGCGCGGCAGGGGAAGCGTAACAATAAACTCCGCACCACCCTCCGGCCGGTTCCGCACCTCGACTTGCCCCCCGTGCTGCACGACGATCTTCTGCACTACCGCTAGGCCCAGCCCCGTTCCTTTTGCTTTCGTCGTAAAAAACGGCCGGAACAGCTTCGGCAAAACGTTTGGGGGAATTCCCGGGCCATTGTCGCAAACACTGATCCGCTGGAACTCCGTCTCGTCACTTTGGACGATCTCTCCGCGAACAACCACTCGCCCACCGCCCTCCGTGATGGCGCAGGCTTCCGCGGCGTTCCGCGCCAGGTTCAGCAGCGCTTGCCTCAGCAAGCCTTCGTCTCCACCGGTATCTCCAAATGTTCCCTCCCAAACGATCTTGACCTGCGGCAGCGCTTCGCCCACTTCCGAAACTACCCGCTCGACCATCGCTTGCAGCGGCACTCGCTCGTCCGGTATTTCCAGCGGGCGCGCATACTTCAAAAACTCCGTCACCACGTGCGTAATGTTCCGCGTCTGCTCCAGTATGCGTTCCGCGTAGTCCAGCGCTTCCGTCTCGGTGGACTCCGACCGGATCATCTGCGCGTAACCCGAAATAGTCGCCAGCGCGTTCTTGAATTCGTGCGCGATTCCCGCGGAGAGCTCCCCCAGCGCCGCCAGATTTTCCTTCAATTGCATCCGTTGCTGCAGTGCCGCCAGTTCCGTCAAATCCGTGAGCAAGCAGATCGCCCCGCTGATTTTCCCCTCACCCCTTCGAATCGGCGAGATCGTCACGCCCAGGTGCCGCGTGTCTCCCGCAGGCGGAATATGCTCCACTTCTTCGCGCCGGAAAATCTTTCCCGTCGTGAGGCATTCCGCAATCAGCTTGGTCATGTCCGAGGACGCCCCCAGCGCCTCGCTGTAGCGCCGGAATCCCAATCCGCGAATTCCCAGAACTTGCTCCGCCGCGGGATTCGACGTGGAAATGATCCCTGTGGCGTTCACCACCAGCAGCCCCGCCGGCATGTTCCTCGTCACTTCTTCGCTCAGCCGCTCCGTTAGTTCGGCGCGTTCCTTTTCGATCTTGTGCAACCGTTCCAGTTCTTTTTCCTGCTCGCGAAGTTGTTGAATCACGCCCTGCATCGACGCCGCCATGAACGCCGAAGGATTCTCCGTGCGCGGCGCGCTCGATGCAAATTTCTCTTTCTGCCCCTGCCGCCGGCTCTCGAAAGAACGCCGCATCAGAAACCCCCCCAGCCCGGTGATCCCCAGGAACCCAACTCCCAGCCCCGCC
>WNFN01204179.1_pt1 | contig 11551 bp, 12 predicted proteins | sample 5400161 | NCBI WGS metagenome assembly WNFN01 (sample SAMN13153353, study PRJNA577476) | soil metagenome | isolation source: 80 cm saprolite on Douglas fir-dominated hillslope | place: USA:California | collected 2013-09-17
CACTGCTTGCAAAAACATCCTCTATCGATTTAAACGGAAAAAGTGGCTGGTTTTAATCCGACCCTAACTGGCCGGTTTTGATTCGACCGCCGACACTTGATGTCGTATTGCTGAATCACGGCCAGGATGTTGCACCCAAACTTTCGCATCTGGCGGTAGTACTCCTGGATCATTTTTGTTCCGCCCGGAAGATCGAGCGTGCGCGCCGTCTCTTCGAAATTTTGATCGGCTTGATGAAGCAAGAATATCTCGAACGCTTTAAGGCCTGGAGTAATGAAGAAATTGAAACCCTAAAAGCAAAGGGTGCCACGGAAGACGATCTAAAAGAACCAGCATTCAACTCGTTGGTTGTAGAGTCGGTTTTGGAAGAGCACCGCGATTAAATCCTAAGGCACCCAGAATTTGTTGAAGAGATATTCTGGACTATGATTTAACAATCAGTCTCCGGGTTCCCTGCATGAGTCAGGAAGGCCAAGAAGGCAACTTGGATGTTGGCTGTGACCTCGAACTTCTCGCCGGGCGAGCGGGAACGAGGTGAGTATATCTAGCCGGTTAGGCTCGTTCGAAAACGTCATCATTCTTCAGGCGCGAGGTGACGAACAACTGATCGAGCAGGCCACTTTTGCCAAATTCATCGCCTTTGAGTGAGCTAATCTCTTCCAATTTCGAAATTCTAAATTCTCTCCGTACAGCGCTTCTCCGGCCGAGATTGCAAGTACAAAGCAGAAGCTGTTGTAATTGGGCCGCAGGGGAAAAACAGCAGGCAGTCCGATCCTACATTATTGAGTCGTAAAAGAGACGACTGGGTTGACTTTGGACGATCCTGGATACTTTGTTTGTTAAAAGCGCGATGACCCGGCGCGATCCAGGCGATGCCTGTGTTCATCATTTCCGGGACTCTGGAGCAACCGCTGCTAAAGGGACGCTGAAAACAACCAACGGAATGGGGCAATCTGTATGACCAATGGAATGGCACAATCTGTAAGACGTGTAGAAGGGCTGGATAGTATCCGGTTCGTCTGCGCCTTTTTGGTCGTGGTGTTTCATTACGGTTTGGTTCCCAGAGAGGCTCTCGGAATGGGTACCTTCGATTTCCTGATTGGAGCGGCTTTGCGCTCCCTGTTTAATGGCCCGGCGGCAGTCATCATTTTTTTTCTGATTTCCGGATTCTGTATTCATTTCCCCTTTCGACACGATGCTGCCGTCAATCTCTCGTCTTATTACGGCCGGCGTCTGATCCGAATTTGTGGCCCTGCACTGACCGCTTTCGCTTTGTGGAGATGGATTGGCGTCAGGCGTGAGATCGACGATCCAGGAATTTTTTGGAGTATTATCTGCGAAGCTGAATACTACCTCCTGTATCCACTGTTGCTCAGACTGAAGCTACGCACTGGATGGTGGCCATTGATCGCTGGGACCGGCTTACTTGCTTACACCTTTGCGTTCTTACATATACCTGCTATCGAGAGCGCTGCTGGGGGCTATCCGGCATTTGGGTGGTGGAATTGGTTGATCGGGCTTCCCTGTTGGTTATGTGGTTGTTGGCTTGCAGACGTGTCCGAGAGATTTCCGCAACCCTCAACCAGCCAGATTTGGCTTAGCCGCATTTGCGTGTTTCTGACCTCGGTTCTGCTGCTGATACTCAAGTCCCACGCTAGATCGGTTTACCTTTCGAACCCTTTCACACTCAATCTCTTTGCCGTATTAGGATGTTTCTGGCTTGGATTAGAAATTGCGTATCGCAGAGAACTATCGGCCCCGGCTCTTTTGGAATGGGCTGGGAAATGGAGCTATTCACTCTACTTAATGCACCCAGCCGTTCACAGGCTCCTGACCCTGCAATTCTGGCTACATCCCGTCCTTTCCTCAAATTGGAGAAACGTATTACTACTTCTGTGCTCATTCCCGATCGCGTACACATTTTATCTTGTCGTCGAGTCTCCGTTCCACCGTCTTGCGATCGCGGTAAGCAGACGCCTAAATCGAGCGCCCTTGCCGCAGCGCTCCGCCATACGATTGCCTGAGAGGAATCCTGGCTAGCAAAATGTTCAACATTTGAAGTTTTAGGTTCGAAGGTTCCGAGCGCCTCTTACAGAGCGCTTCGCTGTACCTGTTTGAGCTGTTGAAGAGGATTTGAAGAAGGAGCACGGCGCTTGGCCAGCACCATCACAAGTTCGGGCGACAAACCCTTGCGTGAAATGCCATTGGTCCAAGCTGAACTCGAAGAGATCACTAGCGCGCTGGAAGGGTTCAAGGCCGAAGTTGCCTTGCTTGCACGAGCTGAGGCCAAGAACTTGGGCAATCCGTCCGAAGAAACTCAGGCCTCCAAATGTCATCGAGTTTAAACGGCAGCGGGCTGCCTGAAGCTTTTTGGAACAGTGGACAGTTCTACAACCGGGTTGAACCGGTCAGAGACTTATCTAAGGTTGGGTTGGCGAATTTGAGGGTGGTAACGTCAGTTTTATCGCTGCCTTTATTTCATTTAGACCAACATCAGCACGCAGCCCTCTGCGTTTAAGTTCGGCCAGTAGCCGTTCCTGAGGGGTTTGCATGGCGAACCGGTCCAATAGGTGTATCTCGTCCAGGGTCAACAAAGAACTCAGCAGAAATCCGAGGAACTCCTTGCAATACTTCTCCAGATTGTCGTAGTCCAGCGAGCACAGAAGCTCATTCATATCACGATTATTACTGGGTACGTTTAGGATTTTCACCTTGCCGCTACGAAGAAGAGCATCAAGATCCTCTGCAATAACCTGGGCAATGAGTTCCCGGTTTTCATTAAACCATTTCAGCTGTGGGAAATCTCTGCGGGCATGCCGTATGATGTCCTTGTGTATGTGGTCAGCGGATTTGTGGCCACAACAACACAAGTAGTAGTTCTGGTCCTCTGCGGCGTATATTATCCACTCTCCGGTCAAGCCATCTCTTGCTCTGCGCTCTTCAAAAGGTGCGTACGTTATAGCGTCCGCGAAAACACGGATAGCATCAGCCTCTACTACCCCATTGGGAAAAAAAGCCTCAGCAGCGTCTTTTATTCCGTCAGACCCGAGTTCAGATACAATGTTGTGCGGTATAAATCGCGCAGAGAACCAGTGCGTGTGCATCAGGCCTTTTAAAGTTTTCCCTGTAAATGGCGTTGGCGTCCGAAAAGTTGGCGTACCACGCTCCAATGCTATTCGTTTTCGAAATGCTGCGGTTTCTGGGAACCGTTTGGAGAACTCGGCCAGTCCTTGTTGTGAAACGGTGAAGGAGCTGTTCGACGACTGGTAGGTGTAAATCCCATTCATACTAAAAATGGATTGCCACTTTACGATACGTTGCCTCGTTCCTCAAGGACTGCGCCTTTGCTTTGTCGGCAGAGCCATTCGGACAGTGCGCATTGTGTCGGGTTGAAGGAAAATCGAGATGATAGAATGTCTTTTTTCGCTGTGAGTAAGAACCGCAACCAGCATTTCGTACCTAAGCATTACCTTCGGAGGTTCTCGTTCGACGACGGTAAAAGGATACGCCTGCTGAATCTCAATTCTGGAAAGTACGTGGATGAAGCTCCTCTGAAGAATCAATGTTCAGCTGACCATTTTTACACCGAGAACTTGGCAGCGGAGCAAATGCTAACAGAGATCGAGGGAGTCGCTGAGGATATGTTCCGCAAGATATGTGACACGGAAGTGGTTCCCGAATATTTGGGAGGTGAACACCAAGATTTAATGTCTGTTCTATCCTTGATGCACTTTAGGACTAGGCGACAAGCTGAAGGCCACAGCGATCTTATAGAGCTAATCGCAAAACGACACCTGAGAATGTCGGACGATCCCAGGGCTAAGGAAGCGGTTCCATTTCTCAATGAAGTCAGAATCCAAGATCGATCCGCGGCTGTCCGATTAGCCCTCAAAGCTTTGGAGACCGCTCAAATTATTTTTGATCTCCGTTTGCGACTGATTATCGCTCCAGAGGGCATGTCATTTATAACGAGTGATCATCCGGTGGTACTTTTAAATCAGGCGTTTTTCACTGTTCTCCAGCATCCAAGAATCTTAGGACTAGCAGCGAGTGGGTTGCAGATTTTTCTGCCGATCTCTCCCAGGTTTTTGCTAATTGCTTTCGATCCAAAGATCTACCGCGTAGGTAACAGGAAACAATCAACGTATCAGTTAGAGCGACGCAACGATTGCGATCTAATAAACGCTTTACAGATAGTTAACGCAGAAGAGAACGTCTATTTTTATGACCAAGATCTCCTGTCAGGAATACGGGTACTGTTGACCAAGTTGTTTTCGTCAAGAGAGCAAGCAGTTGCTAGCGGACGCCCTCTTGAGTTGCCTATTCCTGATAAGCCGGGAGGGGTTTTTTTTCGTAGGTAGGGAGCCTCTTATACGACCACCAGGGATTTGGTCTTTCTGTAAACTAAAGCGTACTCTTACGAAAGATGACCTCGGCTTGAGAGAACCGGGTCTTGTCTCACTTGTGGAACAATATCATGAGTTTAAGAGAATAACTGGACACGATATCTCGTTTGCCAACTGGATTAAACAAAGAAGCGAAGCTATGGACAACTAAGGCGAGCCAAAGCTTCGTTCCGTGAAATGTCGGTCAAGCAGGGGTTCTGTCTGTGTTATAGATGCGACTCAAACTCCTCCTTTGAAATCTCGTGAATCTCGAAGTTGTCCTTCGGTAAGCCGGTAGTCTCGCTGGCATCGGCCAGCACGCCGGATACCCTTGAACTCCTGCAAGAGCGAGCTAGTTATTCGCATCCCCGACTGCCGTTCCACCCGAAAAAGGAGTCGTGCATCCGTTCGTCACATTCCCCTGGTATTTATCGCCTGGACCCAACAGCAGGCCAGTCGAGCAGTTCGCGATCTGGTTGGCGATGAAACTGTTGCCACCGGTTGATATGGTCGCGCAGCCATAGTTGCTGTTCGATATTTGATTGTTCTTAACCACGATCCCCGAGCAGCTGGGAAGGACGACTCCGTTACCTTAGCGTTGAACCTAAGCCCACAATAAAGCAACCCTGGATTGTATCGAAGTTGCTACTACTCGCCTCGATGCCATTCCCATTGTTAAACAAGCGGAGGTTCTGCACCAATTCCTCTGAGCCCTGTAGACCGACAGCATTGCTGAATCCGGTAATTGTTCCATCCTGGATGGTAACGTTCATGGCGGCACTTGTGGTCAAGATGCCATTATTTGTTCCAGTCCCATTTTTTAATGTGAATCCGTTCAGGTCGATCACCACGTTGGATGCATCCACCGTGACGGCGTATAAGCCGGTGCCGGACAATGTCAGATTTCCGTCCAATACGTAAGTGCCAGCCTTCGTTATGGTGAACGGTACCGACTCAATGGTCGTTGTGGCGTACCCGCTCATTGCGAAAACAGATGAGATTGATACAAGTGCTAGAGTTCTAGCAAGATATGTTTTCATTAGGTGATTGGTTCTTGTATCAGTTTGGCCTGTACCGGACCAGCTTTTGCTACCTGGAAGACCTTCCGGCGACTGCGGTTCAGAAAATCGGGTAAAAGGGCACTGAGTGACCGCATTACGCGTCAGGCATCGCGCCAACCGGCTACGAGTACCGGGAATACAAAAACTGGCGCGGTATTCCGAAGCCTCGACGATGCCCGTTCTGCAAACAAGCAAAGGGCGAGGTTCGAAGGGTAAAGGGTGATTATCAAGGCATTTGTCCGAATTGTCGAGCCACCGGACCGAAGCGGCTTTGATATCAGAGCACAAATGCATGTGCCAAGGAATCCGTACGCAGGCGGCATCTACAAAGTGCGAATCATCAATCCGGTTCGAGAGGTCACGAAATCGATGGATTAAACCTGCTGGCTCTTCATCTGCAGTATTGAACCAATATGCGAGCGAGCCCTATCATCGAACTGTGAGCGAAGAATTGTCCTCGGATCTACCTGATGCGCGTTTCTCTAGCGGAGACGCGATAAAGATTCACAACTGGCCGGATAGCGAATCAATAACGGACGATACGCCTCTCGTTCGGTACATGAAGCTTGGGACGTTCCTATTGCTGTTGCTGGGGAACCAAATGTTTCTGCCGACGCTCAGGCTTCTTCAAAACTCAGACCGTTCCGAAGGGAACGCGCCATTAGTGCGAGCAAGCTTCTATGACGAAAAAATGTGGCCTATTGTTTCAGCGCATCAAGATCGGTTGCTAAACAGGAGCAACCGAGCAATTCCTCCTGCGGTAAATGAAGTGCGCGATCAATTAATTCGAGTTCTCACAATCGAGTCTTGGCGAGAACAATTAGCGGTGCGTCGATGCGTATCTTGCTGGAACCGCTCGACAAGGCAGATCGACTTTATGTGGAAAATCTATGGGGATCGAGGCGTTGCGGTCTTTAGTACAGTTGGAAGGGTTCGTCGAGCGTTGGCGGAGGCCGGTGCAGAAGGAATCGTTTCCCCGGTTTTGTATATTCCTATCGAGGATACTATACCAAAGCCAGACTTCGATCTGCTCTGCGCAAATTGTTCTCGTCCATACCTGTTTAAGAATTGGAGCTTCTGGCCGGAAGAAGAAGTTCGCTTCGTGATAAAAGTTGATCCTACCCAAACGATCGAAGGCAAGGGTGTCCTCCTGGAAATAATGTCTAAAATCATTATTGATAAGGTTTACTTATCACCAGAAATGCCTTTCGCGGAGAATCTGAATCTGCAGCGTTTTATCTACGAGAAGAGATTCTCCCGGAACTTCTTTCAAGCGGGTCAAGAGCCCAGACCTCGATCGCCTTTGGCGGAGGCTGATCTACCGTCGGGGGTTTTTCCAGACCTCGACTAATCGTAAAACGGCAACACACAAAAGGCAGTGACCAATAATCCAGCGGTTAAGCTGCAGGTAATACGCGATTCCGGTGGCAAAGCCGTGAGCCGTGAGCCGGATGACTGGATACGATCAGTTGAACTCGAACTCATAGAGGCGGACCGGGTGATAGGCACGGCGGAACTCTATGTCTTTAATGCAGACGGTGCTGATACCGCTGGTGAATCGATCCACGAAATGTGTGACGCCCACTCTCAGACCACATACAATTGTGGCGTTGCCGTTTACAATATGATGAGTTCGGTAAATGAATTCCGACGAGCGGTTCGGCGGAATTTTGATATTGGGCTTTGGGACTCGCTAAACGTTTTGCTGCTATCTCGGATCGAAATTGAGCCACCTTATCGAGGGCGAGGGAGTGGTCTGACGGTCCTGTCGCGAATGATAAAAAGGTGGGGCAAGGGTTGTACTTTGGCCGTCATGAAACCGTATCCTTTGCAGTACTGCGGGAAAAATGCTGATCCCACGCCGGAGTTTAAAAATGCTTACCGGAAGTTGGTTCGATATTACGCTCCACTTGGTTTTACTAAGATTCCATATAGGAATGGTAGCCTGGAACATGGAGGTGGCCATTACGGTCTTCGGTTGTGACAGGGTAGAACTATGAACGTTGCGCAAGGTTTCCTCGCGCCATTATCTCTGATTGCGCATACAATATTATATTGGTGGAGGCTTTGGAAAGTGACGATACGCGGAATGGCGAATTCTTTTCCTCGTAGGAAGACGAGACCAGCTGGTTTCGATATCAGCGGTTTTAGTTTTTCGGGCAAACAGCCCAAAAGTTCGCGGCTTCCTCTCTTGTTAAGATATCGAGATAGTTGCTTTTGATAATCTCAGCAGAGGTATCGGCTTCGAGAGCAGTCTTTTCGATCGATTCGTGGTAGGCGACATGCATCGAGATAAAGGTGTGACGACCAGCGTTATCCGGCAGGTCGATACCGGCGCTTTCTGCTGCCGCTACGATGAGTTCCCTGGTCCGGCGTTTGCTCGGCTTTCCCGCCGACTGCAGCGCACGCGAAGGCGCTAGAAACGGGCCGTTTGCTTGCGCCATCGGCTTTAGCCATTCCAATGCATTATCGGAGAGCGTGACCCGGTAGCGCTTTTGATTTTTGCCCTTGTAACGTGGGACGATCACGTGTTTCTGCGCCATAGAGACATCAGACCAGTCTAGGCGTTCCACCGTAGCGCGCCGAATGCCGCAGAAGAAGTTTAAGACGAGGAAAGGGATAACTTTGGGATCGGCGGCTTGGAACAGCTTTTCAGTGTCCTCTGCTGACAGGATGGAGATCTCTCCATTTTCCTCGTTGGATCGTTCCCGGAACTTCTTAATTCCAACCACAGGGGTCGTAGTGCAATAGCCGTAATCGACAGCCAAGTTGAAGATTTGCCTAGCATAGCCCCGGTGCTTATTTCTGGTTTTAGCTGCCAGCGGCAGGTGAAGCAACCATTCGCGAATCTCTTTGGTTTCGATCGTTGCTACGGACCTGTCTCCAAATTTTGCTTCTAATTTGTGGAGCGTCTCGTGCACGGTCTCGATGTGTCGAGCACTTGCTTCGTTGTTCTTGGCGCGGCGCTTGAACTCTTCCCGGATCTGTGTTGCAAGCTTGGAGAAGGGGACCGAAGCAGCCAATTGTTCAAGGTAAGCCACGTAGAAATTGAGCGCATCGTCGATGGTTTTGCCGTAAGGACGGAGCCGTTCGGCAGCATGAGAAGCTCGAAGCCGGTCGGCAGAAGACAGGGCCAACTGTGTGCCGTGGGCGGTTATTTCAGCGTTAAGATCATCTGCTGCCTCCTGCGCGTCCTCTTCGGACTTAAACCAATTCTGAACTCGCTTGCCATTTTTAAAGCCCACAGTGCGCCATGAATTGCCGCGATTGGGTTTTGCAGAATACCGGACTTCGAATAGGGTGGGGCGTGGACGAGGCATACCCCTCTCTTCTTAGCGGAAAGAGGGCGACTAAGTAAAGTCGGTAACGTTATCCGGTAACGTTAAGCGAGAATATTGAGTCGTCTAAAGACCGTAAAGACCGCGAGGGAGAAGCGCTAAAATCGAGAGAATTTAGTCGTAAATACCTCGTATTTAGTAACTTGGCGCGTTCGTCTAGTCGGTTAGGACACGGCCCTCTCAAGGCCGGTGCACGGGTTCGAGTCCCGTACGCGCTGCCAGGCACAACGCCGTGAGCGCCGGATCGCCGTGAACTGGGAACGGAGCGGGCGAAACTCTATCCTGGCGAACTCAGGACTGAAGCATGCATCCCATGAACTTCACAGTTGGGTGGTATCCGAGACGCAAATAGAGCGGATATCCGGCCTCGGTAGCGTGGAGAACGGTCCGACCCTTTTTGCCGTTCTTCGGGGGCGGTCGCCACCAGGAAGAGAAAGAGGCAGCCCTCGTTGATGATAGCCGTTGCGGTCGACACCGGCTTATCGCCATCGTAGGCGACGAATCCGTATGCGTGCTCGCGCCAAAGCGTATGCTCTGTTACTAAGCAGCGGCTCGTCCCGACCGGCAGATCGTAGGCAACACAATTGAGTTGTCCGAAATCCTGTATCGTTTTGTCGTTGAGGATCCGTTCAAATCTGAGAGCCTCGTGTCCTGACGCCTCCAGCGGCAGGATATCGCCCGCCATCCCGGTCATCGGTATCGCTGCGGCAAAGTTTGTCTGAGCCAAGATCTTCGGCCAGCTCTCTTTGGCAGTTCCATGCAAATTATCTAAGCACACAACGAATAGTCCTCCGTTTGAGCGGGTGCGCATGTATGCCTCCGCTTGTTGCAATCTAGCTTGCAGTATCTGGGCGTCAGTTAGCGATTCGGTCAGAAAAAGAGCGTTGTAAAAAGGAAAGGGGGTATCCGGCCAGGTTACGGCTAGTCCGGGCCTATCGGTCTGATCCACTAGCGGGAAGGGTCTTCCGATCTTTTTCCAGACAGTTATAAATTGTTGTAAGGATTCGGCCAGTTCTGGATTTGTCTGCGACATACAAAAACAATTTCAAAGTCCAGACCATATACGTCTGGCGGTTGGATGGGTTGGCTGCTGGTCCCAATTGCCGTAAGAAACTTCTGAACCGACGAAAACGTTCAGTTAAAGAACCGCCAGAACGATCATGGATCGGTGTCGAGAAGCTGCAGACAATGGCTTGGATTACTCCAAATGGCGTATTTGCGTCCTGGAAAAGCGGGCCAGTTAGCCGGAGCATGATTGCCACTCTCGGGTTATGGACGGTGATCCTCCGAGGGGAATAAACTGCTGGTATGACCGCTCAAAGCCAGCCTTTCCTGAACGTCAAAGTGATAGCGCTTTCGGTAGTGAATGCTGATCGTGCCAACCAATTCTATGGCGAAACTGTAGGCTTGAGTCCTGCCTATGAGAATGATCAACAGATCGGCTTCCAGATTGGAGAAACTATCCTGATGCTGAAATCGGATTTGGATCAGCCGCCAACATTGAATCCAAATCCGCGCGTTACACTCCAGGTTGCTGATGCTCGCCGGACTGAAGCCGACTTGAAAAAATCGGGTGTGACTATCTCAGATGCCGTCGAGGTGTATGATGGGAACCATTTAGTCGGCAGTTTCACGGACAGCGAGGGCAACAAGATCTGGTTTTGCTCTTACGCCTAAGTAGACAACGGAGGAAGGAGTTCAGGAGTTCAGGAGTTCAGGAGTGATGGAGTGTTGGAGTGTTGGAGTGTTGGATCGGGGCTTCTGCCGCGAAGCGGCTTATGCTGCCACATGCTCAAGGTCGGCCTCGCAAGCGAGGCGCGCTCGCGGAACGAAAAGTTTAGGACAGAGCTCCTGGAGAGCTGCGCGAAGCCAGTAGGGCCATCAGCCGGCCGCGCCCGGTTACATCCAGTTTGTGGTAGACGGATTGAAGCTGTTTCTTAACGGTCATTGAGCTTTTGTTTAACCGCTGGGCGATTTCAGTGTTTCGGTAGCCGCGCCCTACGAGGGAGGCGACCTGTTGCTCGCATCTGGTCAAGTGGGCCCATAGCGCGAGTTGAATGGAGCCATTGTGGAGTTGGTCCTGGGACGTTTCGCGATGCTCAAGTGTGATTAGGAACATCGGCAGACTTAAGGGAGCAGAATCCATTTTTAGTACATCGATCGAAGCGCGCAGCCCTGAGATCCGGCGGTGTTCAACGACCAGATTCTGATCTGCCGGAAATGGATTGTTCTCGCTGCCGGACCAGGCGTCCTTCAACCCGCGACAAATGAGAGTGATCTCGGCCGGTACTTCGAAGTGGCGGTTTCGCTTCAGGCTGCGTGCAGCCTGCGGTCCCAGATTCCATAAAACACCGAGATCTTCTGCGGCCCGATTCCGATAGGTCACATGCAGTTCCCAATCGAGCACAATCGCGGCGATGGGTAGCCGGCTCAGCAAAACTTCAAGAGACATTCTGCGAGCCTTTTCCCGGTGCGAACTGAGCACGCGACGGGCGGCATTATCGAAATGCGGGTAAAGCCGATGAAGTAGGTGAATTTCGGTATCGGCGAAATCTCTTTGCTCAGCGGTGCGATCTAGTCCGACTAATCCTTGAAAAACGGAAGACTCCCAGAGCACCAGGCAAGCCTGATATTGATCGCCGCACGGCCGCATGAAAGAGCGAAAGAACGTGCTCTTCACTAATCTGGGGGTTTCAATGATGTCGCTCAGCCGGATAACACGAACATCGGGATGTTGTTCAATGTAGGAAGTAAACGGACAAAGCTC
>WNFN01122930.1_pt1 | contig 11549 bp, 13 predicted proteins | sample 5400161 | NCBI WGS metagenome assembly WNFN01 (sample SAMN13153353, study PRJNA577476) | soil metagenome | isolation source: 80 cm saprolite on Douglas fir-dominated hillslope | place: USA:California | collected 2013-09-17
GTACCGGCGAGTGAGCCGATGGTCTGGCTGAAGTTCCTGAGATCGAGCGTCGCCCCCGAGAGCAGCGTAAAGGCGGAAGTTGGCGCGAACGCATTGGTGACGCCCGCGTCCATCGTTCCGGAACGCACCGTCGTCGTGCCCGTATAGGTCGACGGCCCGTTGATGGTGAGCGTGCCAGTGCCATATTTTACGAGCGGACGATTGCCGAAAAGGATTGCTGGATCCGGGTTCGAATTATTGTCCGCGAGGCCGAATTGCAGGATGCTCGCGCTCGCGAAATTGCTGGTGACGTCATAGAGCAGATAGGCGCCGCGCCCGACCGTACCGACCGCGAGCGTATCGGACTTTTCATTGTAGGAGAGCGCGAAGATCGTGGTGTTCGGCAAGCCCGATCCGAAACGGCGCCAGCCAGAAAGATCGCCATTGGCATCGCTGTCCGCAACCACGAGCGGATTGCCGGCATTGTCGGCATTGTTGAGTCCGCCGACCAAGAGCGCGTCGGTGCCGTTAGCATCGATGAAGGCGAGCGAGGTCGGGCGAATGAGATTCGCCGGGAGGTTCCCCGACAGCGTCCGGAAGCTCGCGCCTTGGTTGACACTGCCGAAAAGCTGGACGCTGTCGGCCACGAAGAAGCGCCGGTCGGATCGCAGGTCGAACTTGACTGAGGTCGGGGCGAGGCCTGAATAGGCCGGTAAATCCGTTAGCGAACTCGCAGCCGCGCTGCTGCTGAGGTAGAGGGTGCCGTTCGTGCCGCCCGCAAGCAATGCGTTAGCGTTGTTGCGCGTGCCGTAGTCGATTGCGGTGATTTCATTCGAGTCGCCGAGCTTGGTGAGCGAGAGGTTGACGATCGGTGCCGCGGGGCCATTGGCTCCCGTCAGCGTGTCCTGCGTCACGTATACGGCCGAGCCTGCGACCGCGATGCGCGTCTTGTCGACGTTGTTGAGGACGAAGGGGCTAGAGAAAGCGGTGCCTTGCACCGGCATGTTGAAGGCGACTGAGACGCCGAATTGAGGGTGTGAGCTGATGATCCTACCTGTCTCGTCGACGATCAGGCGCCGGAGAAATAGTTCCTGCGACGAGACGTAGATCGCGCTATCGCTCCCCAAAGTGACGTCGTTGACGACGGCGTTGAGGCCGTCGCCTCCGACGGCAACATTGAACCGCGAGCTACCGGGTGCTGATTGATAAGCGCCGCCGTTGTCCTGCATCGCGACGACGAGACGCTTGCTGTTAGCATCAAAGGCGAGCGCATAGAGCTCCATGACGGAGAGGTTGCCCTGCAGTCCCTTCCAGACGCCGGTCGAGCTCTGAGGATTGGTGCGGGCGTAGAGGCCGCCATCGGTGCTCGTCAGCAGCTGCCCGTTTGCATCGAAGGCAAAGGCGCGCCCGTCCGCATGAACAAACGATCCGTTGCCTGTGTTGCCCGTTGCGTTGTTGTCGTCGGAGATCCGTGAAGCCGTGTTCGTCGCCGCATTGACGCGAAAGATCGCCAGAGCACTTTCCAGGTTATTACCATTCATATCTTGCTCTCCACCCCCGGCAACATTATCACCCATGACATAAACCAAATTGCTGTTGTTCGGGTCTATCGCGAGCGCGAGATTAACTGCCGCCTGGCCTCCGGGATTGACTTTCGGCGTGATCAACCGCCGCCAATTCGCGCCTGCATTACTCGAATAGAAGAGCCCGATCAACCGGCCGTCACGGACATCGACCAGGCCCAGCGCGAGGGTTTGGTTCGGACCCGCGCCGATCCTGATGAATGTCTGATGCATTTGGGCGGCCGCTGAGGGAATCAACCCGCCGCTCGAGGCGCCGGTAAACACGGGTTGCCAAGTGGCGCCTGCGTTCCTGCTGACATACACGGAGGTTTGTCCGAGATTGTTGATACTATTGGCCGTCACGGCCGCATAAAAGACATTCCGATTGCTCGGATCGCTGACGAGCGAGCTCACGGGCCCGACCGGAAGCCCCGAACCTGGCGCTCCCGACACCTCAGTGAAGGGATCGTGCTCCCCCGCGCCGCGACATCGACGACGCTCTGTCCGCTCAAGGTCGTTTCGCCTAGCCGCGTCCAGGTCGTTCCGCCATCCCGGCTATAGAGCAGACCATTTTGCAGGCCGCCGAAATTTTCGGGCGTCCCGAACAGGGAGCTCGAGGCGAAGCCGCCGTTCGAAGTGAGCCCGGTGCCGGCGATCAGCGTCTGATGCGTCGGGTCGGTTGGGTCGAACGCAAGGCTCGCGATCGAAAGCGATGCCTTCTGGTCAATCAGCGGCGTCCAACTCGTCCCGCCATTGGTCGTCTTCCAGATGCCGCCATTGGCGGCACCCACATAGATCGTGCCCGGTCTCGACGGGTCGGCCGCGACGGCTTGGATCGCTCCGGCGGTGCTCCCATCCGGCGGGTCGTCTTTGGTTTGGATCTCTCCGGATGGGCCGGTATTCGGTCCCGGCCCCTCGGAATTGAACACCGAACCGTTTTGAACCTGAGCATGGGCCTCAGGCCAGGAACCGAGGAGCGCATGAAAGACGACAATGCACAGCGCAACAAGAAAACGCGTTGACCAGCAGGTACCCTAACGCTTGTATCAGTGATATCTAAAACAGCAATAATAAATTGGGTTTTTCGAGACAAGACTGATTTTCATTTCGGTCAACCGCAGTCATTGATTCTAGTGGTAAAATCCGGCTCTGGTCCCGCAAACGATTGCCACTGATTCCGAACTTCGGAGCCAAACTAACGAAATAAGGACTCGTCTCACGCAAGATAATTCCCAAAGTCACAGCCTCACAAGAACTGGTGAGCTGTGGCAACAGGGTTGAGATCGCAAATTTCAACACAAAACGAATTTGTGTGTCGCGGGAGCTTTTACCATTGCCACCGCAATCCCGCATTCACAGCCCAGGGCTGCTCAATATGATCGCTGGTGGCGTAATCGTACTCCGCATAGAGATAGATAGACCGACTGATTTTAGCCGTTAGTCCACTGGTGATTTCTACACATGCTTTTGATTTTGGTTTCGGTTTTGGCGGCGTGCCCAACCGCACCTGTTTGCGTTGTGACCGATGGTCAAATCTTCCATGCTTACTCTTCGGGACAGCAAGGAATCAAGGCAAAGCCGGCGATCATCGAGATTTGGCGAGGAGAAGAGTTATCTCAAACCTTTGGCAAATTATTGCTCGTTCGGCGTGACAGGAACAGATGTCAGACCCCAGACCTGCAAACACGCTGCCTCCCAGCATTCCAATCGCATAAGCAATATTGAAGATGGCATAGACCGACCCGTAGGCGCCGGCTGCGCAACGGTCAACGGCGTCAGCCAGTTCGCTAAGGAGAGGATTCATTGAACAGGCATAGGCTACGGTGACAAGGCATAAGGCAGCACCCACCAAGATCACGTTCGGGAAAAGCACAAGCATCGGCATTCCGACGGCCATGACCGTCAACCCGAGAGAGATTGCAAATCGTCGGCCGTGCCGCTCGGTCAAACGTTCAACGGGTGTGGCCGCCAGTCCGTATACCAGACCAGAGAGAGTAAACAGCAGCCCGATCACCGTCGGTGATGCCCCCGCTTTATTAATTAAGAATGCCGGTACATCGGGCTCGATCAATCCCCAACCACAGGCGATGAGAATCGCGACGAGCGCGGCAGCGAGCACCGCTCGATTACGCAAAAGGACCGGCATTGCGTTGGGAACAGCAATGTGATTTTGATCCCGCGGAATCAAAACGAAACGCAGAACAAGATCTACGAAGGCGATTACTCCACTGGCCCAAAACGGCGCGAGGCGCCCACCCATATCATGAAGCGCACCGCCGGCGAGAGGAGCTATCAGTGACCCCACCGTCGCACCGACCATGGCTAACCCCATTTTTTGTACTCGCTGGTTGGGATAACGCTCCGCGATGACCGCGAGCCCTGCTGTCCAAGTCGCGGAGGAAGCTCCTCCCTGGATGATTCGGGCGAGCATGAGTATCCAATAGGTCCCGGCATTCGCGAAAATATACGTCGCGATCAACTGGGCGATGGCTCCGACAATCAGCGGGATCTTACGACCAATTCGGTCGGATATGATGCCACAAAGCGGCGTAAGAAAGATCACTCCAAGCGCATAACCGCAATAGAGTAACGCGATATCGGAAGTGGAAGTGACACCCGCGAGTGACAGCGGAGCGAGCGGTACGACTATTTCGTAGAGGAACGCATCGGTAAAGAGGGCAAAACCGACAGCGACCAGCGGAGAACGGAAGGGTCTGCCGTTCATTGCTGGGTCAGAATATCCGCTGAGGATGAGCCGATCGGCTTAGCCCAAGCACAAGCGGCAGCATAAGCAGCGGCGCCAAGGCGGAAACCGCAAGGCCGATGTGCAAGTCATGGATGCCGGCGATCCATCCTACGGTCCAAGGCATGAAGATGCCACCGGCATTCCCGAGCGCTGCCAGCGCTCCGAACATGCTCGCCCCGCCATTGGGATAGCGATCCGCGGTGACCGCCAGCATGGTGGGCCACAGACAACTTCCGGTAAATCCGGCGAGCACACAGGCCGCCAGGGCGAGTGAGTAGATTGGCAGAAACGATCCCGCCAGGAACAAGATCACCGAGGAGGCGCATCCCCAGGCCATCGTTTGAAAAGGATTCAGCTTCGTGCCAAAGGCTCCCACAACCATTCTTCCCGCCGCCATTGCGACCGAAAAGAAAAGCAACCCGGCACCAGAAATCCATTGCGGAAAACCGAGCGCGGTTTCCGCATAAGCCGGCAGCCATTGCGCCATGCCAAGTTCGGTTGCGCCTCCGAGAAAGATAGCAACCATCGCCCCAAGGAACCATTTCTCTTTCACAATGGCCCCAAAATGAGTGCGCCCTTCTTCGTCGGATACGATGGATGGCAATGTCATTCGCGCAAATATGGCGAACAGTGCCAAAGGAAGAGGAAGCAATACGAGACAGGCGGTGCGCCAACCCCAGCCCATCTGTAAGACCAGGGTTCCGGCCGCTATGGTGACTACTGCACCCACGCAGTAAAAGGAGTGCAGCCAATTCATGGAGGACGAACGTTTGTCCGGATTCAGCGCCGCCACTACGGGGCTGAGCACCATGTCGAGAATTCCGGCGCCCAGACCAAGCACGAACACCGCAAAGCCCAGCGCGGTATAGCTGGGGACGAATATCATTCCCGCCAGGCTAAGGGCAATGAGCGCGTTCCCAATCTGAACGAACAACTTGGCACCCCAACGATCCGCCAGCGGTCCCGTCACTACAATACCGACGCACAGACCGGTGAATGCCAACGCGCCCAACCGGCCAAGCTCCTCCAGCGTAAGGAGGGTTGTACCGAATGAGTGGCGAAGGCTGTTCAAAAATACCGGCAGCAAGTTCAGCCCGATAGCCAGACTCATCATCGCGGCGTAGCAGAGACCAGTCAGCAGTCGAGGGTTTCTACTCAATATTTTCGCGCCTGTCAGACGAGGTTCACTTTTTGGGCGAGAGTTTTGGCCAGCGTGGCCCCGGAATGAAGCCCGCCTTCCATATAGCCGGGGAAAAGCAGGCTCGTGTATTCGCCAGCAAAAAACATCCGATCGGAAAAACCTTCGCGCAGCAGCGGGTACTTTGTCGTCACCTCTCCCAGCGCGGGAGTAGTGTAGCCGCACAGGGTGTATTTATCTGCCGGCCAGTTCATGAAGATCGATCGGTCAACGTTCGCCAAATAGCCGGGGTAAATCTTTTCCAGTTTCCGCCCGAGAACCTCAGTGCGTACTTTTGGCGAGATTGCGAGACAACGCTGGGCGGCCAAACCGCCGGAAAATACGGTGAGACAGGCCGGTTCATTTGGATCGGTGCGCTGCGCCTCGGTCCCTTCCCAGGTCGCACCGATCGGACCATTTGACATCGAATTGGCGGAAAGGCTGTCCGCGAGCCAGAATGGCCTCTTCACGCTGGATAGGTATTTAACGGCCGGCCCGGCCTGAACCCGGTAGGCTAAAGGAATCTCCGGGTTTACATCGAAGTTATTCCATGCGTTCGGCGGGACAGTAGGTCGCCGAGATGAATCTGCTCGACTGGCGCGCGCAGATGGATGCGATCTTCGCCAATGGCCTCAGCTAACTTGAACGCCAACCTTTGATTTCCTCCCCGGCAGCGAAAGACCTCCGTCTCTGTCCAATATTGCTCGAATCCTCCGCCGGCGACGGAAGCAATGACTCCTAGATAGCTTTCGAGTTTGGGCGATGCGGCATTATCGTTGCCGATCAGGGCGAGCAGACCCTGACGCGTTCTTTTATCTAAAGACCACGTATGGGAAACCTTTTCGAGTGAAAGATGATCCAATCTGCCGGCGTCGGGGGTCTTCCAAGGAGCGTTAAGATTTACCGTGCGCGCGTCTTTGTTCAGTAATGGCATTGCGCTTCGGATCGAGTTCCAAAGCTCTGCCAGCGCTTCGCCTCGATAGATGCAGCCGTTGAGCGTAATCGGGGACTGGTCTGGCTCCGGCTCCAATACATCATCGAAATGCAGACCGAAACGATTTGCGTAGGCCACCCAGGTCGGATGATTAGAGCCGATCAATTCACCGCCTGCTTCGACCAACCTTCCCTTAATGAATGAGTCCAGGGAGAGCACTCTCCCGCCCAAACGACCGCGTGCCTCAAGCACGATCACATCTGCCCCCGCACCCTGCAGTTCAAATGCGCAAGCAAGCCCAGAAAACCCGGCTCCGATGATAAGGACTCTCGGCCTCGATCTTAGCCGATGGCGTTGTCCGAATCCCGTTTGACCGCTGAGGAAGAGACCTGCGCCTGCCGCCAGCGTCGTACGAAGAAACTCGCGGCGGGTTTCGCGCGTCCACCAGGCTCTCGCAGACATGCGTCGCCAACTGTTCGATCTCGGGAGTGGAGGGCAGCATGTCAGGGATAAGCAGCACCTGCATGTTTGCAGCCTTGGCGGCACGAACACCACTATGAGCATCTTCAAAAACCAGGCAGTGGGACGGACCAATTCCTAAGGCCTCGGCCGCCCTGAGAAATATGTCGGGATGGGGTTTCCCCCTGTTCATCATCTCGCCCCCGATGAGATGCCGGAATTCTTTCAGGATACCGTGCTTGGCCAGACGAGCTTGCGCCTCCGCGCTCACCGTCGAAGTAGCCACCGCGCACGGGATGTTCTTGTGGCGCGCCCATTCCAGCATCTCGCGAACTCCGGGTTTAAGTGGAATGCCTTCCGTCTCCACAATTGCTTCGTAACGGGAGCGCGCATCTTTTCGAAATTCGTCGAGCGGAAATCGAGGACCAAAGACTTCTACCAGTCGCTTTTCGGAGTCTGCCACCGTGATGCCGATCAGCATCAGGTAAATTTCATCGGTCAAATCAAATCCAAGCCGTCGAGCAGCCTCGGTCCAAGACCGTTTGTAAACTCCTTCGGTATCGAGAAGAAGCCCGTCCATATCGAAGATAAATGCCTGTATGTTTTTCATGTCGCCAAGCGGAGGAGCCAGCGGACGGTTACGCTTCGATCTGATTTTTCACAGTTTAACCGGGTAGTTTCGCGGTCTCATCCGGCTCGACGGCCTGAAAAATATCAATCGCAGGATCGGCAAAGAAATTATCGCGAGCTTCATCGCACCACGTGCTCACCTCGCCGATCAGGCAATAGTGGGTAGCGGGCGCAAATTCGTGCCAGATTCCAGGGGTCAAAGTTATGCGTTCGCCGGCCTGAAGAAGGAAGGGTTCGCCGGATTTTACCGTGCGTTCCTCTCCGTTCACTCGGACGGCGACGGGATCAGTCGCTTCGGTTTTGCGCGGGTTGGAAGGCCAAAGCCAGAGCCGTAAGCTGCCCGCGCGGCAGATGATGTCCTCCTTTTTCTGGCCATGCGTGTGGACGGGCGTAACCATGTCCTTGCGCGCATACATAATTTTCTCACAATACTCGGGTTCGTTGGCCAGGAGCACTTCGACCAGTCCAGCTTTTTTGTAATCCCCAAGCCCAAAGTCCGTCGCCGCCCATTGTGGCTTCGGCGGGAGCGCCCACTGGTGTTTCGTGAAGCAGATGGCTGCTTCGTCGCAAAGGAGATTTACTTCGCTCTGCTTCATAAACTCGCAGACTTCTTACGATTTGATCAAGCCCAGGGCTTCCGAAGCCGACGCACCCTCATGAATGACCGCCCGCAGTGCACGGGCCATTCTTTCCGGCGTTTTGTGTTGAATGACATTCCGGCCATAGATGATCCCGGCTACCCCCTGCTTGACGAGCTTTTCGGTATTTTCCAGCACCTCGCTATCGGATGCGCGGCTTCCTCCCCGAACCGTGACGGGAACTCCGGATGCCGCTTCGACTACACGATGAAACTCCTCCACCGGCGAGGTCGAGTCCGTCTTGATGATGTCGGCTCCTAATTCCGCGGCCATGCGGGCCAGTGTAACCACACGGTTCGGATTTTCATCACCGGTGTAGCCCTCGTTGGTTTTCTTGAAGGAAAGCGGCTCAAGTCCGAGTGGCATACCATAGCGATCGCAATCGCTTTTGACCCGCAACACATTTTCCACGCACTGATTCAGCATCTCCGGATGGTCATCGATTTGCAGAAGGTTGAGAAGGATACAGGCGGCATCAAGGCGTAGAGCCAGCTTGTAGAAATTGGCCGGATCTGCGCGCAACATCAGGCCGGGTTTTCCTCGGCCCGGAAGGCGCTGGAGATGATGCGCCTCGCCGACCGACAATAACACTCCGTCCGCGTTGGCCTGCGCAACTTTACCCACGATTTTCTGCATCTGCTCAATGCCTTCGAGAAACGCCGAATTATTGAAAAGCGCGTGATCGATGGCCACAATCAAGGTGCGTTGGGACAGTGGATCAAACAGGCGCTGAAGTCGGTATGCATTCATTTTCTGGGTTGAATGAACTAACCGTCCGAAAACGGGAGGCGCAATGATTTCGCAAAAACGGATTGCTGACAAGCTAAGTTTAGGATGGCCATTGAATGCCGCTTTTGCCTGGACGCATCCATTTCTAATCCGCGTTGACAATCATAGGAGCGGTAACTAGAACCTTCTGGCGTACTGGCTTTCTCCAGCTCTGAAATGAGCCATCTTGGGTGCGCTGCCCGGAAGGCGCGAGTCATCGAAATCGACACAGGAACCAGGTTATGAAACCACCCATGGCATTCGTTCTGTCCCTAGTTTCAGCAATGTTTGGCCTGGCTACTCCCGTGCGCGCGGCTAGTCCTCTTCTGCAAGAGGCCACTGGGCTGACCGGTTTAGGGATGTTTCTCCACTCCGGTGCACCGGGGATGGTGCTCGTGGTGATTCCAGCGGCTTGGTCCGTCTTGGCGCCCGCCCATGCCATCTATCGGCAGCGGCAGACCATGCCAGCTGCGATTGGGTTCGATGAGGCGGGTCCCATGGCCGGAATCGGGCTCGGCTGGATCACGATGGCAGCCCAGGGACGTTTGCCGATGATCCTGCAGAAAAGCGGAGAAGGAGGCGGATTTATGACTTACATCGCCTTCGCGCCAGGCCGAGACGTGGGCGCGTTTGTGGCGGTAAACCGCTTGGACTTCGACATGTTCGCCGGGCTCACCGCGGCGGTGAACGATATGCTTGCCAATCTGGTGACGCGCTGAGCCGCGGGGCTTTCAGTAACGGAAATTTGGTCGTCTGATCAAGCGCAGTTGCAAACGGTCTAGCTGCCATTTGGCCTCCGTGGCAACGAGGCCGACCGCGCTGCTGAGCTACTAGATTTCTAGACGATTTAATCGCTAATAGCCTGCACAAAATTGCCTGTGATCGGCATCACAATTGACAGAAAGAATCGCGCGGATTCTTCAGAGCCGAATGATGCAAAAGAACCTGCGACGATCAGGACGGTCCAACTACACTTTCCGCTCGCTCCAACTCCCGATAGAGATTCTGAAGCGCGTTGCCGAAGTCATCCTTCTTTTCGGCAACTAGAGTGGCATCTCGGAAGCGATAAACAGCTTGTATGAGGCTGCGCATTACAGCATCTCGCCCTGCAATCGTCCGACGAAGGCCCGCCTTGCTTGCTTCACCCTGGTTTTCGAAATTCCGGTCTTCCGGATTTTCGATCCGCGCACCATTCTCTTCCAAAAATTTTCGCAATCGCTGAAGCGTCGCCCAAGCAGTCCTTCGGCTCTTTCGATTGGCTTCGAGTTCGTCCAATAGCCGTAAGATCGCGTCCGGAGTTGCGTCCATGAATGTGTGTTCAGATAAACACTGTGGTTATCAAAAGGGGTAGAGTTGCGAATTTGGCGAAGTCATCAGAACCGACCCGCGAAAGCAAGCAGAAGTTCCATATCCACCATAATTTCTACTAAACCATGCTAGCAATCTGACGATCAAGTAAATCGGAGGAAAAACGATACGCCTCATAATGAAATTGGCGCCTTTGCCCGAGACGACTGCCGAGCTATGAGCCGACTTTATCGCACAGAACTCCGCGCAACAGATAGGTTCGGTTCCTCGGAAGGCTTACCGCGATTCGTCGTGATCGTAGAAATTCCTGACCATATCGTTTCCGCATTGGGAAATCCAAGCTCGTCTCGACTACAGGTGAAAGCTTACGAAGTCGCAATGGATGCTACCTGGCGGCAACGAGTCAATGCCCCGAATTCTCGTTTTCAAGGTCGGTCAAATTCACTGCTGCACGACAAAAATCCGACCGATTATGGAGACGCCAATTTTAAGGCAACGGACGGTTGTCGTGCATGGATAATCGAGTCGCCCCTAGCGGCAAGACACAGCGGCTTTGCTGTGCCAGCCTCCTCCGGTAGCCGTTCCTTTCTAATCTCCGGACGGGATACCTTCCCATTTAGTTAATGTCGCGGCCTTCGCGCCAAACAACGTGTTTCCGCTCTTGCTGGTGGACACTTTCGCGACGACCCCTCCTTTCTTCTTTGCTTCAGAGGCAAGATCAGCGTCACGCCTCGCCATTGGGATTAGCGCGCCTGGCCGACTGTCGGTGATGTATCCGATGATTCTGAACTTCCTTGGGGGCGTGCCGACTAGCCAAATGTCTACCCAGTGCAATATCCATTATCCCGCCGCCGCAGGGTGTTCCGTTCCTCTCCTTTAATGCCGAGCTTGACATCAATCTTGGCCGTAAGCCAAACCAGGACGCCTTTCACCTTGGGTCCTCGCTCATCTTGAGCGGCACGGCCAGCAATGAGATTCACCCGGACACCGAACCGGTCAAACTTCAGGTCGGCCCGTTTATCGCCACCATTCCGATCGGATCGTTCAGGCGGCACGAGGACAGGTCTTACACATTTGAAGGCGTCATCGATGGCGTGCGGCTAGAGGCGAGGATCGAGCTAACCGGCAGTTTGCGTTACACATTCCGCGCCGAGGCAAAAGGTGCCAATTTAAGCGGAATCACAAATCCGGTGCAGGTGTCGCTAGGCATCGGCGATAATGCCGGCTTGACCTCGCTCAAGGCCCATTTTGATCGGGACCATCAGGACCATAATGATTGGACAAATCATTGGCATTGACCGTGGCGCAATCCGAAGCCCAACGCGTAGCAAATGATCTTAGCGCGTTC
>WNFN01271117.1_pt1 | contig 11546 bp, 11 predicted proteins | sample 5400161 | NCBI WGS metagenome assembly WNFN01 (sample SAMN13153353, study PRJNA577476) | soil metagenome | isolation source: 80 cm saprolite on Douglas fir-dominated hillslope | place: USA:California | collected 2013-09-17
TACGCAAAGGCTTCTTCCGGCGATTCGATGTCTGGCTCGGAAACAATTTCCATCAGCGGCGTGCCGGCGCGATTGAAATCGATACCACTCGTGGTCTCGAAGTGCGTGCTCTTGGCCACATCTTCTTCCAAGTGAATCCGCGTGAGGTTGACCTTTTTGTCCGGGTTCCGGATGTTCTTTTGAGCGTCCTTGGGGTAAGCCAAGTCGTACAGCGGTACCTCTCCGTTTTGGCAGAGCGGCAGATCGTATTGGGAGATCTGATAATTCTTCGGCATATCCGGATAGAAATAGTTTTTCCGATCGAACTTACAGATCGGCGCAATATCGCATTTGAAGATCAAGCCGGTTAGTGCCGTCATCTTCAAGGCTGCGAGATTCATGACGGGTAGCGATCCAGGAAGACCAAGACAAACTGAACAGACATGGACGTTCGGCTCCGCGCCATACTCCACTGCACAACCGCAAAACATTTTTGTCTTGGTCTTTAGTTGCACATGAACCTCCAACCCAATCGTTGCTACGTAATCGTTACTCATGCCGATGATCTGCCTGACAATATCACACTGAATGTGAGATCCATCGCGAGCATTAGGATGATTTCCTGATGGAATCAAGCTTTCGAGAGCTCCGATTTCAACGGGTCCGCTCTGCGAATCTGGCTCGATAGGAGTCTATAATGACCGCGAGGATGATTACGCCGCCGGTGATCATCTGCCGCACAAAATCTCCAACCCCCATGAGGATTAGGCCGTCGGCGAGCACGCCGATCAGGCCGGCCCCCAGGAAGGTGCCTACGAGCGAACCACGGCCACCATTAAGACTCGTCCCACCAATGATCACCGCAGCAATCGCGTTAAGCTCGAAACCACTGCCCAGGATAGGGCTGGCGATGGTTAGCCGAGACATGTAAATGATCGCGCCGATGCCGACCGTCAGACCGGAAATGACGAAAGCCGAGACCTTGTAAAAGAAGGTATTGTGGCCAGATAGCCGCACTGCTTCCTCATTGTTACCGATGGCATAGATCAGGCGGCCAAAAACGGTCCGGGTCAGAACCGCCCAACCGAGGAGAACTAGCATTAGAGCGACCAGGAAGATGGCTGGGATGCCGAGCAATGTTGCCGTGCCAAAAGCATTAAACTCATTTGGAAATTCAAAAAGCGTGCGAGCGTTGGTCACTTCCAGCGCCGCCCCTCGAGCTACGTTCAACATGCCGAGTGTCACAATGAAAGAAGGAACACCCCAGAAACTAGCGATAAAACCGTTCATGAAGCCGCATGCCATGCCAACCGCGATGCTCGTTAGCACGGCGAGCGTAATTGCTGCCGGAACCGGCAGCGCCTCGCTTTTCAGCACAACTCCAGCGACCATGGCCGCAAATGCCAAGACCGAGCCAACCGACAGATCGATGCCGCCAATCAGGATCACAAACGTCATCCCCGTCGCCATGATGAGGTTGATCGTAACCTGCGTCAGAATGTTGGTAATATTCGACTCATCGGTGAAGTGCCGAGCGAAGCTCGAGAAAATGACGATCATCAAGAGAAGAGCAATACCGATTCCGGCCTCGCGTAGCACGCGCTGCAAGAATGCGAACCTAGGTTCTCGAGCTTTGGCCTCGGCCTCGGCGACCACCGGTGTTTCAGTCGGCTGACCTTCGCCCGGACGATCACTCTCACTCATCTGAGCGTCCTTTGGTACCACCTCGAAATGAAATGTTCCCGCCGGCCATCGACTCGCCGCAAGCGAGCGAAAGGATCCGTGCTTCGTTAAACTCATCTCGCCGCAGCTCGCCAGCGAATCGTCCGCGCCAAAGCACCAGAATGCGGTCACAGAGCGCTACGAGCTCAGGAATTTCCGAAGAAACGACGAGTATAGCTTTGCCAGCAGAAGCCAGCCGCCGGAGCAACTCATGAATCTCAGCCTTCGCGCCGACGTCGATACCGCGGGTTGGCTCGTCCAGCATCAGCACCTCCGCATTGCGAAAGAGCCACTTGGCAATAACCAGCTTCTGTTGGTTTCCGCCGGAGAGATCGAGTGCCGCTTGCTCCAGGGAGGCGATACTGACGCGCACTGCCATTGGGAGCACTAGTCCCTCCTCCTTGCGATTCTCGGTCAACAGGCAAACCCCATGCCTGACTGCGGCCCTGGGATGATCAAAGAGGACCCGTTGTTCGTCGCGGTAGATTTCGCCACCATCGCGCCGATCAGCACCAAAAATCGCTCGAAGCATTTCGGTTCGCCCGGAGCCAACTAATCCCGCAATGCCAAGAATTTCGCCGTACGGCAAAGCGAAAGCTATACCGTGGGCGTTGCCACGAAAGCGCAGGTCTTGCACCCGAATTGCCGCTGGCCCGCGCGACGGCTCTTCAACTGTCCGCCCACCAGCGAGTGCCGCCTCCAATTCATGTCCAACCATCAGATGCACGATCTCCTGCGAGTTTGTCGCCGCGACGGGAAGCGACGCGATCCGCCGGCCGTTACGCAGTACTGTGACAGTGTCGCAAAGATCAAAGATCTCATTAAGATGATGGGACACAAAGATGACCGTTACACCCGAGGCGCGCACGTCTCGGATAATTTCGAAGAGTCGTCTGATCTCTCGTAACGTAAGGGTCGCGGTCGGCTCGTCGAGGATTAGCAACCGGCTCGCGGAGGATAGCGCCTTGCCAATCTCGAGTAGCTGGCGCTGAGCTATACCAAGACGTTCAACCGATATGTGCGGGTCGACGTCGAGCCCGACTTGCTTGAGCAGAGCCGAGGCGCGTTTGTGGAGTGTGCGATAATCGAGCAGTAAACCGTAGCGCCTTGGCAGACAGTCAAAGAGGAGGTTCTCCGCGACCGACAGGTACGGGAGAAGATTGAATTCCTGGTAGACTACTCGGATGCCAGCTTCAAGGGCGTCGAGCGGTGATTGCGGAGTGTATGGCGCGCCACAAAACCGCATCTCGCCAACATCTGGGATATAGCTCCCGCAAAGAAGCTTGATCAGCGTCGATTTGCCGGCGCCATTTTCGCCAACGAGCGCATGTATTTCGGCTGGCGCTAAAGAAAGATCGACCGCGTTGAGCGCGGTCACACCAGGAAAGCGTTTCGTCAGCCCTTTTATCTCAAGAAGCGGCGACCGGGGTCGGTCGCCGTTGTGTGAGTCAGTATCCACTCGCCGTCACGAGCTTGACCGGAGTCTTGATCCATCCCTCCAGTTTCTCGCCCTTGAGTGCCTTCATTGCATAATCAATTCCGTTAGCTGCCATCTGACTGCCGAACTGGTCGATGGTGGCAATCATCTTCCCATCTTTGAGCAGCGGCTGAACTGCAGCAATGTTATCAAAGCCCACAACCTTGATCTGCCCCGATTTGCCGGCAGCATCGATGGCCTTCACAACGCCGAGCGCCATCGAGTCGTTCGCGGCCATCACGCCTTGGATGTCGGGGTGGGCAGTCAGCAGATTTGAGAAGACGGTGTTGGCCTCTTCCGTCTCCCAATGGGCGGTGCGGGACTCGAGCAGGTTGAGTTTCCCCTCTTGGACTGCGTCATCAAAGCCACGTTTGCGCTGCTGGGCGTTGTCGGCGCCAGGGTTGCCCTCGATGATCACCACTTTTCCTCCTGCACCAAGCGCCTTGGCTAGCACCTCCCCAGCCATCTTCGCGCCAGCCCGATTATCGGGACCTACAAAGGCCAAATCGACACCAGCCTGTTTCTTTGCCGCCTCATCGAGTGCGACGTCGATATTGATAACCACGATACCGGCCTTAATCGCGCGAGCCAGTGGGGGAACGAGCGCACGCGAGTCGGCCGGAGCCACCACGATCGCATCCACCTTTTGGGTGATGAAGTTCTCGACAGCGTTAACCTGCGTGTCGATGTCGGTCTCCGAGTGCATCCCCACAGGGATAAAGGTGAGGTCGCCCCGCTCTTGCGCATGCTTCACAGCTCCTTCCTGCATGTCTTTAAAGAACTCGTTTGCCAGTGACTTCATTACTAGCCCGATAACAGGCTTCTTTGTTTGCTGCGCCTGCCCTGTGCCGGCGCCACCCAGTACAAGCATCGCGCTGAACAGGCAGGTCGCGATCCCTCTAACTGTGTATTTCATTTTTCTTCTCTCTAACGATTAGTTCCCCACTCTCCAGCTGGTGTCGCAAGCGTAGCCTAAGGGTCGGCTAATCGAGCCACTCGAGTGGCGCATTCCGAACAGGTAGACCAGATTGCGATTTATATGGAGCTCTCTCGGGTACGCGCGAAACGCTGGTCATCGAAACGCCAGCACGCCGCAACATCGTTCATCGCGGGCAATCCGAATGCTCGTCCGAACTGTTGAACCTTAAAGGTGTAAGATGAAGTGGGGGGCAAGCGGAGGATGGTCAGATAATCGCGCTGTAGGATAAGCTAATCCCGGATCTCTCAATAGCAACCGTACGGGGCCTTGGGAGTCACCGAACCCCTCAAGAACAAGCATAGCGGCGACAACCTGACTTCGATCGTAAGACCTCGGCCCGCGAAAACGTTGTGGTGTTCATGCATCGATTCCCCTGGGTTTGAGCCGCCCGCGCAATAGGCCGGTGTCGCATCATCGTTTCGTCTCCTCCTTTGCGTAGTCACAGGCCGCTTGGATTTGATCGCCTGACAGCAGTGCTCGAATGTTCTGATCGGTCCATAAAGTCAAAACCTTCGGATTCGATAGAATAGATAAAAAGTCCCCCCTTCCCACCGCCTCTAATATTTCAGGATCAGCTTGCAATGTTCGAATTCTGGGATTTTCCCAGACACCACGGAGCGCCGGAGACTCAAGCAGACGTCCAATCGCGTGCGGATTCGCCAGCAACTGGCAACATTGATCCAGTCGACGATAAGCCACCGATGGCACGGGATCCAGTTGGTCGAGAACGGCTTTGCCTGATCCAAATTCCAACGAGTTTTTCAATCGAGCAAGTTCCACCACCAATCCGCTGGAGACGGCGGTTCGCGTTGATTGGATCGCGATCTGGTCCTCGGCGATCCGGCCTAAAATCCGAATTCCAATCACGATGACCCAAATCTGGAGAAGCGCATAAGCGACTGCAACGGCCGCGCCACCCACGCCAAAAACCAGGCGGACAATCGCGAAATCTTGGTCTCGCGTGCGCTTAAAAACAATGCCGCCGACGAATACCAGCAGATTGTAAGCGAATAGCCAAATGGCAACGCCCAGGAGCAACGCTGAGGTGGAGGCTGGTAGCCAGGCGTTTTGGTAGGGAAATCCGGATGCAACCGGCGTAATAAAGACGACCGCCACTAAGGCACCGAAAACCGCTAAAGGCGCAAGTAACTGCCTCAGAATGCCCTGCATCCAACCGCGCAAAAACGACACAAGGACCCAGCTGCCGGCAAGCGCGAAAAACACATTCCGCCAATATTCCGAGCCCTCTGTACCGATGCCCGTCATTTCCCTTGGGTCAATTTCACCCTTATTCGCGTTTATTCGCAGCCTGTCCGCCGTAGCTTTCTCGATGAGGGTTTGCTTCGTCTCGGCTCAGCAAAGGCGGATCTATTCGCGGTTTATTGGCCAGCCTTCTGCCGGAGCCAATGGTCGCAGAGGACGAGCAAAGTCATGGCCTCCACCATTGGTACTGCCCGTGGCAGAACGCAGGGATCATGGCGGCCACGGGCCATCAATTCGGTCGAACCCCCGGTTACATCGACCGTCTGTTGGGGCCGCAGAATGGTTGCGGTCGGTTTAAACGCAACTCGAAAGACGATCGGTTCACCGTTGCTAATGCCGCCCTGGATGCCTCCCGAATAATTGGTCTTAGTGGCCACTCTACCTTCGCGCATTTCGAAGAGGTCGTTGTGCTCGCTACCGGTCATCCGGCTTCCGCCAAACCCGGAACCAATCTCAAAGCCTTTCGTTGCCGGCAGGCTAAGCATTGCCTTGGCCAGGTCTGCCTCCAGCTTGTCGAAGACCGGTTCGCCCAGTCCGACCGGGACATAGCGAACCACGCATTCGATGACTCCGCCAACCGAATTGCCTTCCTTGCGCATTGTTTTGATCAACTCGATCATCAGATCCGAGGCTTTCGGATCAGGACAACGTACAATCGATTGCTCAACCAACCGGCTCTCCACAGTTTCCACATCGATCACAGCCTCCAGGTGGTGAATGCTTTTTACGTAGGCAACGACCTCTAGTGCGGGAACCGCCTCCGCTAACACTTTCTTGGCGATGGCTCCGGCCGCAACGCGCCCAATCGTTTCACGCGCGGAAGCCCGACCTCCGCCTTGCCAGTTGCGGATGCCATACTTTGCCTCGTAAGTGAAGTCGGCATGAGAAGGGCGGTAGGCCGACTGCATTTCTCGATATGCTTCAGGTCGCGCGTCTTCGTTTTTGACGAAAACCGAAATGGGAGTCCCCAGCGTTTTGCCTTCAAATACGCCAACGGTCCAACTGGCGTTGAATATCCTCGGGCGTCAGCGCAATCCGTGGTGGGCAACCATCAACGACCACACCGATTCCTCCGCCGTGGGATTCACCCCAGGTGGCTACCCGGAAAAGAACGCCAAATTGTGAGGCCATTAATAACGCTAAATCGGAGGTGTTATATAAGACCAAGCATCAGTTCGGGGCAAGCGATTGCTGTTGCCGGATTTCCGTTTCGGTACCGAGTCGAGACAAAAATCGCACCTTAGCCCGGAAATTCCGCTGCCACAGCTTTTAGTTTCAACCGCCAAAATCGATTGATACCTTGATGCGCCGTGAATGTTCATCACTTGGAGCTTTTCTTTTTTGTCGCTAAGCATGGAGGAATTAGTGCTGCCGTTCGTCACATTCCTTACGGTATCCAGCAGCCGGCCGTGAGTGGCCAGATTCTCCAACTGGAGGAATACCTGGGCCAGAAATTGTTTCAACGACGGCCATTTCTTTTGACGCCAGCCGGCGAAAGGCTCTTCCGGTTCATTCAGCCGTTTTTCGAAAATCTAGAATTGATTTCCGATGAACTGCGGGGTCAGGGCGGAAAGAAACTTCGCTTGGCCGCTTCGACTGCGCTGCTCAGAGAATACGGGCCAACGCTTTTAGGCCGTCTGCGGAAAAGAGTCCCCGAATTGAAGTTGGTATTGCGCGAGGCAGATCAATCGTTGGCGGAAGCCTTCCTTTTGGCGCAAGAAGTCGACTTAGCAATCACCGAGCTTTATAACAAACCGCCCAGTGGCATTCGTACCGAAGTGCTATTAGAATTGCCGTTGGTCCTGCTGGTTCACTCCGCGAGCCCTCTGAAGAAACTTTCGGAAATATTGGATCAAAGGCCGATGCCGTTGGTTTCCGTTCCGCCCAACTCTGCACTCGCCAAGACCTTTCAAGATGGCCTACGAAAGAGAGGAACCAGCTGGGATATCGGTATTGAACTTTCCACTCTGGAAATGGTGCAGACCTATTGCGCTGCCGGTTACGGAATCGGATTATCGATTCTGGCGCCGGGGATTCAGTACGGACCCGATCTGCGCGTGATCGGGCTTAGGGACTTTCCGCTGCTGAAGATTGCCGCGTTCTGGCAAGAGCCATTACCTCCCGCACCGGCACTTTTTATGGAAGAAATCAAGAAGGAGGCCCTCAAACAAAGAGGAACATCCGGATGATTTCTTTCTGGCACGCGCGAATAAACATAACGCTTCGTTTGGTCAACCCTCCTGACATAGGGCTGACAGAGGCCCCTGCTAATCTGTCGGCAACAATCGACTCGCTGCGCCGTTTGCAACCTGATCGGCTGCCGGAAACACCCTATAAAGAGGATTTGCCATGAATGTCACTTTTACGCCTCGTTCTGCGAACAATCACTACCGCGATGAGGACCGATCTGCGCCGGTTGATTTTCTTCCGCCAGATAATCGCCAAACGACAGAAATCGATGAGGCCGTTAGGCAGGTCGAGTTGGAGCATGCCATTCGAAAAGCCATCGCCCAGCTCAGACGTTCAGTTAAGCTGCCAAATCCCCTTGAGGATGGCCTCTATTCACCAATTTCCGGCCGGGGTGTATCTCCCTCTGTTGGAAGGTTCTTCGCCGGTCGGATTTCGCGCTGCCACCAGCGTAGCTAAGGCCGTGCATCTCAAAAACCTCCGTATCCTACTTGCTTTGTCGTTTATCCCGTTCGTTGTTAAATAAACCTGAGCGGAAAAGAACGCTTCATTATGTCCACTGTAACAAACCTCACTGTCCCGAAATCCTTCCCGCCGTTTAACTTGGCGCGCTTGCTGCGCACGGTATTTCAACCCAAGGCGGGCGAGAGGGTAGCCATCCTCATCGATCTCGACGATCCGCACCAAGTCAAGGATTTTGGGTTCCTCAAAAATCCGAGTCTCACCATCCAGAAACATGCGTACGATGTTTTCTATCAAGGGCTAAGAAATAGCACTCTCAAAGAATTGAATCTCACCGGAGGCGACTTTTTCGCATATAAGATCACCGGCGGCAGTAATCTCGATCTGCCTGACCTGGCGGTCACTCCGGAGGGAAAAGAAGTCAGCCTGGAAAAAGATGTCTATCCGAGTTACAAGCTCATTCTTTGTGTCTCTACTTATTCGGCAACTGCTCCCCTGACCGCGTTTGCCAAGCAATATGGTTTTCGCGGAGCCACCCTCCATGGCCTAAACGAAACCATCCTGAGTAGCGGCCTCGCAGTCGACTACGATGAGGTAAGTCGAAATGCGGAGAAGCTGCGGCTTGGGATGACGAAAGCCGATTGGGTTGAAATCGATTTTAACTGTAACGGGGAGAAGCACACGCTTCGCCTGGACCTCGCGAAACAGGAAGCACAAAAAAGCCATGGCCTCTGCCGTGGCGGCCCCGATGTCGCCAATTTGCCGGCCGGCGAGATTTATTATGTCCCGACCGGCGCTTCTGGGAAATTCCCCCTCAAGTATGAGGATGGTACGATCGGTCTGATGACCGTCGAAGATGGGCAAATCATTGCCGCTGAATTGATTCGGGGAAATAAACGAACAATCGAGGAGCACCGATCGAAGATTGCGACCGATCCGGCCACCGGAGAACTCGGCGAATTGGGCTTCGGGACCCAACTATTGCCGGTCTCGGGCCGTGATATTCAAGACGAAAAGATTTTAGGGACCTTGCATGTTGCTACCGGGCGCAGCGACCATCTGGGAGGACACCTGACTCCGGATAAGTTCGCCGACAGCAAAAACGCAACTCACGACGATATCCTTTTTGCCCCGCACAAAACGCCGGAGATACAGATCCCACAGGTTCGGATACATCGAAACGGTACCACCGAAATACTGATCGAGAACTTCCGACCAGCTCCGTATATGGCCAAGCTTCTGTCTTAAGGGCGGTAGTCTGATGCCAGCCTCGGGGTGAATAAACGTGATTAGTGAAAAGTGAGAGGTGATTGATGAATGCCTATCGGTGGACGGAACGGTAATCACAATCTTCCTCTCACAGATCCCTGAGCCAGCGGGAACCGGCTACTGTTTGCTACCCGTCATTTCCGATGAACGTCTACGAGACTGATGCGTTAGTTGATCAATATCTGCTGTTTCACTACGGAGAAGGCGAGGACCAACTTCCCTATCCGTTTGGTCCACACGATGCGCTCTTCTACCCTATCCGTTGCGTAACCGAGTTCGTTCCGCTCATCGGTCAAGTGGATCGGGCACTTGATCTGGGTTGTGCGGTTGGCCGCTCGACGTTCGAACTCGCGCGAACCGTACCAGAGGTCATGGGGATCGACCTATCGCAGCGGTTTATCTCGGCGGCCTTGGAAATCCAAAGGACAGGACAAATTCGGTTCCGCCGGCACGAAGAAGGATCTATCTACACCACGGTTTTACGGCAACTTGACTCGACCATCGACCGAACCCGATGTCGCTTCGAGGCGGGTGATGCGTTACGGCTTCGTTCCGACCTCGGCACATTCGATTTCGTCCTGGCAGCAAATTTGATCGATCGGGTGAATCTCTCGGAGTTTACGCCGCCTGAGAAATGGTTGGGAGCGACCCAGTCCTGGTCGGAAATATCGACACTACAGGGAATTCAGGAACAACTGGGAAATGAATTCCAGCTAGTCAGTTCAAAGGATCTTCCGTTCCTGATCCGAGAACATGTTCGCAAGTACCAATGGAGCGTCGCTCAAGCCAGTCTGTGGAAGAAAATAGCGTAGACGCCGCCGAAACGGTCGATCCGGCCGGAGGAATTGCCGTTAGAATGTTGCCAGCGCCGATTCGTTCGACTGTAACGATATGATCGCTATTGGTGGATGAGTGAGCATCCTATCGGGAGTCCCCTTGGGACAGCCAATCACGATTCATCATATCACCGTTCTCTCTGAGGCGACTGCACTCAGTCACTTGATCGGCTCCAAGTTTACCGTTGTCCGCATCTTGTCATAACCGACAATTATCGCTTCCAACACGTATAACCTTCCGGCGACCATATCTCGGGTGGAGATATTACCCACGAATTCAGAACGCTCATTCGGATTGATGATCACGTAACCAGGGTTCGGGTTGGCCGGTTGGTCATCTGACCATTGCACCAGCTTTTTGCCATTGGCATCCCGCAGGATGAAATCGTATTCGCGCCCGGTTTCGAAAATCAGATTCTGGGATTTCTTCGTTCGATTGATCAACTGAATACGCACTTCCACGGAATGGGTGTCACTCAGTTTAATTGGGTTTGGACTCACCAGGACCCGCATCTCCAAACCATAGTTCATGGGACCGGTGATCGGACCAAACGGGCCATTCCTTTCCGATCGCGCCTTGGCGGGAACGTGATCCTTCTTTCCGTGTCCGGCAAAGGGAACCCAACGATAAAGCCCCTGCGACGAACAACCGGCCAGGCATAAGACCATCGCGGTCCACAACTTCAGACGAAAATTCATCAGCACCGTTTAGCCAAACAGGTGGTTGGTTGCAAATCCTATCCATTCCTTTATCAATCGTGCATGCCGCCTGGAGCTTTCGCCCTCGCCCGCGTCCGCAATTACCGAAGTTTTGCGCACTCGAGCTTCCATTTGGTACAGACAAATAAGGCAAAACTGCCCTTTTCCGCGACACTTCAGTGGGCCTGCAAGATTCTTGTCATTACATCTGGATCTCTTTTGCTAACTCCAAGTTTGCTTCAGAGCCAACCGGCGATGCTCATTCTGCCCACCGAAAACCAAGGCCTGTTTCACGGCGATCCGGCCAGCTTCTACCAATATGTACAGCGTGATTTCGAAGGACAGGTAAGCCAAGCCTGGGAAGGAGGCCAGTACGGATTCGTGCGAAATCCGGTCCGATTCGGTTCCGCGATCATCTACACTCATTTCCACGAAGGAATCGATATCCGCCCACTTCATCGAGACGCCCGAGGAGAGCCGACTGATGTGGTCCACGCCATAGCGCCAGGCAAGGTGGCTTACACAAATACAGTCGCCGGAAATTCCAACTATGGCAGATATGTTATCGTCGAGCATTTGTTCGAGAACTGTCCTTACTACAGCCTTTACGCGCATCTTAGTGTCATCACCGTGAATCCCGGAGATCAGGTGGCACAGAATGCGCCGCTGGCGG
>WNFN01093576.1_pt1 | contig 11545 bp, 10 predicted proteins | sample 5400161 | NCBI WGS metagenome assembly WNFN01 (sample SAMN13153353, study PRJNA577476) | soil metagenome | isolation source: 80 cm saprolite on Douglas fir-dominated hillslope | place: USA:California | collected 2013-09-17
AGCGAGCGCTGGAGCTCGCCCCAATCGCCATCGAGCGCCGAAACGAGCTCGCTGCGCGCCGGCGCCGGCCAGTCAGGCCGCTGCCATGACGGGCCGTGGACGCTCGTGATCACGTCGGCGCGCGCGTCTTTCAGGCTCGCGAAGAACGCCCGCCATTCGCCGTCGACCGCAGCGGGATCAGTTTCGTAGCGGGCATAGAGGTTCTCGATGTAGTCGGCATTGCCGCCGTAGAGAAAAGATGTGCGGGCGAAAGCAGCATTGGCGTCCTGACGAGACATGCTCAGGTCCTGTGGCTTGGGGCTCGTTGGCGGCTCGCAAAGCGCCGCCCGGGGGGGACCGATCTGGTCGCGAACCTACATTATTTATGGCGCCGCCGCGTCGTAGCAATCGGTAACGGCTGAATTGCTATTCACATCTTCTTTGTCAGGCAAAAGACGCGGAGCTCGCCCGTTCCTCTAACGGAAAAAGGGCCGCTTGCGGCTGCAAGCGGCCCTTTGGACCGGAGTGGTGCCAGCGCGATTAGTACCCAGCGCCCCATCTGTAATTCAGACCGACGCGCACGAGGTTGTCGGTCGTACGGCGGGTTTCCGTAGCGATCGTCCCAAACGCAACGCCGCTGAATGTCCGCTCGGTCTTGCCGAGGTCCATATAGAGATATTCGAGTTTGGCGCTCCAGCCGCCGCCGAAGGCTCCTTCGATGCCGGCTCCCGCGGTCCATCCAGCCTTCACATCCTTGAAGGTCGCGACCGCGGACGCGCCGGCGATGGTGATCGTCGCGCTATCCTTGACCTGGCCATAGGCAGCGCCGGCCGTGCCGTAAAGCAGGAGGTTCGGCGTCGCCAGGATGCCCAGGCGGCCGCGTGACGTTCCGAACCATTCGAGCTTGTGGTCGGTCGTGACCGACGTCAGAGGCAGGGTGCCGGTCAATGTTGAGCCGCCCTTCTCACCGGAGGCCTGAATATCGGTTTCGAGACCCCATACCCATGCCCCGACCTGGTAGTTGTAGCCGGTTTGCACGCCGCCGATGGCGCCGTCGATGTCCTGGGAATTCGACACGGTGCCGACGCCGGTCAAGCTCGCGTCGTATTTCGCCGTGCCCCAGCTGTAGCCGACGTTGGCGCCCCAATAGGGGCCCGTCCAGCTGTAAACGGGGACGGGAGGAGGAGCAGGCGTATAGGCCGGCCGCACCGACATATCTGCAGCCCCCGCGGAAGCCGCCGCGAGCACAACAAAAGCGGTCGTAGCAAGGAAAAGCTTTTTCATCGTAGATCCCCTGTCCGATGTTGGATCAAGTTCCGCGAGCCGCTGCTCTAACGTTTCCCCGGCAGCAGCTCGAACGTCGCACGCTGGCGCTCGGATAACGCCCCGTCCGCAGCTGATGACGAGACTAGCTTCGTTGCTGGAAACAAGCTGTGACCTGTTCGCCACAGTCGCAGGTAAAAGCCGGGTGCAAAGGCACCTGGGTAGGTTGTCAGAGCACTTTTTGTGGCGATACCCGCGTTATGTCCTGAGAACGACTTACAATTTTACGCCCGCGTTATGCCGGCCAACGTGTTGCCCAAACGCGCCGGAGAGGCCGCGACCTTGATCCCGGCCGCTTCCATGGCCGCAATTTTGCTTTCGGCGTCGCCCGAGCCGCCTGAAATAATGGCGCCTGCGTGGCCCATGCGCCGGCCTGGCGGCGCTGTGCGACCGGCGACGAATCCCACCATGGGCTTTTTGCGGCCGCGTTTGGCTTCATCAGCGATGAATTGAGCGGCGTCCTCCTCGGCCGAGCCGCCGATCTCACCAATCATGATGATCGCCTCGGTCGCCTTGTCGGCCAAGAACATCGCCAGCACGTCGATGAACTCGGTGCCCTTGACGGGGTCGCCGCCGATCCCGACGGCGGTCGTCTGGCCGAGCCCTTCGCGGGTCGTCTGATAGACTGCCTCATAGGTGAGCGTGCCCGAGCGCGACACAATGCCGACCTTGCCCGGCGCGAAGATGCTGCCCGGCATGATGCCGATCTTGCATTCGCCCGCGGTCAGCACGCCGGGGCAGTTCGGCCCGATCAGCCGGGACTTTCCGGCCGAGAGCGCACGCTTGACCTTCACCATATCGAGCACGGGAATGCCTTCGGTGATGCACACGATGAGAGGCATTTCCGCCGCGATCGATTCGCAAATCGCGTCCGCCGCTCCCGCCGGGGGAACGTAGATGACGCTCGCGTCGCAATTCGTTTCCTCCTTCGCTTCCGCCACCGTATTGAACACGGGTAGCCCAAGATGAGTCGTGCCGCCTTTGCCTGGTGACGTGCCGCCAACCATCTTGGTGCCGTAGGCGATCGCCTGCTCGGAGTGGAACGTGCCGTTCCTGCCCGTGAACCCCTGGCAGATGACCTTTGTGTCCTTGTCGATCAGGATGGACATGACATTAGTCCACCCCTTTCACTGCCTTGACGATCTTCTGCGCGGCGTCGTCGAGATCGTCGGCAGAGGTGACGTTGAGGTTGGATTTCGCGATGATTTCTTTACCAAGCTCCACATTCGTGCCTTCGAGCCGCACGACGAGCGGCACCCGCAAGCCCACCTCCTTCACCGCCGCGACCACGCCGTCGGCGATGACATCGCATTTCATGATGCCCCCGAAAATATTGACCAAGATGCCCTGCACCTTGGGATCGGCGGTGATGATTTTGAACGCAGCCGCAACTTTCTCTTTGCTTGCACCGCCGCCTACGTCGAGGAAATTGGCCGGAGCTTTGCCATAAAGCTTGATGATGTCCATCGTCGCCATGGCGAGACCTGCACCGTTGACCATGCAGCCGATTGTGCCGTCGAGCGCGACGTAATTGAGATCGTATTTCGAAGCTTCGATTTCCTTCTCGTCCTCCTCGGTGAGATCGCGCAGCGCCACGATCTCGGGATGGCGGTAAAGGGCGTTATCGTCGAAACTGATCTTGGCATCCAAGCAGACGAGCTCTTTTTCTTTCGTGACCACGAGCGGGTTGATCTCGAGCAGGCTCATGTCCTTGGCAGTGAAGGCGGCATACCCGTGATGCGGCAGGATTCCAGTCGCGGGATCGACCGTGAACGTTACGATCTGTTGGGGGCTGGTGCGTGCGACCTCCTCGATGTCCATGCCGCCCGCGGTCGAGACCACGAACGCAATACGCGAGCTCTCGCGATCGACCAGTGCCGACAGATAGAACTCGCGCTCGATCGCCGAACCCTCTTCGATATAGAGGCGATGCACCTGCTTGCCTTGCGGACCAGTTTGGTGCGTGACGAGCACCGCCCCGAGCAGGCGCTCGGCCTCCTTGCGCACGTCTTCTTTCGATTTGACCACCTTGACGCCACCGGCCTTGCCGCGTCCGCCGGCGTGGATCTGGGCCTTGACCACGAGCACCGGCGCGTCGAGATCCTGCGCGGCCTTGACTGCCTCTGCGACTGAAAAGGCGGCGTGCCCGCGCGGCACCGGCACGCTGAATTCGCGCAGCACTGCTTTGGCTTGGTATTCGTGGATGTTCATGCGGACCTGTTGCGAGTTCCGACATTACCTCGCAAGCGCGCCGTGCTGCGCTTCGCCCGCGGCATGAGCACCTTCACTTCGCCAGATTTGGCGCGATCTTTTGGCAAGCCTCGACCAGGGTTGCAACGGCCTCGGCTGATTGTTCGAACATGGCACGTTCGGCGCCGTTCAACTGAATCTCGACGACGCGCTCGACGCCTTTCGCGCCGATCACCGCGGGCACGCCGACATAAAGATTCTTGATCCCGTATTCGCCGTTGAGATACGCCGCACAGGGAAGCACGCGCTTCTTGTCCCTGAGGAAGCTTTCCGCCATGGCGATCGCGGAGGCAGCCGGTGCGTAATAGGCGGAGCCGCTTTTGAGCAGGTTGACAATCTCGGCACCGCCGTCGCGCGTGCGCTGAACGATTTCGTCGAGCCGCGCTTGCGTTGTCCATTTCATCTTGACGAGATCGGGCAGCGGAATGCCGGCGACGGTGGAATAGCGAATGAGCGGCACCATGCTGTCGCCGTGACCGCCGAGTACGAACGCGGTCACGTCCTCGACCGAGACGTTGAGCTCGTCGGCGAGAAAAAATCGAAAGCGTGCGCTATCGAGCACGCCGGCCATGCCGACCACCATATGCGTGGGCAGGCCGCACGCTTTTTGCAGCGCCCATACCATCGCGTCGAGCGGGTTCGTGATGCAGATCACGAAGGCACCGGGCGCATATTTCCTGATGCCGGCTCCGACCTGCTCCATCACCTTGAGGTTGATGCCGAGAAGATCGTCGCGACTCATCCCCGGCTTGCGCGGCACGCCTGCGGTGACGATACAGACGCCGGCGCCATCGATGGCATCGTAGGAGTTGGTGCCGGCGAAACGTGCATCGAAGCCCTCGACCGGCGACGACTGTACGAGATCGAGGGCTTTGCCCTGGGGAATACCTTCGGCGATGTCGAACAGCACCACGTCGCCGAGATGTTTGAGGCCAATAAGATGGGCGAGCGTGCCGCCGATCTGGCCGGCACCGATCAGTGCGATCTTGGGACGTGCCATGCGGGGGAGGAACCTCGGATCGGGGGCGGCGTGAGCCCGCTGAAATCGGTCATAGACCGTTTCCGGCCTGCCATTCAAGTCGCTCGCCGGACCGCACCGGCATGAATGGGAATGCAGCGAAATCGCGTCACGTTTCCACTAGTCCTTCTCTTGAGTGCGAAGCGACTGCGTGGCCTCGACCGTGCGGCAAAGCGAGGTAAGCCTCCGAGCGCATCTCTATCAAGCGGGAGGCGGTGCGCTTGAACTCGCTCGCCTCGAAACCCTCGTTCGCGCAATAAAGCGCGCCGGGTTCAGCCTCCGCCGAGGCGACGAGCTTGACGGCGTTGTCGTAGAGCGTGTCGATCAAGATGATGAAACGTTTGGCCTCATTGCGGCGGTCGTATTCCATGACCGCGACACGATCGAGCACAAGCGTGTGGTAGTGACGTGCGATCTTGAGGTACTCGGCCGCGGCAAATGGTTGCTGACACAGATCGGCAAACGAGAATCGCGCCACTCCCATGGTCGCGCACGGCACGCGGATAGCGCGCCCCTTCACCATCAGCTGCTGCGGTTCGCCCGGGTGGCCCGCGGTCAAACGGCGCCACGCCTCGTCGACGGCGGCTTGCGCTGCGCCATCGGCAGGAACGTACCAAACCGGCACGCCAGCAAGCTTTTCCAACCGGAAATCGGTGCGGGCATCGAGCGGTCTGATTTCCAAATACTCTTCGATAAGCGCAATAAACGGCAAGAACAGCGCACGGTTGAGGCCATCCTTGTAGAGTTCGCTCGGCGGCACGTTCGAAGTCGCGACCACGACCACGCCGAGCTCGAAGAGGTGCTTGAACAGCCGGCCGAGAATCATCGCATCGGCAATATCGGTGACGTGGAATTCATCGAAGCAAAGAAGCCGTATCTCTTGCGCAATCGCCGCGGCGACGAGCCCGGTCGGATCCTCCCCGCTGATTTCGCCCAACTTGGCCTTCTGCCGCAGCGCGTGAACGCGCTCGTGTACCTCGCCCATGAATTCGTGGAAATGGACGCGGCGCTTGCGGACCACTCGTGATGCTGCGAAGAAAATATCCATCAGCATGGTCTTGCCGCGGCCAACATCACCGAAGATGTAGAGGCCCTTGATCGTCTCGGCCTCGCGCGATCCAAACAGCCAACCCAGCGAGGACGACTTGCGCGCGAGCCGACGCTCGGCAACCTCCTTTTCGAGTTGCGCGAGGCGATCGACGATTGCCTGCTGGGCGTCGTCGTGCTCGATCTTTCCAGCGGCGACCTGCGCCGCATACTGCGCCGAGACGGGAGCGGACATGAGGTTAATGAACGCAAGGTTGAGGGGTTGCGACGAATAGCGAGCCTGCAGCACCAGCCGCAAGCCGTTTCGAGAGACCGCATGAGTTGCGCAGTGGCGATGGCGCGATCCTCCCAGCACAGAATCGTCGGCTCAAAGCTTCTCCAAAAGGTGGGGCCGCGAACCGCAGTGGCCTCTGCGCCCAACCAGCCTCAATGAGCAGATGGCCCGACGAACGTTCGCCGCGCCAGCCGGTAGGGGAGCGAGCAACGGCGCCATGCTGCATTGCAGTACCGGGCGTCCCGGCGAGCGAAGATGGGTCGAGGGGCTGCATGGCTGATATGTCCCGTTTGCATTGGAAATTCATTAACTTAATCGTGATCCGGTGCCCCGCCATCGCCCTTGTTCCGCCGATAGTGCATTGCAATATTCCAACCTTGATTCGAAACCCATCGCAAGGAACTGGCTCATGCACGATCCGCTCCCCCGTGGCGGCCTGATCCGGAAGCTGTGGATCGGGGAGGCTGACCTCTACCGCGACCATTTATTGCGGCTCGATTCCGCCAGCCGCCGCAATCGCTTCGCCGGCGCGGTCTCCGACCAATTCGTGCGCGACTACGCCGACCTTTCATTCGGAATTGACGCGCTGATTCATGGTTTCTTCGTCGACGGCACTTTGCGTGGCGCTGCGGAACTGCGGCCGATCGGAGGACCGCTGACGCGAGAGGCCGAGGCGGCATTCTCCATCGAGAAGCCGTGGCAGAGTCACGGCGTCGGGTCCGTGCTCCTCGAGCGCACCCTGCTCGCGGCGCGCAATCGCGCTCTCAAGTTTCTGCACATGGCCTGTCTCGCGGACAACAAGCGCATGCAGCAGCTCGCCCGCAAGTATGACGCGGAGCTCAGCTTCGATTTTTCCAGCGTCGTTGGCGAAGTTGAAGCGCCACGCCCGACGCCGCTCTCTATGATGCGCGAAATGCTTGCCGACGGTCACGGCTTCGCGACCGCCATCTTCGACGTGCACTCAAGACTGCTCAAACCAGTGTGATTCGGAGGTCGGCCCGCAAAGACCGCGCGTCAGGCCGCCAACGGATACGCGGCTTCAACCACGTACGGGCCGCCGCCGACCGAGGCGCGCGACGAGAACAGCACAAAGCGCGAGACTTTGAACGGTGAGGAGCGGAAAGGGGCACGCACCGCCAGATAGTCCGCAACCTGCCGGCTCGAGGATTCGCGTAGCCGCGCGAGCGACACATGCGGCGTATATTTGCGGCCCTCCGGTTCCAGCCCCACGCGCTGCATCAGCCGCTCGTGCTCTGCCTGCAGTTCCATCAGGGCCTGAGCCGGGCCGAGCGTCGCAACGATCTGGCGCGGCTTGCGCCCGCCGAACGACTTGAGATCCTCAATGCGCAATTCGAATGACTCGCGGCACACGCGTCCCAGCATGGATGCGATCTCGTGCGCGATGATGTCATCGACGTCGCCGATGAAACGCAAGGTGACATGATAATTTTCGGGGTCGATCCAGCGTGCGCCCGGCAACCCGCCACGCAGCATGGACAGCGACTGGCTCACGTCGGCGGGAATTTCGAGACCTGTGAAGAGGCGCGGCATGGGGGGCGACTGCAATGCTGGCTGTGCATATAGGACAACTTGGAAGGATTCGCACGCCCCACGTGACGCTCACCTCGCGCCTCTGCTGCGGGCTTGCCGGACCAGCTCTTCCACGGTGGGCAGAATGCGCACAACGATCGCATCGACCCCTGCGGCGCTCGGATGAAGTCCATCGCCCTGATTGAGCGCGCCCTCGCCGGCAATGCCGTCGAGGAAAAAAGGATAGAGCAGGAGGTCGTAGCGCACGGCCAGCTCGGGATAGATGGCATCGAAGTCGCGCCTATACTTGCTGTCGAAATTGGCCGCCGCTCGCATGCCGGCGAGCAGCACGGCGACGTGGCGTTGCGTGAGGCGGCGCACGATCTCTTCGAGGGCGTGGCGCGTGAGCTGGGGATCGATGCCGCGCAGCATGTCATTGGCGCCGAGTTCGAGGATGACGGCGTCCGTCCCCTCCGGCACCGACCAGTCGAGGCGGGCAAGTCCCCCAGAGGCCGTATCTCCGGACACGCCCGCATTGGTGACCTCGACGGCGAGGCCTTTGGCCTTGAGGGCCCGTTCAAGCTTCGCCGGGAAAGCTCCATCAGCCGGAAGACCAAAGCCCGCAGTCAGCGAATCGCCCAACGCCACGATCCGCACCGGCCGATCGGCGGCTGCGGCGGCTGGTGCGCGCGCCGGCAGCGCGAGCGCCAATGCTGTCGCCAGCAGCGCAACCGCCTGGACCGGCGCCGCGCAACTCGCATATGACCGGAGTAATGCCGGCCGGCCCAGAATCAAAGGCAGCAACGAGCAACGCAACATGCAAGACGCCTCGGGGTCAGAGCACGAACAGCTGGCGATCGCGCTCAGCGGGGTCAATCTGGCGCTCGGGCGAGCCGCCGCCCGTGTTCATATCCTCAAAGACCTAGATCTGCACATACGACGCGGCGAGGCGCTTGGCTTGGTCGGCCCTTCGGGTTCGGGCAAGTCGACTTTGCTGATGGTCGCGGCCGGCTTGGAGCGCGCCGACACCGGCTCCGTCGTGGTCGCAGGCAAAGCGCTCGGCCCGCTCGGCGAAGATGCGCTGGCACGATTCCGTGGGCGCAATATCGGTATTGTTTTCCAGTCCTTTCATCTCATTCCTACCATGACGGCACTGGAAAACGTCGCCGTACCGCTGGAACTTGCCGGGCTCGACGATGCCCACGCGCGTGCGGCTCGCGAGCTTGCCGCGGTTGGCTTAAGCGAGCGGCGAGGACATTATCCGGCGGAGCTTTCCGGCGGCGAGCAGCAGCGCGTGGCCCTTGCCCGCGCGCTTGCACCAAACCCGGCCATCCTTCTCGCCGACGAGCCGACCGGGAACCTCGACGAGGCGACCGGGGCGCAGATCATCGATTTGCTTTTTGCCGGCCACGAGCAACGCGGAACGACGCTCGTGCTCGTCACCCACGATCCGGCGCTCGCCGTGCGCTGCGATCGCATTGTGCGACTGCGGTCGGGCCGCATCGAAACCGTCCGAGAGCGCGCGGCGGCGGAGGCGAAGTCGTGACTCATATCGGCTCATTGGGGCACGCAGGAGCAGACCATGCGTGCGGCGCGGAGGCCAAAACATGAAAGCCCGCCTGTCGCTTCCTCAGCGGCACGGCGGCCGTCTACTACCGTTGCGCTTCGCTGCGCGCGAATTGCGGGGCGGGTTGCGCGGATTCTACGTGTTCATCGCATGTACCGCGCTGGGGGTCATGGCGATTGCCGGCGTGAGTTCGCTCGCGGCGGGGCTAGGGGAGGGGCTCGCACGCGAAGGCCGCGTCATCCTCGGCGGCGACCTCGCGTTCACCCTCAGTATGCGCTCAGCGAACGCCGAGGAGCGCGCATTTCTCGCGCGCCGCGGGCAGGTATCGCTCGCCGCCACCATGCGGGCCATGGCGCGCGCGCAGGACGGGCGCACAGCACTGGTTGAGGTCAAGGCTGTCGATGGCGATTACCCGCTCTACGGCACCGCCGCGCTCGACCCGCAACAGCCGCTCGCGCAGGCACTGGCATATCGGAACGGATCGTTCGGTGCCGCTGTCGACTCGACCCTGCTCGCGCGGCTCGATCTTGGGCCGGATGCCCGTATCACGCTCGGTTCGGCAATCATCGAAATTCGGGCCATTCTGATATCCGAGCCTGACAAGCTTTCCGGCGGTATTGGCTTTGGTCCGCGGTTGCTGGTGAGCGAACAAGCGCTGCAAGCGAGTGGCCTGTTACAGCCCGGAAGCGTCGTGCGCTGGCACTATCACTTGCGCCTTCCCGACAATGACAGAACCGATGCGGCGCTGCGCGCGGTGGCGGCCGCCGCGCAAACCGAGTTGCCTAAGGCCGGATGGGAAGTGCGCTCGCGGGCTAATGCCTCGCCGTCGCTCGAACAGAATGTCGAGCGCTTTACGCAATACCTCGTGTTGGTCGGCTTGACCGCTCTGCTGGTCGGTGGCGTCGGGGTTGCGAACGCGGTCAAAAGCCACGTCGATGGCCGGCGCGAGACCATCGCCGTGCTCAAGGCGATGGGCGCTTCCGGCGGGCGCGTTTTCGCGATCTATCTCACACAGGTGCTTGTGCTCGCCGGGCTGGGCGCGCTGCCGGGCCTACTCATCGGCGCGGCTTTGCCTTTTCTCATTGCCTGGACGCTCGGCGCGCGATTGCCCTTGCCGCTCGCGCCGGCGCTGCATGCGGGCGACCTTGCGCTCGCCCTTGTCTATGGACTCCTCGTCGCGTCCGCTTTCGCCGTTTGGCCGCTCGGGCGCGCCCATGACGTGCCGGTCTCGGCACTTTTCCGCGACGAGGTCGCAAGCGATCGTCACTGGCCTCGCCGCCCCTATGTCGTAGCGACGATTCTTCTTGGATGCACGCTCGCAATCCTCGCCATCGCGCTCGGTCATGATCGACGCATTAGCGGCATCTTCGTGGTTGCGGCAGCGGGCGCTTTCGTGCTGCTTCGCCTGGTGGCGGTGCTGATCACGCTGATAGCGCGTCACCTGCCACGAGCGCGCTCACCGGTCGTTCGCCTCGCCATCGCCAACATCCACCGGCCAGGCGCGCTCACGGCAAGCGTTGTCATCTCCTTTGGCTTGGGCCTTGCCGTCATCGTCACCGTGATTGCGATCGAGGGCAATTTGCGACGCCAATTTCTGGCGGCGTTGCCGGAGAGGGCGCCGTCGTTCTATTTCGTGGACATTCCTCCGGCCTCCGGCCGTGGCCGCATCGTGGCGGTGAACGGTGTAGGCGTTGAAAACCTGAAGGCCTCTGCCGATGCCGATGCCAGCTGGGTGCTGCGGGGCGACCGCGGCATCACCTATGGAAACGAACTCCCGGCGGGCTCGCGGCTCGTTCAAGGGCAATGGTGGCAGGCGAACTACCAAGGCCCGCCATTGGTCTCATTGGAGAACCGCATCGCCGACGGACTGGGCCTCAAGGTCGGCGACAACATCACAGTCAACGTCCTCGGCCGCAATCTCACCGCGACGATCGCCAACCTGCGCGCAGTCGATTGGCAGAGTCTCGGCATCAATTTCGTCATGGTATTCTCGCCCGCCACCTTCCGCGACGCGCCGCACGGACACATCGCCACTCTGGTCTATCCCAGTGGCAGCACAAACGAGGAGGAGAGCGCTCTACTTAAAGCGCTGGCCGAGGCTTTCCCGGCGGTCGTCACCATACGTGTGCGCGAGGCGCTCGATGCGGTGGGCCAGATCGTCTCGAATCTGGCGCTGGCGATCCGGGGCGCGAGTGCGCTCACCTTATTGGCGGCCGTGCTGGTGCTGGGTGGCGCGCTCGCGGCGGGCCACCACCAGCGCGTCTATGACGCGGTGATCCTCAAGACCGTCGGCGCAACGCGGCTGCAGCTTCTGTCTGCCTACGCGCTCGAATACCTCGTTCTGGGCGTGGGGACCGCCGTCTTCGGTGTAGCGGCCGGCTCGGCCGCCGCCGCCCTTATTGTCGTCAGGGCGATGAAGCTTTCATTCATCTGGTTGCCCGGTCCACTGATTGCCGCCGCCGCCGGCGCGGTTGTCGCAATGGTCGCACTTGGTCTGATCGGCACGTTCGCCGCTCTCGGCCAAAGACCGGCCCGTGTGCTACGAAATCTGTAGCCA
>WNFN01236923.1_pt2 | contig 11544 bp, 12 predicted proteins | sample 5400161 | NCBI WGS metagenome assembly WNFN01 (sample SAMN13153353, study PRJNA577476) | soil metagenome | isolation source: 80 cm saprolite on Douglas fir-dominated hillslope | place: USA:California | collected 2013-09-17
ATTAGCTCGAGCCCGATAAAAATCAGGACGATGTCGAAGCCGGCGGCCATGCACATCATGCCGACCACAGAAAGCAGCATCAGAGCGTAATACTCGCCATGGTTCTCGTGCTCAATCTCCATGTAGCGAACGGACATGAGAATGGCTATCGCTGTGGCGGCGAGAAACAAGTAGAAGAAGTAGATAGCGAAGCGGTCCACCAGCAGCGTGCGCATCATGCCGAGCGAGCCCGGAGCATTGTTGGCATGCATCCAGAGCTGAATCTTTACCACTCCCGCCGTGGCGAACATTACTCCGACGAAAGCGGTGACGGCGTTGGCCCACTTCATCTCGGCGGGGAGCATGAAGTCAATGAGCAGGATGCCGAGGGCAAACAGAGTGAGCAGGGTCATGGGCAGAGCTAGCAGGTAATCTGTCCACGAGAATTGTGCCAGCAGACCCACTAGTTCTTCCCTTTCGCAGGCTGAGTTGCCGCGCCTTCGGTCAGGGGCCGAACCGCGGCGTTGACCGTACTCCCGGCTTGCGGATAGTCAGGACGCACGACCGACACCAGATGATTCACGGGTTGTTCGAGAATCTGGAAGAACGGCTTGGGATAAAGGCCGATCCAGAACGCCATGATGATCAGTGGCACGAACGTCGCCACTTCGCGCGGGGTGAGATCGTGCAGTTTTTCATTCTTAGGATTGGTGACTGTACCGAAGAATACCCGCTGGTAAAGCCACAAAAGATACGCGGCTGCCAGCACCACGCCGGGTACCGCCCAATGATCATGGTGATGGTGGCGTACACGGGCATCACGTTCGAGATGCCGCCGTATTCGGCGATCTCGCGGGTGTGGCGGCGTTCGTAAAGAATACCGACGATCAAGAACAGCGCGCCGGTCGAAATGCCGTGATTGATCTGTTGCAGCACTGAGCCACTTAATCCGAGCGGCGTGAGTGCGAAAATTCCAAGGGTGCAGAAACCAAGATGGCTGACGGAGGAGTAGGCTACCAGCTTCTTCATGTCCTTCTGCATCAACGAAACAAGCGCCCCATAGATGATGGCGATGATGGAGAGGACGATCATCCAACTGCGGACCTTGGTGTGCATCAGCACGTCGGGAAAGAACGGCAGTGAGAAGCGGATGAAGCCGTAGGTTCCCATCTTCAGCAAGACGCCGGCCAGGATGACCGAGCCGGCCGTGGGCGCTTCCACGTGGGCATCAGGCAGCCATGTGTGGAAGGGGAACATGGGTACTTTGATGGCGAAGGCGAAGAAGAACGAGAGGAAAAGCAAGGTTGCGATGTGTGGGCCGTAGTCGGAGTAGATGAGGACCGAACCCGCCAGCGTGTAGAGAAAGAACTTTATGGCGGCGTAGAGTTTGCGCGGGCCTCCCCAGATGCCAATCAGCAAGTACATGGGCACGAGCATCGCTTCCCAGAAAACGAAGAAGAGGAAGAAATCAAGCGCCATAAAGACGCCGAGCATGCCGGTCTGGAGAATCAGGAACCAGATGTAGTATTCCTTGACGCGGTTCTCAATCGCAGTCCAGGAAGATAGGATCGAGATCCATCCCAGGAGCGTGGTGAGCATGATGAGCAGGAACGAAATGCCGTCGATGCCCAGCAGGTAGCCCGCGCCGATGGATGGAATCCAGCTGTTGGGAGCGCCCTCGATGAACTTGAATCCGGCCTCGAAGCGCTTGTCCCAGAACCACGGCACGAGCGGCAGCGAGACCAGGAAACCGGCCAGCGCGAAAATATTCGCGATCCAGCGGACGGCGTCTTTGTTCTCCTTGGGGACAAACAGGAGCACGAAAGCACCGACCAGCGGCGTGAACAGGATGATGGAGAGAATGTGGTTGTACATGAAAGTTCAGCTTCTAGCTTCTAGCTTCTAGCTAAGCTTCTCGCGTTAGCTAGAAGCTAGGAGCTAGAAGCTAGAAGCCTCTTTTCAGTGGTACACGTAATAGAACACGAATCCGACTAATCCTGCGGTCATCACCAGCGCATACCACTGCACCAGGCCCCACGCGAACAGGCGCGCGGGATACGACAGCATGCGCGCAAAGATGGCCGGGCCGTTGACACCGATACCGTCGATGATCCACTTGTCCCACCAACTGGAAAGAGTCGCGGTGAGACGAGTGATCCAACCTGCGCCGTTGACTGCGCCGTCCACAACGTTTGAATCGAACCACGACGACGCTTCGCCCGCACCCAACACGCCGAGACGGACGTCTCCTAGTTTGCGGCGTCCGGTGAAGACATAGTCGTAACCTTCGTCCACGTAATACTTGTTGAGCAATGTGTCGTAGACGGGCGGGGCGGCGGCGGCGATGGGCTCGATGTAGCCCTTGTCGGCGTTGCCGTAAGCGCGTCCTGCCATGTAGAAACCCACGCCTGCCGCGGCAACGGACAGAAACATCAGTAGATATTCGGCGGCACTGGTATGTTCTTCTTCCTTCTCGCCCGCGGCTAATTGCGCGGCCTTGCCTTCTTCGGTGAATACCTGGGCTTCATGGGCAAAGACAGGTTCGAGGAATTGCGCGAAGCGGTCCGATCCGCCCAGGCTATGCGGCCATCCAAGCCAGCCCGCAAACAGCGAGCAGATCGCGAGCACAACCAGCGGCGCCGTCATGGACGTAGGCGATTCGTGGATGTGATGCTCGACCTCGTGACTCATGCGCGGACGGCCACGAAACGTCAGATAGACCAGACGGAACATGTAGAACGCGGTCATCAACGCAGTCGCGTAGCCAACGAACCAGAGAATACGATATGCGCCACCTTCGGAGGTCCAAGTCTGCCAAAGAATTTCGTCTTTGGAAACGAATCCTGCGAAAGGCGGGATGCCGGTGATGGCGAGTGTGGCGATCAGCATCGTCCAGTAAGTGATGCTCGCCGCTCATGGCGTGGATGACCGATCCCGCGCCGAGGAACAGCAGCGCCTTGAAGAATGCGTGGGTAAAGACGTGGAACACGCCAGCGGCAAAGGCTCCGACGCCGAGCGCGAGGAACATATAGCCCAACTGCGAGACTGTGGAATAAGCCAGCACGCGCTTGATGTCGTTTTGCACGAGGCCGATGGAAGCGGCAAAGATGGCGGTGAGTGCACCGACGATGGCAACGACCAGCATCGACTTCGGAGCGAGCACGAACAACGCATTCGAGCGCGCCACCATGTAGACACCGGCTGTAACCATGGTCGCGGCATGAATCAGCGCTGAGACAGGCGTGGGACCTTCCATCGCGTCAGGCAGCCAGATGTAGAGCGGAAGCTGCGCCGATTTTCCGCAGGCTCCAACGAAAAGCAACAGGGTTGCAGCGGTGATAATCGGATCGCCGATTGCGAAGTGTCCACTGTGAGCCAGTCGCGTGACATCTGTGAATCGCAGAGAGCCGAAATACCAGGCGATGAAGAACATGCCAAGCAGAAATCCGGCGTCGCCAATGCGGTTGACGATGAATGCTTTGTTAGCGGCGTCACTAGCCGACTTCCGATGAAAATAGAAACCGATGAGCAGATATGAGCACAGGCCTACACCCTCCCAGCCGACAAACATGAGCACATAATTGTTGGCCAGGATCAGCGTCAGCATGGAAAACATGAAGAGGTTGAGGTATCCGAAGAAGCGGTAATACCCGCCCTCATGCGCCATGTATCCCATGGAATAAATATGGATCAGCATGCCGACGCCGGTGACAAACAGCAGCCAAATACTGGAAAGGGGATCGAGCAGGAATCCGGCATCGGCCTGGAAGGGAGCGGTGCTGCCGTCATGCAACCTATAGGTCAGGTTTCCGGTATCAGTGCCGAGCCAAGTGTAGAGAACCGTCTGATAGGGCTGGTGAAAGTGGCTTGGCTGGGACGACCAAGCCGTGTATTGCAGTACTGCTCCGCAGGCGATGAGGAACGCCAGCACGATCGTGCCGACGCAGACCGCGCTCACGGTTGCCCTCTGCAGCTTGCGGCCAAAGAAAAACATGAGTGTCGCGCCGAAGGCGGGCAGGAGCGGTATCAGCCAGATGTAGTCTAGAAATAGCATTCAGCACTCAGCGCTAAGCATTCAGCCCGTCAAATATGAATCAGCGCCTGGCCAAAATCCGAAATGGCTAAATGCTGAGTGCTGACGGCTGATTGCTTCTTACCACTTCAGTAAATTCACTTCGTCTACGTTGATCGTCTCCTTATTACGGAAGAAGGCGATCAGAATGCCGAGGCCAACGGCGGCCTCGGCGGCAGCGTCGGTGATCACAAAGATGGAGAACACCTGACCGTGCAGTCCTCCCCACAGGCGGGAGAACGCTACCAGGTTCAGATTCACGGCATTTAGAATCAACTCGATCGACATCAGGACGATGACCACGTTACGGCGGGTGAGCACACCGATAACGCCCAGCAGGAACAAGGCGGCGCCGAGGACCAAGTAGTGCGCAGTCGAGATGTGGAGCATTGCGTCCATGTCAGCAATGAAGACGTAGCAAGCTACGTCTCTACGAATCAAATTCTCTTCTTTGCCATCACCACGGCTCCGATGATCGCCACCAGCAACAGCAACGAGGCGATTTCGAAGGCGAACATGTACTGGCCGTACAGGAGGGTCCCTACGTTCTGCGTATTCTGCGCTTCGACGGCAGGCAACGCACGGTCCGGGAAAATATCCTTCCCCTTCGTGTAGACCGTGATGAACAGGCCGCCCAGCGTGCCGGCTGCGATAATCCCCACCAGCCACTGCTTGTTGAACTGGCGCTCTTTTACTGTGCGCTCGATGCTCACCAGCATAATGACGAACAAGAACAGGACCATAATTCCGCCAGCGTAGAGAATGATCTGCACGCCAGCGACAAACGGGGCGTAGAGCATCAGATAAAGCGCCGCCTGCGCCAACAAGGTAACGATCAGCGCCAGCGCCGAATGCACCACGTTCTTGCGCGTGATCACCAGTATGCCGCCGATGATCATGGTCCCAGCGAGCAGGTAAAAGAAAAATGGTGTGGCTACGGGTGCCATATCGTTTGCTGTATTACCGGCCACAGTCCTACTGTAGCCGTCAGAATCAGAACGCCCAATCCTATCGGAAGGAGGATTTTCCATCCTACCTTCATGAGCTGGTCAAAACGGTAACGCGGGAACGTGCCACGATACCAGATATAGAGGTACATGAACGCGGCAACTTTGATCGTGAACCAGTAAATGTCCTCGACGCGGACGCGGACGGCAGGGACGAAAAGGACCAGGCCAATCAGGCCGAGCACTGCGCCGAATCCGGCGAGGCCGATGGTCTGAACCCTGAACAAGGGATGTTTGGGCATGCGCGCGGTGCTGTAAAAGCACATCGCCGCCAGAAAAAGAAACGTGATCCCGGGAAATGAAGAGAAGACCAGATCCCAGGTCGGACCGGTCAGAAAGTTTGGAAAGGGCCGCAGCCATCCCCCGAGCCACAGCGTGACCGCAATCGAGGAGACCGCGATCATCGCGGAATATTCCGCCAGGAAAAACAGCGACCAGCGGAAGCCGCTGTATTCGGTGTGGAATCCGGCAGTCAGCTCGGACTCGGCTTCAGGCAAGTCGAAGGGAGCGCGGTTGGTCTCGGCGACCATCGAGACGGCAAAAATAAAGAATGCGATCAGTCCTAACGGGAAAAATTTGAAGATGAACCAGACGCCCTGAGTCTGCTGCGCCTGCACGATGCCGATCATGCTGAGGGTTCCTGTGCCTTCGTCGTTCAGGCTGGTCATCATGACGGCTGAGACTACGGCGAGCCCCATTGCGACTTCGTAAGAGACCATTTGCGCGCTGGAGCGCAGAGCGCCGATCAAAGGATAGTGCGAGTTCGAGGCCCATCCTGCCATGACGACGCCCAGCACGCTCAGCGACGACACGCCCAGCATGAAGAGAACACCAATATTCATGTCAGTGATGGCGTGCGTGGGTCCGAAGGGGACGACGACAAAGACTGTGAATGCCGCCAGCACCACAAGCAGCGGGGCCATCCAGAAGACAACACCGTCCGCCTCGGCAGGCATGATGTCTTCTTTGAGCAGCAGCTTTAGAGCGTCGGCGATGGGCTGCAGCAACCCGTGAGGACCCACGCGCATGGGACCAAGTCGCACCTGCATGTGGGCAAGAATCTTGCGTTCCAGCCAATTCATCGCGATGACCGCGACCGACAGCCCGAGAAACACGAGCAGGATATAAACGGCTGCCCAGAACATGTTGCCGGCGGCGCCGGGCGTCTGATTACTGGTGAGGTAGGAGCGGATGTACTCCAGCATCAGCGGTCCACCTCGCCGAGAACGATGTCGAGCGTACCGATCACGGCGATTACATCTGCCACCATCGCGCCGCGGCACATCACGTCCAGGGCTTGCAGGTTTACGAAAGAGGGGGGGCGCACACGCACGCGGTATGGCTGGGTAGAGCCGTCGCTGACGATGAAGTATCCCAACTCGCCTTTGGGCGCTTCGATGGAGTGATACATCTCGCCCACGGGCGGCTTAATGACCTTGGGGACCTTGGCCATAATCGGGCCTTCGGGGATTCCCTCAACCGCTTGCTGGATGATTCGCAGCGACTGCCGCATCTCTACCAGGCGAACCAGGTACCGGTCGTAGGTGTCGCCGTGTTGTCCGGTGGGAATTTCGAAGTCGAACTTCTTGTAATTGGCGTAGGGCTGAGCTTTGCGCAAGTCCCACTTCACGCCGCTCGCACGCAACACGGGGCCGGTCACGCCCAGTGCGATGCAATCCTTGCCCGAGATCACGCCTACTCCCTTGGTACGTTCGAGCCAGATTCGGTTGGTGGTGAGGAGTTCCTCGTATTCGTCAATCTTCGGTGCGACGAACGAGACAAAGTTCTTCACGTCCTTCTCAAAGCCGTCGTAGGCCTCGTATTGCAGGCCGCCAATGCGGAAGGCGTGCGTGGTGAGCCGGGCGCCACAATACTTTTCGAATATCTTGAGGATTTCTTCGCGGTCGCGGAAGGTGTAGAAAAGCGGCGTGATGGCGCCGATATCGAGCGCGTGCGTGCCCAGCCAGAGCTGGTGGCTGGCCATGCGGTTCAGTTCGGTCAGGATGACCCGAATATATTGCGCGCGCGGGGGCGCTTCCACGCTCAGGAGTTTCTCGACGGCCTCGCAATATCCCAGTCCATTCGAGACCGCGGCGACGTAATCCATGCGGTCCACGTACGGGTTGAACATGGTGTAGGTGCGGTTCTCGGCAATTTTTTCGACCCCGCGGTGCAGGTAGCCGATCACGCATTCAAGACCGAGAACTCTCTCGCCATCCAGTCTCAGAATCACACGGAGCACGCCATGGGTCGCCGGATGCTGCGGGCCCATGTTGATGACGAGCTCGTTAGCATCGAGAAACGGCTTCTCAGGTACGTCGAGGTCAAGCGGCGAGAGCGTGTTCGGGTCGGTCATTGCTTCGATGAGTCTCTCTGTTTCCCTTGAATCTTCCCTCAGGGGCTAAAGCCCGCAATGATTGCCCTGCGATTCCGCAGCGCTAAAAGCGCTGCGCCACCCAAAACCGACTACCGACGATCGCAACCAACGCAGCCGATTTCAATCATCAGTTTACTGGCCGCTCTCAATCCCCAGGTTGATCTGCACCCATTCGTTGTCCTGCTGCAGGATGCCGTAGTCTTTGCGCAGCGGATGTCCCTTCCATCCGTCGGGCAACAAAATGCGTTTCATGTCGGGATGTCCGTCGAACTTGATTCCAAACATGTCGTAGACTTCGCGCTCCAGCCAGTTCGCGGCGGGCCAGATGGATACCGAACTGGGAACGCTGTCTCCATCAGCGATCTGTATCTTCACCCGAATTCGTTCATTGCGAGCAAAAGAATAGAGTACCCAGATCACATCGAATTGCTTCTCGCGCTTGGGGTAGTGCGCCGCGGTGATGTCCACGCAGTAGTCAAACTCTTCCTGGTTGCGCAGGACCTGGAGGCGGCTCGATGCCGGACCCATACTCGCCCTTCAGTTTGGCGACCAGGGGCGAATCCCATGGTGTTGGTACGGGACCTGCAGGCGTAGGTGCAGCAGGATGCGCCGCTGCGGGCGCCGCCGTTTTCGCAGAAGTCGCGGCCGTTGCGGCGGCCGGGTTCGGAGGACCGGCTGGAGAGGGAGCAGTCGCGCGCTTCTCGGGTGCGGCCTTGTCGGGCGCAGTCTTTGCGTCCGATTGAACCGAGCCGGAGACAGTTGCTTTCACGCCCCCGGGACTTGCAGGCTGATCCACCGTGGGCTTCGACGCACCTTCCGGCGGCGAGGAAGAAGACGATTTGGGTTCGTCCGGCATAGCTCGCGAACGCGCAAACCTCCGGCCTGGGCTGCGCTGCGAAGAACGTTAACTTCTATCAGCTTGAGGATACGGTGTCAACGTTGTTGAAGGCCGATGGCGTCCTAATTTTTGCAAATCACAAAGGGACAGGGTTACACGCAGGCACAAATCGTCAGAGTATCCTTCGACTTCCTTTCCCCCTCCGTGGTGAAATTCGGACACGCGGCGTTCAAAGGAACGCCAGCGATTCCCGCGCAAAAAACTTACCGGGGCCGAGCCATTGACTGCCGAAATCAGTGCCGTAAACCGCAGACGGGCTGCGGAGAGCAGCCCGTCCAAGGTCTACGGCATAGAAGAGGGTTACGCGCGAACGCTGTTCCCCTCCCAGCTATTGCTCTCTTTCCCCAAGTGCGAGGCCGGGCAGCGCAGTGGTTTTTTCTACCTGAACTGACCTCAGGTTCTGGGGATCGATTCCCAAAACCTGCAAGATTGTCGGCGCAACCTGCGAGGTCACCACCGGACTCTTCAACACTTTCGCTTGCAGACTAGGATTTGAAACGATCAGGCCGACATTGGTGTCGCTGTAGTTGAAGCCGCCGTGCTCCGCATTCTTCGCCGTCGAACCTGTATAGATCGTGCCGTAGTTAGGGCGCACGATGATATCGGGTGTACGGCTGTCCTTCAGCGGATTGCCAAACCTGAGCACCAGTTCGTCGCCACCCATCACTTCGTCGATGAATAGAGGAATGGCGTTCGTGTTCAGGTAGGCCCTGACCTGCTGACCCATCGTCTGATCGGCAAGCCAGATGAGAGCGATGTCGTCATCATTCACGAAACCGCAGGGGCCGGTGCTGCAAGCATTGGCGCTGGAAACGGCGATTGCCGCAGGGTTGGTTTTGCCATCTGGAAGAGAGGCAACCACATCGGCAAAGTGACCGGGCTTGTTCGTCTTCAGCGGATTGATTGGCGACTGTCCGTGCTTGGCGGTAACGATGAACAAGGTTGAGTCGTATACCTTCTGGTCCTTGAGCGCTTTTATCATGCTGGCCAGCCCCGCATCGGTCTGGTCTAGAGCGTAAGCGAGAACAGCGGTTGGCGTGCCCGAGCCGTCCGTGTAGCCGCCGGGTTGCTGGTTCAAGCTGCCGTTATCGGCGACGCAGCTGTTGTCAAAGTTGTCGATGACCAACTTTTGTCCCACGCTCACGCCCTGGAAGTTCATGCCGAAAACCTCAGGGACGCCGGGGCCAGCCGTGCCATCGTGCCTTAGGCCGTGGATCTCATTAATGATGCCCTGAACCTTGAGTTGATCATTTTGGACCGTGCAAACCACGCTGTGGGTATTGTCGAGTCCGCCGACGTTTGTGACTTCGGGCGTGTAAAGATCCTCGACTCCATTACCAGAGGGACCATTTACCAGATCGTAGGGCGGGTGTTTGTCTTCCCAAGCGGTGTGTCCGCCCGCTTGCCGAACCACCTCAAAGATTGTGTTGGTCCGCAGCGCGGCGTGCGGCCACAGAGCAACACAGTTGCCATTCTGGTCCCGGTGCCTGGGTAGCTTGGTTGGGTCGATTACGTTCAAAGAAACGTTGTGGGCATCGTACTTGTCGATGCTTTCATCGAAAACCATCGTGTTGCCCGGAGTCCCCGTGCACGTCGTGTTCGTAGGATCGAAGATATTGCGATCATAGCTGACGTCGTAAAACAATCCGGAAGTAAGAGGCGAGCCGCCGGTTACAAGAGCCAGAAGGCCTGGGAAAGAATCAGAATTTTGGGGTGTGTTGGCGTCGGAATAGGTGATGCCGTGGCTGGCAAGTTCCGCCAAGGCCGAGTGCGGATGGGTTCCAATATATTTCGCAACGTCAAGGGCATGCAGTCCGTCCACGCTGATCAGCAGCACATGGCGAACCTTCTGCTCTGAACCGTCTTTCGCGACAGCAGAAAGTGTGCCCAGCAGCGACAGGGCTAGTATCAACACGAGATTTCGTCTACTCACAGGAATCCTCCTTAGGGGATCTTTGGGTAAGGAAAATAGTAGATGCTCCGATTGCTACAGTGCGGTTAACGACAGATGAATTTCTGGTTAACGCCAGCGGCGACCGCCAATCTGGCTCCCAAGAGATTGACCGGGAAAATCTGCAGTTCTAGACGACTGCGGAAGGGGATTGGCGCTGCTAGATACGGGATTGCGCCTGGTAGGTCTCGATCAGGTCTCGGATGCGTTGCGCGTCGGCTTTGCGGTGACCGTGGCTGGTGATGGGGTCGGTCCCGCCGGTGGATTCGATGCGAATTTCAGACCAGAACACGCCGGTGGAAATGTGCACGGATGCAACCTTTGACATGGCAATGCTCTCTTCGTTACCGCCGAACAAGCGCGACTTTACGCGGCTGACTCGTTGAGGGCTGATCACGAGCCGGGTTGGAAACAAAAAGTTGCCCTGGGTCCAGCGGCTGGCGGTGAAGGTTTCCGCCGGAGAGCTGTCCATCGAGGGGCTGGGAGTTAAACCCATTCCAGCGCGCCCTTCTTCCATACCCAGATATAGCCGACGATGAGGATCACGAGGAAGATCAGCATTTCAATCAGGCCGAACAGGCCAAAAGCCTTGAACCTTACCGCCCAGGGGAAAAGAAATATCGTCTCCACATCGAAGACCACGAAGAGGATCGCGATGATGTAGTAGCGGACTGTGTAGCGTCCGCGCGCGTTGTCGATGGGGTCAATGCCGCACTCGTAGGGCATCAGCTTGGTCTTGCTGGGATTGTCGGGGCGAACCAGTTTCGCCGCCAATAGCGTAATGGGGAGAAGCACCCCGATGACCGCCATGAATATGAAAATGGGTACGTAGTTTTGCGGCATAAAATTAGTTGCGGCCCTTAACTCTCTTCGCGCAAGCTCAGATTTCAACGTCGTTTCACGGTAGTAGCGGTTCAGGATTCCGTCCTTCCAAGTGAGCAAGTCCGGATTCTGACGGGAAAATTCTTCCCATTCTGTACCTTCGGAGCGCGCCATCCGTTCTTGGATTAAGAAGAAATATGCATAGGTAATAGTTTCGTTGTAGAGCTGCGTTTTTCCATGGGCTGTGGCAAATCGCTTCAAGGCATTGGCGAATTTCTGCAGCGCTTCGAGAACCGGATATTGGCTCAGATAGGCGAATGCCAAACGGACATGGTCGGCATGGTGAAAGGAGTCGCCGCGTATGACGTTGTTTTCAAAACGGCGGATGAGTTCTTCGTTGGTCATGTTTCGTTGGTCCGTTTCGTTGGCCATGTGAAG
>WNFN01200989.1_pt1 | contig 11543 bp, 8 predicted proteins | sample 5400161 | NCBI WGS metagenome assembly WNFN01 (sample SAMN13153353, study PRJNA577476) | soil metagenome | isolation source: 80 cm saprolite on Douglas fir-dominated hillslope | place: USA:California | collected 2013-09-17
CAGGAGCGAAGAGAACGCGGCAATTAACCTTGGCACGGGAAATGGACATTCCGTTCGTCAAGTGGTTGAAGCGATCGAGCGAGTGAGTGGACGCCGAGTCCCGATTCGCGAAGCGCAGCGTCGCGCCGGGGACCCGCCTGTGTTGGTCGCGCGATGTTCCCGGGCCACGGAGCTGCTGAACTGGCGGCCACGGCATTCAAATCTGGAAATGATCGTTCGAACTGCCTTGCGATGGAAGGAATCGCAGATGTCGTCGGGAATACTGGGTGAGCCGGCAGGCGCGAGAACGCACACCCGACGGGCGGTAGAGAGTGCGATTTAAGCGATTCGGTTGATTTGCCATAGGGACCATTTGCGGGAGACAAGAACTCGTTGAGCATCCCATCTCCAACCCTAGAGACTAGGCCCCTTCTCTCTCCTCGGACTTTACTGCGTCCTCGAGTGCGGGGAAAGTTTCTCTTCGTTGGCGAAGGAAAACTGTATGTCCGCGGTGTCACGTATGGTCCCTTTCGTCCCGGCCAGGACGGCACCGAATATCCTAACCCAGAACGCGTTGATCAGGATTTCGAGGCCATGTCTGCGATAGGGATCAACACCATCCGGACCTATAATGTCCCGCCCAGGTGGTTCTTGGATGCGGCGCAACGCGCGAACCTGCGATTCATGGTGGGACTGCCCTGGGAACAACACGTCGCATTCCTGGATGATTCGCACACTGCCCGGGCGATTGAAGCGCGTGTCCGCGAGGCTGTGAGGAAGTGCGCCGGTCACGCGGCGGTGCTTTGCTATGCCGTCGGCAATGAAATTCCCGCCGGAATTGTGCGCTGGCTGGGTCGCCGGCGAGTCGAGAGATTCATAGAGAATCTTTATCGGGTGGCAAAGGCTGAAGACCCCGAGGCGCTCGTTACCTACGTAAATTTTCCGACAACTGAATTTCTGGAACTCCCTTTCCTCGATTTTTTCTGTTTCAACGTTTATCTCGAATCGCAGCGCGCATTCGAGGCCTACCTGGCACGTTTGCAAACCCTTGCTGGCGACCGCCCTTTGCTGCTGGCGGAGATCGGTTTGGACAGCCGGCGAAACGGTGAGCAGGCCCAAGCTGCTTCGCTTGAATGGCAAGTGCGGAGTGCTTTCGCAGGTGGCTGCGCTGGAACATTTGTCTTTTCCTGGACGGATGAATGGCATCGGGGCGGATACGAAGTCGAAGACTGGGATTTTGGGCTCACCCGACGTGATCGAAGCCCAAAGCTCGCGCTAGACGTCATGCGACATGTCTACGCCGAGGTTCCCTTTTCCCCCAACACGAACTGGCCGCGGATCTCGGTGATTGTGTGCACATACAACGGAAGCCGCAGATTGCTTGCAGAGTGCTTCCGCCACTTGAAGAAGATCGACTATCCGGACTTTGAAGTCATTGTGGTCGATGATGGCTCGACCGATCAATTCACCGATTGTGCGCGAGATTACGGGTTCCGTTTAATTCGAACTCCGAATTCAGGCCTTGGCAATGCTCGCAATACCGGGCTCTTCGCAGCGACTGGCGAAATCGTGGCCTATATCGACGATGACGCTTACCCTGACCCGGATTGGCTGAAGTATCTCGCGGCTACATTTCTTCACAGTGCTTTCATCGCTGCGGGCGGTCCGAATCTTCCTCCTTGCGGCGATGGCTGGGTCGCCGATTGCGTCGCAAATTCGCCGGGCGGCCCCATCCACGTGATGTTGACAGATCGCGAGGCAGAACACATTCCAGGCTGCAACATGGCCTATAGGAAGTCCGCGCTGCTTGAAATTGGTGGCTTCGATGAACGTTTTCGGGTGGCGGGCGACGATGTGGACGTCTGTTGGAGCCTCCAAAAACGCAACTGGAAGTTGGGATTCAACCCAGCGGCTGTTGTGTGGCACCACCGTCGCAATTCGGTTCGAACGTATTTGAAGCAGCAGAGGGGCTACGGCCGAGCCGAAGCTTTACTCGAGAAAAAGTGGCCTGAGAAATACAACTCGGCTGGTCATGTCTCCTGGGCGGGCAGAGTATATGGCAACGGTTTCTTCACGATTCTTCCGCGTGGCGGCCGAATATACCAAGGAATTTGGGGGACTGCCCCCTTCCAGCGCCTCTATGGGGCCACACCAGGATTGCTCTCGTCTCTGATTTTGATGCCTGAATGGTTTCTCATTGTGGGGCTTCTCGCCTTGCTAACCGGGGGCCCCCGTCGTTCATGCAATCAGCAGCGGCACGCGCACATGCAGGTGTGGACCGACTCGGAACTTCTTCGAGAAGGCCCGTCTGATAAGCATCACCACGCTTCTTCATTTGTTGCAGCCGCTGGCGCGTCTCTTCGGGCGGGTGCGTTGGGGGCTTACCCCTTGGCGTTGGCTCAAAGCAGAGAGCCCATGCCTGCCGAAAGCGAATTCGATCGTTCTTTGGAGTGAAGTCTGGCGCGCCGCTCGAGATCGGCTTGAAGGAGTTGAATCCGCTGTGAAGCAACTCGGCGGCGTTGTCCGCAGGGGTACAGACTTCGATGACTGGGATTTAGAGATCCGCAGCGGTCTTCTGGGATCGGCGCGTTTGCAGATGGTCGCCGAAGAGCACGGCCAGGGAAAACAACTCGTGCGGTGGAGAGTGTCGCCGAAATGCTCGGAGATAGGCCTCATAGTCTTGTCCACATTGATTGCCATCTCCGCCGGAGCGGGTACTACCCGCGCGTGGACCGCGTGCGCCACCGTGACGATGATGGGCCTGCTGCTTGGTCTCTCTGTCCTGCAGGAGTGCGAAGCCGCCAGGGCATTGGGTCTCCGCGCAATTCAAGAAAGACAAGTTGAGCAATCGTCGGCGCAACTTGTCTCTGGGCACTTTAGGAGAGCCACCGACGCGGCGCCCCAATCGATAGCAAGCTGCGTCCCGATCATCCGGTCCCTCGTGGAAGGCAAGAACTGACTGGCTCCCATCAGGGTCGCGGCGGCGCTCAGGTTATGTGCAACGAAGACGATAGCGACGAGATTGATCAGTGCCACTGGCCGGGGAAATGCCGCCCGGAACGAGAAACGGAAAGGATGACTTCCATTGTCTAAGCAAGCCAGTCCAGAGCAGATCGTGGAAAAGGGGCGTTTGGCCGTTCAAGCCTGGTTGCGGCGTCGGCCTGGCTCTTCCGAGCCCAGCGGAATAACACTTCTTAAGAACACCTCGAGATCGACGGTGTGCAGGATCGACGGCGTGGGTCCAGGAGGCTCCGGTATTGTTGCCAAGCGGTGCCCCCGAGCGGAGGGTGAGCTCGAAGCGTTTATATACAGCGAGGTTCTGGACCGGCTATCGATGGAGTCAGTTCGTTGTTATGGCTTTATCAACGAGGGCTCCGGAGAGCACGGCTGGCTATTTCTCGAAGACTGCGGGATCACGCAGATTGCAGATAAGGGTGAGAGTTTTCCAATAGCCTTTGCGCACTGGTTGGCGCTCCTGCACGGCTCGGCCTCAAATCTGCCGATACGTGGCCGCCTACCAGAACGCGGACCGGCGTGGTATCTGGAAACTCTGCGGGCGGCTCGACTAGGACTTTGCCAGAGTCTACCTGAACGAAATTGGGGCGACTTAGATCGGTCGGCCGCCGAAAGAATGCTGGCTTGTTTCGAAATCTTGGAACGAAACTGGCACCTCGTCGAAGAGTGCTGTGAAGGCCTTCCGTCGACTTTGGTCCACTGCGATCTTCAACCTAAGAACATCCTTATTCGACACACTGCCTCTGGAATTGCGTTCTTGCCTTTGGATTGGGAGGATGCCGGCTGGGGACCTCCTGCGACCGACCTGGCGGGGATTGATGCCCTCAGCTACTGGTCTACCGCGCGAAGGATATGGGCAGGCATAGAGCTCCAACGAATTGAGGAGCAGGTATGTTGTGGAGCGCTGTTCAAAATCCTTTTAGCCGTGGGTTGGGAGATGGTACGGCTCGCAGCAGGGTCGGAGGAAAAGGCGGTGCGACGTCTGCGCATCTACGCCCCCCGACTGACTGCCTCCACTCGGGCTCTTGGTTTGGAGGTTTAGGCAAATGCAGAATTTCGTTTCCGGACTCCCGAGGACTGAGGCATTAAAGAGAGGACTCACCTCGGCCCTGCAGAACGAAGATATTGGCGGAGGCTCCCTCGCTCTTTTGGGTCGTGAACCCACACCTTACGCGACGACGTTTCCGTGCGAGATCGTCACTTGCCGGATTGGGCGAGGAAAGCCGCGCCGACTTTTCTGTAAGTACACGGCAGGGGTCGACTACACAGGTCATGGACATCGAGGTGGCGTGGGGCATGAGATCGCAACCTATAGGTACATCCTGACGCAGACGAACAAGTTCCGTCCGAGATTCTACGGCGGTTACATGGATTCAGAAACGGGCCAATACTGGCTCTTTTTGGAGTACCTGGACGCCGGCCTGCGTGTCGGAAAGCTGAATGACCCTACGGCGATGGCAAAGACTGCCCGATGGATTGCCCAGTTCCATGTGACCGGTCAGCGCCTCCTTAGCAACGAGCACCTCCACTTCCTGAAAAGATACGACAAGGAATACTACCTCGGATGGATTAGTCGCACGGTCGATTTCGCCGACACGAAGTACAGGAAATTATCCTGGCTTCGCCACCTCTATGCTCGTGCCGAGGATTTCCTGTCTCCGTTGCTGGACTCAGTACCGGCAATCATTCACGGCGAGTATTACCAGCACAATATTTTATTTCACCAGGGGCGCGTCTGTCCGATCGATTGGGAATCCGCTGCCGTCGGCGAGGGGTTGATTGATCTGGCCTGCCTGACGGATGGATGGGAAAGCAAGATTGCTGAGGTATGCACGGCGACCTACGTCCGGACTCGTTGGCCCGAAGAGGTGCCCGCCGACTTCGAGAGGGTCCTTAAAGCTGCCCGGCTATACATTACTGTTCGATGGTTAGGCGACGATCCTGACTTTACCCGAAGCGCTGACGCCCGTCGGTACTGGATGCAGCTACGTAACCTCGTGACAGGGTTGGAGCAAATATGAGGAAGGAGAGAAATAGTATATCGTCGAAAGATTTCAGGCGTACCTCGCGGAACTCCGCTGCCTGGCAGAGCACTCGTAGAGTAAATCCAGGACACATCGCTAACGGCCAATTGCGGATTTCCGGACGAGTTTGGACAAGCGATGCGCCTGCCACTCCGGACGGAGAGTTTCGCCTTCTTGCGCTAAAGAAAACCCGGAACATCCTCGCGGCGCTCAAAGCGGCGTCGGTCCTGGGATTGCTCATTCTATCGGTGGGCTCGGTTGCGGCCAACCAGCGGAGCTCTCCAGGCCGCCTTGAGCAAGGGCCTACGACTGCGGCTGTGGTCTTTGGCGTTTCTGGCGTAGTGCTTGATCCAAGCAATGCGGCTATCGCGGGAGCGAAAGTGACTCTCCACGGAGGAAGCCCGGAGAACGAACCGTCCATGGTGACCGATCTGGCGGGGCACTTCGAGTTCGCAGGCATAATGCCAGGCAGCTATGAGATTGAAGTGCAGCGGGAGGGTTTCAAGATATTGAAAAACCACGTGAAAGTGGGGCCGCGCTCTCCTGCCCCGCTTCGCATCGTGTTGCCGCTCGCCGAATTGCACGAGGAAGTCACTGCAACGAATTCGCAGGGCCAACTGAGTCGTGAGGCTACCGAGAATGCGGACATCATTAGGCTGGATAGGCAGGCATTAGATTCATTACCGATCCAAGACAACGACGTCGTAAAGGCCGTCACCGAAATGTTGGGTCCGGGGTCGGGGGGCTCGGGAGGCGCGGTCTTAATCGTCGACGGGGTACTGGCTTCTGAGGTTGGAGTCCCGGCGTCAGCCATTCAGGAAGTAAGGATCAATCAGAATCCCTATTCCGCAGAGTATTCAGCTCCCGGAAAGAATCGGATCGAGATCATCACTAAAAATGCGTCTTCCGCCTACCACGGCTCTCTGGACGCATCATTCCGGGACTACCAGCTGGACGCGCGAAATGCCTTCGCAGACGCCCGGCCACCTGAGCGCCTCTCGCTTTTCGATGGCTATTTCAGCGGGCCTCTGGGAAAGAGCAAGGAAACCACATTCCAGGTCAGCGCCAGCCAGAAGCAGGATGACCGCCAATCGATCGTATACGCACAGGTGCCCTCTGGGACGCTTAGCCAGAATTTCCCCAATCCACAGCGCAGTACCTACTTTTTGGCGGGGATAAATCGACAGATAAGCAAAGGCAATAACCTGGCGATCCGATACAGCTTCTTCAACTGGTCGGACAAGGGCAGTGGGGTTGGAGGAGTGAATCTCCCAGAAGCCGCCTCAGATGAATCCAGCCGCAGACACTACCTCTATGTCAGCGACAGAGCCGCGATCACTCCGAACCTGATCAACGAATTCTCTATTCGAGCGACAACGTCGGACAGCATCACCCGAAGTGTGCTCCAGGGACAGCCCCGCATTGTGGTGCTCGACGCATTCGTACGTGGCAGTGGCCAGACTAACTACAACGAGTTGCGCAATTACCTGCAGCTTACCGATACCCTGTCCTGGTCTCACGGCAAGCACTTGGTCAAGGTCGGGATCAATCTCCCGGAGCTCAGCCGCTGGAGTCTTAATGACCGGACGAATTTTGATGGCACTTTCCAGTTCTCTTCCCTCGAGGACTACCTGCAGGGCAGACCTTTCTCCTTCGTGCAGCAGCAAGGGACCAGTCAGCTTGTGTACTGGCAGAAAGAGATAGGTATTTTTGCGCAGGATGAAATGCGCGTTCGCCCAGGACTTTCAATAGCGTTCGGCCTTCGCTATGACTGGCAAAACTACATTTCCAATCCCAAGAACTTTGCTCCGCGAGTCTCCTTCGCCTTCGCTCCGGGGAGATCCAGGAAGATCGTATTTCGCGGTGGCGCAGGAATCTTCTACGAGACCACTGGACAGGCGGCGATCGCTGACATGCTTCGCTTCAATGGTCAAACCTTACGCCAGACGGTCCTCTCGAATCCGAGTTATCCAAACGCACTCACGGCCGGGGATGTGCCCCAGACCCTTCCAAACAGCATTGTCCGCTTTGCACCTGATCTTCGTTTGCCTTATAACCTGCAGTACAGCTTTGGTGTGGAAACGCAGCTGCAAAAATCGACGACATTCACGGCCACCTACGTTGGGGACCGCGGATTCAATTTGTTTCGTTCGCGCGACCTCAACGCCCCACTCCCTCCACTCTACGTCCAGCGCCCCAATCCTGAGATCGGTACACTCCGGGAGGTTGAATCGGACGGGGACCTGGGGAGCAATGCCTTGAAGCTGGCCGTGCGTACAAAAATTGGCAGCTTTTTCAATGGAATGGCGCAATACACGCTGAGCCGATCCTATGACGATACCGCCGGGATCGCCGCGTTTCCTGCGAATCAGTACGATCTGACCGGCGAGTGGTCTCGGTCTAACTCCGATTCTCTGCACTTTTTTTACTTGTACGGTACCTTGAACGGTCCTAAGGGTGTCAGCCTCGGCACATCGTTGTCGGTCCGCTCCGGGCAACCCTACACGATAACAACTGGAACGGACGATTACGGGACCACGTTTGCCAATGCTCGACCGCTAGGCGTGCCGCGAAACAGCCTGGAAGGACCAGGGTCCACCACGCTCAACCTTCGACTGGCCAAGACATTTAGCCTGGTCAGAGCCAAAACCGGGAAACGTAGGAAAGATGAGAAGAAGGGGCTGAGCGCAACCGTGGCAGTGGATGCGTTTAACGTTCTCAATCACGTTAACCTCGGCAAGCCCGTGGGCAATCTGAGTTCGCCTTTTTTTGGACATTCTATCAGCGCGGGGCCGCCTCGACACCTGCAAATGTTGTTACGCTTTCAGTTCTAGGGGACGACCAGTGATGAACGCAAATTTATCGATCGCTGCGGCACATTTCAGGTGGCGTCCGCGAAAAGGAAGGTTGCGAGGACTTGAGGCGGCAGTGGATCGGCAATTCGAACCGTGGTTATCGGAATTGGCTCTAGTGTGAATCCAACATTCAAGGTCGGGTTTTTCCGCGACGAACACGAAAATAGGAATGGGTAAAATGCATCATCCGGACCTGGCACTGTTTCGAAGGCTTCTGCAGCAGACGAGACCCTACTGGGTTCATGTCATGGGCATTTTCCTTCTGGGCCTCCTAGCAACTCCGCTGGGTCTGCTCACGCCGCTTCCTCTGAAGATTGCAGTAGACAGTGCTATCGGCACGCACCCTCTGTGCGCTCGAAAATCTCTTCGCACTTGCGAATTCATTTCTCCGTACTTGGACCGCAGAAAGATTGCTTCTGGATTTTCGAGCTCGCCTTTTCTCTCACTTGCAACGCCTATCGCTGGCTTATCACGATGTTAAGGGCACGACGGACTCTGTATACCGCATACAGTACGACACTGCGTCGATGCAGTATCTCACTATCGATGGGTTAGGGCCGTTTGTCACTTCGGCAGTCACGCTGCTGGTTATGTTCTACGTGACGTTTCGTATCGATTCGCAGTTGGCCATGGTTGCGATGCTCATTTCTCCTGTCCTTTTCATGCTTTCCACGGCTTACCGGCCGCGGTTTCGCAAGCGTTCGAAAGAGGTAAAGCAGCTCGAAAGCAGCGCGATGGGAGTCCTGCATGAGGTTCTCTCAGCTGTCCGCGTCGTTAAAGCGTTCGGTAGAGAGAAACATGAGGAGGACCGCTACGTCCACAAATCCCAGGCAGGGATGTGGGCTCGGATTCGATTGGATTTGCTCGGCGGAAGTTACAGTTTGCTTGTGGGCCTCACCACAGCTCTGGGAACTGCGTGCGTCCTTTGGATTGGCGTTCACCACGTCCGGGCAGGCACATTGACTTTGGGAAGCCTGCTGCTCGTGGTCAGCTACCTCGGCCAACTATACGCGCCGTTAAAAACCATCGGCCGCAAAGCCACCTCATTGCAAACACACTGGGTTGGTCTAGAACGGGCCTTTTCGGTTCTGGATCAGCTGCCGGATGTCCCCCAGAGCCCTAATGCCCGCCCGCTGATCCGGGCCTCCGGGGCCGTGGCATTCCAACATACGTCTTTCGCTTACGAGAAGGGTCACCCGGTCCTCCACGACATCTGTTTCGAGGTCCCCCGTGGTGCGCGTGTGGGCATCTCTGGCCGGACAGGAGCCGGCAAGACGACTCTACTCACTCTGTTAACTCGCTTTTACGACCCCACGAGCGGCCAGATCCTGCTGGACGGGGTGGATCTACGCGACTACCGGCTGGCTGACCTGCGCAGCCAGTTCGCGATCGTTCTCCAGGAACCCGTCCTCTTTTCGACGAGCATCGCCGAGAACATAGCTTACGCCCGGCCCGGAGCTACGGAGGAAGAGATTGTTCAGGCGGCCAAGCTGGCCGACGCGCACGATTTCATTTTGGCATTACCCCATGGGTACCAAACCGTAGTCGGCGAGCGCGGGATCCGCCTTTCTGGGGGAGAACGCCAACGCATCTCACTCGCCAGAGCGTTCCTGAAAGATGCTCCCATTCTTCTGCTCGATGAGCCAACTAGTTCGGTCGACATGAAAACCGAAGCGGCCATCCTGAAGGCGACAGAACGCCTCATGCAAGACCGTACCACATTCATGATCGCACACCGCCTGAGCACGCTGAAAGACTGCGACGTCATGTTGGAACTGGAGCACGGGCGTCTCATGCAGATGGGATCCTATAAGTGATCCCGCTTCGCATTGTCGTTCTCGGGAACATCGCGTGTGAGCCTTACCCCGGAATTGCGTGGCAAGCAATGCAATACGCAGTTGGCTTTCAACGGCTCGGCCACGATGCGTACTACTTTGAAACCTCGTCTTCGTGGCCATACGATCCGATTCGAAAGACGAGAGTCAACACTTCGGGATATGCCGTATCGTATCTGGCACGGGTCGCCGAAATGTTCGGCTTCAGCGACCGTTGGGCTTACCGGAGAAGCTATGGGGACAAAGCATGGTTTGGCTTGGAGCGAGAGTCAGCTGAAGAATTGTTGGCACACGCTGATGTTGTTTTGAGCATCACTGGGTCCACACGCCTGGCAGAGGAAGGTCTAGAAGCGGGGCGGCTCGTGTATGTATGCACCGACCCAGTTATCCACGAAGTGCTGTTCTCACAGGGTGACGAAGACGTTCGTACGCTGGTCGAAGAGCATGACGATGTCGTGACGTTTGGACTTAACATCGGCAACTCTGATTGTTCTCTGCCGCGTTTGCCCCGTCTACGGGCGAAGACCTGCCAACCCGTCGTGCTTGACCTGTGGCAGACCGGTCAACCTACCAAAACGGAGTTCACGACGGTGGGAAACTGGAGACAGGACGGTCGCGATACCGTATTCGAGGGGAACACCTATTACTGGAGCAAGCATCGCGAGTATTTAAAGTTCATCGATCTGCCGAAACGCACGATGCAGCCAGTGGAACTTGCAACCGGCTTGATCCAATTGTCCGCCGAGGACAGGAATGTGCTGACGTCAAACGGCTGGCGCCTGACGGACTCTCATCCGCTGACTGTGTGCTCCTACAGGGATTATTTGCAGGCATCGCGCGGCGAATTTACTGTGGCTAAGGATGCGAACGTACGACTGAAGACTGGATGGTTCAGCGATCGCAGTGCGTGCTATCTAGCGGCGGGCAGACCAGTGATCACTCAGGACACCGGCTTCGGCACGATCCTCCCTACTGGTGAGGGGCTGTTCGCCTTCAACACTATGGACGAGATCTTGACCGCTTTCGAGGCGATCGAGTGCGATTACGAGAGACACAGCCGTGCTGCCAGAGATATTGCCGAAGAATACTTCAAGGCCGAGACGGTGCTGGAAAAACTGCTGAACGATTTGGGACCGTGAAACATGTCTGCCAAGAGATACCTGATTGTAAATGCCGATGATTTCGGCCGCAGCTCCGCCGTGAATCGCGGCGTCATCCATGCGCATGATCACGGCATCGTGACCAGCGCCAGCTTGATGGTACGGTGGCCTGCAGCCGTCGAAGCCGCTGAGCATGCTAGAAACCGTCCTGGTCTTAGCCTGGGATTGCATCTTGACCTCGGAGAATGGGTTTATAAGGACGAGCACTGGACACCTCTATACAACGTTGTACAACTCGACGAAGTGAGGGCAGTGCGTAACGAGGTATTACGCCAGCTTGCCGTTTTCCGCACTCTGACAGGTAGAGATCCCGACCACATCGATTCTCACCAGCACGCACATCTTCGCGAGCCTGCTCGCTCTGTGGTGCTCGAAGCCGCACTAGAGTCGAGGGCCCCAGTACGCGATTGCAACCTGGGGATACATTATTGCGGGCGCTTTTATGGGCAAACCGCCGAAGGTTCTCCCTATGGAGAAGGGATCACTTCAAATGCGTTGATCGAAATCTTGTCGCAACTGCCACCGGGTGTGACAGAGCTAGGGTGTCACCCCGGTGAAGGGGAAGTTCCGAATACGACGTACTCAGTTGAACGAGCAATAGAGGTGAAAACCTTGTGCGATGCCAGGGTCCGATCTGCTCTAATTGAAATGAAAATCGAACTATGCGGTTTCACG
>WNFN01062485.1_pt1 | contig 11541 bp, 7 predicted proteins | sample 5400161 | NCBI WGS metagenome assembly WNFN01 (sample SAMN13153353, study PRJNA577476) | soil metagenome | isolation source: 80 cm saprolite on Douglas fir-dominated hillslope | place: USA:California | collected 2013-09-17
ATTGATTGCTCGTTCCGACGAAACTGGCGGCAAAGATCGTGCGCGGATTGCTATAGATCTCTTCTGGTTGATCGAGTTGTTCGATCGTACCCCTGGCCATGACCGCGATCCGGTCAGAAATGGCGAGTGCCTCTTCCTGGTCATGTGTGACATAAATAGCAGTCATCTTGAGTTGCTGCTGGATGCGGCGAATTTCATCGCGTAAGCCCACGCGCACTTTGGCATCGAGGGCAGAAAGCGGTTCATCGAGCAGGAGCACTTTGGGTTCGACGGCCAGCGCGCGGGCCAGCGCAATCCGCTGCTGTTGCCCACCGGAAAGCTGGTGGGGATAGCTGCGTCCTTTCTCTGCCAACCCGACCAGTTCTAATAATTCCGCACAGCGTTGTTTGATCCACGCTTTTGATTTGCGTTGAATGCTCATGCCGAAGGCGATGTTTTGCTCAGCGGTCAGGTGGGGAAAAAGCGCGTAGGATTGAAAGACCATGCCCATCGGGCGTTTACTGGCAGCGCGATGGGTAATATCTTCCCCATCGAGAAAAATGGCACCCTCGCTTGGAAACTCGAAGCCTGCGACCATGCGTAAGATCGTCGTTTTGCCGCAACCGCTTGGGCCGAGCAGGGTGAGGAACTCCCCCTGTTCCACCGCGAGATGGATATGATCAACGGCAGTGGTCTGCCCAAAATGTTTGGTAATGTCTTCAAGCTCAAGAAAAGCCATACCCTGCTCCTTTGTCTTTATCTCGCACCCGCGATCTCAATCGGATTGCCAGCCCCCCGCCGTCGGCGCACCAGCACCAGGATGCCCATCACACAGATGAGCGTGAACAAGAAACTCAAGATAGCGAGATCAGCAGCCTGATGAGCATCATTCTGTCCCGTCGCATTCAGGAAAATGGGGAAAGTATAGATATTGAAGAGACTGGCCAAGGTGAACTCTCCCATCACCGTCGAGAAGGTAAGCAGCGCTGCACTGATGACCCCCGGCCAGATATTAGGCACAATCACTGTAAGGAAAGCTCGCCACCAGCCACTTCCCAGGCTGTAGGCTGCCTCTGTGAGTACCGTGGTATTGATCGCGCGCAAGCTGTTATCAATGGGACGATAGACAAAAGGCAGCGCAATGATCACATACGCGCAGATCAACAAGGGAGGCGTATCGATGATATTCAGTCCGAGGCTCAAGAGCGGCACCAGACCCAGCGAAAGCAGAGTGATCAGAGGGCTACTGGAGCCGCTATACTGCTGAAGTAGTCCGACACCCAGGACAATTGCAGGCATCGCAAAGGGGACCAGCGAAAGCACATCCAGCAAAGGGCGCACCTTTGGCAGGCGCAATTGCACCCAATAGGCGGTCGGTGTCACCAGAAGAATCGCCAACACCGTCGCGCCCAGAGCCAGTTCAAGGGAAGTCATCAGCGTTTGGGAGAAATCGGGATCGCTGAATGTGCGTTGGAGGGCTGAGATGTCGAGCCCGGAGCCGGTGGAAAGACCAAAGGCCAGGGTCGCCCCTAGTGGAACCAGCAGATAGACGACCACGAGAAGAAGCACCACCTTATCCAGGCCAAAGCCACGCCGCGCTGATCCAGGTTGCCCTTGCGGCCTGGTGGCAAGATCGGCGATGGCCTGCGAACTGATATTGCTTGGACCTGTTTGCATACTCCTTACCTTCCTTGCCAGGTATTGACCCGACGCAGCATCATCGTATAGAGTGAGACCACAATGAGAAGAACAACGATCATCCCAACGGCCAGCGCGTCGCCCAGGCCGAAGTCAACGCTCACATTGCCATTAACGACAAAATTGATGAGAATGGGGACCAGGTTAATGTTGCCCTGCGCCAGGGCGAAAGCGGTCGCAAAAGCCCCGAATGAATTGGCAAACAGCAGCATGGCGGCGGCCACCAGTGAGGGAAAGAGAACAGGCAGGGCCACCCGCCGCCAATAGGTCAGATTGGATGCCCCCAGGTTGGTCGCCGCCTCACGCCATTCGGGACGCAGCGCGCTCAGAGCAGGAAGCGTGACCAGGATCATCAGTGGCAACTGGAAGTACACATACACGAGCACCAATCCCCAGAACTGATAGATACTGAAACCGAGATCATACAGATTGAGATGCAGCCAGTTGTGCAGGGCGATGGTCACATACCCAGTGACGCCCAGTGTCGCGACAAAGGCAAACGCCAGGGGGACACCCGCAAAGTTTGCCGCAATACTGGAAAACCCAATCAGGAGATTGCGCAACCAGCCCGTTTGCAGGCGAGAGAGCCCGTAGGCCGCCAACGCTCCCCAAATACCCCCGATGAGTGCCGTCACCAGCGAGATGGCGACACTCGTCTCGAAAGCATGAAGATTCTCTGTCGAGAACATGTGGCGGAAATTATCCAGCGTTGGTGCTCCCGTCGTATCATCGCTCAAGCTGCCCTGAATGATGATAAGAGCCGGGAGGATTTCAAAGAGCAAACAAAACAAGAGGAAAGGGACGAGCCCCAGCCAGCTCGTCAGAGCATAACTCCACCCTCTCCCGCTCCCTCGCTTCGGTCCAGCTTTTGACGTGGCGAGAGATGCTGTGTGCGTCGTCCCTCGTGCGATCTGTGGCTGCATCAAACCACCTCTTTCCTGAGAAATAGAAATGACGACAGGGACGAGCGGGCGTCATTGCCTGCGTTGAAGCAGGCATGTCGTGCCCGGTCCCTGTCTGTGAGCCGATCCGGCCCGGCCCGTTGCTACGATCCTAAGACCTGCGGCCCCCAATTCTGAGCCACAAGAGTCGTTGCAGCATTGAGTTGCGCAAGGCTGGGGAACTTGATATTCGCGTACTGCGAAGCCGGCGGAAGTTTCGCGGCAAGATCGGCGGGAATCTTATTCGCGGCCACCAGCGCCTGGTAACGTGCCGGATGGGCGTAGCCCTTCAAATAGAATAACTGTCCCTCATCCGAAAAAATATACTCCATCCACAGGCGTGCAGCAAAGGGATGAGGCGCCGTCTTGTTCACCAGAGATACATAGGGACCGGCGATGGAGGCATCCGAGGGGATCACCACCTGAAGGTGCGGCTTGCCAGCCAGTTGGTCGCGGAAGCCCAGCCCCAAGTAATCCCACATCACCGCGATCGCGACTTCACCTTTCGTGATGTTCGCGACGCTTGAACGCGCTGCGGTGAAATTGCCATTCTTCTTCAGTTTGGCGAAGAAGTCGATACCTGGCTGAATGTTATCCAGGCTTCCTCCGTTGGCCAGCGACGCCGAGAAAACAGCCAGAAAGGCGTCATTGGCTTGCCGTGGATCACCATCGATGCCCACCATATTTTTGTAATTCCCACTCAGCAAATCCTGGAAGGTGGCAGGAGGCGTTTTCACCATATCGGTATTGATGACAAATGCCTGCGCGCCATAGTATGGGGGTGACCAGCCCCTGTTGAATCGCCGTCGGGCCAAACTTGAAGCCGACGTCGCCAATATCACCATGAGGATGGGAGATGGAGTTCTTGAAGACGACCAGTTCTTGCGCGGAGGAATATTCCGCCTCAACTTTATACGAGATAGGAACGGTATACTGCTTCGTATAACCAGCGAGAATGTCAGCATAGTCTGCCCATTCAGGGGGAATACCGATAGCTTGTAACTGGCCTTCTTGCTTGGCGTGTGTCGTCAAGGTTTGGAGATCAATCGGGCCGGCCATATTGATACCAGGTGTCGTGCTTGTACCTCCACTACTGCTGCCACACGCCTCAAGAAAGGCCGCGAGCGCTGTTCCTGACAGGCTCACTGCGCCAGCGCGTTTGAGGAATTCACGACGGTTGTGGGGAGAAAGGAAAGATCCGAACAGATCTTGCTTCGGGCTGTGCATAAGGAAATCCCTCCCTTTGCCTGAATGGGACAAAATAGCGAGCAAAACGTGCTCCCTGGACAACCCGCCAACGGAAAGGTCTGCACCTATCCGAGAAAGATAGTGCGTCAGGCATGAAACAGCCCTTTTCCGAGACGTGTAAAGAAGGTGTTTGCAACGAGGTACACCGTCTGACAGACTAACCATAAAATACGCGCATTGTCACACATGGAAGAGGCCGGTCTTTGGCAGAAACGTGTAGCACTGTTGTGTAGAACGTACCTAGAGTAACTATACCCATCTATCGAAAGCGATGGCAATAGTTATGCTGTCTATCCCCCTTTTCAGAAGCATAGTTGAAGTACCTATCAAAGCAGACAAAGGCCATCCCACAGAAGAGAGTTCAGGCAAGAAAGCAGTGTGAGCCAGATCATATGCCCCACGAGAACATCTTCATCATTCCGCTATTCTTGCGCCTGCCTCAGAAGATCCGCGCATTTTTCGCCAATCATCATGCAGGTCATGCAGGGATTGACACTGATCATGGCGGGAAAGATGGATGCATCTGCGACTCTCAGGTGGTGTGTGTTCTTGACACGCAGTTGCTCATCGACAACGGTGAAGGGAGCGTCCTTCTCACCCATCCTGCACGTCCCTGCTGGGTGATAGACCGTGTTTGCCGTGCTGCGGGCGTAGGCGATCAGCTCTTGTTCATTTTGGACATCACTCCCAGGTGCAAGTTCTCGTCGTCTCCACTTTTCGAGCGCTGGCTGGCTGGCAATGGTCCGTGCGAGCTTCATTCCTTCAAGCAGAATCCTTTCATCATATCCCTCCGGGTCCGTAAAATACCGAAAATCGATAAGCGGGGGATCTTTCGGATTGGGAGAGCGCAGTCGTACCGTCCCTTCACTTTTCGCATGAGGAACATTTGGGGTCAGAGAAAATCCATCTGGTGCAGTTGGATATCCTAAAGGAGCGGTGTTCCAGTCAAAAGGAACTAAACCGAAATGCATCATAACGTCAGGAACAGGGGACATAGGAAGAACTGTGCCAAAGAGGCCAACTTCCCAATATTGTGTGGTCTCATCTGTAACCGGGTGCGTGGTTTCCCAAATGAGTACGCCCTCCGGATGATCGATGAGGTGTTCTCCGACGCCCGCTAATGCGACTTTGATGGGGATACCAAGCTCTTCTAAATGGTGTTGTGGGCCAATCCCCGATAATAAGAGCAATTTCGGCGTCTCAAAGGTTCCCGCGCAAAGAATAATTTCCTCCCTGGCTGCAATCATGGCGGAATCTGTTTCAACCGCATAGGCCGTATTCTGCTCATCAAGCAGAATCTTGCTCACTGTGGTATTGGTAAGAACCGTGAGATTGGACGCGCGTGGGAGTACCGGATGAAGGTACGCTTGAGAACTTGACTGACGGATGCCATGCTGTGCATTTAACTGAAAGATGCCCACGCCCTCGCGTAAGACGCTATCGGTATGAAAGGTGATCAGTGGAAACCCGGCCTGTTGCGCGGCTTCCAGAAACGATTGGCTCAAAGGGTGAATGGAAGGAGTTGTGTCAATGGTGACCCGTTCAAAGACTTTCTCGAAATAACGGTTTGTTTCGTGGGCATTCCACCCTTTGCATCCTAAGTGTTCCCAGGTATCCATATCATGCTGCGGCGCGCGAAACGCGATACACGAGTTATGAGAACTGCATCCGCCTAAAACGCGCCCGCGACTATGGCGGATCAACGAATTGCCTCGCGCTTGCCTTTCGATCGCGTAATCGTAATCGAAAACCGTCCCGAGCAGGTTGGGCCAATTCTTCAAGGTTAAAATGTCTGGGTTCCCCTCGTCAGTAGGTCCCGCCTCAATCAAACAGATCGTTGTGTTTGGATCTTCCGCCAAGCGAGCAGCAACGACTGCTCCTGCTGTCCCTCCTCCAACGATAAGGTAGTCATACGCTTGCGTTATCTCTATGCATTCCATCCTGGAATCCCATCTTTTGAAATGGTGCAAAATGCTGAGAGAGATCTCCAAGCACTGTCCAGAAAACACGCGCAAAACATCTCACGTTAGCGCTTTATTGCTATGAAAGGTACGCGTCTTCGGCTTCGGTAGTGAAAAAGTGCAACTGAAATGTTCGCGCATGGTAAAGGTTGGTCAGAGAAAGAAGGAAATCTCTTCTCTGATCAGTATAGACTATTGAGGGATTTCTCACAATACAGAGGGCGAAGAGATGGTCCGGTTTCAAAAGCCTGGAAAGGCGTGACGCCAATGCGATGGCTCCGCCGAAACAAAGCAACGACACCTGGAGCAGTTTCATGCCTCTCACTTTGATGCGATTATTACCCTCTGTGACCACGATCAGGAAGAGACCTCCTCATTAATGACTGGCTCTGACGCAAAGTTGATGATTCGGGGTTGAGCTTCCCTGAAGTGGTTTTTCTAGCTGCACCGCAGCACCCGCTTGCGGAGCATCTGGAAGCTCGCCCGACCATACGCCTGGCGCTTAATGAGCTTCAAACGATGCACATGGCCCTCGACCGGACCCTGAGACCAGATAAGCGTCAGCCCAGCTTTCACCGCCTTGTAATCTTTTTTGAGCGACTGTGCAAAGCTGCGTAGTTCGCAGATGCCCTGCTGTTCCACCTTTTCCAACCACGCATCAAAGCGTTCCCCTTTCCGCTCTCGCAGCATGGTCGTAAATTCCAGGATCAGCTCATTCGCCTCTCGAATCTCCTGATCCCCCTCGCACAGTTGAGTCAGATACTTCTTTTGCCATTCCAGGCGTTGATCTTCTTTAAACGTGATCCAATGGGCTACCTGTGAAGCGGTTGGGGGGCGTTTGGGAGGGGCTTTCACTGGCGTTTCCTGGGCTGGATCAACCTGCTTGAATTTCCGAAAATCCTTCTCTTTGCGAAACTGGACATAGTAGCGTTGAATGGGTTGATCTGAGCCGGTGTAGCCCATCTCTTTGAGTTCACGGTAAACTTTGCCCGTTAAGAGGGATTAAAATTTAATGCCTCTTAACGGGCATTATGAGGGTTAGCCGCTCGATTCCTTTGAAAATTCCAGGGGTTACGAGCGGATATCCCTCATAAGTTGTGCATTGCGCACTCCCTCGTTCCAACGTTGAATGAGGTACTCCTTATACGGATCAATAACTGATCCGCTCCGTTTTCCCGTCTTACGTGCTGGAGGAGACTCCATGTTCAGATACTTGTTCACAGTGGTGCGAGAGATTCCTACTTGATGAGCGATCAGCGTGAGTTCGGCTCGCCTCCGCGCGAAGTTCGTGGACCTTCTGGTAGCGTTCAACGCGCTCCTGATGGTGCGCATCATACATCTTGACTTTGCGGTCAGTTTGGCCTTTGTACCAGGCGGGAAGCTGTTTCTCTTCTTCTGTTGAAAACGTTTCTGGGGACTTTTTGACGAGGGCTTTGAGCTGGGCTTGTTTCCGAGCAAACAAGGTTTTCAGGGCTTCGGAAAGGTTCGCCAGCAAGTGCCAACGGTCAGCGACCTGTTGTGCTTCAGGCGCTCGGCGCCTGGCTCCCTCTGCGTACGGACCACCACGATCTCGACTGATGATTTCCACGCCCGCATGAGCTCTCAGCCATTTTTCCAGGGTGGCCGCCTCCCGATCAGGCAAAATATCAATTGGTATCCGCCGCTCTAAGTCGATTAAGATCGTTCCGTAGGTTTTTCTTTTACAGAACGAAAAATCGTCTACTCCCAGAACCCGAGGCGTGGAAGCCTGCTCTTCTGGCTGTGCACGAATGAGCCGGAGCAGGGAATCAGGGCTGATAGAGAGGCCCATCCCCGCTGCCAGGCGCTTTCCTGCCTCCCCGCCGAGCGCAAAGCCAATGAGGGTGAACACATCGGTGAGCCGCATAGTACGCCGGGCATAGGGTGCGACCACGGTCGGGAGCCGTTCGGTGAAGATCTGCCGCGTGCATTCCAGGTTGGCACAGAAGAAGCGGCGGACATGCAATTCCAGACGCACCGCGCACCCCATCCAGGGCAGATCAGCGACTGTTCGCACATAACGCGAGTGAATCCGTGCCGAACGCCGATGACAGAGAGGGCATTCCGCGTCTTCAGAGGTGGTCGTTACCACGGCAGTAATCGCTGCCTCAGAGGCATCAAGAAGCTTCAAGTGCAAGTAGGTGGGATCGGGAAGCAGGGTGAGCTTTGCCATTACATCAGGTATCCTTCCATTCTTCACGCAGAGCATGAAAGCAGGATACCAACACGTGATTGAGATAGCAAGCATTGTCGCCAAATAGCTTATCCTGGTGTGCAAGAACAGGTGTTTTTCATCAAAAGGTCGTGAGAGCCAGTGATTCATGATGTGGTCTCTTGCTGTATCAACAGCGAGTCATTGGCGGCGGAGCCAGGGCGAGCAACGATGGAACGTATTCTGGTTCAGCCAGGCGCAAGCATTGATAGCCTATACCTGATAACCCAAGCATCAGTCCAGGGGTTTCCATGTTGAGTGGTACGCCCATGACCCATTCGTGTTGATGCTTACTCTCTATGAGTTGCGTTGTGAGCCGTTCCAGGTGCTGATGAAGCTGAGGGGTACGCAGCATCTGAGCTGCTATAAGCACGGTTTCTAAATTGCCACAATCTCCATGCAGGAGTGAATGATTGGGGCCGACCCGCTCATGGCTGTAGCCAAAGCTCTCTGTGATGGTCGTATCAAGTGCAACCTCGAGTTCTGCGTGGCTCGTTGCATCATCCAGATACGGTAGTGAGATCAGCCGCCCAAGCGCAATCCCGGGTGCTCCGTGACCCCATGACATGCCATAGCGCGCTTCTTGTGCTTGCGTAGATTCCGCCTGGTCATTGTGCTGTACAGTAGCGGCGAAGCGTTTCCGCAGATCAAGCCAGTTTCGCTGTTGTGGGGAAAACAGGCTGCGCTCATAGGTCAGGGCTGCCAGGGCTGTGTCTCGAAAACGTTTCTCCCCACTGACCGCAGCCAGTCTGAGCAAACTCCAGATAATGCCTGCCGAGCCATGCGAGAAGCCTGCCAGGGGAACATCCTGCTGGCGTGCCTTCCATCCTGGCCCTGTGGGCATTGGCAGAACGCCAGTGAGCAGACGATCACCACACTGGAGCGCTAGCTTGAGAATCCGATCAGATGGGGTAACGGCATACAGGGCCAACAGACAGGAAAGACATCCTGCGACACCATCCATTACGTCAAACTGCTCATCTTTTTCAATCTGGTCGGGCAGCCAGTGCAGAAATTGCTCAGTCTCCAGGAGCAGCGTTGGATCATGCCAGAGCACACTGAGATGTGAGAAGAGATAGAGACACGAGGACAGTCCGTGAAAAGCGCCAACCCCTCCCTGCTCCTCAAGGATTGTCTTGTTTTGCTTGATGAATGACCGCATGGTGGTGATTCCTGTATACGCGAGGGATGTGTAGCGCTCCTCTTCTGTGATCTGGCCCAGATAGCTCAGGAACAGGATAATCCCGGGCAGGCCACTACAGAGATCCAGGCTAGCAGGTGCGATCTGCCATTCGCGCTCTCTCACAAAGGTCAGCCCAAACCAGTCTGTCTGATCCCCATCCCGCAATGCACTTGCGCATACCCGATCACCAATGGCTCGCGCTTCAGAGAGCAGTCGTTCACGGGTTACGGAAGCAGGTGTGAGCAGTCGGCTCCCCTTGTCTGCATCTGCGTGGAAGTAGCCAGGACTGGTCGCAGGTATCTGTTGTGCTGCCAGGCTGGTAAACGAGGCGCGTATAAGCCAGATCTGTCGCTGCAAGTCCTCCTCACCGAGCTGCTGGAGATTCTGGCGCACCACTTCCAGGCTCGACTCCACGAAAAACTCAGGCAGGCATTCCCCCTGGCTCGTCCAGAGATCCCGGCTCTGGGGGTATGTGGTGAAGAGTGGAATGTCGCCGCGCAGCAGATCAGCGCGTTCCGCCGCAATGAGCCGCGAAAGGTGAGGCTGGAGTTCGACGGCCAGCCACAGGCGATCAAAGAAGCGTTCGCGTTTGAGGGCATCGCGCAGCATATTGGGGTGGAAGCTTTCCATCAATAAGGTGGCATAGGTGCGCGTGGCCCGCGCTACAAATCGCACCTCGTCGTGTGCAAAGCATGGCAGCAAGGTGGTCAGCAGTTCATCCTGGTTGGTGAGGAGGACGCGATAGATGGCGCGAAATCCGGTGAGCAAAGACTCGATGTAATCAAGGGGCTGCACTTCCTGATCGTTGAGCCTCGGGCAATTGTGACTCCCCTGCATCTCGATGCGCTTACGAACAAGCTTCACCTCGTCCGTGCCCATGCCTTCCCAGAGCGCGACCGGGCGCGGACTGAGCTGCCCCGCGACCGGGCTCAATCCACTGATATCGAATCCTTCCCCTTCCTCATTGATAATGAGGCGTGCTGGCAGCAACAGGCTGCGCAAGACGGAATGCCCGAGGAACTGCTGTGCAAGGCGCGGGGTTGCCTCTCTGCCAGGGGGACGCGGATGAAACAGTGCCTCCAGATCAATCAGCAGCGGCTGGTCACCTGCGGCGATGACGTTTTCGTAGTGGAAATCAGCGGCATCCAGGACATAGAGCAGCGCCAGGTAGCCGCCTTGCCGTTCATAGAAGCGAGCCACCTCGGCTTCAGAGGAACAGGCGCTGGCCGCGACAAATTCGCTCCAGCCATAGGTTATTTTATCAATGAGCTTGAGGAGGCGGAAAGCAGGATGCGAGCCACGCACATTCAACCAGGCAAGCAGTTGCTGGAAATGGACATCGATGGTGAGGGATTTCGGTTTATAGAGCAGTTGCCATCCTGAGCGAAAGGTCAGGATCATCACGCTGTGGCCTCCACGGTGGGTATCGCCCGCGCTCCCTCTGATCTGCGTGAGGACTCCTGGCTCCTGCTCCGGTTGCAAAACTTCGAGAATACTTTGCCAATCCGCACAGAGCCGCTGCACGAATTCCAGAGAGCACTGTGCCCACAGTTCGCTGGTTATCAGGATATGACGAGCAAGAACCACGTACTCCTCTAGCAGGGGTTGCAGATGTTCCCGTTGAACGAGCAGGCGTAGGTAATCATGAAAGCGATCCTCAGAATTTTCTCCCTGCAAATGCCCTCGCAGTCGCGCAATGTGCAGCTCCAGTACCAGGGTTTTGCTCACCTGCGCCTCAATCTGTTGAAAGAGAGTGGGCAGGAGTAACGAGAGGATGTTCTGTGGGTCATAGGGCAGGGCGTCGTATTGCTGCACGAGCGCCGCTAAACTTGTTTGTAGGCGTGCGATGCTCTTCTGGAGCAATGGGTAAAACGGTTGAGCAAGCGCAAATCGCTGGAACAGGCGCTCCCGTTCTCGTTCTGATAGAGTGAGAGGAGCCGGGTCGGTTTGCAGCGCAGTGCATATTTCCGTGACCCATGCTGGCGCAGTTGGATGGCTCAGACGCTCCTGAAGCGCCTCAAGGGGTTCTGCGAGCAAACTCAGCAGATCTTGCTCGGTCAGAGCATCCATCGCCAGTCGGTCGAGGAAAAAAGAACCGGCGTCGAAGGGCTTCTGGGCTTTCCAGTGCTGTAGTATTTTCTCCGCCTCCTGGCTTGTGCTCCCTGCACGCGAGGCACGGGCGCTATCTTGCGCGAACTGCGAGGTGTGACGTTCTGTGAGCGTGGCGGCCTGATACCAGCAAACACTCTGCTGATCTGGTGGTGTGGGAACGGATTGTTCAGATGTTTTTTCCATCACATC
>WNFN01223214.1_pt1 | contig 11541 bp, 9 predicted proteins | sample 5400161 | NCBI WGS metagenome assembly WNFN01 (sample SAMN13153353, study PRJNA577476) | soil metagenome | isolation source: 80 cm saprolite on Douglas fir-dominated hillslope | place: USA:California | collected 2013-09-17
CCTTCGGGGACAGTGTACCGGGAAATGCCTCCTGCCGATCACTATAGGCGCTTTCAGATCATGTTTCAAACGGACGGCGTGATGTACTGGTATGTGCATCAGGTGACAGGGCTGCACTCTATAAGCATCCCGTATGTGTACTTGTGAAAGAGGAGATTGACATGCCACCAGACAACCACACGGGCAGCGAAGTTGCCCACTTATATGAGCGGATCACTTGCGAACAGCAGGCGGCTAGCTGGGCGCTGACTGGCCTGGCTATGGGTACGGCGCAACACTGGTTTATTTCCCGTCGTATGGAGCGTATCGGCACCTATCAAGAGCGACTGGCCGCCCTGGTGGGCGAGCAGGCGAGTATGGCTATGGTCATAGAAATCATGGAAAACAGTCCAGATCAGAAGAGGGAGCAGGTGCAACAAAGGAGGGATGAAGATCATGGCGGGAAGACACGTTCCTAGCAAAGCGGTTTCGCTGGAGTGCGACGCGGTGTATATCTCGGTGCGAGAGGCGGCCCGCATCCTGGGGCTTTCCGAGCGGAGCGTGTATGGCTACGCGGCGAGGGGAAAACTGACCAAAAAATGGATTGATGAGCGGATCATGCTCATCGAGTCCGAGGTGTTGGCCTTTGATCGCACTGATCCAGGGCGTCCGCGCACGCTGGCGCCGTGCTGGCATTTGCCGCCAGAGAAGAATCCCCTTTCCCTGACTACCATTGTCGTGCGAACTCTTCCGGAATGCGACGAGTTGCTGGAGAACAATCTCGCCGAGTTTCGCGCGCAGGGCAAGCATCACCTCGCTGGCACGTCAGTACGCTTGATCGGGCGCAATCGGTACGATCCCCACGAGGTGCATATTATTCTGCTCTGGCGTGGAGCTGCGTTGCCTGCGGATGAGCAGCGTGAGACGGAACTGGCAGCCCTTACCGCTGATCTGTCGGGGGCGTGCGATTGGACCACAGCGGCCATGACTGAGGTGCATATGCTTTTGCACGCCAGATAATTGCCTGGGTAGTTTCCCCTTAACTGGCAAATGCGGTATATCATGGATGTTTTTATCCGTCCACCAGTTAAGGGATCACTACAATTGTCTGCTTTTACCGCAAAAAGGGAACGTCGAAGCGTGCCTCTTTTCTCTATAACCCGCTATTACGCAGCTTATACACCTTAATCGCCACCTGCAAGGTTAGCCAGTTGCTGCGTTCTTGTAGGTCGATTTCGCAGAGGGATTGCAGGCGTTCCAGGCGCTGGATGAGCGTGTTTCGATGCACAAAGAGCCGGTTAGAGGTGCGGGTGAGATTGCCGGCGCACTCCAGGTAGGTTTCCAGGGTATCGAGCAAATCGGTGCCTTTGCGGTGGTCGTAGGTGGCGATGCGCCCGACCTGGTCCTGGTACATATCGCGCAGATCGTCCATGCGCGCGATTTTGTAGAGATAGCGGTAGACGCCCAGGTCGTTGAAGTGGGTCACGCCGCCTTCGCGGCTGAGATGCTGGCCCATTTGCTGAGCCTCGCTGGCCTCGCCAAAGCCACGCCGGTAGTCGCTGATGCTGGTGCAGGGGTTGCCGATGCCGATGGCCAGGCAGACATTGTTTTCGCTGCGCAGCTGGCGGGCCAGGTCGCGCAGCCAGTTCTTCAGGCGCGCGCCAGCGGGATCTTTGCTCAAATGGATAATGCAGGTCAGCAGATTCTCGTGTTCGTAGAGCAGGGAGCCGGGGAAGGTATCCTGGATGCGCCGGCGGACCTGCGTGCTGATGCGTTTGTGGATGGCCAGGCGGTCATCCTCGCTGAGTGGCTCGCCGGTGCCGTTCTCATCCTCCAGGTACGAAATCTCAATCATTGCTATGGTATGCACACGGCTCAGATCACAGCCCAGGAAGTTCGCGCGCTGGCGCACGGTATCTTCGGAATCGTAGTTACCGTACATCAGGTCTTCAAAGAAACCCTTGACCAGGTTTTTCTGTGCCAGCATATCGACCAGGTGGCTGTTCTTAATCGCTATAGCCACCTGATTGGCGATGGTCGTCAGCAGCGTCTGATCTTCAGAGGAGTAGCGGCGGGTCTGGCTGGAGTAGCAATTGAGCAGGCCAAGTTGTTCGGTGCCGGAAATCAAGGGAGCCGAGAGCAGAACCTTGTAGTGCGAGTCCTTGAGTGGGTTGAGGCGTTCCAGGGTCAAACCTCTAACCTCCTGGGCGCCCGTGGAGGAGCGCAGCTTTTCCCAGGCTTGTAGATTCAGTGGGCGGCCATTGAGCTGGGGCGAAGAGGCGCGCACGGTCAGACGCCCATGGGCCTGGTCCATCAACATAATCACGCACAGATCGGCTTCCATAATCTGCGCGGCCAGCGTCGAGAGTGAGCGCAGCATATCATCGAGATAAAGACCGGAAGTAATGGTCTGGCTGAGCATCGAGAGCGAGGTCAGGATATTCAGTTTGCGCTGCGTATTTTCGTAGAGGCGGGCGTTCTCAATCGCGCCGCCCACCAGGGCCGCGGTATTCATCGCGAAGGTCTGATGCTGCTCGGTGAACTCGTAGGGCGCGATCGTATGCACGGTAATCACCCCGATCAGGCGGCGCTCCTTCGAGAGAATCGGCACGGACATCAGCGATTGAAACTTCTCTTCTTCTAACTCAGGGTAAGGGCTGAAGCGCGGATCATTGATTGAGCCTTCGCGAATAATCACCGGCTGCTGGTGCTTGCCAACCCAGCCCGCGATGCCTTCGCCCAGAGCCATCGAGATTTTGTGGATGTGATGTATATACGGTTCGCTGGCGCTGGCCAGCATCAGGTGATCTTTGTCTTGATCGTAGAGATAGAGAAAGGCCGCGTGACAGGAGGTAGCGCGAGTGATTGTATCAACTACATGGCTCAGAACCTCATCCAGTTTCAGAGTTGAGCCGACGGTGGAGATTACCTCATTCAGTAAAATATTCTCGTGTGTGCGGGCCTCTAGTTCTCGCGCGAGCAGCTCATTCTCTTTCCAAAGTTGCTCAAGTGTGCGGTCTGAACGTAGAGGCGCATGCGATGGAGCTTTCTCGTTTCTTTTTGCGGTATGAGGGACGCCGGCCGGCTCAGAGTGAGTCCCTCCATTTTTCTCCGGCACCATCTTTGGAGACATAACCAACCTCCTGAACACCATCGTATCCAATCAAACCACCCCGGCGCATGCGCGACCTTTTCTGCGCTCTTCCGCTCTTTCCAGCCAGCGCGCGGCTCAGCGCTTCATGCTCGCGGCACTACTGAACGCAAGAGCGGGAGATGATTTTCCAGTATAAATAGAAAATTAAACTAGCGGGAAGATATTTTTAGAAAATCAGCTAAACTCAAAATCTCTAGCCAGGCAACACTAGAAAGGTGTTATGTATATAGTAACCATTATACCTGGTTTTTTGTGTGGCGTCTAGGGGAGAGGGCAGATTTGTGCTGATCGGCCTTTTTTAAGCAGAAAAATAGATAAAAATAGATAATATTCAAGATAGAATATACGATATTCGTGTTTTTGATGAGAAAAATAGACGAATTTCTTGGGATAAGCATCGAGTCATCGGCAAAGATATATGGATAATGTTTCTATAGCTGTTGTCCTGGCTAACAATCTAGCAACATTTATACAGAGAAACATGCCATTTGGAGGGCCTTTGTGTAAAAATGTGCAATTTCAGGTGTCTGAGATTGTAGAAGAGGTCGAAAAAAAAGCTGGCGGAGTGACTTGAGAAATGTTATACTGGGAAAAGCAAAAGCTCTTCACCAGTCCACAGGCGTATTGGCGTTGTTTTCTTCCTTTTTTTTCAGGCGCTCTCACCGTGTGCTAGCTTGTGAGCGTAGAGTTTATAAATGCCTCAGAGATCTGGAAGCTCTCAGGGGCACTGGCATCTTTGAGGAGAGAAGGCTCGACCAGTGGGCCGTGAGAGGCGGTCTGAAGCCTTTCTGACGAGATGTGGTTCGACCAGTGGGCCGTGAGAGGCGGCCCGGCATCTTTCGGAGCATATAAACGTTCTTTTCACGTCTTTGCAAAGGAGACACATATGGCTGCCGATACTGTCGAGACAGTTGCCATTCCTGAAGAACAGGGTTTAGAGAGACACGGTATTGAGCGTGTCTCGCCAGAAACTCGCACTCATGTTCGTATTTTCGATAATTTCACGATGTGGCTTTCCGCCAATCTGGTGATCTCAACGGTTTCCCTGGGAGCGCTGGCAGCAGCGGTTTTCTTTCTGGGTTTCTGGGATAGCCTGGCGGTGATCATCATCTTCAACCTGCTAGGTGTGCTTTCTCCCGCGATTTTTTCCACACTGGGCCCGCGCCTGGGCCTGCGCCAGATGACTATTTCACGCTTTGCCTTTGGCTGGGTTGGCGGAATTATCATGGCTATTTTCAACGCTGCGGCCTGCATCGGTTGGTCGGCGTTTAACGTCGTCATTGGCGGACAACTGGTGGCCGCGCTGGCCTGTGGCTCGCAACCGCTCGCCAAATGCAGCGCGACCGTTGTGGGCATAACGCTGAGCGGAGCGGTCTGGCAGGGGCTGGGCATTATCCTGATTGCCATCCTGACGACCGTGGTTAGCATCTATGGGTATCGCTATGTCCACTATTACGAGCGCTGGTCCTGGGTTCCCATGGCGATCATTTTCGCACTGATCACCGTTCTGCTGGGGACCAGCGCCAAACATTTTGTTCTTACCCCCACGCCAGCCTTTGGCGCGGTAGAAATCGCCAGCCTGGTTTCGTTTGGTGGCGCGGTCTACGGGTTTGCCACCGGCTGGGCCTCGTATGCGGCTGACTACAACGTCAACCAGCCTCAGAACACCAAAACGTCGCGTGTTTTCTGGCTGACCTTCCTGGGCATCTTCATTCCGCTGGTGCTGTTGGAGACGCTGGGACTGCTGCTGGCCTCGGCCTTTGGCTCTGGCGATGTTGGTGGCCTGCTCAGTCACGCGCTATCTCCACTGGGTGGCTTTGGTTCGTTCCTGGTCTTCCTGCTGGCCCTGAGCATCATTGCCAACAACATTCCGAACGACTACAGCCTCGGCCTCACCGTCCAGGTCTTTGGGCGCGCCTGGCAGCGTGTCCCACGCTACGTCTGGACGCTGATCGGCGCGGTGATCTATGTAATCCTCTCTCTGCTGGTGGCGCGGAACTTCTACAATACGCTCCAAAGCTTCCTGCTGCTGATTGCTTACTGGCTTGGCCCCTGGTCGATTATCCTGATCATTGAGCATTTTGTCATCCGTAAAGGCCGTTATAATGTCAACGACTGGAACAGGCGCAGCAAGCTGCCACTTGGCTGGGCGGCGCTCGTGTCCATGGCGTTTGGCCTCTTCGGCGTTTTCCTGGGCTTTGCCCAGACCTGGATTATCAACGGCAACTTCTATCCCATCGCGGGCCTGGTTGGTGGACTCATCAACAAGCCATATGGTATGGACGTTGGCTTTGAACTTGGTGTTATCTTATCACTGATCGCCTACCTGATCCTGCGTCCCATCGAACTGCGGCAGAATCTCGCGCGTACCTTTGGTGGAGAGGTCAGCGGTGAGCAAATTGTTGCGGTAGTCACAAGGAAACTCTGACGAATAAGGTTGTGCTCTCTTATTCCTTGTTTTTCAGGTGAAGTAGAGGGAGCAGGAATCACCCCGAAATTTTTAAAGAATTGTTTTGCTTGCTCATCCTTTAAAAATTTCGGGGTGATTCCTGTCTATCGGGGTGGGACCGCTCTGACAGATACCTTTTTGATCCCTGATGTTCCAGATAGTCCACTACGTAGCAATCGCCGAAATTTTACAAAATCCTCCGCTTTGGTACTTACGGGTAGAAGCATGGTAAAGCAGCCTTTACCGGTAAGTAGTACTTTTCTGTCAGTGTATCAGAATACGTCGTTATTATGGGAATGCTCAAGGTATCTTCTCTAATTGCAGTACCCTCAACTTGCAGTACCCTCAACGGGTCGCATGAAAACCTTGATCGAAGTCGCTTCCCACAGGGGAAAGAATACACTTGATTTCCGAAAAGATCAAGTGGAAATGCACCAGGGAAATCGACCCGAAGGTTTGTCGCGCCGGGTGCTGCGATCTGCGCGACCTGTGAAGAAGGAGAGAGTTCCCTTGAAGATACGGCATGAACGGAACAAACGGCGCTGGCTTTCGATGCTTTTGTCCCTGCTAGGCGTGATGGTTATTCTGCTGGGGATGTTGATTGGCGCGGATGTGCTGGCGGCTCGCTCGAATGGCGCGCATGCCGCGAGTGGGCCGGCCTCGCACGCGTTGAAGATGACGCGCCAGGAGATGCTGGCCAGCATTTTGCCGCTGCACCCGGTGTATAAGATGGCGATCACGATGGGCAACAATGCTGCTGCGTTGATGTCGTGTATGCAGAGCAAGACCAGCCCATTATGCTATAGTCCGCAACAGATTCGCCAGGCTTATGCTATGCAACCCTTGCTTAACAGAGGGATTACCGGGACGAACCGCACGATTACGATTATTGACGCGTTCCAGGACCCGGCGGTGAAAACGGATTTGCACCTTTTTGATCGGATGTTTGGTCTGCCTGATCCGCAATTGAATATTCTGGCTCCCTTTGGTCTGACGCCCTTTAATCCCAAAGATGCTGCGCAGACGGGTTTTGCCGGAGAAATCGGGCTCGATGTGGAGTGGGCACACGCGATTGCTCCGCAGGCGACCATCGACCTGGTGCTGGCGAATATCAAACAAGAGACGCTCCAGGGTGAACTGGGCGCGCTGATACAGGCGACCAGCTTCGCCATTCATCAAAACCTGGGCAGTGTCATTTCGCAGAGCTTTGGCGTCAGCGAGTCGTGCGCCGGGGCGACATTTATTCAGCAGGAGCACGCGCTCTTTCAGCAGGCCGCACGCCAGCATCAGACCGTCTTCGCGTCGGCGGGCGACACCGGCTCGGCGGTGGTCCAGTGCAATGCTGCTGGCCAGCCGGTCGCGGTCGCACAGGGCGTGAACTATCCGGCCAGTGATCCGCTGGTATCGAGTGTAGGAGGAACAACCTTGCTGGCCGGTAGCAAAGGGCAATATCTTGGCGAAGTGGCATGGAACGAATCGCCGCTGGGTGCGGGCGCGACCGGCGGAGGGGCCAGCCATGTCTTCGCGCTGCCGGCTTTCCAGAAGCAGAGCGTGCGCGGAACCCGGCGTTTCGTCAGTGACCTCGCGCTGGACGCCGATCCGTTGACCGGAGTGCTGGTAGTCAGCAGCGAAATTATGCCTGGGAAAACCGTCCTGATCCCCGTTGGTGGTACCAGCGTCGGTTCGCCAGTCGCTGCCGGCCTGGTAGCGTTGTGCGAGCAGTCAGCCGGCGCTCGGCTCGGCTTTTTGAATGGCGCTCTTTATCGTCTCAGCCTCAGCAAGGTCGCGGGCCAGGTCTTCCATGATATTCGCCTGGGCAACAACACCTTTGTTTTCCAGAACGCGCAGGGCCAGCCCGTCATCATTCCCGGCACCAGCACCATCAAAGGCTGGGACCCGCCCACCGGCGTCGGCACACCCCAGGCGACGAACCTGGCCCGTCTGCTGCCAATGTTTTTGCGGGCGAATGACGCAGCTGGGCTGTAGCGCTCAGGCCCTATCATACTCTAAGAGCGGCGAGACCAGTTGCGCAGCTTCGCCGGAGAGGTGTGCTGAACTGGCCCAGGAGTGCAGGGTGCCGTCGAGTATCTCATCGTCGCTGGTGAGCAGTTCGATCTCAGTGATGGCGCAATTATCCATGATGCCGTTAATCAGGCTGTGTTCGCGTGGGCAGAAGGTGTAGACGAGCGCGGACAGGCTGCCGCCGTGGGCCGCGATGAGGATGCGCTCTCCATCGCGCCCGCGTGTGGCCTTGAGCAGGCCGAGCTTTATGCGCGCGACCAGATCCAGAAAGTTTTCGCCACCAGGAAACGCAACCGTGAGATTACCCCTGGACCACTGGTGGAAGATCTGATCGTGCTCGCGCCAGTTCTCTTCGGTCGGCTTCCGCGTCTCAAAGCTGCCAACATTGACTTCGCGCAACTCCTCCAACACCGTCACCGACAGATCTTGCGCTCGCGCGATGATCTCGCCAGTCTGGCTGGCACGTTTGAGGGGCGAAACGTATGCGGCATTCAGGGGAATGGTGCTCTGGAAAAACATGGCGGTCTGCTCTGCTTGCAGCACACCTTTGGGTGTCAGGGGATAATCAACGAGTTTATACGAAAATTCTTTGGTAAGGTTGGCGCGATTCTCTCCGTGCCGGACCAGGTAAAGGGTATTAGTATGTTTGGTACTCATGCAGACCTTTCAAGAAAGATGTGATTTCAGATGATTTTACGCTCAAGCGAATCTGGCACTATTGGCTCTTCTTTATTCTATAATGGTTGGGCATAGAAGGCAAGTTAAACAAGAGAAATGAAATAGTCAGGCAAGCGATAAGCAAAAGATAACCTGCCTTTATGGCAGGCTGTCTCCTGGAAAGCCGCGGCAGACATGCGTTTCATAGACGAAAATGCCCGCTTTTACGCCCGGATCTTCGTCCATAATCTTCGTGACCTCTTCAAGCGGAGCATTGAAAATGCCGATGCCTGAGACGTCGCTGCCGTCATTGATTGGGCAGACGATTGAGAGCAGACCAGCTGCGCGTAATTCAAAATTCCTGCGCCCATGTTCCCAGATGATTTGTTCAGCGTCATCTCCGCGCTTGACCGGCCCCGCCTTCAAAATCACAATACAATACTGCCGGGCCAGGGTGATTCTTTGTCGCATATCTTCGTCGGTGATCGTGGTCATAGCAATTTCCTCCTGGCGATTTTTTGTGAGGGAGCACATTCGCCCTTTTCTTACTATGACGAGCGAGTTTGATGAAAATCGACAATCTTATTGGCGCTGGTTTTTTCCTTTGTATTATTCGCTGTCACTGACTACAATAGTCACGCCGTTGGGGTCCTGGTAGGTGCCGGTTGGCAGGTCAGGGCGGGAGAACTCGAAGAATTCGATGCCGCTGACGCCAGGCTCGTGGCGCGTGGCGTTGGGACCAGTCCAGGTGTTGAGGCCGAGATGATGATGATAGCCGTCCCAGGAGACAAAACCGGCCTGGTCGTAGATCTTAGCCATCGTATTCAGGCCGAAGGTCTGCTCGTAGAAGGCGATACTCTCGTCCAGATTACGGACATTCAGGTGCATATGGCCAAGGATTGTGCCTTCCGGGAAGCCGTGGAAGTCCTGAGCTTTGGCTAGCAGTTCGTTGGCCCGCAGGCGAATAGTGTCCATGACAACTCCGCCATTGGGAGTATAAGACCACTGCTCACGCGGGCGATCCGCGTAGACCTCGATGCCGTTGCCCTCTGGATCGTTGAGGTAGAGCGCCTGGCTGACCAGATGGTCGGAGGCTCCATCAATGCGCACGCCAGCACCGTTGACGCTGTTGCGCAGGAAGGAGGCCAGGTCGGTTTCGCCAGGCAGCAGAATGGCGAAATGGTAGAGGCCCGCCGTGTGCGGCTGGCGTACAGGCGCGTCCGGCGTATGGCGCAGGGTGAGCAGCTCCAACTCACCGGCACCCAGACCCACGATACCCTCCACTCGCTCGTCGCGCACAATCGCAAGTCCCAGCTGTTGATAATAGGCCAGCGTGCTCTCCAGGTTGCGTACTCGCAGGCCCACGCGTTTGAGTGGCCATGACTGTGACATAATAAATCTCCTTTGCTGGTGAACACACCGTTGTTTGTATCTTACTTTTAGTAAGTGTATCGATTGTGATAACACGTCTATCATACACGATATTCCCCACAAAGGGCCAGTTTCTATCAATGTAGGATTATCTTAAATGCACTATATGAGGGTAGGGATTTGTACTGCGCTTTTGTGGCATGTGTTCTATAATCCAAAAGTTATAGATAGCATCCAAAATTTGTATCCCTCTCTCTAGCTATTTTAGTGGCTGATTGATTAGACTTAAACTGTAGCCATATGGAGAGCGACGTGAGGAGGGTTGTGCTCCACGCACAGGATCTCAATGTTAGTGCCGTTCCTGGTGAAAGGGCTTCTTAACAGGAGTCTGGCCTTCTCTCTATGAGAGTCAAAATGAAAGGATAGTCCAGTAATTCATGAATCAACCCTTATTCGGTTTGAATGTCCAGAAGGATAGCAGTGTAGCTCATAGGATATTCAAGGAGGAAAACATGAATATCGTGTTGATAGGCGCTCAGGGATCGGGAAAAGGCACGCAAGCGGGTTTGCTCACGGAAGCGCTCGGCTTACGTCATCTGGCCAGCGGGGACCTTTTTCGCCAGGCCTTTGACGAGCAGACGTCGCTTGGCATGCGGGCCAAAACCTATGTGGATCGTGGGGAGTTAGTGCCAGACGAGATTACCGTTGCTATGGTGCTTCAGCGGCTGGGCGATCCAGCATACGCGTCAGGTGTTGTGCTTGATGGGTTTCCGCGCACGATTGCGCAGGCGCAGGCGCTTGATCGGGGCTTACATCGCATGGGCCGCAGGATTGATATCGCAGCCTACCTGGATGTACCTCGCGAGGAACTGCTTGCCAGGCTCTCCGGCAGGTATATTTGCCGGGCGGCCCAACATGTGTATCACCAGCCCGCCCGCCCGCCCAAAGTCTGCGGCATCTGCGATGTGGACGGCAGCGAGCTTTATCAGCGCTCCGACGATGCTGGGGAAGCTGTCCAGAAGCGGCTGGATATCTTCTTTGGCGAGACGATCCATTTGCTCGATTACTATCAGATGCAAGACAAGCTCATTCGGACAAACGGCAATCAGTATGTTGAGCAAGTTCTCGCCGAACTGCTCGACGAATTCCATCACCAGATGGGCTACAACAAACACAGCCGTTATTGGCCACGCTTTAGCTTACGGAGCAATTGCGGTTAAAGCTGGCAAGGGCGGGTCTTCAGAGAGATGTAAAAGTCAGTATCGCGTACACAGGCTGGCGGGCCATGGCCCGCCAGCCTGTGTACGCGATACTGGGAGTTGACGGGCCGTGTGCTAACACATATGATATGAGGACTATCCAGCCAATCAAGAGAAGCAAGTTAGCAGGCGGGACGGGTCATATGGAACAACACGAGAATAGTATCCCGGGCAAAAAAGAGCGCAATTCTATACGCGGGCGGCGCCAACGGCTGACGCAGCAGGCCATTATTGCTGCCGCAGCCGAGTTGTTCGCGCGTTCCGGCTTTGGCGCGACCAGTCTGGATGATATTGCCGAGGTCCTGGGGGCGAGCAAGGCCTCGCTCTATTATCATATCAAAAATAAAGAAGAGATCCTGCGCCTGATCTTCCTGACTGTCTTGACCGTCAGTGAAGAGCCGCTGCGTCAGATTGTCGAAAGCGCATTGTCGCCTGCTGAAAAGCTCTACCGGGCCATCGAGCATCAGACAGCAGTCGCGGCAGACCGTTCGCCGGCCATGACTGTCTTCTATCGTGAGCAGCCGCACCTGACCGGCCCTTTCGCCAAAGAGATTATTCTGCGTAAAAAGGCCTATGAGCGTTATTTCGAGCGCATCATTGAGGAAGGCCAGACAGCCGGCCTCTTTGTGCCGGATGTCGACGCGAAAATC
>WNFN01192722.1_pt1 | contig 11537 bp, 11 predicted proteins | sample 5400161 | NCBI WGS metagenome assembly WNFN01 (sample SAMN13153353, study PRJNA577476) | soil metagenome | isolation source: 80 cm saprolite on Douglas fir-dominated hillslope | place: USA:California | collected 2013-09-17
AGTTCGAAGCCGACCTGCTCAAGATGCGCACCCGCGAGGGCATGGCCGTCGCTCGCTCCCGCGGCAAGCTCAAGGGCAAGAGGCCCAAGCTGACCACCCGCCAGCAGGCCGAGCTGGTCCGGATGCGCGCCAGCGGCGAGTACTCCATCGCTGACCTGATGGAGATGTTCTCCGTCGGCAGGGCGACGGTCTACCGCGTCCTCGAACGCGCCGGCCGCGACGGCGCGAGCGGGGCATCATGAGGCGCCGCGATGCCAGGCTCGATCGGGACGTGGCCGCGCTCCTGGCGGCCAGGGCGTTCACCGAGATCCGCTACCTGGCCGGGGACGTCCGGCGGACGTCGGAGGACCGGTCAGCTGACGAGGATCTGGACCGCATCAGGTTCCTGGCCGATCTGTGCCACAACATGCCGGGGATCGCCCGGCCGCGCCGCCGGTGGCGGCCGTCCCGCAGGGGAACCTCCGGCAGCAGCCTTCAGCAGGCGTTGGCGAAACGGCCGATGAGCTGGACATGGAACACCACCGGCCCGGAAGGGCGCGCATGGATGCTGCGTCATATCGAACAGGACGGAGTCCACTGGACGCCACCGCCGCCGCTCCCGGCTCATCGCAAGGGCCCGTCGCCTCTGATGCCGCGGCAGCGGACCAGCGTACTCCTGGGGCGCTGGCCGGTCAGAGCCCCGGACGGCCACCAGCCGCTGCCTCCGGAAGCCCACGTGCTCAAGGCGCTCGATACCGACGCGGTCTGCACCCTGTACGAAGAGGCCGGACGGCTCCGGCTCGGCCTCGGCAAAGGCGGACCATGGCTACGGGCCCACCTGGACCCCGACGGCGTCCACTACCTGGTACCGGATCCGGCGGACTACTACTGGCCCGGCCGCTCAGACGGCCGAGGCGGCAAGATCCGCTGGTGGCAGTGCACCGCACTGCTGCGAATGTACGACGGCGAACAGGTCAGCAGCATGGTCGCCGTACTCCCCGACACCTTCACCGCACTGCCCTCGAACCTGCCCCGGAGGGAACAACTTCGACTCGTTCACCTCGCTCGTGCCACCGAGCGAGATACCTACCTCTGGGGCCGAGACCACAAGGCCGAGTGCGACCCACAACTCTGCGGCTACGTCCCCGAGGCCACCGACGATACTCCTCCAGCCAGCTGACGAGACCATGAGCGCCTTCGACCCCGACGCCGACCTGTCCGGCGACATCGCATTTCGCCTCATGGCCGCTTCCTTCGTGCGGCTGTTCCGGCAGCCCGCACTGCTCGAGCAGTCCATCGGCTGGCTGCTCGACCACGACTACCAGGTGGTACGGCTGGACGCATCCGGTTGGACCCGCGAGGAAAATCTTCACACAGCGATCGCGCAGGCGCTGGACTTCCCCGATTACTACGGCCGGAACCTGGACGCCCTCAACGACTGCCTGAGCGACGTCGCCGCGTTCGAGTACGGGGCCCGCCGAGACGCGACAGGCCTTGTCGTGGTGTTCACCGGCTACGACAAGTTCGTTGCGCACTGCCCCCACGGCGCCCAAGCCACCCTGGACATCTTCGCCGACCAGGCGCGCGGCGCCGCGCTGTTCGGTCACCGCATGTGCTGCCTGGTGCAATCCGACGACCCCAACATCAGATTCGAGCCCGTCGGAGCGATGCCCGTCCTCTGGAACGACGCTGAGTGGCTCGACTCCAAGCGGCACCCCGACTGAGCCACCCCGGCATCAGCGTTTGCAGATGACTTCTGACATCTGTGCAGAGGACTCCTGAAATCGACACCGGCAAGGGCCGGGAGTCCTGGAAAGCCTTCAAAACTCGTTCAGAAACCCCGTGTCGTCAACAACGGCTGAGCACCGTTTTCTGAGACACTGCCGCTCGTGACTGCGCTTACCGAGCCGTCCGGGCTGGCCGGCGCCGAGCCAGCGGAGCTGGCCGGCATCAGGATCGGCTACGCGCGGGTGTCCACGGGCGGGCAGAAGCTCGACCGGCAGATCGACGCGCTCACCGCGGCCGGGTGCCGGCGTATCTTCGCCGACAAGCAGTCCGGCAAGGACACCGACCGGGGCGAGCTGCGCGCCGCGCTGGAGTTCATGCAGCCGGGCGACACCCTCGTGGTGCCCGCCCTGGACCGGCTCTCCCGCTCGCTGCAGGACCTGATCACCACCGTCGCGGACCTGCGCCGCCGCGGGGTGGGGCTCACGTCGCTGCACGAGGCCCTGGACACCACCACCCCCGGCGGGCGGCTGGTGTTCCACGTCTTCGCCGCGCTGGCCGAGTTCATCCGCGAGCTCATCGTCTCGGGGACCCGCGAGGGCCTGGCCGCCGCCCGCGAGCGCGGCCGCACCGGCGGCCGGCCCGTCGTCGCCACGCCCGAGATCATCGCCGCAGCCCGCGACCTGCTGCCTAACCCCGCGCATTCCATCACCTCCATAGCCAGGCTCCTCGGCGTCAGCCCGGGTACCCTCTACAACCACATCCCGGACCTCCGCGAGCTGCGCCAGGCCCGCGCCGCGCGGGCCGCCCTGCCCGCCGGCACCCGGCCCGTCCCCTCGGTGGCCGCCTACGGCGATCTCCTTCCCTCGCGCCGGGCCGGACGGCCATAACCGCCGCCCCGCCGCGACGGCTCCGCAGCCTGGCTCGAAATCCTGGTCGTCTTTGAAGCTGCTATCGAACCGGGTTCCGAGGTACCCGGCGCGGGTGCAGGTGACCCCGGTCTGCCACATTGCTGCCAGGCTCGGCTGAGCGGGCAGCGTGATCTTGCAGTTGGCGGCCGCGGCCCCGATCCGCTCATTGGTGAACGGCGTCGCGGCGAACAGCCGCGCGGCGGCGCGGTGGCCGGGGGCGGAGCGGCTGAAGTGGCGTGCGGCCTGCAGGAGCGGCCGCGCGGCGGCCGGCACGTGGAACACGGCGGTCGTGGCGGGGCCAGCGGTAGCTGCCAGGGAGGCCGGGATCAGCATCCGGCCGGATGGCTGCCAGGTCAGCCGCAGGGCGTCATTCCCTGGTGACAGCGCATCCCACCGCGTGCTCGCCAGCGCCAGTGCCTGCACGCCGGTGACCAGCACGACGGCGATGCCCGCCGCTATTACCGGGTGGGCTACCCCGGCGCGGATCCGCCCGGCGGTCTGGGCGGTGACCAGCGGAGCGTTCAGCCCCGGGCCGCTCAGGACCTCCAGGAGCCGCTGGGATGGGGGAATGCTCAGCATGAGCCCGTGCAGCCGGAACCCGGCCTGGGCGCCGCGCAGCCGGGCGAGCGTGTGATGGCGGCTGGGGCTGTCGTGCACGAGCCAGGTCAGGAACAGCTGGACTCTCTGGCCGCTGACCGCGGTCCGGCCCGGTCCGGGGCGGGTGCTCAGCCAGTGACAGGCAGCGTCCCGGCCGTGCCGGTAGACGGCGTCGGTCCGGGCGAACCCGGCGGGGCCTAGCTGGGCGAATGCCTTGCTCCGGTAGTTGCGGATATGCGGGTGGAGGAAGCGCGGCAGGTCCGCGGCGTCAGGCCCGCCCGCGGCTGCCGCATCTGGCCGCGGCCGGGGATGCGGGCGGGCACCGTGCAGGGCCTGCTGCAGGCCGGCGAGCAGCTGGTAGCCGGTGCCGGCCAGGGCGGCGTCCAGGTGCGCGGGGATCTGCCGGGTGTGGCAGACCAGCAGGACCCGGCAGCCGGTGTCCTGGCCCAGCCCGAGCGCCCGGGTCCAGGCGGCTGCCGAGAGCTGGTCGGCCCGCAGCACCACCAGGTCCTCGATCTGGCCGGTCACCATCCACGCGGTCACGGCCCGCCAGGCCGGCGGCCCCGCGAGTTGCTCAGCGTCCAGCCGGTTCACCGCCCGGCCCAGCGCGCCCAGCAGATCGTGGGCGAGGGCCTGCGCGCTGGAGGTGCCGGGCGTGGGATGCACGATCACCCGGCCGCGAGCCGGATCGTGGCTCTCCAGCAGGCCGACGCTCACCTGCACGTCGTCCTCGGGGTCCAGCAGGACCCGGACCTCAGCTGCCACTGCCGCCGAGCCGGCTGAAGACCCACTGCAAGATCTCCCGGTCGGGCCGGTCGCGGTCCAGCCGGGCCAGGGCGGTCAGCACGTGTGCGGTGATCTTCGACCAGGCCCGGAAGTTGCCGTGCCCGGCGTGCACGTCGGCGTAGGCGATGTCGGCGGGATCGGCACCGGCCCAGACCGGGTGGCAGGCCGGGATCACGGCCAGGACCCGCTCGCGGTCCAGGCGCCGGAACTCCTGCCAGACATAGACCCGGCTGGACAGCATCGGCTCCCGGCGCAGCACCCGGTAGCAGTCGCCGCCGCCGACGAACACGATCGCGATATCGGTACGCCGGTCGTCCCACAGATGCCGCCACAGCTCGAAGCACTCCCGCGACAGCCACTGCGCCTCATCGCAGACCAGCACCCGGAACCGCTCGGACAGGGCGTCCTTGAGCAGGGCGTCGAACTCGATCGGCCGGGTCGGCGGGGTGCCGCCGATGCCCAGGGCATCGAACAGGACATGGCGGATGTCGCGTGGGGTCGGGCGGGCCCGGAACTGCACCCGGCACGTATCGGCCGGAGCCAGTGCCCGCAGCGAGGCGTTGACCGACAGCGTCTTGCCCAGCCCGGCGTCCCCGTGCACGCACATCATCGCCCGGGCCGCTACGACGTCGGCCACGTTGTCCCGCAGCGCCAGCAGGGCCTCGGTCGCGACCACGTTCGCCCCGGCCAGGCCGAGGTAATGATCGTCCCGCTCGTCGATATCGGTCCAGGTGCTCACCGCGGCCGGCCCTTACCCGCATCCGGACCGGCCCCCGGCCGGGCCGCGGCGCGGGGCAGGACCCAGCCCGGCGCTGGCGGTCGCGGCGGCATCAGCCCGGGCCGGGCCTCGGCCCGCAGCTGCCCGTCGCCGACGTCGGCGAGCTCGGCGGCGGCCTCCGCGGCCGTGACCCCGGTGACCGGCTGCGGGGGAACCGCCGCCGTCACGGCGGCGTACCGGATCCGGCGGGCTTTCTCCGCCGCGCGCAGGTCAGCCTGCAGGCGCCGGCGGCGGAGCTCACGGGAGCGGTGCACCTGCGCGATCTGCTCGGGGCTGGCCTGGTCAGCCAGGAACGCGGCACCCAGGTGCTCACCGGTCCGGGTGTCGAAGACCTCGACCTCATGCTCGTGGTGCGGCATGTACCGCAGCCGGACCTCCCGGCCCGCCTGCCCGGTCATCCACGCCGCGACGTACTGGCGGGTGGCACGGTAGTGAGCGGGGTCGGGTCCTCCAGCCACGCCTGCAGCGGCGTCCGGCCCTGCAGCGCAGGCATCCCGTTCTCGTTGTTCCACCACGCCACCCACGCCAGCAGCTCGGCGACGAAGGCCTCGAACCTCAGCGCCGGCGCGTCCGGGTCCACCGGCCGGCCGCTGGCCTGCAGCTGAGCATGGGTGTAGCGGGGCAGGCCGGCGGCGAACATCCGCTCCGAGGCACCGTTCACCGTCTCGACGCTGCCTTTCAGGTGCGGGGTATACCCGGGCAGCGGCCCGACGCGGACGGCGAACGCCGCCAGCACGCTCGCGACCGTCCTGGACAGGAAGACCTTCCCCCGGTCGATCCGGACGTGCTCCGGCAGGCCGCCCGGCGGGCCGTACGGCGCCTCCATGGTGATCGCCGCCCTCAGCGCGGCCAGGATGCTCTCCCGCGAGGAAGCGCCCGGCGTGACCGCCGCCCCGCATACCGCGTTCGTGCCGGCGTCCACGAACCACGTCACCCACGGCTTCACCAGCCGGCCTCCGGCTTCGACCTCCACCGGAACCTCAACATGATCGGCCTCCCAGGCTGCGTTACGGTGCGCCCCGGGGCGCTGCAGGAACACGTCGTGCGCCCTGCGGGCACGCTCCCCGCCGGCCAGGCCCGCCCGGTCCCCGGCCAGCACATCACGGGCCACCGCGCGCTGCAGCGTCGACAGGCTCGGCGCAGACGGCCCGCCGGCCTTCGCCGCCGCGGCCAGCTCCCGGTGAACCGCCGCGACGTTACCCCGCCAGAACGCCACGCGCTGCCTGATCTTGTCCGTGACCTGGAAGCGCTCACGCGGCCTGCGGTCCAGGCCCTCACCCGCGCGGGCCTGACGCACCCACCGCCACACCGTGCGCTCGGAGACCTTCAGTGCACCGGCCTGTCACCCGCCTCTGAGGGCGTCCACGTGGCGATGGGTTCCCGTCACTGACGGTGTCGTCGTGGCGTGAGTTGCGCTATGTGAGGGGCGGACGCTGGTGGACGGCGTCACCGTGGCCATGTCGGCATAGGCAACGGCCCTCCCTGGATCTTTAGCCTGATGCCGGGAGGGCCGTCCGAGCGGTGCCGGAGGCACCACGGTGATGACGGTACGAGGTTCAGAGGAGTCTGTCGAGGCCCGGCTGCGGTCCGGGCTTTTGGCCTGCTGGTGCGGGGGGACGCTGCGGCCGTGGGGGTGTGCCCGGCCACGGCCGGTGGCCACGTTCGCTGGCCCGGCGGAGGTGGTGCCGCGGCGGGGGATCTGCCGGGGCTGCGGCCGGTCGCACGTGCTGCTGCCCGCGTGGCTGCTGTCACGGCGGAAGTACGCGGCCGCGGTGATCTTCGCGGCGCTGGCGCTGCGGGCGGCCGGGTTAAAGGTGTCCGCGGTGGCGGCGCGGCTGCGGCTGCCGGTGCCGGGCGGGCCTGGTCAGTGGAGTGTGCCGGTCTCGACGGCCAGCTCGTGGCTGTCCCGGTTCGCCGGGCGGGCGGGGTGGCTGCGGCAGCAGCTGGCAGGGCTGCTGCCGCTGGCCGGCCCGCAGGGGCGGGTGGTGCTGCCGGCCGGGTCGGTCACCGGGGATGCGCTGGCCGCGCTGGAGGCGGTGACCGCGGGGCTGCGGCGCTGGTTCGCCGGCCTGGCCACGGTGGCGGCTCATGAGGTGGCCGCGCACCTGACCTGCGGGCGGCTGCTGGCGCCCTCGCTGCCGGTGCTGGCGGGCAACACGACCTTGATGCTGATGGCCGCCGTTTCCCCTTCCTGACCGGCCGCCGGGCCGGCCAGGGTCGCCGTGAGTCCTGTTTACGGCGATTTCAGGGAGGAAGGTCATGACGGCAGCAGACCGGGAAGCCGCGGCCCGGCGGCAGCGGGCGCAGACGATCGCGCTGTGGCGGTGGTCGCTGATCGAGCCGGCGATGGACCCTGCCCTGACGTCACGCCAGCGCGGCCGGGTCGTGCGCGAGCTGGCCGGCCGGGAGCATTCCGGCCCGTGGGGGCGCACGGTGAGCGTGTCCCGCAAGACGATCGACCGGTGGATCACCGCCCGCCGCAGCGGGGGGTTTGATGCGCTGGCGCCCGCGCCGAGGCAGTGCTCGCCGCGCACCGACCCGCAGGTGGCAGCCCCGGCGGGATGGAGAGGGAGAACCCGGCCCGCACCGCCGCGCAGGTGCGCCGGGTGCTGGCCGCGCAGCTGGGCTGGGCCCCGTCGGAGCGGGCGATCCAGCGGTGGTTCGAGGCCCGGGAGCTGACCACCCGCCCCGGCGGGCAGCCGCCCCAGGCGTTCGGCCGGTTCCAGGCCGGGCGGGTGAACGAGATCTGGACCGCGGACCTGATGAACGGCCCCGGCGTGGCCGGCCGGGCCTGTCACCTCGCGGGGATCATCGACGACCACAGCCGGTTCCTGACCGGGCACCAGTTCGTCCGCCGCCCGGACGCGGTCCGGTTCGCCGGCGTGCTGCGTGCCGCGGTCGCCAGCCACGGCGTCCCCGCCGTCCTCTATACCGATAACGGATCTTGCTTCGCCGATGCCTCGCTGGCGCGGACCTGCGCGGTGCTCGGGATCAGGCTGACCCACAGCCAGCCGGGCCGCCCGATGGGCCGAGGCAAGATCGAGCGCGTGTTCGAGACCATCCAGCAGCAGTTCCTGGTCGAGGTGACCGGGGACAAGGCCGACCCGGCCCGCCACCCGGTCGCCGGCCTGGACGAGCTGAACGAGCTGCTGGATCACTGGGTCCGCGTGGTCTACCACCAGCGCGTGCACGGCGAGACCGGGCAGGCTCCCCAGGCCCGCTACGACGCCGCGGGCCCGGCCGTGCTGCCGGACCCGGTACTGCTGCGGCAGGCGTTCGCCTGGAGCGCGGTCCGGCTGGTCCGCAAGACCGCCACCGTGGACCTGGAGGGCAACACCTACTCGGTGGACCCGTTCCTGGCCGGCCGGAAGGTCGAGCTGGTCTTCGACCCGCTATGCGGAACTCCGCATAGCGGGTCCTATGCGCAGCCCCGGATTATGGGCGGCCCTCTGGCGGATCTGCGGGTCTGGTGTCGTCCGGGCCGCATAATTGCAGGGTTCACAGGCTGTCGAGGAAGGCGAGTAGCTGGTCTGGCGGCTGGTACCGCCCTGGCTGCACCTGCGAGGGCCGGGTCCGGTCCAGTGCCCGTTGCTTGATCGACAGGTCGCCGTGGATGTAGGTGCGGACGGTGGTATCGACTTGCTCGTGGCCGAGCCACAAGGCGATGACGGCCGAGTCACAGCCGGCCCGCAGCAGGGACATGGCGCAGCTGTGCCGCAGCACGTGCGGTGTCGGGTGCTTGCTGCGCAGCGATGGGCAGCGTGCTGCGGCGGTCGCGGCGTGCCGGGCGACCAGGCACCCGACGGCGCTGCGGCTGAGCGGGTTGCCCCGGCGGGTCGGGAACAGCGGGTCGCCGGGCGAGCCGCTGCGCTCTTGCAGCCACACCCGCAGCACCTGGACGGTGGGCCGGGACAGGGGCGTGCACCGTTCCTTGCGGCCTTTCCCGCGGCAGCGGACGTGGGCGCCGGCACCGAGGTGAACGTCGCAGATGCGCAGGGAGGTCAGCTCCGACACGCGCAGGCCGGTCTGGACGGCGACATCGAGCAGGGCGTGGTCGCGGCGCCCGGTCCAGGTCTGGCGGTCGGGGGCAGCGAGCAGGGCGTCGACTTCGGGCTGGTCGAGGTGGCGGACCTCGGTGTGCTGGCAGCGTTTGGCGGGGATATCGAGCACTCTGGCGATGAGCGCGGCGTGCTCAGGGTGGCGCAGCGCCGCGTACCGGAAGAACGAGCGGATGGCTGACAGCCGCGCGTTGCGAGTCCGGGCGCTGTTGCCGCGTTCTTGCTCAAGGTGGGTGAGGAAGTCTGCGATGAGCGGGGCGTCCAGGTCGCTGATGTCGAGCTGGCTGGGCTGCTTGCAGGCGCGGCCGGCGGCGAAGCCGAGCAGCAGCCGCCAGGCGTCGCGGTAGGCGGCGACGGTGTGGGGGCTGGCGTGGCGCTGGCCGATGAGCCGCTCGGTGAAGTAGGCCTCCAGGGTCGGGGCGAGCGCGCTCATGCCTGCCTCCCGGCTGCCTGCTCGCGCCGCTGGGCTGCCAGCGACAGCAGCTCGGGGACGGCCGACAGGTACCAGTAGGTGTTCGACGGGTTGGCGTGGCCCAGGTAGGTCGACAGCAGCGGCATGCGAGCCTGGACGTCGTCACCGGCCCGGTACCAGCCCAGCAGGGTGCGGCAGGCAAAGGAATGCCTTGTGTCGTGCAGCCGGGGACGGCAGGTGCCGGAGCGGGCGGTGAGCCCGGCGGCCCGGACCAGGCCGGAGAAGGTCTGCTGCACGGTGACGTAGACCAGGCGGGTGCCTGCGGCCGACACGAGGAAGCTGGGCGCCTTCGGCTGCGGGCACAGCCTGTCACGCTCCCCGGCGTAGGTTCCCAGCGCGTCCATCGTGGTGGGGTGGAGCGGCAGTTCCCGGCTCTTGCCGAATTTGGAGTACCAGACCGTAACCACGCCCTCATGCCAGTCGATGTCGTCGCGGTCCATGCGGATGGCCTCGCCGATCCGCATCCCGGTCACTGCCAGCAGCCCGACCAGGGTCTGGTAGGTGGCGGCTCGGAGCGCGGGCCGCAGCTGCCGGGCGGCGGCCATCACGGCGGTGATGTCGCCGCCGGAGTACAGGTACGGTGCAGGCCGGCGCGGCCCCTGGTGCAGCAGCCCGGCTGGCGGCACCTCCGCGGCCGGGTCGAAGGCCTGCAGGTGGCGGGCGAACCCGCGGGCGACGCTCAGCCGTTTGCCCAGGTAGGCCGTGCGGGCGTGGCCGGCGGGCAGCAGGGCCCACGCGGTGGCCAGTTCCGTGGTCACCGTCGTCGCCCCGGCGGTTTCCAGGTAGCTGACCAGCCCGGACAGCAGCCAGGGGTAGTCGTTCAGCTTGAAGCCGAGCGCGCGGCGGACCGCCAGGTAGTCGGCCGCGGCCTGGCGCAGCCCGGTCATGGCCTGCCTCCCGGCCACGGCTGAGCCAGCGCCCGCAGCGCCGCCCGGTCGACCTTGGCATAGGCGGCCGTCGTGGCCGCGCGTGACTGCCGCAGCACCTGGCCGATCTCGGCCAGCGACGCGCCGTTGCGCAGCATCGCCGTGGCCGCGCTGTGACGTAGCCGGTGCGCTCCTGCCCGGGGCACGCCGGCCCGCTGGCAGGCACGAGCGACGATTTCGCTGATGCTGGACGGCGTCACCGCCGTGACCGGAGCGTGCACTCGCACGAACACGGCGCGGCAGCTGGCCCGGGGGCGGCCGTCGGACAGGTAGGCGGCCAGCGCCTCGCCCACGTCGACCGGAAGCGGGAGGTGGTCTGCGCGGCCGCCCTTGCCCCGCACTGCCAGTTCGCCGTGATGCCAGTCGATGTCGTCCAGCTGCAGCCCGGCCACCTCGCTGACGCGAAGGCCCAGGCGAGACAAAATCGCCAGGACTGCGTAGTCACGCCGCCCTGCCGCCGTGCTGGTGTCGCAGCTGGCCAGCAGCCCGGCGACCATGCCGGCGTCGCAGGCACGGGGCAGGCCGTCCGAGGCCGGGCCGGAGACAGCCGGCACCGCCGAAGCCAGCGGCTGGCTGGTGTGGCCTTCCAGGGACAAGAACCGCAGCAGCGAGCGCAGCGCGGTGACCAGCACCTTGGCCGAGCCGACGTTCCGGCGGCCGCACTCGTCGAGCACGAATGCGGTGACCTGCCCGGCGGTCAGCCGCTGCAGATCCAGGCAGTCAGGCCGTTCCCAGCGGGCCAGGAACAACCTGGCGACAGCCAGGTAGCCGGTGATGGTCCTGGCCGCCAGGCCACGCTCTCGGGCCAGGTAGCCGCGGTAGTCTTCCAGGACCGCCGCAGCCGGGGTAGCCGCTCCCGGCGTCCCGGCCCGCACGAGCGTCAGAGCCGGCACGCAGCCCAGGAGCCTGAGCATCCACCGGGTCGAGTACTTCTCCGCATAGCCCGCGGCGGCCCTGGCCGCCAGGAACTGCGCCACCGCGTCCTCGCTCAGATCGCAGGCAGCCAGGCCCTGCCCGTCCAGCCATCGGCTGAGCTGAGCCAGTAACTGCACGTGGCGTGCCGCGCGCTCACGACCGTAGCCCCGCCTCATCAGCTCGCTGGCCAGGTCGCGTCCGTGCTGAGCCAGCGGTCCGCTCACGCGGACGCGATACGGATCTGCCGTCATCGTCGGCCTCCTCTCCCGGGACCATCCCGGTGCGGGAAGCCTGCCGCAGGACCTGGATTATGTTCAGCGGTTCACGACAGCCCCGCCAGCCATCACGGCACACGCACGGACCGGCGGCGAAGCCCCCATAATCCGCGGC
>WNFN01230366.1_pt4 | contig 11535 bp, 12 predicted proteins | sample 5400161 | NCBI WGS metagenome assembly WNFN01 (sample SAMN13153353, study PRJNA577476) | soil metagenome | isolation source: 80 cm saprolite on Douglas fir-dominated hillslope | place: USA:California | collected 2013-09-17
GGCCACGCAGCATTGCTGGCGATCAAATCCGGCAAGCCGGTGAAGATTATTTACGACCGCATGGAAGACATGGTGGCGACAACCAAGCGGCATCCTTCGCGAACGCGCCATCGCACCGCCGTGGACAAGGATGGGAGAATTCTCGGCGGCGAAATCGATTTCACCATCGATGGCGGTGCATACGCCACGTTGTCGTCCGTCGTTCTTTCGCGCGGCACGATTCACGCCGGTGGTGCTTATTATTGGCCGAGCGTGCGCATTCGAACGAGAGCGATCGCGACGAATACGCCGCCGCACGGAGCTTTTCGCGGATTCGGCGCGCCGCAAAGCCTCTTCGCCCTGGAGCGACACATGGACCGCATCGCTCAGGTTGTCGGGATATCGCCAATCGAAGTTCGCCGCCGAAATTTCCTGAAGACTGGCCAGACCACAACCACGGAACAAACGATCCGGGAAAATATCGACCTCGACCGTTTACTCGACCGCGCGCTGGGACTCTCTGGCTACGACGCAAAGAAGAAACGTTTCGCAGTCGAGAATAAAAACGGACAACTAAAAAAAGGAATCGGAATCGCCTCGTTCTTGCATGGCGCAGGATTCACCGGTTCCGGTGAGCGCTACCTAAATTCGCTGGTGGGCGTGGAAGCAGGCCGTGACGGCGTGGTTCGAGTGTTGGTATCCAGCGCGGAATTTGGCCAGGGAACGAATACTGTACTTTGCCAGATTGCGGCCGAGGCGCTCGGGCTCCCCTATGAAAATATTGCCATCGCGCAACCGGACACGGCCGTTGTTCCGAACAGCGGTCCGACGGTGGCTTCGCGCACGGCGATGATCGTCGGAAAACTGGTGCAGTCGGCCACCATGGGCATCAAGGAAACGCTCTTGAAATCGGGGCTGCTTGTCGAGGACTACACTTCGGACCAATTTCGCGTAGCATGCCGGGAATACATTGCTGCGCACGGAGCGCTGAAATCTTATGCACGATTTGAATCGCCAGGCAATGTGTATTGGGACGATGAAAAATATCGTGGCGAGGCGTACGCGGCGTTCGCCTGGGCCGTTTACATCGCTGAGGTCACTGTGGACTTGACGACTTACAGCGTAAACGTGGACGACTTCGTTGCGCTGCAAGAAATCGGCAAAGTGTTGAATCCGGTTCTCGCCGAAGGACAGATTACGGGCGGTGTAGCGCAAGGCATCGGCTTCGCGCTTTATGAAAAAGTGGTCTGGCAAAACGGCCGCATGCTGAACAACCAGATGACCAATTACATCATGCCGACTTCCGTCGACCTGCCGCCGATCCGCGTATTTTTTGAAGAGCATGGCAACGTTCACGGCGCGCACGGCGCCAAGGGCATCGGAGAATTGCCGATGGATGGGCCTGCCCCGGCAATCGTAAACGCCGTGGAAGACGCACTTGGCGTGCCCTTCAATTTCATTCCGTTGTTGCCGGAGGACGTGTTTGAAGCGCTTCGCGATAAATCCGCCGAGCGAGGTGTCCTTTCCCCCGCGCGAGGAACGGCATGAAATCCTCGATGGAAAACGGCGCGAAGATCGAAGTTTCGTTCATCGCTAACGGCGAGGAAAGGAAACTTCTCGCGTATCCCATGGAACGATTGTTGGACGTCTTGCGGAGCGACCTGGGATTGATGGGCGTGAAGGAAGGTTGCGGCGAAGGAGAATGCGGGTCGTGTTCCGTATTGCTGGACGGGATGCTGGTGAATAGTTGTCTTATTCCCGTTGCCCAAGTGAGTGGCGCGAGCATTGTTACGATCGAAGGACTTTCAAGGCATGCGTTGTTGAATCCCTTGCAAAAAGCGTTTTTGGAATGTGGCGGTGCGCAGTGCGGCATCTGTACCCCAGGAATGATTCTTGCGGCGGTGCATCTGCTGGAGAAAAAACCGGAGCCCGCGCTGGCCGACATCCGCGAGGGACTTGCGGGAAATCTTTGCCGCTGCACGGGATACATGCAGATTTTCGAAGCGGTGGCCCGGGCCGCGCAACCCAGAATGGCAAAATGAGAGCCGATCCCGCCGATTACAAACTGGTGTCGCCAGGCAATTTGCAGGCGGTTGTTTCCCTGCTGGCCGATGAGCCAGCTCAATGGCTGCCGATCGCCGGGGGGACGGATGTGATGGTTTTGTACTCGGCCGGAAAACTTCCCAACCGGAAATTGATCAACATTTGGAGTATTCCCGAGCTTCGCCAGATCAACTCATTACCGGATCGAATCCGCATTGGTGCGGCGTGCACTTATACCACTTTGCGTAGAAATGAAATTATTTTGCGGGAATTTCCACTACTAGCCTTAGCCGCATCCTGGACCGGCGGAATCGCGAATCAGAATCGCGGGACTCTCGGAGGCAACATTGCCAACGCCTCTCCAGCGGCCGATTCCCTTCCCGCGCTGCTTGTCTATGACGCCGAATTGACGCTCGTCTCGGTGCGCGGCGAGCGACGCGTGCCTTATCGGACCTTTCATATGGGCTACAAGAAAACCGCGCTGGCCGCTGACGAATTGATTCGAGATATTTCGCTGCCGCGCAAATTCTCTGGATATATTCCGCACGCGCGAAAAGTAGGAGCCCGGAACGCGCAAGCCATTTCCAAAGTTTGCCTCGCCGCCCTGGGCCAAGTCTCGAATGGCACGATTCGCGCTGTGCGGCTTGCGCTTGGAAGCGTCGCGCCTGTTCCCCTGCGCTTGGGTGAAACGGAGCAACTTCTCACTGGGGGCAAAATCGAACTATCATTAATTAATGCCGCCAGAAAGAGTGTAATACAGGAGATTCGGCCCATCGACGATATTCGTTCTACTGCTCGGTATCGCGCATCCGTGGCGGCCAATCTCGTCGCGGAGTTTGTCGAGAAGCTTGCCGTTGCAGGAACGAACGCGTGAGCCAGGTGCTCGCTCGCTGGAACGATTTGCCCGCGGAGGAGGCTGCTCGCGAACTACTTCCCTGCTGCGGTTCGGCGGCCTGGGCTGCGGCAATGGCTGCAAAGCGACCGATGACGGATGAATTCGCCGTGCTTGCCGCTTCGGATGAAATCTGGCGCGGCCTCGGCGAAGCGAATTGGCTGGAAGCCTTTCGGAGTCACCCGCGAATCGGCGAATCGCGCGCGGAGAAACCTGCTGGGGCGCAATCCTCGGTCTGGTCCGAGCAAGAGCAACAAAAGGCATCAACTGCGGAAGAAGCCCTAAAAACGGCGCTGAATTGGGGAAATCGCGAGTACGAGCAAAAGTTCGGGCGCATCTTTATCGTTTGCGCCACGGGAAAATCGGCCAGCGAAATTTTGGAGATTCTGCGCCGCCGGCTGCACAATGATGACGCCACCGAACTGCAACTGACGGCCGAGGAGCAGCGGCAGATCATGCAAATCCGGCTGAGAAAATGGATCGCGGCATGAGCAAAATCTCCACGCACGTTTTGGACACCGCCCGGGGCAAACCCGCTATGGGGGTGCCGGTGCGTTTGGATCGCCAGGAAGCATCCGGCAACTGGTCTTCCCTTAGTTCCGTTCGAACGGATCAGGACGGAAGATGCACGCAATTATTGCCGGACGGCACGCCGCTCACGGAAGGCGTCTATCGAGTAACCTTTGACACCGCGAGTTATTTTGCTGAGAACCGTGTGGAAGGATTGTATCCCGCGGTCGAAGTCTCGTTTCGCGTTCGAAAAAACGAAAATCATTTTCATATTCCGCTGCTGCTGAGTCCGAATGGCTATACGACGTACCGGGGAAGCTGAGATGACTTCTGCGATTCGCGAATGGTTGAACCTCGGTGTGCGCTGGTTTCACGTTTTCGCCGGAATTATGTGGGTCGGCCAAACGTATTATTTCACTTGGCTTGATGGCCAGTTCGGAAAACTCGAGAAAAAAGCGGCAGCCAACGGGACAGATTCGAAAGTATGGATGGTACATAGCGGCGGCTTTTACACCGTCCAAAAACAAAAATCGCTGGGCGTCGCGCCGGAACAAGTTCGCTGGTTTCGCTGGGAAGCGTTGCTGACTCGAAGGGCGCGGGAATTGCGATTGGTGTTAGCGCCATGGTCTTGGGATGGATCATCTACGATCTCGCCGCGCGCTCACCCCTCGGAAGTTCGCAGGCCGCGTTTGTGGCATTCGCCTTAGTGATGACCGCAGTGGTGGCGTGGGGGCTGATGCACGTGTTCAGCGGGCGCGCGGCGTACATTCACCTCGGAGCGATTTTTGGCACGATTATGACTGTGAACGTTTGGATGCGCATCCTTCCCGCGCAGCGACGGATGCTTGCGGCAGCCGCGGCCGGCGAAAAGTTTGATGCGTCGGCGGGAGCGCAGGCAAAACTGCGTTCGAAGCACAATACGTTTATGGCCGTGCCGGTGGTGTTTTTGATGTTGAGCAATCATTATCCGGTGGCGACTTATGGGAACCATTACGGGTGGGAAATTATGCTGGCGCTGGTTGTCGCGGGATGGGGAGCTGCGAAACTTATCCGGGATCTGTAAGTGCATTCCAGCATTCGCATTAAGCAAAGGTAGAATCCAGTGCAGACGAGCTGCGGATTTACAACACTTGCGGAAGAAGTGATCGCGCGGTGCCGGAAGCTGGCCACGTTTTCCGAAGACGCAGGCGGTACACGGCGGACTTTTCTTTCGGCGCCGATGCAAGATTGCCACCGGGAAGTTTCGTCTTGGATGAAAACTCTTGGTATGAATGTATCGGTAGATGCAGCGGGGAATTTGCGAGGATTTTATCCGGCTTCATCGCCGGCAGCGCCGCGGATATTGATTGGATCGCATTTGGACACCGTGCCAAATGCGGGGGCGTTCGATGGAATTCTAGGAGTTGTTCTCGCGATTGGGTTGGTGAGATCCCTGGATGGATTGCGGCTTCCGTTTGCGATTGAAGTGATCGGATTTTCGGAAGAAGAAGGAGTGCGGTTTGGAATTCCGTTCATTGGAAGCCGCGCGCTGGTGGGCCGGGTGGATGAGGAACTTCTCGGGCGCAAGGATGAACGCGGAATTAGCGTTCGCAAAGCAATTCAGGATTTTGGATTGAACCCGAACGAAATTCCAAGAGCGGCGCTAAGTGACGATGTTTTGGGGTACATCGAATTTCACATTGAGCAGGGGCCAGTGCTGGAACATTTGGGGTGGCCGCTGGGGATCGTGGAAGCGATCGTCGGGCAAAACCGATTGGAGTTGACATTCTACGGGCAGTCAAATCATGCGGGAACGACGCCAATGAATTTGCGGCACGATGCGCTGGCGGCGGCCGCAGAGTGGATTGTGGCGGTCGAAAGTCTGGCGCGGCGCGCGCCTGGAATTGTGGCGACCGTGGGATTCGTGGAAGCGAAGCCTGGGGCGATGAATGTGATTGCGGGAGAAGTGCGTACTACTCTTGATATTCGGCACGCTTCGGATGGTGCGCGAACGGAAGCGTTGGACGAATTAATCCGGCTAGCGGAGTCGATCGCGGCGCGGCGCGGAGTTTCTGCAAAATGGCGGACGCTTCTGGCGCAGCATGCGGTGGCGATGGATCCTTTTCTGATGGAGCAGATCGATCATGCGGTGCAAAAAGCCGGCTGCGAACCGCATCGCATGGCGAGTGGCGCTGGGCATGATGCCATGATCCTGGCGGAAAAAATCCCCGCAGCGATGGTTTTTTTGCGAACGCCGGCAGGCATCAGCCACGATCCGGCGGAGTCGGTGCACCTGGACGACGTGGCGAAAGCGCTGGAGTGCGGAAATCATTTACTGACGCAACTGGCGGCTTCGCAAGAATTCCTGGGAAGGACGTGCCGTGCATAATCTTGGTCAAACGCGAAGTTCGCATCAACGCAACCACCTGCTCCTCACGCCCGATACATTTGTGCGCGCCGCGCTGCCTGGGATGAAGAATGCTTCCGCGATCGTTCACATTGGCCCGGCGCTGGGCGCGGCGTTTACCGAGTACACTGCCGAGTTTGAACCGAAAGGCGAATTGGGAAATACCTCGGCGCAGCGGTTTATTTATGTACTGGACGGAGCGCTGACGCTGGAGGCGGAGTCAAAACAGCACGCACTCACTGCGCGGGGATGTGCATTTCTGCCGCAAGGCCTGCCCCACCGGATCGTCGCAAAGGAAAAAAGCCGAGTTGCTGTGATAGAGAAGTCGTACGAAAGAATTGCGAGCGTTGAGCCGCCACGGCTGATCGTTTCGAGCGAAGATGCCGTCAGTTCGCACGCGCTGGATGGCGATTCGGATTTGCAGGTCAAATGCCTCCTTCCTGATGAGCCGCAGTTTGATTTTGCGGTGAACACCATGACGTACCAGCCGGGCGCCGCGCTCCGCATGGTGGAAATGCACGTGATGGAGCATGGCCTGGTCATGCTGGAGGGCGGAGGCATCTACCGGCTTGGCGATTCGTGGTATCCGGTCACGGCGGGTGATTTTATCTGGATGGGGCCGTGGTGCCCGCAGTGGTTTGGAGCAATTGGAAAAGTGCCGGCCAAATATTTGATCTACAAGGATTGGAACCGGCATCCCCTTGGCGACGCGAAAAAATGAAATTGGAAATTGATCAACAGCGGTTGCTTTCCGAAATTGAATCGTTGGCTGCAATTTCAGACGCGGAGACTCCCGCGGTCACGAGAATTGTTTTTACTCCTGCGGATCTGAAAGCCCGAGCATGGATTATTTCGCGATGCGAAGAAGCAGGCCTTGCCGTACGGCAGGATGCGATTGGAAATATTTTCGCTCGGTGGAGCGGCGCTGATTCTCCAGCGCCTGCGGTCGGGACCGGTTCGCATATTGATGCGATTCCGAATGCGGGAAAATACGACGGCGTGGTGGGAGTCCTCGGCGGATTAGAAGCGATCCGCGCGCTGCAGCGGAGCGGATTCCGGCCGAAAAACTCGATTGAACTTCTCATTTTTGCAACTGAAGAGCCGACGCGGTTTGGAATCGGCTGCCTTGGTAGCCGGTTGCTCTCAGGAACACTTTCCGCGGATGCTGGCGCACAATTGAAAGACGGGAACGGCGAAAGCGTCGATGAGGTTCGGCAGAAAGCAGGCCTCAACGGGAATCTTCGAGATGTAAAACTTTCGACCGGGTACTACAAGGCGTTCGTTGAATTGCATATCGAGCAAGGCCCGCTGCTGGAGCGCGCACAAACGTCGCTTGGAATTGTGAAGAGCATCGCGGCGCCGGCGAGTCTTCGGATTTCGATCGAAGGGGCGGGCGGGCACGCCGGCGGAGTGCTGATGCCGGACCGGAAAGATGCGCTTTGCGCGGCCGCGGAGTTGATTCTGGCGGTCGAGAATGCGGCGCGCTCGAGCGGCGCGGTTGACACCGTCGGTACCGTCGGTGTTTGCGATGTTTTTCCAGGAGCGGTCAATAGTATCCCGAGCCGAGTGCGAATTACGCTCGACGTCCGCGATACGGATCTCGCGCGGCGCGATGGAGTGCTGGGAACGATCGAGCGGGCAGCGCAAGCTATTTCCGCCAAGCGCAAAGTTTTGATTCAGTCTGAGTTGGTGAACGCCGATGCGCCGGCGGATTGCGCTTCCAAAGTGCGCGAGGCGCTCGCCGATTCCTGCCGCGAGCATGGATTCGCTTTTCTCGAAATGGTGAGCCGGGCGTATCACGATTCGCTTTTCATGTCGCGGATCGCTCCGACGGGGATGCTTTTCATTCCGTGCCGGAATGGGTACAGCCATCGGCCGGATGAGTTCGCTGCTCCGGAAGATATCGCGCGCGGGGCACTGGTGCTGGCGGAGACGCTGGCAAGGCTGTCGGGTTGACATCGATAGCGGCAAACCGGCGGTAAACCGCCGACGTCCCAGAGAGTATTCTGGTTAACAATAACCGACCACCCCCTCCCCGCTTTTTCAGAAGTGTTCATTCTAAAGAGAGTTAAAGTTGTTTAGAATCAGCACTTCCATAAGTGTTGATTCTAAAGGGACTTATACTGCTCTTAATTTGTGAACATGGGCCATTCCCGCCTGTTTATTCGTAAGTGTCGATTCTAAATAGACTTACGCTACACGAAAATTGTGCAACGCTCGCGGAGCAGTTCCTCCCAAAAAGCATTGGCGCCGACATAAAGAGATCTGGTAGGAAGAAAAGTGGCGACTAGCCGCCGCACTCCAAGTAAGGGCGCACTCTTAGCTGAAAAGTATAGTAGCACAAACAGCATAAACAATCAAGAAGCTTTTGCGCGCTGACCTGAGAAAGTCGGCGGGAAGGCACCGCCAGGGATTAGTCCTTGGGGGAGAAGAAGATGGAGGTGAGCACGGAATCGTAGACGGGGCGGATGGAGGAGAGATCCTTTTCCATGGTGGTGAGGGTTAGGACGCCAATCACGGAGCCGTTGCGGGTGTAAACGCGGTGGTAGTAGATGGACTGGCCGTCCTTGGTGCTGTAACGGACTTCGAGGACGACGGGGGCTGGCCGAAGTTGGCGTGGTTGAAAATGTTGAAGAACTCGGCGCGGAAACACAGAGTACCCGGACGGAAAGGGTACACCAGAGATGCAAGGGAAAACGGGTCAGATCAATTGAATGAGGTTTGGTGGGTCAGTGAGTTTCTGTGCTTTTGTTACGAAGCTATTCATAGCGCAAAGCAACCATGGGGTCAACGCGCGTGGCACGAAGCGCTGGTAGATATGAAGCTATTAGGGTCACGGATGCGATTAGCAGCGTCACGCCCGCAAAGGTAATTGGATCTGTCGGACTGACTCCGTAAAGGAATGTCGTCAACAATCGTGTCAATCCCAAGGCCGCTCCAAGTCCGACTAACACACCAACCAAAGTCAGCAGCAAGCCTCTTCGGAGTACCATCCATAAAACGTCGCGCGATTGCGCGCCAAGTGCGATGCGAACCCCAAATTCGTGTGTCGTGCCTTTGGTTGTGTAGGACACAAGTCCATACACTCCCGCAGCGCACAGGACCGTCGCAAGGAAAGCGAAAATGAACAGCAACCGCGCTAAGAAGCGTTCCTCTACGAGCGTTCTCGCAATTTGGTCTCGCATGGTACGCACGCGAAATACGGGCAAGTCGGGATTCACGTGCGCAACTGCCGCACGCACGACGGGGATGAGCGTGCGTGGATCGCCGGCCGTCCGCGCCAGTATATTGACGTCTGGCTGCCACGGAAACATCAGATACCCCTGGACAATGGGGACGTAGACGACTGGACCGGGAGCCTTTCGAAAGTCTTCCGGCGCTATGTTGCCGACAGCTCCGACCACTTCGAAAGTCTTGTCCTGTGGGCCAACATGCTCGATATGCTTCCCAATAGGATTCTTCCCGGGCCAATATTCCTGTGCCAGCGCTTCGTTGATAATCGCAACGCCAGGAACGATTGCAGTGTCAGACGCAGTGAAGTCGCGACCGCTCAACATAGGAATCCCGAGTGTGTTGAAGTAGCCTGGACTAGCCATAATGACTTGTACCCAGTCTTCTTCACCGCTCGCAGGCTGATGCCCTTCGGGGGCAACCACCGTTCCCATGCCTCCTTGAAGCGGGAGGGAGGTTGCCAGCGCAGCTGATTGGACACCCGGTTGGGCACGCATGGAATCGAGAAGGGGGTCGAGCAGTCCGGCCGAGGCAGTCTTGTTATAGCCTTGGCGAATCGGGTCCGTGGATGCGGCAACGGTGTGGTCCGGATCGAATCCTAACTGGACACGCGAGGCTTGCCAGAGCGTCCGTGTGAACAGGCCCGCACCTACTAACAGAACAACAGAAGCCGCCACCTGCATGACGACTATCAGATTCTGCATCGAGACTGGCTGAGTCATCGCGTTTACTGTGTGCGCCTCCCCTTTGATGATGTCAATGAGGTTGGTGCGGGAGTACCTCAACGCCGGGGCCAGGCTGCTAAGGATGCCCGCGAAAATTGCTACGAGAGTAGTAAATCCGAGAACACGCATGTCGAGAATCGAGGCCGTGCGCTCTAGCGGAATCGGCAGCGTGGCCGGTGCGGAGGCTGCTACTAAGTGCGCTCCCCAATTTGCAAGTAATCCGCCTATAACAGCACCAAGGATGGAAACGAGTAGTCCTTCAATGACCTGTAGTCGAATAATCCGGAATCGCGTCGCCCCCAATGCCAGGCGCACCGCGATCTCCTTTTGTCGCCCCTCGGCTCGCGCCAGCAGCAATCCAGCGGCGTCAGCGCAAGCAATCAATAGAACAAGCACAACGATGCTTAAGACTAAGAGCGAAAAGCGAGTCCGATCATGCCTCGCCTCTTCGGTCGCAGGAACTAGAACGGGCCAGGGATGTACGAAGCCCGTTCCTTCGCCGAGTTTCTCTTTGCCTGCACCCGATCTTCCGGCGAATGTGTCGAGTTGCGCCTGCGCTTGTGTGATCGAAACACCAGGTTTCAACCGCGCGACGACGGCGAAGGGACTAAAAGATTCGCGGTTCAATGGAATCTGGCTTTTCAGCAGCGGATCAATCTGAAAACCATAGGACATAGGCAGCCAGATCTCTGGCAGGTTCTCAAAGCTAACGCCGCCGAAACTTGGTGCCGTAATTCCGACAATTGCGAACTGCTTCCCATCAACGATTGCAGTCGTTCCGAGTACACTTGGGTCGGACGAGAAGTGGCGGTGCCAAAAATCGTGGCTCAGCATAATGACGGGCTCTGCGCCAGGATTGTCATCCGCTGGAACAATAACGCGACCAAGTGCCGCGTTGACGCCGAGAGTTTGAAAATAATTTCCTGTGACCATGCCGGCATCGACGCGCTCTGCCCCCAGCTTCCCAACGGAAACATTTACGGGAAGTCGATCCAGGTAGGCGGCCATGCCTGAGAACGCATCGCTGTGGTCGCGGTACTCAAGATAGCTAGGGAAGGAGACAAAACCCGCGCGAGCCTCGCCTTTCGTTCCGCCACTCGCGAGGCGCACGACCTCGCTCGGCTTTGTGATCGGAAGAGGTCGGATGAGTACGGCGTCCACCAAGCTGAAGATAGCGGTGTTGGCACCAATGCCAAGCGCAAGGGTCAAAACCGCGAAAGCTGCAAAACCGGGACTATTGCGCAGCGTACGTATGCCAAAACGGATGTCTTGCCAAAGCATTCCCATTAGCTCCCTTCCCGCCTCCATCATACCAACCCATCCCGAGAGTCGGATTGTAAACTACGTAAAAGGTAAAGCACTACTCATGGATTCCGCAGGGCGATGGTTGGCCCTTCGCTTTACAGAGCGTCACTACGCGCCTTGGACACGCTCGCGACAGCAAATCGAGGCTGATCTCAAGGCCGCTTGGAGCAATGATCCGGTGATCCGAGAGGTACACTGCGGGTACACGGGAAAACGGACCGCTAGAAGTGTATTGTTTTCAAGAAGAAGGATTGGTAGGGGCGGTGGGGATCGAAACAACCCACGCTTTGCATTTCAACGACTTACGAAGTAGGGCTCGGACTGAAAAAGAAGGACTTGGTAGTCCTTGGAACCCTTATTGCCGCCGCAATGCCGCCTTTTTTCCCATGATGCTGCGAACAACCCTACGATTTGCTTCGCGTACTGCTCTTGGTATTGCTTGCGTATAGATGTTCATCGTCGTT
>WNFN01201906.1_pt1 | contig 11532 bp, 8 predicted proteins | sample 5400161 | NCBI WGS metagenome assembly WNFN01 (sample SAMN13153353, study PRJNA577476) | soil metagenome | isolation source: 80 cm saprolite on Douglas fir-dominated hillslope | place: USA:California | collected 2013-09-17
CCTCGATCTCGGCATGACCCTGATCGATACCGCCGAGATGTATGGCGAGGGCGGCGCCGAGGAGGTCGTCGGCAAGGCCATCGCCGGCCGCCGCGACGGAGTCTTCCTGGTCAGCAAGGTCTATCCGCACAATGCCACGCGCCAGGGTGCCGTGGCCGCCTGTGAGCGCAGCCTGAAGCGGCTCGGTACCGACCGGCTCGACCTCTATTTGCTGCATTGGCGGGGCGACGTACCGTTGGCCGAGACGCTCGAGGCCTTCCAGACACTGCGCCGCGCCGGCAAGATCCGCCACTACGGCGTCAGCAATTTCGGCATCGCCGACATGGCCGAGCTGTGGTCACTGCCCGGCGGCGCGGACACTGCGGCCAACCAGGTGCTCTACAACCTCACCCGGCGCGGCATCGAATGGGATCTCCTGCCCTGGTGCCGCGAGCGCCGCCTGCCGGTCATGGCCTATTCGCCGATCGAGCAGGGGCGGATCCTGCGCAAGCGGGCGCTGGGCGAGCTCGCCCGGCGCCGCGGCGTCGCCCCGGCCCAGATGGCGCTGGCTTGGCTCCTCACGCGCGAGCCGGTCATCGTCATCCCCAAGGCCGGCCGGCCCGAGCATGTGCGCGAGAACCGCGCCGCGCTCGACCTGGTGCTTGCGCCCGACGAGCTCGCCGAGCTCGACCGCGCGTTCCCGCCGCCGGACCGGGGGAGGCCTTTGGAAATGCTCTAAGGAGGGACGCAAGCGCCCGCTTGTCTTGATCATAGGAGTTACGACATACTCGAGTAAGTAACGGCTCGCGACAGTCCGGTAGGGAGGTTCGGATGTTGCTGGGATACCTGCTTCGGCACCTCGTGCGGCACGGCACGCTGGTCGTCATCGACCACCGCGGCACCCCCCATCGCTTCTCGGGCGAGCCGGGCCCCACCGTCACCATGCGGCTGCACCATCCGGCGCTCGAGCGGCGGCTCTTCTTCAACCCGCGCATGGCCCTCGGCGAGGCCTTCATGGATGGCACCCTCACCATCGAGGATGCCAGCGTCTACGATTTCCTGCATTTCATGGTCTCGAACATCAATGCGGCACCGAGAAACGCACTGACGCCGCTCTATTTCGGCTTCGGCAAGGCCTTCCGCGCCTTTCAGCAATACAACCCGCTGCACCGCGCGCGGCGCAACGTGGCGCATCACTACGACCTGTCGGATACGCTGTACGATCTCTTCCTCGATGCCGACCGGCAGTATTCCTGCGCCTATTTCACCGAGCCGGACCAGACCATCGAACAGGCCCAGGCCAACAAAAAGCGCCATATCGCCGCCAAGCTGCTGCTCACGCCCGGGCAGAAGGTGCTCGACATCGGCTCCGGCTGGGGCGGGCTCGCGCTCTACCTGGCCAAGGAATGCGGCGTGTCCGTCACCGGGCTGACGCTCTCGACCGAGCAGCGCCGCGTCGCCGAGCGCCGCGCCGCCGCCGCCGGCCTCGCCGACCGCGTGCGCTTCGAGCTGTGCGATTACCGCGAGGCCACCGGCCGCTACGACCGTATCGTCTCGATCGGCATGTTCGAGCATGTCGGGGTCGTGCACTACCCGGAGTTCTTCCGCAGGCTGCACGAGCTCTTGAGCGACGACGGCGTGGCGCTGCTCCATTCGATCGGACGCAAGGACGGGCCGGCGACCACCAACCCATGGCTGCGCAAATACATCTTCCCCGGCGGATACTCGCCGGCGCTGTCGGACGAGCGCATCCGCGCGCTCTACGACGAGCGCTTCTGCCGCATGTGGGAGTTCTATCTCGCCGGCGCGGAAATCGCCTTCCGGATCGACGGCCACATGAACTTCCAGATGCAGCTGGCGAAGAAGGTCGATGCCGTCCCGCTCGTGCGCGACTACATGGTCGACTGGGAGCGCCGTCACCGCCCCCCTGCGCCGGAGCGCGCCGCGCGCTGGCAGCTCGAGCCGGGCCCGGCGCGGCCGCGACCCGCGGCCCAACCGGCGCCGCAAGAGGAAGAACCGCGCGAAGTCAGCAGATAAGCGCGCAATCGCGCCGGCCGCGGGTGCGCCGGCGCGCGATGGCGGTCGCGAAACGAACGGAAACTAGGCGGCGCGGATGCGGGTGAGGAACGCGTCGACCTCGGCGCGCAGCCGCTCCGAGGTGCGGCTGAGCTCGGCCGCGGCGCCGAGCACCTGCTCGGCGGCCTTGCCGGTCATGCCGGCGCCCTGGCTCACACCCTCGATGTTGGAAGAGACGGAGAGCGTGCCGCGCGCCGCCTCCTGGGTATTGCGCGTGATCTCCTTGGTCGCCGCGCTCTGCTCCTCGATCGCCGAGGCGATCGAGGCGGAGATCTCGCTCACTTCGGTGATGGTGCGGTGGACGCTCTTGATCGCGGTGACCGCGCCCTTGGTGGCGTCCTGAATCGCGTTGATCTGCGCGGCGATGTCGTCGGTCGCCATGGCGGTCTGCGTCGCCAGCGACTTGACCTCGCTCGCGACGACGGCGAAGCCGCGGCCTGCATCGCCGGCGCGCGCCGCCTCGATGGTGGCGTTGAGCGCGAGCAGGTTGGTCTGCGAGGCGATGTCGTTGATCAGCTGCACGACCTCGCCGATGCGATGCGCCGCGTCGGCGAGCCCCTTCACCGTCGCGTCCGTGCTGCGCGTCTCGTTGACCGCCTTGCCGGCGATTTCCGCGGCATGCGTCACCTGCCGGCCGATCTCTGCGACCGAGAGCGACAGCTCCTCGGAAGCGGTGGCGACCGTCTCCACGTTGGTCGAGGCTTGCGTCGCCGCGCCGGCCACGGCGGTCGCCTGGCGATCGGTCTGCTCGGCCGTCGCCGACATGCTCTCCGAGGTGCTTCTCATCTCGGTGGCGGCGTGCGTGAGCGCCTCGAGCAAGCCGCGGACCGATCCGTCGAACGTCGCGACCTGCTGCTCGATCGCGCGTTGTCTCTGCTCCTTGCGCTCCTCTTCTTCCCGGTGCGTCGCCTCGATGCGGAGCTTGGCGGCGGTGGTGTCGCGGAACACGGCCAGCGCGCGCGCGAGGTGGCCGATCTCGTCGTCGCGATTCTGAAAGACAATGGTGCGTTTGAGATCGCCCCGCGCCACCATCTGCATGTCAGCGGTGATCGCCGCCATGGGCCGCGCGATACGTATTCTGACGAATATGAGGGCGCCGAGTCCGACGACCAGGAAGAAGAGCGTGAGGCCGACTGTGCCCCAGAAGTTCAGCATGGCGGCATGCGCCTGGCGCGCCGAATACTCATCGGTGGTGTCGAAGGTGGCATTGGCCAGGTCAAAGAGACTCGCGAGAGGGGGATTGGAGAGCTTGACCCACTCGGCGCCGGTCAGCGACGGCGTCTGCCCGGCGACGAGGTCCGCCACGAGCCCCTTACGCTTCTCGGCAAAACTGGTGAAGTAGCTGTCTTGCGCCGCCTGGTATGCGGTCTTCAGCCGGGCCGGCATGTCCGGCTGCTGCAGCATCGCGCCGGTCAGCTTCCAGCCCGCCGCCATGCGGCCCGCCAGCTCCGCCAGCTGGCGCTGCTGGTCGGGGGCAAGGCCATTGTTCGCGCCGATCGCCGCGCCCAGCATCAGCCGGTCGGTGCCGGCGGCCTCGCGCACCGACCAGGCGAGCTGCTTGATCGTCGTCATGTCCGCGATGAACGCGTCGTTCGCGTCGATCTGCGCCGACAACCGGTCCGACAGCGCGTCGATGATATCGACGAGCGCGCCGACGGCGGAGACCCACGACTTGCTGAGCGTGGGCGGCCGATCCGCCTGGGGCCGCCGCATCGCCGCGTCGACGTCCTGTCGCAGCCTGGTCACCGTATCACGATTGCCGCGCAGCTCGCCGATCCGCGTCACCGCATCCGGGAGGCGCAGCTTGCCGAGCTTGGCCATCGCGGATTCCAGGGCTGCATCCGATTTGCCGCGCAGCGCGGCAATGTCGCCGAGGGTGTCGGCACTCGCCACGTCGGCGCTGGTGAGCGCGGTGTTGGCGGTGCCGCGCTCGATGCGCAGGCTCTGCATGCCCCGGAATAGATCGCGCGAGGCGTCGCTGACGGCACGCGCCTCGAGCGATGCGTCCCAATGCTCCCAGGCGCGCTCGGCCGAGACGGCGAAGGTGAACACCAGAACCGCAGCCATGACCCCGGTGATCAATTGCAGCAGGTTGCTGATGGTCGCAAATCGATTCATGTGCCCGCTTTCGGCTCAAAGTCCTGGAAATCTTGCCAAAGGGTGGTCAACAAAGGCTTAATTCGCCAATTGGGCCGCCGACCACCGTCGCCGCCGGGTGCGGCCCACGCCCTTCCGTCCCCACGTTCCCCAGCTTCCACAGGCTCCACGCCGGAATTTGTCATGCCCGCGGCGCCGGCGGGTTGGTAACATCGTTGCATGGAAACAGCCGCATCGTCGAAGGTCACGCCGCTGCGCGACGGCGACGGGGCCTATCGTTCGCCGCCGCACAATATCGAGGCCGAGCAAGCGCTTCTGGGCGCCATTCTCTTCAACAACGCGACCTATCACCGGGTCTCGGAATTCCTCCTCGCCGAGCATTTCGCCCAGGGCGTGCACGGCCGCATCTTCGCGGCGATCACGAAGCTGATCGAGCGCGGGCAGATCGCCAACCCGGTGACCCTCAAGAGCCTGTTCGACCAGGACGAGGCGCTCGCCGAGATCGGCGGCGCGCAATATCTGGCGCGGCTGTCGGCCTCGGTGGTCACGGTCATCAACGCCGCCGATTACGGCCGCACCATCCACGACCTCTATCTGCGCCGCCAGCTCATCGCCATCGGCGAGGACACCGTCAACGACGCCTATAGCCACGATCTCGAGCGCGACGCCCGGGCGCAGATCGAGACCACCGAGAAGAAGCTCTTCGATCTCGCCACCAGCGGCCAGACCGAGGGCGGATTTCGCCCCTTCAACCAGGCCCTCACCGAGGCCATCGTCATGGCCGAGGCCGCCTTCAAGCGGAGCGGCCGCACCACCGGCGTCTCGACCGGCTTCAACGACCTCGACAAGCTGCTCGGCGGCCTGCATCCCTCCGACCTCGTGATCCTCGCCGGCCGGCCCTCCATGGGCAAGACCGCGCTCGCCACCAATATCGGCTTCAACGCGTCCAAGGCCTATCGCACGACGCGGGGACCCGACGGGCGGCTCGTCGCCGAGGATGGCGCGGTGGTGGGATTCTTCTCGCTGGAGATGTCGGCCGAGCAGCTGGCGACGCGGGTGCTGTCGGAGGAATCGCGCGTCGCCTCCGACCGCATCCGCCGCGGCGAGGTCAGCCACGAGGATTTCGACCGTTTCGTCCAGGCGAGCCAGAAGCTCGCCTCGGTGCCGCTGTTCATCGACGACACGCCCGCCCTCACCATCACCGGGCTGCGCACCCGGGCGCGCCGCCTCATGCGCCAGCAAGGCCTGGGACTCATCATCGTCGACTACCTGCAATTGCTGCGCGGCGGGGGCGAGGGCCGCGGCGCCGAGAATCGCGTGCAGGAGATCTCGGAGATCACCCGCGGCTTGAAGGCGCTCGCCAAGGAGCTCAACGTTCCCGTGCTGGCGCTGTCGCAGCTCTCGCGTGCCGTCGAGAACCGCGACGACAAGCGCCCGCAGCTCGCCGACCTGCGCGAATCCGGCTCGATCGAGCAGGACGCCGACGTGGTCATGTTCGTCTTCCGCGAGGAATACTATCTGAGCCGCGGCGAGCCAATGCGGCGGACCGAGGAGAGCGACGACAAGTTCAACGAGCGCTACGAACATTGGCACAAGCGGCTGGCCGAAGTGAGCGGCACCGGTGAAGTGCTCATCGCCAAGCAGCGCCACGGGCCGATCGGCAAGGTGACGCTGCGCTTCGACGGCGAGACCACCCGGTTCGACAATTTCGTGCGCAGCGACCACCTCCCCGATGGCCCGCTCTGACCCGCCGCCGCCGGCGCGCGCCGGCGGCGTGCTGGACATCGATCTCGCCGCCATCGCCGAGAATTGGCGCCGGCTCGGCGCGCGCCTCGCATCGCCGGCGCGCGCCGCCGCGGTGGTGAAGGCCGACGCCTACGGGCTCGGCATGGCGCAGGTCGCGCCGGCGCTGGCGGAAGCCGGCTGCACGCTTTTTTTCGTCGCAACGCTCGACGAAGGCTTGGCCCTGCGCCGCCTGCTGCCTGCGGTCGAGATCGCCGTGTTCAACGGGCTGCTGCCGGGCACGAGCGGCGACTTCCGCCAGGCGCGGCTCGTGCCGGTGCTCAATGAGCTCGGCCAGGTCGCCGCGTGGCGCGACGCGGCCGACACGCGCGCGCTCCCCGCCATCCTCCACATCGATACCGGCATGGCGCGGCTCGGGCTCGCGCCGGCCGATGTCGCCCGCCTCGGCGCTGCGCCGCAGATGCTCGCGGGCCTCAATCTGCGCGCGGTGATGAGCCATCTCGCCTGCGCCGACGAGCCGGCGCACCCGCTCAATGCGCGGCAGCTCGCGGCATTTCGCTCCGCGCGCGCCGCGCTGCCGCGCGCGCCGGCCTCGCTCGCCGCCTCGTCCGGCATCTTTCTCGGCGCCGACTACCATTTCGACATCGTCCGTCCGGGTGTCGCGCTCTACGGCGCGAACCCGACTCCAGGCCAACCCAACTCCATGACGCAAGTCGTTCGCCTCAAAGGCAAAATCCTGCAAGTGCGTGACGTTGACAGCGCGGCGACCGTTGGTTATGGTGCGGCGCACCGCATGGAGCGCGCTGGCCGCATCGCCACGGTCGCGGTTGGTTATGCCGATGGCTGGCTGCGCTCGTCGAGCCCTCACGGCAGCGCCGGTATCGCAGGCCAGCGTGTCCCCGTCATCGGACGCATCTCGATGGACCTTATGACGCTCGACGTGACGGGCATCGATCCAGCGCTGACCCGCCCGGGAGACTACGTCGACCTCATCGATGAGCAGCACGGCGTCGACGACGTCGCCGCCGCCGCCGGCACGATCGCCTACGAGATCCTGACCGCCCTCGGCCGCCGCCATCACCGCATCTATCGCGGCGGAGCCAGGTGAACGTGCTCGAGTTTCTCGCCCGCGTCGGCCATGTCGTGCTGTTGTTCCTGGGCACCAGCGGTCGCTTGGCGCTGTTCACGGGAACGGCGCTGAGCCATTGCTTCCGCCCGCCCTTCTACCTGCGCCTCATCGCGCAGCAGATGATCGACATCGGCTATTACTCGCTGCCGGTGGTCGGGCTCACCGCGATCTTCACCGGGATGGTGCTGGCGCTGCAGACGCATACCGGGTTCAGCCGATTCGCCGCCGAGGGCGCCGTCGCCACGGTTGTGGTGCTGTCGATGACGCGCGAATTGGGGCCGGTGATCGCCGGCCTCATGGTGGCGGGCCGCATCGGCGCGTCGATCGCCGCCGAGATCGGCACCATGCGCGTCACCGACCAGATCGACGCGATGTCCACGCTCTCGACCAATCCTTTCAACTACCTCGTGGTGCCGCGGCTGCTCGCCGGCACGGCGATGCTGCCGGTGCTGGTGCTGGTGGCGGACATCATCGGCGTGTTCGGCGGCTTTCTCGTCAGCACCTACAAGCTCGGCTTCAACCCGTCCGCCTATCTCAACCAGACATCCGACTACCTGCGCACGGACGACGTCGTGTCGGGTCTGATCAAGGCCGCCGCGTTCGGCTTCATCGTCGCCCTGATGGGCTGTTATCACGGCTACCACTCGCGCGGCGGCGCGCAGGGCGTCGGCGCGGCGACGACCTACTCGGTCGTATCGGCCTCGATCATGATCCTGCTCTGCAACTACCTGCTCACAGCGATCCTCTTCTCGGAATGAGCGCGACCCCGAAAATCTCGGTGCGCGGCTTGCGGAAGTCCTTCGGGCCGAAGCTCGTGCTCGACGGGATCGACCTCGATGTCGTCACCGATGCCGGCTCGATCAAGATCGATGGTCAGGAGGTCGTCGGCCTGCCCGAGAGCGAGCGCGAGAAGCTCATGGGGAAATTCGGCATGCTGTTCCAGGGCGCGGCGCTGTTCGATTCGCTGCCGGTCTGGGAGAATGTCGCCTTTGCGCTGATCCAAGGCCGCGGCCTGGAGCGCCAACAGGCCAAGGAGATCGCCCTCGCCAAGCTCGCCAATGTCGGGCTGGGGCCGGAAGTGGGCGAGCTGCGGCCCTCGGAGCTATCAGGCGGCATGCAGAAGCGCGTCGGCTTGGCGCGCGCCATCGCCACCGAGCCCGATATCATCATCTTCGACGAGCCGACCACCGGGCTCGACCCGATCATGGCCGACGTCATCAACAACCTGATCGTTCAATGCGTCCGCGATCTCGGCGCCACCGCCGTCTCCATCACCCACGACATGGCGAGCGTGCGCAAGATCGCCGACCGTATCGCCATGATCTACAAAGGGCGTATCATCTGGTCCGGTCTCAAGGACGAGATCGACCGGTCGGGCAACCCTTACGTCGACCAGTTCATCCATGGCCGCGCCGAGGGCCCGATCAAGATGGAGGTGCGTGCCCTTTGAGTAGCGTTAGAGCCTGAGGATGGCACGCGCCCTGGCCCGCTATGTCTGCCAGCAATGCGGCACGGCGCAGCCCAAATGGGCCGGGCGCTGCGACGATTGCGGCGGCTGGAACACGCTGGTCGAAGAGGCGGTACGCGAGAGCGCGCCCAAGGGGCTGGGCAGCGGGAAGGGCAGGAAGCTCGCCTTCGTCGGGCTCGACGGCGTCGCCCAGGCCATGGCGCGGCGGCTCTCCGGCATGGCCGAGTTCGACCGCGTGTGCGGCGGCGGGCTGGTGCCCGGCTCGGCCCTGCTCGTGGGCGGCGACCCCGGCATCGGCAAATCCACCGTGCTGCTGCAGGTCGTGGCGGCGCTCAGCGCCGGCAAGGCCGGCGAGCAGCTGCGCTGCGCCTACATCTCCGGCGAGGAGTCGCTAGACCAGGTGCGGCTGCGCGCGGCGCGACTCGCCGTCGCCGGCGCGCCGGTGCAGCTGGCCGCCGCCACCAGCGTCCGCGACATCGTCGCCTCGCTCGACCATGCCGAGCCGCCCGATGTCGTCGTCGTCGATTCGATCCAGACCATGTATGTCGACACGCTCGACAGCGCGCCCGGCACGGTAAGCCAGGTGCGCGCCTCGGCGCAGGAGCTCATCCGCCTCGCCAAGCAGCGCGGCTTCTGCGTCGTCCTCGTCGGCCACGTCACCAAGGAAGGCCTCATCGCCGGCCCGCGCGTCCTCGAGCACATGGTCGACACCGTGCTCTATTTCGAGGGTGAGCGCGGCCACCAGTTCCGCATCCTGCGCGCGGTCAAGAACCGCTTCGGCCCGACCGACGAGATCGGCGTCTTCGAGATGACCGATGCGGGCTTGGCCGAGGTCCCGAACCCGTCGGCGCTCTTCCTCGCCGAGCGCCAGGGCGACGTCTCCGGCGCCGCCGTCTTCGCCGGCATGGAAGGGACGCGGCCGGTGCTGGTGGAGATCCAGGCGCTGGTGGCGCCCTCACCGCTGGGCACGCCGCGCCGCGCCGTGGTCGGCTGGGACAGCAGCCGCCTCGCCATGATCCTGGCCGTGCTCGAGGCGCGCTGCGGCGTGCAGATCGGCGGCAGCGACGTCTATCTCAACGTCGCCGGCGGCCTGCGCATCGCCGAGCCCGCCGCCGACCTTGCCGTGGCGGCGGCGCTGGTCTCGGCGCTCAGCTTGCGCCCGGTCCCGGCCGAGACGGTGATCTTCGGCGAGATCGGCCTGTCGGGCGAAGTGCGGCCGGTGGGCCAGGCCGAGGCGCGCCTCAAGGAAGCCGGCAAGCTCGGCTTCACCGCGGCGCTGGTGCCGCCCTTGCGCGGCCGAGGCAAGGAGCGCGAGCCGGCAGGCGGCGTCGCCCGCCGCGAAATCCGGCACCTGCGCCATCTCGTGGAGCAGCTCGACGGCGAGCCCCGCCGCGCCCCGCACAGCCTCGCCGCGCCGGGGGCGCCGCGATGAACGGGCTGGACCTCGCCGTGGTGACGGTGATCGTGATGTCCGGGGTGTTCGCCTTCGCGCGCGGCTTCGTCAAGGAGGCGCTGTCGATCGTCGCCTGGATCGGCGCCGCCTTCGCGGCGCTCTACGGCTCGGCCTATCTCCTGCCCGCCGCGGGCCGGCTCCTGCCCAAGGGGCCCGTCACCGAGGCGGTCGGGGGCATCGTCCTCTTCCTGGCCATTCTCATCCTGCTGTCGCTCGTCACTTCGCGTCTGTCGCGGCGCATCAAGCAAAGCTTCCTTTCGCCGGTCGATCGCACGCTTGGCCTCATCTTCGGCCTGGCGCGCGGCGTGGTGCTGGTCTGTCTCGGCTATCTCGCGCTCTCCTGGGCTTTGCCGGCCGAAAACCAGCAACAGCCCGGCTGGATGGTCCACGCACGGACCCTGCCGTTCCTCGAGACCGGCGCCGATCGGCTGCGCGCGCTGGTACCGGCCGCCTACCGCGACCGGGCGGCGGCCGCCGTGCGGAACACCCGGCCGGGCGCCGCGCAGATCGAAGAAGCCGCCGGCGCCATCCGCGCCTTGAGCAAGCCGCGCGGCCCGGCCGAGGCGGAGCGCGAGCGCGGCCGGGTCTACAGCCCGGACGACCAGAACGAGCTCAACCGGTTGATCCAACAGCGACAAGACTCGCAATAGGTGCCGCAACCCCCTGGCGCGGGAACACGGTTGCGTGTAGAAGCAAGCTCGACATCGGACCCGCCGATCCCCATCTCTAGCGCAGCCGCGGCGCTCCTTTGAAAGGCAGCTTGATGCTGACCACGAATCCCCTGGACGATGATCATCTGCGGGAGGAATGCGGCGTCTTCGGCGTCTTCGGCCATGTCGAGGCGGCCACGCTGGTGGCGTTGGGGCTGCACGCGCTCCAGCATCGCGGCCAGGAGGCCGCCGGCATCGTCACCTATGACGGCAAGGAATTCCCCGCCCATCGCGCCATGGGACTCGTGGGCGAGCATTTCAGCTCCAAGGAAGTGATCGGCCGCCTTAAGGGCCACTCCGCCATCGGCCATGTCCGCTACGCCACCACCGGCGAGGTGGCCATGCGCAACGTCCAGCCGCTGTTCAACGATTTCGATTTCGGCGGCCTCGCCATCTGCCACAACGGCAACCTCACCAATTCCTATCACCTGCGCCGGCAGCTCATGCGCCGCGGCTGCCTGTTCCAGACGACCAGCGACACCGAAGTCATCAACCACCTCATCGCCACCAGCCTCAAGCACACCGTCGAGGAACGCATGATCGACGCGCTGCGCCAGGTCGAGGGCGCCTATTCGCTGGTGGCGCTGACCCAGGACGGCGTGATCGGCGTGCGCGACCCGCTGGGCGTCCGGCCGCTGGTGCTGGGCCGGCTCGGCGATGCCTGGATCCTGGCCTCGGAGACTTGCGCGCTCGACATCATCGGCGCGCAGTTCGTGCGCGACGTCGAGCCGGGCGAGATCGTCACCGTCAACGCGCTGGGCGTGCAGAGCACCAAGCCCTTCGAGCGCGCGCGCAAGCGCTTCTGCGTCTTCGAATACATCTACTTCGCGCGGCCCGACAGCGTCGTCGACGGCCACAACATCTACGAGGTGCGCAA
>WNFN01261339.1_pt1 | contig 11532 bp, 14 predicted proteins | sample 5400161 | NCBI WGS metagenome assembly WNFN01 (sample SAMN13153353, study PRJNA577476) | soil metagenome | isolation source: 80 cm saprolite on Douglas fir-dominated hillslope | place: USA:California | collected 2013-09-17
CATGGCCTTCCCGCGGCTCAACGCGCTGTCCTTCTGGCTGCTGCCGATCGCGGGCCTGATGATGCTGGGCAGCTTCTTCGCGCCCGGAGGAGCCTTCGCGGACGGCTGGACGGCCTATGCGCCGCTGTCGGACAACGCCCCGATCGGGCAGACCTTCTTCTCGGTAGCCGTGCAGTTCGCAGGCGCCTCCTCGATCATGACCGCGCTCAACTTCCTGGTCACGATCATCACGATGCGGGCGCCGGGGATGAGCTTCTTCCGCATGCCCCTGCTGGTGTGGGCGAACTTCGCGACCTCGCTGCTCGTCGTGATCGCGACCCCTTTCATCGCCGCCTCGCAGTTCTTCATCCTGCTCGACCGCTCGCTCGGCTTCAACTTCTTCAATGCCGGCAAGGGAGGCGACGTGCTGATGTATCAGCACGTCTTCTGGTTCTACTCGCACCCGGCGGTCTACATCATGATGCTGCCGGGCTTCGGGATCATCAGCGAAGTGATCGCGGTGAAGTCGCGCAAGCCGATCTTCGGCTACCGGATGATGGCCTTCTCGCTGCTGGCGATCGTCGGGCTCGGCTTCACGGTCTGGGCGCACCACATGTTCACCTCCGGCATGGCGGCCTGGATCCGCATTCCGATGGCGATCACGACAGCGATCATCGCTGTCCCGACGGGGATCAAGATCTTCTCCTGGCTGGCGACGCTATGGCGGGGCGTGCTGCATCTCGACACGCCGATGCTCTTCGCCCTGGGCTTCCTGACGACGTTCACGCTGGGCGGCATCAGCGGCGTGATGCTGGCGATGATCCCGTTCGACATCCACGTGAGCGCGACGTACTTCATCGTCGCGCACATCCACTACGTGCTGTTCGGCGGTTCGCTGATGACGATCTTCGCCGGCGTCTACTACTGGTTCCCGAAGATGACCGGCCGCATGTACGACGAGCGACTCGGCAAATGGCACTTCTGGACGACGTTCGTGTTCTTCAACCTGACCTTCGCGCCGATGCACATCCTCGGCCTCGACGGCATGAGCACGCTCGTGTTCCTCTACAACATCGTGACGAGCTGGCGAGGCGGCCCCGTGTCGGTGGCCAACCCGTGGCGCGGCCTGACTCTCGAGTGGCAGGTCTCCTCGCCGCCGCCGGTGTTCAACTTCGACCGGCTGCCGACGGTCGTCGGCGGTCCGTATGAGTACGGCGTCCCCGGCGCCGTCCACGGCATCTTCGCCCCCACCCCGGCCGCCGCGGGCGGCGTGCTGAGAGAGCCCAGTCGATGAGGAGGAAGCCGTGAGAGAGATCCTGGTGGTCGCCAACCGAACGCTCGGTGGCGCGAAGCTGCTCGAAGCCGTCCGCGACAAGGCCAACCTGGAGCCGGGCGCGCGCTTCCGCCTGGTCGTGCCGGCGACCAAGCCCTCGGCCGGCCTCGTGATCTACGACGAAGCGGTGCGCGAAGCGGCGCAGGTTCGCGTGGACCTCGCCCTCTCGGCAGTCGCGGAGGAGGGCCTCGGGGCGACCGGCGAAGTCGGCGACGCGGACCCCTTCTCGGCGACGATGGACGCGGTCGCCGAGCACCGGCCGGACGAGATCATCGTCTCGACCCACCCGGCGGAGAGCTCGGGCTGGATGCGCCGCGATCTGATCGAGCGGATCCGCAATGCCACCGGCCTGCCCGTCGAGCACGTGGTCGTGGACATCGAGCAGGAGGGCCTGCCCTTCAAGGTCACGCTGGTTGTCGCCAACAAGACCTCCTCCGGCGAGGAGCTGCTGGAGCGCCTCAAGCAGATCGCGGCCGGGACGGAAAGGACGCTGTTCATCGCCGTCGTACCGCAGGTCGACGGCAGCGGCTCGGCGCCTCGTGAGGCGCGGGCGCGGCTCGCGAAGATGCTCGACCACCTGAACGAGGCGGGGCTGCTCAGCTCCGGCATGATCGGGTGAGCGCTCGGGATGGCTGCGCTCCGACCTGATCGAGCGAGTTCGAGGCGCCACCTCGGCGCCCGTTGAGCACGTGGTGGTCGACCCCCAGTCCTCCGCGACACCGGCCACGGCGGCCTAGTTTCGTGAGACCGGAGGTCGATTGATGGAGGCCGCGAGCGTCGCACACGCCGGCGGGCACGCCGAGCACCACGGCCCTCCGGAGGCCAACCGCAGCTCGCGCGTCGAGCCGCAGCTGCTGGGGATGCTGCTTTTCATCATCTCCGAGGTGATGGTCTTCGGCGCCTTCTTCACGGCCTACTTCTTCATCCGCGTGTCCCAGGGCGACACCTGGCCGGCGCCCGGCACGAAGCTGCCGGTCGAAGTCGCGGGGATGAACACCGCGATCCTGGTGTCCTCCTCCTTCACGCTCCACTGGGCCGAGCAGTGCCTCAAGAAAGGCAACCGCTTCGGCCTGAAGGCGGGCATCCTGCTGACGTTCCTGCTTGGCTGCACCTTCCTGTTCGTCCAGATCAACGAGTACGCGAACATCGGCTTCGCCCCCCAGGACGCCGCGCAGCAGACGATCTTCTTCTCGCTCACCGGCCTGCACGGCGCCCACGTCTTCATCGGCCTGCTGCTGCTGCTGTTCGTCACCGTGCGCTCCTTCCGTGGGCATTACAGCCCGGAGCAGCATCGCGGCGTGGAAGTGCCGGGGATCTACTGGCACTTCGTCGACGTGATGTGGCTGATCGTGTACTTCTCCGTCTACATCCTTTGACGCTCTGGCGGTCGTGGACCGGCGCGGCTCGGCGTCCTCGGTCGCTCGTGTGCTTCAGCACACTTCGCTCCCTGCGTCCTTGACCCGCTTGATCCACAACCGCCAGAGAAGTAGGGGTGTCTGAATGCTGAATCCCCTGCGGTCCGAGGGAGAGGCGTTCCGCCTCCTGCTCTACGTGGTCGCCGTGGTGATCGCGTTGATCGCGATCGTGCTGCTCGTGCGCGCGATCTGAGCTCGGCACGGCGGGCGGAGCGGGATCAGTCGTGCGGCTCGTTCGCCGTCGCGGGCCAGTGCCCGGGCGAGCCGAGGCGACCGAGAGCGTCGCGAACGTCGCGTTCGGCATGGCCTTTGAGCGTCACGCGCGTGCCCGTTCCTTCCGGGGCGAACTCGATGTCCAGCCGGCGCGAGATCCAGCGGCGCACGTCCGAGTAGACCGGCGGCCCGGGGGCTCCCCGGCGGCCGCCCGGCGCGTCCTGGAAGGCAACGGTCGGAGCTCCCGGCTCGGCGCGTTTCAGCTCGGGTTCCTCGACTTCCTCGGGGTGACCCGCGACGTCCGGGTCGGAGAGCTCCGCGAGGCTGTGGGGGCTGTCTTCGACGACCCCTTTGGAGAGCTCGAGCCTGCCCGGCCGTTCCTCGTAGAGGACGAAGCCCCCGTCTTTGTGCAGGTCCGGCAGCAGGTCGCGCACGAACATCGCCTGCGCCTGCTCGGGCGGCATGTCCATCGTGAAGCTGGCATTCACCCGCGCCACGCCCGTAGTGTCGCGCAGCGCTCCGTCTGATGCCCGCACCTCCGCGCGGCCGGCGGGCGGGCTACTTGACGGTCAGCGTGCCGAACATCCCTGCCTGGCGGTGTCCGGGAGCCTCGCAGAAGAAGGTGTAGGTGCCGGGTTTCAGGGTCACGTGGACGGTGGCCGTGCTCTTCGTCGTGAATTCGCTCGCGCCGAGCTTGGCGCCCTTGGCGCTCGCGCCCCCTTCGCCCGTTTCGATCGCGATGTTGTGGCTGACGCCTGACAGGTTCGGCATTTCAACCGTGGCCGCCCCGGCGGTTGCAGTCGCCTTGTTGGTCACGTAGGCGAGCTGTCCGCTGGGGCTCGCGGAGATCGAGAGCTTGCCGCCCTTCTCGACGGCCGGCTTACCCGCGCCCGGCGCTTCGACGGCGCTCGCGAGCAATCCCGTGTCCTTGCCTGGACGTGCGGCGAATTTGGCGACGTAGGCTGCGACGTCCCTCAGCGTCGAGCCCTTGACGAGGTCTTTGGGCATCGCGCCTTCGGGATTCGGGAACTGGATCTGGCCTTCGACGACGCCCCGCACGGTGTTGCGCTGGAGGCCTTCTTCGATGCTGCCCCTAAAGGCTTCGTCGAGGTTCGGCCCGACGATGCCTTTGGTGCCGGCGCGAGCGAGGGCGTGGCAGGAGCCGCACTTGGACACGAAGGCCTTCTTGCCCGCGATCAGGTTGACGTCGTCGCCGCCCTTGACGCTCCCGCAGCCTGCGAGGACCAGCGCGAGGAGGGCCGGCGCGCAGGCGCCGAGGACCCGGCCCGGCAGGCCGCGCCTTGCTCGTCCCGCCTGCCGCGGTGACTCGTGAACCTCGCCTTGGGAGCTCATCGGAGGGCGGAACACTATCCGAAGGCGCGGTTGCCCCGCGCGTCCGGCTGAGCCCGCGGGACGGGCGCTCAGGGCCTCTGCAAGCCGTCGAGTCGACCTTGCGAGGCGGCGATCACGCCGGCGGCCACGCGCTCCCATGACCAGCGCTCGCGGACGGTCGCGACGAGGCCCTCGCGGGTCCGCGCGAGCAGCTTCGGATCGGCGGTCAGGCAGCCGATCAGGCAGGCCGCCAGCGATCGCACGGCCTCGTCGTCGACGGCGAAGGAGAGCCACCGGGCAGCCTCGGCCGGCACGGCGGCGGCGAGCGCTTCGCTGACCTCGGCGAGGCCCGAGTGCCGTGCGACGACCGGGACCGCGCCACATGCCGCCCCCTCGGCCGCGACCATCCCGAACGCCTCGGGGAAGGTGCTCGGCGCGACCAGCGCCGTGCATGCCGGCAGCAATTCGGCGAGCTCCTCGTGCTCGAGCCGTCCGCTCAGCACCACCCGCTCGTCGAGCGTCGCGGCGGCGGCGAGGTAGCGCTCGCGCTCGGCCCCCTCGAGGCTCTCGAGGAAGGCGAGCAGGTGGCGCAAGGGCTCCGCCGGGGCGGCCGGATCCTCCAGGGCGCGGCCCGCGAGCGCCACCCCGCGGGCGGCCTCGATGTCGCCCTCCCGCAAGGCCCTAGCAAGCGAGAGCAGCCCCTCGCGGTAGGCGCCGAAGCCCACCACCGCGAGGCTCGCGTCCGGCAGCCTGCAGAGCACCAGCGGCCAGGCGGCGAGCAGCAGATCGACGCCCTTGCTGACGATCAGCTTGCCGACGAAGGCGACGATCTGTCCCCGCTGCGACTGCAGCCGTTCGACCGCCGCCGCGGCCTCCCGCGGGTCGCGCTCGAAGGCGCTGGCCGGCGCTCCAGCGGCGGCCGGCGGCGTTGGCTCGGCTCGCAGGCGGGCCGCGAGCCGAGCGAGGCCGGCCTCGGCGGCGGCGGGCTCTCGCGGCGCGAACCGCGCCACATCGACGCCTGGCGGGCCGAGGCGGGTGCGCAGTGGCAGGTCGGGCTCGCCGATCGCCTCCCACAGGCTGGCGGCCGTGTGATGGGAGCCGACCAGCACACCGCGCGCCGGCGCGAGGCCTTCCCGGGCGGACGCGAGGAAGCGCTCCGGGTTCGGCTTGACCGTGTACTCGAGAGCGCTGCCGTGGATCTTGACGGCGTAGGGCACCTGCCCACGGAGTCCCCGGGCGAGGATCAGCGGCCCCATCACGAGGTGGTTCGCGAGCGCGGCTTCGGGCCCGGCGAGGGCCGCCACGTCGGCCGCCGCGGCGACGTTGGCGGCGACGTACCGCGCCACCTCCTCGGGGCCGCACTCGGCGAAGGTTCGCGCCTCCAGGCCCTCGTAGCGGTCGGCCACGTACACAGGCAGCAGGCCGCCGATGTCCGGGCGGTAGAGGACCGCCCTCCCCGGGCCCTCGGCTGGATGCGCGAGCTCGCGGACCTGCAGGCCGCCGGAGTCCCAGTCGGCGGCGGCGGCGAGGAAGCCGTGCTCCTCCGGATGGCGCTCCTGGCTGATCAGGTGGACCTCGTGGCCGAGCCGCACGAGGGCCTCCGCGAGCCTCGCGTTGTAGACGTTGGAGCCGGTCCCGCCGAGCAGGTAGCCGTGGAAGATCAGCAGGCGCACGGACGGTCAGCCTACCCCCGTCCGGAACCTGCCCCCGGGGCGGCTGGGACGCCCACCGCCTTCGCTAGAGTGCCCGCCATGAGCACCAGACAGCGTTACCGCCTGCGCAACCAGTCGACCGGCCGGGAACTGATCCTCGAGGCCGAGCCCGAGGAGATCTACCGCGACCGCGACACCGGGGAAGAGCTCGAAATCCTCGGCAAGGTGCTGCCGCTCGCCCCTTCGGAGTCGAGCCTGCCACGGGCCGTGGAGTACCTCCGCTTCTGCCCATGGTGCGATCAGATGTCCCAGCGGGACCTCAACGACTGCCCCACCTGCGGCCGGCGCATGGGGCCGCTGGGCAAGCCCCGAGGGAAGGCCTGAGACGTGCGGGCGCCGCGCAAGCGCCTCGCGCTCGCCGCGCTCGCCGCGGTGCTGAGCTCGCTCGCGCTGGCCGCCTGCGGCAGCAGCAGCGTCTCCGACGCGGTCCCGAAGAGCACCCCTGACATCATCCCCCCGAACGACACGAGCGCCGAAAAGGCCGCGGTGCAGACGACCTCGACGTCGACCACGACGACGAAATCGAAAACCACCGCCGGCACCGGCGAATCTTCTGAATCCGAAAAAGAAGGCGGCGAAACACCGGAAGGCGAAACGGGCGGCGCGGCCGGCGAAGGAACCGCCTCCGGGGGCACCGGCAGCGAAGAAAAAGCGCCCGAAAAAGCCGCTACACCGGAAGAAGGCGCGGCCAGCCCGACGGGCGGGGCGAGCGCGCCCTAGCGACTCGGCGTTGGGCCGCCATCCGCAAGGGCATTCGAGCTGAGCGGGGCGTAGGCCAAGCGCGGCAAGGACGCAGGGAGCGAAGTGTGCGTCAGCACACGAGCGACCGAGGACGCCGCCGCGCGCCGGCATACGCCCCGCTCAGGGGGTTGAGATCAGGGTGGCGCTGTAAGTCAGCCGCGCGGTCTGGTACAGGCAGAAGTACTGGACCGACGTGTTGATCTGGGTGTGGGCCGTCTGAGCGCTGGTGGTGGTGCACTGCTTCTTGGGACGGCTGGCCCGCCAGGAGGTGTCGTTGCCGAAGCCCAGCGCGAGCGCGGGGGCCCAGGTCGGCACGGTCAGCGCGATCTCGTCGCCCTTTTTGACCTTGATGGTCGTTTCCAGCGGGAACTGAGCGGTCTTGCCGAAGTAGGGCTGCAGCTTCAGCACGGGGCTCTCGGCGATCAGCTTGTAGGTGAGGTTCGGTTTCGGCTGCGGCCGCAGGACGGCGATGGCGGCTTCAGAGACGCCCCCCTCGTTGGTGTTGAAGAACTTGATCTGCGTGGCATTGGGCCTGCCGAGGGTGATCGTCCAGGCGACGATCGAGCCGTCCCGGGGCACCCCGATCGGGTTGCGGGCCGAGCCGACCTTGACCTGGAAGCCGGTCGTGCGGCTGACGGCCAGGCAGGGAGTCGCCGGGCAGCTCGCGACGGTAGCCGGGTTGGTCGTGCCGAGCACGCCGACTTCGCTCAACTGCGCCGGCGCCGCGGCGGGCAGGGCGAGGGCGAGCAGGACGCCCGCGAATATGCCGATCTTGATCCGTCTCATCTCAGCTGTTCAACACGCTCAACCGCCGCAGGTAGCGGTTTGATTACTTCGCTAACCCCCTGCCAACTCCTGCGCAGCGGCAGCGATCTCCTCCGGATCGCCCGGGGATGGTACCCAGGGCAGTCGCAGCGGGTCCTCGCGGTAGCGCGGAATCATGTGGATGTGCAGGTGGAACACGGTCTGCCAGGCCGCCCGGCCGGCCGAGTTCAGGAGGTTCACGCCATCGGCGTCCAGGCGCTCCTTGGCGCGGCGGGCGAGCCGCACGGCAGCGAGCGCGGTCGCTTGCAGATCCTCCTCGCTCGCCTCGAAGATGTCGCGAGAGTGGACCCGCGGGATCACCAGGGCGTGGCCGCGGGTGGCGGGTGAGATGTCCATGAAGGCGATCGTCCGCTCGTCTTCGTCGACGATCGTCGCGGGCAGCTCGCCGGCGACGATCTTGCAGAAGATGCAGTCCGGGTCCGACATCGGCGCTGATCCTAGCCGCCGCTCCGGCGCGGCGCCGGGCCCCGTGACGGCGGATCAGCCGCGCGCCAGCGCCGCGCGGGCGTGCGCCACGGCCTGCTCGGGAGTCGCGATCTCACCGGCGTAGCGGGCTGCGGCGAGCTCGTCCAGCAGCGTGCCGAGCTCGGGGCCCGGGGCGATGCCGAGCCGGCGGACGAGCTCGTCGCCTCGCACCAGCGGCGGCGGTGGCCCCTGCTCGCGCCAGCTCAGCGCCTCGCCGAGCATCGAGCCGGCGAGACGCAGGTGAGCTTCGATTGCGCGCTCGGAGGAGCGCCCGCGAGTCGCCAGGCGGTCGGCCACCGACAGCACCGTGACGTCCACCTCGACGGGCGCGCAGGCGGTCAGATAGGCGTACACGGTACGCCTCGGCAGCGGCTGGGGCTCGTGCACGAGGAAGCCGAGCCGTAGGTGATTGCGGACGAGCGCCGCGACGTGGGAGCGCAGCCGCTCGCTGCTGCGCAGCCGGGTCAAGACCTCCCGGGCGAGCTCGGCGCCCGCTTCGTCGTGGCCGAGGAACGTCACGCGGCCGTCGGCGCGAACCTCGCGCGTCAAGGGCTTGGCGGCGTCGTGGAGGAGGGCCCCCCAGCGCAGCGCTTCGCCGCGGCTGATCTGATCGGCCAGCGGCTCGGCCAGGAGCGCCGTGAGGAGCTCCCGGTGGGGCCCGATCGCCGGATCGGCATCGCCGCGGGCCGGGCCGCCCGGCGCGGTCAGCTCGACGGCCCGCTCGAGCACCTCGAGGGTGTGGTGGTAGACGTCTGCGTGATGGAAGGCGCTCTGCTCCACGCCCCGCAGAGCGTCGAGCTCCGGCATCACCACGGCGAGCGCTCCGACCTCCGCGATCAGCTCGATTCCGGCTCTCGCGCGAGGCACGGCGATCGTGCGGCAGAGCTCCCCGAAGATCCGCTCGCCGGATACTCCTGACAGCCCCCGGGCCCGCTCGCGGGCGCCCCGCAGCGCCTCCTCGTCGGGCCTCAATCCGAGCTCGACGGCGACGCGCACCAGTCGCAGCACGCGCAGGGGGTCCTGCGCGAAGGAGCCGGGGCCCGCGATGCGAAGGCGCCCCTCGCGCAGATCCCGAGCGCCGCCGAGCGGGTCGATCGGCTCACCGCCTGCGAGCGGCTGGGCGATTGCGTTGACGGTGAAGTCGCGCAGCGCGAGGTCGGCCTCGAGCGTCTCGCCGCGCAGCGGCTCGAGGTCGATCTGCCAGCTGTTGTCGCGCGCCACCACGCGCCAGCTGCCGAACTCCTCGGAGAGGGGGAAGCATGCGGCGCGGCCCCCGGCGCGGGCGATGGCCTTCGCGGCGCGTGCGGGGTCGCCCGCGACGACGATGTCGTAGTCGGCCGTTGGCCGGCCGAGCAGCGCGTCGCGGACGGCGCCGCCGACGAGCCAGGCGGGACTGCCCGCGAGCACCTCGCGGGCCGCCTCGAGGCCGTTGCTCACGCCGTCCCGGGCAGCATCGCGCCGGCCGCGTCCTGCTCCGCCTGCAGGCCGTCCCGGTGGTACACGCGGGTCGCCCGCGGCGTCAGGCCGCAGGTGATCTCGTAGTTGATCGTGTTCAGCCGCCGGGCGATCTCCTCGGCGGTGATGCGCTCGCTGCCCTGCAGGCCGATCAGCACGGCCGGCTCGCCGAGCAGCTGCTCGCCGGCGTCGGGCCCGAGGTCGACGGTGACGCTGTCCATCGAGATCGTGCCGACGAGCGGACGGCGGGCGCCGCCGATCAGCACGTCGCAGTTGTTGCTCAGGCCCCGCCGCCAGCCGTCTCCGTAGCCGACCGGGAGGACACCGATGACGGTGTCCTGCTCGGCGATGAAACGCCGTCCGTAGCCGGCGCTCTCCCCCGCCCGGCAGGGCTTGACGTCGGCCACATACGAGCGCAATTCGAGCGCCGGCTCGAGGCCGCGCTCGGCGGGGTCCCGCCCGAACGGGTCCATCCCGTAGATCGCGATGCCGGCACGCACCATGTCGAACTGGGCGGCCGGCTCGCGCAGCGTCGCGGCGCTGTTGGCGGCGTGCAGGAGCAGCCCTGGGCGGTCGGCCTTGAGCTCCCCGGCCCAGCGCACGAAAGCCTGGAGCTGAGCAGCGAAGAAGCCGCCGTCGTCGAGCTCGTCGGCCGTCGCGAAGTGGGTCATCAGCCCCGCCAGCTCGACACCCGGGGAACGCTCTGCCTGCTCGGCCACGGCTGATGCCTGCTCGGGATCGCGGGTACCCAGCCGCCCCATGCCGGAGTCGAGCTTGACGTGCACGCGGCCACCGCCCGCGGACGCGACGGCCGCGACGTCGCGCTCGTCCCACACGACCACGTCGCCGCGCGCGGCCAGCGTCTCCGCCAGTTCGACGGGCGTGAGCGCGGCCATCACCAGGATCGGCACCTGCAGGCCCGCCCCGCGCAGCTCCCGCAGCTCGTGGGCGCCGGCGACGGCCAGCCAACCCGCGCCGCCCGCGAGCGCGGCTAGCGCCACGGGCACGGCGCCGTGGCCGTAGCCGTCGGCCTTGACGACGGCGCACAGCTCGGCGCCATCCCCCAGCCCGGCGCGCAGCCGCCGGCAGTTCCGTTCGATCGCGGCGAGGTTGACGAGCGCCTGGACGCGCTCGACGGCCGGCCCCTGCACGGCGAGGGTCTCCTCCGGGGTGCGCTCAGCCATCGCTGCCCTCCTCAGCACGAGCCCGGGGCAGCGCTTCGATCACGTCGCCGGCGATCACCGACTCGGCGGCGCCGACGGCGAGCGCCGCGAGGCGTCCGGCGCGGGAATGGAGCAGCACGCCGGCGCAGGCGGCGAGAAAGGGTTCGAGCTGCTCTGAGAGCAGTGCCGCGATCACGCCGGTCAGCACGTCGCCGGTCCCGGCCGTCGCCAGCGCCGGACTGCCTCCGGGGCTCACCGCGACGCGGCCCTCAGGCTCGGCGACAAGCGTGTCGTCGCCCTTCAGCACGACGATCGCCCCGGAGCGGGCCGCCGCGTCGCGCACGTGGCGCAGCCGCTCGGCGTCGATCTCCGCGCTGTCGAGCTCGAGCAGGCGGCCGAGCTCGCCGGCGTGGGGCGTCAGGACGGTCGGCGCGGGACGGTCGACGAGCTCCGCGAGGCGCCCGGCGTGGGCGTTCAGGCCGTCCGCGTCGAGCCCCATCGGCAACTTCGCCGCGCGTGCGAGCCGGCGGGCGAACGCCAGCGCGTCCCGCTCGCGGCCGAGCCCCGGGCCGAGCGCGAGCGAGCCGCCCCGGGCGCTCGCGTCGAGCACCTGCTCGACGCCCGCATCGCTCAGCGCACCGTCGGCTTCGGGCAGGCCGCGGGTCAACAGCTCGTGGACCCCGGAGCTGGCCACTACGGGCTGCAGGCCGGCCGGCATGAACGCCGTCACGTATCCAGCGCCTGCCCGCATCGCGGCGCGGGAGGCCATCGTCGGCGCGCCGGTCAGGCCGAGCGAGCCGCCCACGACGAGCACGTGGCCGGAGCGGAACTTCGTGGAGGAGCCGTCGCGGCGGGGCAGCAGCGCGAGCACGCTCGCCTCGATCAGCCCGACCGCAGAG
>WNFN01026778.1_pt1 | contig 11521 bp, 11 predicted proteins | sample 5400161 | NCBI WGS metagenome assembly WNFN01 (sample SAMN13153353, study PRJNA577476) | soil metagenome | isolation source: 80 cm saprolite on Douglas fir-dominated hillslope | place: USA:California | collected 2013-09-17
TCTACCCCACCATGTACCGTGGCCGCTTCTGGACCATGCGCCAGTACGCCGGCTTCGGCTCCGCCGTCGAATCCAACCAGCGCTATCGCTATCTGCTAAGCAAAGGTCAGGCTGGCCTCTCCGTCGCTTTCGATCTCCCCACGCAAATTGGCATGGACTCCGACCATCCTCTCGCTCTCGGCGAAGTTGGAAAAGTCGGCGTGGCCATCGATTCGCTCGAAGACATGGAGACGCTCTTCAACGGCATTCCGCTCGAAACAGTCTCCACCTCGATGACCATCAACGCCACCGCCGCCATCCTGCTCTGTCTTTACGTCGCCGTCGCAAAAAAACAAGGCGCCAGCCTGCAAACACTTTCCGGCACCGTGCAGAACGATGTCCTCAAGGAATATATCGCCCGCGGCACGTACATCTATCCCGTGCGCCCCGCGATGCGCATCGTCACGGACATTTTCGCGTGGTGCCGCGACAATCTTCCCAAGTGGAACACCATCTCCATCTCCGGATACCACATCCGCGAAGCCGGCTCCACCGCCGTCCAGGAAGTCGCCTTCACGCTGGCCAATGGTATCGCCTATGTCCAGGCTGCGCGCGACGCCGGACAGAGCGTCGATGAATTCGCCCCGCAGCTTTCTTTCTTCTTCAATGCCCACAACGATCTTCTTGAAGAAATCGCCAAATACCGCGCCGCCCGCCGCCTCTGGGCCGGCATCATGGCGGAACGTTTCGCGGCAAAAGATCCGCGCTCCTTGATGCTCCGTTTCCACGCGCAAACCGCCGGTTCTTCTCTCACCGCACAGCAGCCGGAAAACAACATCGTCCGCGTCGCGATTCAGGCGCTCGCCGCCGTTCTGGGTGGCTGCCAATCCTTGCACACGAATTCGATGGACGAAGCGCTCGCACTTCCCACCGAAGACGCCGCGCTCATCGCCCTCCGCACCCAGCAAATCCTCGCCAACGAAACCGGCGTCGCCAACACTGTCGACCCCGTCGCCGGCTCCTACGCCATCGAATCCCTCACCAACGAAATCGAATCGCTCGCGGCGGCTTATCTGTCGAAGATCGACAAGATGGGCGGAATGCTGCGCGCCATCGAAGCTGGCTTTGTCCAGGGTGAAATCCAAAAAGCGGCTTACGAATTCCAGCGTGCCGTCGAGAAAAAAGAACAGATCGTCGTAGGAGTGAACGACTTCGTGGCGGAAGAACCTCGTACCATTCCCACGCTGCGCATCGACGCCGATATCGAGCGCTCTCAAATCACTCGCCTCAACGCTCTCCGTGCCAAGCGTGACTCCGCCCGCGCAAAATCGGCTCTCGCCGAGCTCCAGCGCCGCGCCGCCACTCCCGAAAATCTCCTCCCCGCCATCCTCGCCGCCGTCGAAGCCTACGCCACCGTCGGCGAAATCTCCGACGCCCTCCGCCGCGTCTTCGGCGAATACCAGGAATCCGTGGTCATCTGATTTCTTGCTATAGTATTCTTCCCCCCCAGGATTTCCCATGAAGCTGATTCTTGCATCCGCATCCGTACGCCGCGCCGAAATCCTCCACGACGCCGGTTTCTCCTTCACCGTGCTTTCCTCGCGCGCGCCCCTGGTCCAGGCATTGTCATCGGCGCGGACACCGAGGTCACCCTGGAAAGCCACATCTTCGGCAAGCCGCGCTCCTCCGACGATGCCCGCCATATGCTCGAAAAGCTTTCCGGCCGCACACACGCCGTCGTCACCGGTGTGGCCCTCATCCGCATTCCCGACGCCGAGCGGCTCACCTTCGTCGAGTCCACGCTGGTGCACTTTGCCACGCTCTCCGCCGAAGAAATCTCTCGCTATCTTTCAACCGGCGAACCACATGACAAAGCAGGTGCTTATGGCATCCAGGGCCGCGCCGGCCGCTACATTCCGCGCATCGAAGGCTGCTATTTCAACGTCGTCGGCTTGCCCCTCGCCCGCCTCCAGCAGGCCCTCACCACCCTCGGCTGGTCAGAAGACTAACTCGCTGAATTTGTAGGGGCGCAGCATGCTGCGCCCCAGTTTGGCAACATCCCAGCGCCTAGAGCGCGTTTGACCGCTCTCGGCATATAATCCCGTCCATGGGCGACCCTCTTCGCGAGTGGAATGACGGCTCCGCTGTTCGCCTGGACCGCAAGGACCCCTACCTGCGCCTCCAGTCGGTTACGATTTACGTCCGCGATCTCGAGCAAAGCCTCAGCTTCTACCTCGATCAACTCGGTTTCCAGTTGATCTTTGACGCCCGCGTTCAACCCGGCCGTCGTTTCGTAACCGTCGCCCCTCCCGACGGCACCGCGAACCTCACCCTCGTCGCTCCGGAACCCGGCTCGGAACAGTGCAAGCTCATCGGCCAGCCCACACACGTCACCTTTGTAACCGAGGATGTGATTGCCAAATACCGCGAATGGAACAAGCGCGGAGTTCGTTTCCAGTTCGCGCCCCGCCTGAAGCGCCTCAAGTATGAGGTGCACGTGCGCGCCACGCAGCCAGCGGACCCATCGTCGCCCAGTGCAGAGCACGCTCCCATCTGGGGTGGCGTCTTTACCCGTTTCAGGGACCTTGACGGCAATTCCTTTTCGCTAGTGAGCTTCGACGAAGTGACCCACGCCGTCGAAGAGCAACGCCGCGCCTTCGCTCAGAAACAGGAATCAGAGCGCCGCGCTACCCAGGAAATCGAAATCGCCAAACAGGTCCAGGCACGTCTGTTCCCGCAAACACTACCGCCCTTGAAAACCCTCGAATATGCCGGCCTTTGCATCCAGGCTCTCCAAGTCGGCGGCGATTATTACGACTTCCTGAATCTCGGCAAGGAGCGGCTCGGCTTCGTGATCGGCGACATCTCCGGAAAAGGAATCGCCGCCGCTCTCTTGATGGCCAATCTGCAAGCCAATCTCCGCAGCCAGTGCGCCATCGCTTTGGATCAGCCGCAACGCCTCTTGTGCTCCGTGAACCAGCTCTTTTGCGACAACACTCCCGACGGCGCCTTCGCCACCCTTTTCTTCGGCGAATACGACGACGCGGCAAGCCGCTTGCGTTATGCCAATTGCGGCCATCTCCCCGCTCTTCTGCTCCACAGCGATGACACCGTCGAGCGCCTCGAGGCCACCGCCACGGTGCTGGGAATCTTCAAGGATTGGGATTGCGAAATTGGAGAGTGTCAGCTTCGTTCGGGCGACACTCTTGCTCTCTACACCGACGGCATCACCGAATCCTACAACTCCGCCGACGAGCAATTCGGCGAACAGCGCCTGATCGAAGCCTTGCTGCGGCATCGCCAAGCATCTTCACAGGCTGCGCTTGCTTCGATTGTGGATGAAGTGCAGCGCTTCAACCCGCACGAGCAGCACGATGACATCACTCTCATCATCGCAAAACATAGAGGGAACTAGTGCCGCTCCCTTTGCGCCACCATTGAAAAGGATCCACGTCCAAGGCTAGTGGGTTCGATGAATACAGTGATCGGGCACTAGCAGGAAATCATTTACCGCGATCGATAAATCTCACGCCAGCCGCCCGCCGGCAGCAGCGCCCCGATGCCTACGCCGAGCAGCGCAAACCCAGGAGTCAATATGGCTTTGCCCTGGTTTCCAGTGCACACAATCACCGTCGGGGTACACTGATCAACCGCAATGCCGGCGCCGAGTCCCCCGCCCGCCCCAATCACCGCCCCGATCAGCGCATGCTTGCCTCGATGGCCGTCGCGTTTGATCGAAACCCGCTGAACAGTCTCGCGGGGGAAGCTCCGGTCCCCACCAGCCAAGCGCAGCACCAGCGCATCATCGCTGACAGATTCTAAATCTCCCTGGGACGATTTCCCGTCTGTGGCTATGACCTTGATCGTTTGGCCCGGCGCCACCTGTTTCAAATTCCCCCAATCCGATTTCTCAGCCGCCCTGAGCGATGGGCCGGCCGCTAGCAAGAGCAGCAGAAGGAGTAATGCCAAGTACCCGTTTCGTTTCGCCGTATTCATCACAAGCCTCCTGACACCCGAGCCCATGCGGCACTCACGACCGCCCGCCAGCGACAATGAACGACGTCCAGCCCAAGCAAGGAAATGACGCATCTTGTCACCCCTTGTGACCCTAAAAACTGCGATCCCCAGCCAGGTCGTGCTGGCTGGGGCCCGGCAGTCAAAAGTTACTTGTTCATCCTTTCACCGGAATGGTAACGGCCTTGGCGAGCTTAAACGACAGGTGACTCTGGGCAGGGAGCGTGGTTACGTCCTTTTTGTCCTTCTTGTCCGTTTTGCCCTTCGCCTTAGCACTGTCTTTGGGACTGTTTTTGGCCTGGTTTTTCGCGGATTGAGCCACCGAGTTGGTTTCCAAGTCGTAGGATTTTCCGTGTAGTTCCACCGAAGCGAGAGTTACCTTCAATTCTTTGTTTTTGACCTTGACGATGCGCCCGACCACTTTCGCGCCCTTGGGAATCACGGTCTTTCCCTCTATTTTGACGGGCGTGGAGAGGCTCGCGGCAAAGGTATCACCGACGTGGTTCTTGTTGCTGGCGAGGGTTTGGCCTACTGTCGCGCTGATCGCTGTGCCTTTCGGCACGGTGACCAGGGTGGTTGGCTGCGGTTCTTTGTTTGGGATGCTGGCGGCCTTCGGTGCCTCTGCTTTCTTGGGAGTGGCAGCATCCTCGTTGTTGGTGGCCTGGTTTGAGCAGCCTGCTACGGTCAAGAGGCCTGCCGCTGTCACAGCAAGCCAAAGTTTGCGATGGACCTGAGAGTCGAACATTTCGCTCCTCCAGAGGGAGTACCCCGGGGGTGAATCGAAGGAGGTTGCTGGTTGGTCCCCTTCGCCAGGTAAAACTACAAAGCCTGCGAACGGTGAGTATTCCCTGCTTGTATAAATCGTACAAGCCTCCGCGGACGCATTTGCGCTGCGTGTCCTTCCCGGCACCGGCCTATCGGCCAGTAGAGGAGCAGCTCACTCTTGGACTGGACGCCAATGGAGGCGGAGTTGGCCGAACGAGTCAGTCGGACCAATCGGCGAGGAAGAGGTTGGTTTCATGCGGGGCTTTGCCGTTGCGATTGGAGGCCCACACGAGCCGCTTGCCGTCGGAAGAGAACATGGGGAAGGCGTCGAAATCGGGTGCGTAGGTGATGCGCTCGAGGCCACTGCCGTCTTCGTTGATGAGGTAGAGATCGAAATCGCGGCCGCTTTTCGGATCGGCCATGTTCGACGCAAAGATGATGCGTTTTCCGTCGGGATGCCAGTAGGGCCCGAAATTCGCAGCGCCATTGCGTGTCACCTGGTGCTTGTTCGAACCATCCGCGTTCATGACCCAGATTTCCAGATTGCCAGGACGGATTAGTCCTTTCGAAAGCAGATCCTGGTACTCGGCGATTTCCTCGGGCGTTCTGGGATGCTCGGCGCGGTAGACGATCTTCTTGCCATCGTAAGACCAGAAGGGGCCGCCGTCGTAACCCATCTCGTTGGTGAGCTGCTTCACGTTGGAGCCGTCGGCATTCATGGTGTAGATGTCGAGGTCACCATTGCGCGTGGAAGTGAAGACAATGTGCTTGCCGTCGCGGGTGATGGTGGACTCGGCGTTGTAGCCGCGCGCGTGGGTAAGCTGTTTCAAATCGCTGCCATCCGGCTTCGCCGTATAGATTTGATAGGTATCGTAGATCGGCCAGACGTAGCCGTGGGAGTAATCGGGCTTCGGTGGACACTCGGGGCTTGCCGCGTGAGTCGAGGAGAAAAGGACGCGATCGCCGGAGGGAAAGAAATAGGAGCAAGTGGTGCGGCCCTTGCCGGTGCTTACGAGCTTGGACGCGGCGGGCTTTCCGTCGGGCGTGTCCACGGCTATCGTGTAAATTTGGTCGCATGGAACGCCTTCCCCTTGGTGCTGAAAAATCAGGTATTTGTCGTCGACGGAGAAATACGCTTCGGCACTTTGGCCCCCGAAAGTAAGCTGCCGCACGTTTTTCAGATGCTTTGCCTCTTCCGGAACAGTCAGAGAGCCGGCGGTTGCCTGCGGCGGCAGAGTTGGTGGAGCCGGGTCTCTAATCACCCAACCGCCGAGCACGGAGGCCACAAGGACGAATGACCAAGACAACCCATCCGCGCTTCTTCGGATTATTGAACCTGTCATTCTGTCTCCCTACCTATCTCCGCTGCTCAAGGGTGACCGAGGCCGTGACCGGCTTGCCGTCGCGCAGGACGGTAACTTGGACGATGTCGCCCACTTTGCTGCGGCGCAGGGCGTCGGTGAAATCGTAGAGATTCTTGATGGGTTTGCCGCCGAATTGGATGAGGACGTCTCCGGCTTGGAAGCCGGCCTTAGCCGCGGGAGAACTGGGCTTTACATCGGAAAAGCGGACCCCATTTTCAATTTGGCCGAAGTCGGGGATGGAGCCGAAGTACGGGCCGTACCCGCCACCGCCGCCGCTCGGCGTGCCCATATGGGGATTGGGATTTTCGACGGCGACGTAGGTGGGGCGATCTTGAGCGGTGTCGATGCGCAAGGCGATGTTGGAAACCAGATCGAGCAGATGAGCGGCCCCGGGGGCGTTGATTTTATCCCATGTGTCGGAGGGCTTGTGATAGTCGCTGTGCAGGCCGGAGAAGAAGAAAAGGTGGATTCGGCTTGATCGAGGATGGGTTGGAAGGTCGTGCCCGTGCCGAGGCCGCCGATGTAGACCTTGTCGTCTTTGATGCGGCCGATCATGTCCATGTTGAGCATGGCGACAGCTTTGTCGAGCGGCAGAGTGGGGTTCTTGACCCATTCGGCAGAGCCGAGGAGGCCTAGCTCTTCGCCGGCGAAGTTCGCGAACAGAATGCCGCGTTGGAGCTGGCCCTTGAGCGGGGCAAAAAGGCGGGCGAGTTCGAGAACGCCCGCGGTGCCGGAGGCGTTGTCATCCGCGCCAGGATGGATTTGGCCGATCTGCGAAGGAGCCATTGAATGAGCTTCGCCGCGGCCAAGATGGTCGTAGTGGGCGCCAAGGATGACGTATTCATCGGTCTTGCCGGGGAGATAGGCGAGGATGTTTTTGACGTTGGCGTGAATTCGTTCGATGTCCACAGTAAGGGAAAGAATTAATCTTGTCGAAGTGCTGGCGGGCGAGCTGCTGGATTGCAGGGCGCCACTTGCTGCTGTTTGGATTTCACTGAGAGTCTTTCCCTGCTTTTGAAGCCAGAGATCGGCGACGGAGTTCTTCACTTGCAAGCAAAGGATTCCCGCGTCTTCGGGGCCTTCTGCGTCGCCAAACCGCGGCAGAACATCCTCTTCTCCGTTGGGGAGTTTTCCGTTGACGACGATGATTGCGGCGGCCCCGTGATTCTTGGCGTTTATAGCTTTGGAAATGATCCACTCGTGCGGCGTGTGGCCGCCTTCCGTGGATCTTGCCGATAGAGAGTGAGGTTCACCGCGAAGAGCGAGGACGATTTTGCCTTTTGCGTCCAGCCCTTGATAATCGTCGTACGAAGACTCCGGAGCGGTGATCCCATAGCCCGCGAAAACCAGCGGAGCATCCACCGAACCGCTAGCAGAAAAGCTCAGCGGGATGAACTCTTCAAGGAGCTTGTAATTCCCATGCTCAACGGAGGCGCCTTCCGGCTGAGGAGCTTCTTGAAGGCGATTCCCCGATCTGAGGCGTCGGCCGGTGATAACGTCGAAGGGCTGGAAGAAACCGTTCTTGCCGGCGGGCTGGAGGCCGAGGGATTTGTAGCGCCGTTCGATGACGTGCGCGGCTCTGGTAAGGCCCTTGGCGCCGTCGCCGCGGCCCTCCATCTCTGGAGCGGTCAGCGTTTTGACGTCCGTCAGAAAGCGTTGCTGGTCAGCGGTGCCAACCGTGGTTGGCGTATCGGCGGCGACCAGCGAGAGCGCAAAAATTGCAAGGATCACCAGGGTGGGGGCCCAGCTTCTGCGCAAACCACGTTGTTCTTTGGTCCAGGTAGAGTTCATAAACAGGCGATTTCTCCGCGGGAAAATCGTAGGGCGCTGCGGCAATCCTGTCAACCCATCTCCGTTCCGCTTGTTCCTGGTCTCTCCATATTCCAGGCGGCGCTTGCTTGGCTACGCCACCCTGGTCGCGTGAAGCATGAACCCGCGCCAGTGGACGATAACAGGCGCCCACAACTAAGGTGTTCAACCCATCCATTTCAGGGTAGACACTCTATTGATTTTAGGTGTTGTGAATCCTATAGGTAGAATCAGTCTGCGCTTGAGGCATCCTGCCCGTCCGGGAGGTCCCTGAGGGCTGATGGCCACGCCCAGACGAATCTGTGTCTAAGGAAATGACCTTCACTGAGAACGTAAGCCTTCACGGTGCACGCGTTGTCACGGTGCGGCGCTGACTGCCTGAGACTCGCGTGCTGGTTACTTTTCTCCGGAATGGCGTTCGGTCTGAAGGAAGGGTCGCTTACTGCCAGCGCAAGGAGACTGGCGGCTTCGCCATTGGAATAGAGCTATCAGGTGCAAGCCGCATAGGGAACCTAACCTGATCTTGGGAGGACGGACGTGCGCACCGATAAGTACTTCCTGGCGGGCCAAAGTATCCCTTCGAGGAGGCAATACCCGCGAGTTGAGACGCCGCACGAAGTCTGGGTCTACTGGAATTGTAAAGGACGTGAGGATACTTCACGAGTCCGAGACCTGAGTATGGGAGGTCTGTTTGTCGAAACAGAAGAAGCGCGGGATGTGGACACGAAGGTGAGGCTTGACTTTCTTGTTCAGGAAGGACAAATCAGGGCCGAAGCAGTTGTCCGGCATGTAAAGCCCGATAGTGGACTGGGATTAAGATTCACTGCGCTGATTGCGGAAGACCGCCCTCGTCTGACCGCATTGATGACAAGACTTCGCGGTTTGTCTCGGTCCCGCAGCAACTCGAAATGAAAGCGCCCGGCCATTCCCTGGTCATTGCGCGTTGAAATAGCGAGAAACGTAAATGGCTCAGCAGCTTCGCATACGGTGCGTGGTGAAAACGGATCGAACGAGCGCGCATGAGCGCATTGACTCGTTGGGCGGAGCCAAGCCAGACGGAAGTCATTGGAAACTGGCGTAAGACAAAGCTATCTCATACATCCAGGATGGGACTTACGTGTTCTACATCGAGAAACCTGGGGGGCATCGGGTTGATGTGATCGTCGCAACCAGTTCATACGGCAACTACCTTAAAACGTTCGCTGATAGAGAGCAACCGGACAAACTTCTGTCTCTGCCGACCTCTCCCTGGATTGCGGCGCAACGACCAAGCGCACTTGTCAATTATTGATTCAGTGTTCGTTTTCTCCACGCGTTCTGGATAGCCAGAGCCGAAATCCTGCTAGAAGCTCAGAAAGCGCATGCCTTTCGTCGGCGCCTTTCTTAAGCATCTTCCGACCCTCTCTGAATGCAAAGCCGCGATTGCATAGCGACTCAACGAAGCATTCGCTGAGCCAGTCTACCGCTCCTTGAGGACTTTCAAAGATTTCAGCGCGGCTTCCAGTGCTATCTGTTCCTCATAGTTGTCTGTGGTGTTTGCCAGTTCACTGAGTCGCAGGTTGACGACCTGCTCTGCGGCGCCAATCTTACTTTTCAGCAGTTCAGGACGAGTTTCAGCCATTGCCTGTAGGTAGTAGTCCTGCCACAGCGGATATTTCAAAGGTACATCGCGCACGGGTGTTTCCTTCCCCTGACCAACCCTGTCAGTGGGCAACGACACTCTGAGAGACAGTTTCTGTCCGCGCTGCGTGGTGAGGAATTTGGATTGCTGTATTCGGCCCTTGGCGCGGCGTTTCGTCTTGTGCACAAGGTGCCGTGGCCAGGTTAGAGCTTGACGGAGCATTGTGTATTGACACTTTCAGATTACGCTCAGTAGAAGCGAATGCAACGCTAATTCTGGAGCGTGTCTTTTGCAGGGCTCAAAGATGCGCGCGTGCAATATGCGGCGCTGCTGCGCCCGAAAGCGACAGAAAACCGACGGCGGCCGGTACAGGAGCAAGCCGGAGAATTTCACACGACCACATGTTTTGGTTAACTCTCTGAACGCTCTGAGGCGTCCTCATCAGGCAACATCCGCTGAGGGACGACAAGCGTTACCTACCTCGCTCAGACGTAAACCTTTCCCCAGCCTCAGGTAATGCGCCTTCCCCCGGCTCTGGGTACGGCTAGCTGCACTGGCCCCGAGTAGGGTCTGTGAAACCACTTTCATCCTGTATGCGGTAAACCAAAGGAGGTTGACGTGTTTGCTAGATTCGTTTCTATGGGTGTGAAGAGCGGTAACCTGGCCGAATTCAACCGCATCCTTGAAAAAGAGGTCATTCCACTGCTGCAACGCCAGAAAGGTTTCCGGGAGGAAATCGTCCTGACGAACCCGAGCGGGGCAGAAGCAGTTGGCATCAGCATCTGGGAGCAGAAAGAGAATGCTGAGTCCTATAACCGCGAGAAATTCCCCGAAGTCCAGCAATTGCTCACTAAGGTGCTGGACGGAACTGCGCGGGTCAAAACGCGCCGCTCGCGTGACGGCGTAACGACGACAACCTTCAGCATTCCATTCGGACGGCGATCTTTCAAGGGCTTGGCTCGTCCCCAGCGTTTGCCCACCGCAAGAGCAGATCGCTGCTAATACGGACCGTGCCTACCCAATGCTCTCTGCATCTTCGCCCGGCATATCCGTTGAGGCCTAGCGCGCTGGTCAGTCGTGAGGCAACGTGGCGAGCGTTCGGGTGCGCCCTCTCGGCGCGGCCCAGCAAACAGGACTGTAAGACGTCGGGCGGCTACATTGGGTTACGAAAACGCCCATGCGAATTCAGTGGCCCGCACCTTAGCCGCACACGTAAGTTCATTGTTTTGAATCGCTGGCACCGAGTGCGGGATTTCTGCCCGATTCGCCCGTTTTTGCGTGGGATTTCGCATCCGGGTGACGGGGCGTCCAGTCTTTTGGCGGAAAGGCCACGTGCCAGAACATAGGATTGGGCAGTGTGAACTCCACTCCCACCTGAGGATGATCTTTTTGATGCCTGTCAATGTGCGCGACAACACATTCCAGCGCACCTTTTGTCCGGACGTTCGACAGAGTGAGCCGCTGTCCTCTGTGCACCTGCGTCGACACGCGGATCAACGCACCGTGAGCACTGATGGCCCGCGTGTGAGTCTCTTCTTCAAACGGCAATCCAGCTGGAGAATTACAGTCTCCACCCAATTGGCAGCCAGTCTGGCTACTGCTATCTAACTCCTGAGATGCCCATCTTTCAATCCGAAGGTGCGATAGGCTCCCCTCTGATTCAGTGAACTGCTGGGGCATGCAGATCGCGTCACGTACGCGCAAAAACGTGGCGATCCGAAACTGGAGACGAACTAGCGGTGAACATGTCGCCCAGCGGCATGAAAGAGAACAATGATTGCTGCGGAACAGTCGGGGGAGACTATGCCAGTGCCGACTGGCCGATACGAAAAGCGGATTGCGAAGGCAGTGACCGTAGAGATTCGTCCTGAGGACGAAAGCATGCCTAAAGAGAGGACGCTGACCGAAAACGTGAGTCCTCACGGTGCACGCGTCTTGATGGAACGGGAGTGGCGGCCGGGGCAGCAGG
>WNFN01158078.1_pt1 | contig 11520 bp, 10 predicted proteins | sample 5400161 | NCBI WGS metagenome assembly WNFN01 (sample SAMN13153353, study PRJNA577476) | soil metagenome | isolation source: 80 cm saprolite on Douglas fir-dominated hillslope | place: USA:California | collected 2013-09-17
TAAACCGCCTGTAAGAATCAGCGCGCTCATGCAGGACTCATACTAACACAGTTGCGTTTCTTCGTCACGTTCACTCAGGTCTTTTCGCATGCCGAAGGGGGCGCGACAGGGAAGTGAACGGAGTTTTCCGCGGGGCCACGCTTCGTGTGAACCTGGTGCAGCTGTTGCGTGGTCAGTTCAACGAATAGCCGACCTCCACGTGGGCAGCTAACGATAGCTTCGGTGTCGCCGGCTACTCGGGAGTTGACGAGATATTCGTAAACACAAGCGCTAACGTTTCTCGGGACCAATCAGCTTGATGCTTCGTCTAGCAGCTGCTCAAATGCCTTAAGGACCCGCTGTCCCTTCCATACCTGCTTGACCGTCACGTTGGGATACGCGGAATAAAAAACAATGGCCTCGCTTTGATACTGTGCAATGTAATTCCAAATCTGAGGGCTTCGCACGCCTGGGTAGCCTTCACAATCTTGAAATTCGTTATCGATTAGATCCGGAACCAGTGTTGCAAAATCCTTGATGTATTGCTCAAAGCCACCATCATAAGTACTCGCAAAGATCACGCGAGTATCGTTGTCGAAGAGGACGAATCGAAGGTCATGCAAGGTACCCATTTTGTCCAGCGCCTGGGTACCGACAGTCACAGAGTCCTTTAACCTGTCCCGCATCCGTTTCCCACCGCCTGGTTTTAGCGGAAGGATAATCGCAAACTCATGAGCTTGTCCGGAAACGAGACCTTGGTCTCGCATCCCAGAGGGCGACGAACCCGCCCGGGTTTCTCTTGTTGCTTCAGTCTTGGTTGCCATATTTTTCTCCTCTGTTTTTTTAGCTTGTGTTCGTCGTCGATCGCGCTACTCCGTCACCGTGTTTTTCGCATCCAGATTGGCTAGCCATTTCAGTGCTCGGATACCCGGCATGAAGCAGTATTCGCCTCCGCGCACGTCAACGAATTGTGGCAATCCATGAAGGCGCCGACGAATCGGGAGTTTGGGAATCGTGAAGGTCCCATCTGCCTGATTGTTGCCGATGATCGGATCCTGTTCAGTCCCTTGATTTATGAAATCTCCATTCGTTACCCATTGCGACTGCACAAATTCAAACTGCTGTTTCAGATGCGCTCCGATCAAAAGGAAAACGCCGCCTCGCTCGGTGCCGTCCTCTTCCAACTCACCTTCCGGCAGAGGCTGCCCATAGTTCGTACCGCGACGTAAGAATTGGTGAAGATTTACGGCCACAATCTCGTTCCTCAATGCATCGCGTGGATTTACGCGTCGGATGTGCGCGCTGAACGGGCACTTGAGTCCCTTCATGTCATCTTCATAGTTGAAGGCGTTATTGCGGTCCAAATCCGCACCCAAACTTGGATCATCACTCGTTGGAGCCAGTACCAATGGCGCGCCACTGCGCCATCTGCCGACCATTTTCGCCGCGATCAGTTCCTCTTCTTCGGGAGATGACGCTTGCTCCCGCAGATACTTACGAAACGCAGCCACTCTGGTGTGGAATTTTCGAAATGCAAGGAAAGTACCATTCCGGCGCAATACTTCGGGCTCCGGACTTGTCGCTGTTTCACCGAGTTCGTCCGGGTATCCCAGAACGACCTCGCCGGCCTTAATCGCAGGCCCATAACCCGGATGGACATCTTCACCGCTGCCTTCTACATGCGGGTTGTGCAGGCCGTCTTTGAATCCAAAAGGATTTCGTCCGCCGGGGAGTTCGCTGAATTTCAGGCGGTAGATAACAGAGATCTTGGGAAGATCCTGCCGACTCTGGTGCGCTCGCTCAAGTACCGTCTCCAAGCTTTGCTCGTCCTTCGCATACACCGCGAGCGCGACATGCATATCCGTTGTGCCAAAGGGATACTCCCAATTAGACGGAGCGTTGTTGCCAATATCGTTCAGAATGGACGCCCGCGAGGCCATGCCTTCTCGGAATTCCTGAGGGAAGCTGTCCAGAGATGCCTTGGGCACACCCAGAGCTTTGAGACCTTGAAACGTGAAAGCGATGGCTAACCAACCAGGAAGGGTGGGCGCCCACCAGTTGTCCGCCGGCGCTACGTGTGGAATTACGCGACGCAGCATTTCCCGTCCTTGGATCGCGTCGTCGATACGGACGATCAAGTACTCTCCTCTGTAAGGAGAAGGACGCGGGCGCAAAACTGTGGCCTGGATGTCGCTGACTTCGAGAGTGGGAATCGCGTTCGTCATTGTCGTCGCTGTGGTTAATGCTTCCATCGCCTTACTTCCTCTCCTGACGTCAACATGCAGCGGTGCTGGGATGCTGCTATCCATGCAGATCTCTCGAGTCGCGCAACAGATCCCCCGTGCACAGTTCCGCGTCCACCGTCCGCACTATCAGCTTGATGCTTCGTCCAACAATTGCTGAAACACTGTCTGTACACGCAGCGCCTTCAGAATGTCCTTAACGGTCGCTTCCGAGTATCGTCCGATGTATGCGGCCGCAGTCACCTGATGTGCAGTAAGGAATTCCTTGGTCTCGAACAAACTAAGGGAAGAAGCGCCCTGATCCGGGTATCCCTCACAGTGAATCAGAAACTTTGCCCAAAGATCGAGGATGGATGTCCGGGCAAAATCTTCAATGTAGACATCCCAGCTTCCGTCGAAGCTTGTGCCGATCATCAAACGCGTGTCGTTGTCGAACAAGACCTGACGCGCATCGTGGAGCGTGCCAACCTTTACGACTGCCTCGCGAGCGAGACCGGCAGCTTCGCCGGACAGATTCGAAAGCACCTCGCGGATCTGTTTCTCGTGACCCGGCTTCACCTTCAAAAAGACGCTTAGTTCGTTTCTTACCCCGTCCACCGCACCTTTCCGCGGGGACGCGGGCTCCGTGGATGCGGTTTGGGCCTTGATTTCCTGCGTCTTCATTTCTTTAGCTCCTTTTCTTTGGACTGTTCGAATCTCGTTGCTGGCACCGCCTGATGAGTTTCTCCGCGTTTACGTTGACACCTTCATCTTCGAATGGGCCTCCGAAGCCACGATCTCCGATATGCCTGAACTCGAAGACGCCGCTGCGTGGAAGGGGCACCCCTGCTGAGCCAAGGTGGGTGACCGCCGTTGCCAGCCGCCGGTTCGTTGAGCTACTGAGAGCATGTACGCCCCGCGCCGTAGCGCAATAATCTGATCGTTCTGCGACACTTCGATGCCGTCCGTTACGCGCGTCGGATCGTGCATCATCACCGGATCCCCCAGCTCTTCAAGGGTTACTGGCCGAGTCAATTCCAGCCGGCCGACCGTCACCCGTTCGCGATCGTCAGGCCATATGGCTGACGGGTCGTCCAGAGAATCACCCTCCTCCGCGAACTGGAGGTCGAGTGTGAATGCGACAGTGTTCCGCTTTAGGCGGGTCTCGAACTCGTCGAAGAGATAGTCGTGCGGTTTCTTCACGAGTTCCTCGACCGACTGGCCAGCGGCTCCGGCTTCCGGCTCCCAGTGGTAGCGTGCCCAGCGTGATTCCTCGGCCGCGTTCGAAAATCGATAGGCGTGCAGCGCGCGAAAGCTCGTTTGTGCGAGGCTCATCGGTGCCAGCTGAGTCTGTAATGCGTGCACGACCCGAGCCGCGTTGGGATGGTTCACGAGGTATGCCAGCAACTTGGCATGGTCGAGCTTCCCGGTCGTTGGGTCCGCCGCCCTCGCCTCTTCAAATCCGAAAAACTCTTCCGGAGTAGCTGCAAAAAACGCTGGCAGGGTAATCCCGATCAAATCTGTGATCGTGCCATCGCGCAAGTAGAACTTCGTCGCCATGGCGACGACATTTTCGGGTTTCTGGTTAGGATCACCGCTCACCGCGGAGAGGCGTGCCGTGGCCGGCACTGGTGGACCCTGGAAGTGAGCCGCCCGCGAGATACTCTTGGCCATCGCGGTCGGCGTAAACGTTCCTTGGTAGATACGCCCGAAGGCATGCGCTCCACGAAAGCCAGCAAATATTCCACCGGCATTTTTGTGGACCGCCTCGACCAATTTATCCGCTTTATAGAACTGTCCATGGTTCATATTGTCCCCTTCAATGTTTCCGGAATTCTTGCTCGCCACTCTCTCCAGTGAGTTCACCTGTTGTTATGTGCTCACTGCCGAGGTGATGCGCCACCCATCTGTTGCTCGCGTCACGAGGTAAATAAGCGAAAACCGTTCCAGCAGTGCTCCTTTGGTGTCACGACGCAACCACGCTGCGTCCACGAGCGCGGCTCGATCATTGAGAACGCTGACGTTGCACCGGTCGAGCGTCGAGGCAGCGAAGTTCGCTTGCCGCAACCGATCGATCTCACCACCCATTCCCTCCGGGCCGATGATCGCGGCATCGTCTTTCATAACCATGTGGAAGGTCGCACCGACAAATCTCAACGGCGCCCCGTAAAACTCGAGCAGCGCATTCATGTCGGACCGCTTTCCGACAGCCAAATCCACAAAGGTAGGAGCGTATCGCTCGAACATTTCGTGAATGTCAGAGACGATCTGAGAGTCGTTCGCCGACGAAGCAGTCTTTTGTTCAGAGTGATTCATGGTGCGTCCTTGCCCGTTCCTTACACACCAGCACGAATGCAATCACCATGCCGAACCGAACGAACCTTGTTTTCCTGCCCACAAATCTCACTTGGCAAAACCACGTAACTAGTTGCAGGAGTTCTGAATCCCGGTTTCCCTCCAGCGGCAGAAATAACAAACGTGCTCCCCGTCCGGTGTGCCAACCTGACGCCGCAGAGATGCCGAAATCAAGCAATTGCTGAAATCGGGCGCGGAGCGACCAATGGACAGTCAATGGATTGAGTAAGTTCCAGATGGCAGATAGCGTGCCTTAACTGGTCACGAGATCCGCAAGATGACCTTGAGAATTGAGAAAAGTTCAGACGGGGGAAAGACATTCCTCAGGCTGATCGGACGAATTCGCCGGGAACACTTAGAAGACTTGAGAGCACAGATCGGAACCTTTAAGGCGCCGACTGCGATTGATATGGAGAGCGTGACCCTTGTGGACGTGGACGTAGTCCGATTCCTGGGAATTATTGAATTGCAGGGCGTTGAAGTTCTCCATTGTTCGCCCTACATACGCGAGTGGATCCGGAGAGAAATCGAAGAGACCAGACCATGAACACAGAAAGAGCCGCGACAACAAGATCCAGGCACGGAATAGCACTGTGGACGGCGTGATTCCACACGCGATGTCCCTCGCCCCAGGTATGCACTTGGGCCCTTATGAACTCACCGTGCTGCTCGCCACGGGCGGGATGGGTGAGGTCTACCGCGCCCGTGACACACGGCTGGAGCGAGATGTAGCCATCAAGGTTCTTCCGGCGAATCTGTCTTCTGATCCGATCTTACGGCAACGGCTGGAACGCGAAGCGAAAGCTGTTTCGAAACTCAATCATCCTCATATCTGCATTCTGCACGACGTCGGTCATCACGGTGGCCTGGACTTCCTCGTTATGGAAATGGTCGAGGGTGAAACGCTGGAGCAGCGCCTAACAAAGGGACCTTTACAGCCGGAGCAGACCATCCGCTTTGCGGCGCAAGTTGCCGATGCGCTCGCCAAGGCCCACAAATTGGGTATTGTTCATCGCGACCTCAAGCCCTCGAATGTGATGCTAACGAAAACGGGCGCCAAGCTGATGGATTTCGGTTTAGCAAAAGCGTACGGCCCCGCTCCCATGGTAACTGCACTGACCGAGATCACAGAAGAGCAATCGAACTTGACGGCCGAGGGCACAATCGTCGGGACTCTCCAGTACATGGCTCCCGAGCAATTGGAAGGGAAAGAGGTTGATGCGCGCACGGATATCTTCGCGCTGGGAGGAGTGATCTATGAAATGGCGACGGGCAAGCCGGCGTTCACCGGGAACAGCCGAGCGAGCTTGGTGGCGGCCATTCTTTCTTCTGAACCACAGCCGATGGTGTCTTTGCAGGCGATGACGCCGCCGACGCTGGAGCGAGCCGTAAGGAGATGCCTGGCGAAAGATCCCGACGAACGTTGGCAGAGTGCGAGCGACTTGGCAAACGAGCTTGACTGGGTCGCCGAAGGAAGTTCGCAAGCTGGCGTCCCAGCGAGTGCCCGAACTGGGCCCCAGAGATGGGAGCGCTCGAGTTGGTTGCTGGCCGCAATGTTTCTTATGTTGCTGCTGGCTGTCGGTGTGGCGCTGTGGAACGCAAGTAACAAACGCCCGCCCCCCTTGCGTTTCCACGCTGCTGTGACGTTCCCCACGAACGACCTGGCTCTATCGTTAGACGGACGAATTCTGGCGATGGTCGCCTATTCCACGCAAGTGAACAACTACGTCCTCTGGACGTATGAAGTTGGAGGCCGGCGCACCGTTCCGTTGGATGGGACGCAAGGCGCGTCGTACCCGTTCTGGTCGCCGGATGGCAGGTTCATCGGATTCTTCGCTGACGGCAAACTTAAGAAAGTAGAAGTGTCAGGAGGACAGCCCCAGGTGTTGTGCGATGCGCCCAACGGCCGCGGCGGAACGTGGAACCGGGAAGGAGTGATCGTGTTCACTCCTGACGGATTCGGAGGCCTGTTTCGAGTGTCTTCCTCGGGCGGCTCTCCGGTTGAAATGACGAGGCCGGACACGACTCGCTTTGAAACCAGCCACCGCTGGCCGATGTTCCTGCCGGACGGGAAACATTTGCTTTATCTAGCAGCGAATTTCAGCGGTCAGTTAGAAAAGAATGCAATCTTCCTGGGTTCATTGGATTCACAGGAAAAACGCTTGCTCGTGAGTTCGAGCGCGAACGCTGCCTATGCCGAGCCCGGTTTCCTGCTGTACCTGCGCGATAAGACACTCGTGGCACAACCGTTCGACGGGCGGCGCTACGTGCTGAGCGGCGAGCCCCGCTCCTTGAGCGACGAAGTGCTGTACACGCCTCTGGTAGACAGGGCTGTTTTCAGCGTCTCCAGTGGCAATGTTCTGGTCACCCAAACGGGCAGAGGCGCGTCCCTTTCGCAGTTGACGTGGTTTGACCGAAGGGGAAACCCGACAGGCACTGTGGGAGACCCAGGTGCCTTCGGTAATTTACGTCTCTCACCCGATGGGCATAGGGTCGCCGTAGACCAAATCAACCCGGACGGGCGGACCGTTGACGTTTGGATCCATGATCTGGCACGGGGTGCGATGGCGTGGCTGACCGCAGACTCGGCAGCCAGCTTTATCTGATGAACGCCGATGGTTCCGGCTCTGAGGAAGAGGTGGCTGATCTCGGTGCCGTTGCGCCGGTCAATGCATGGGACTGGTCGCGCGACGGCACGTACGCACTAGTTAAGAAGTCAAACGAGCTGTGGTACCTGTCTTGGCCGGAACGTGCGGCCAAGCCGCTGTCGCAGGCAAAGTGGACGGTGCGGAATGCGCAGTTTTCTCCCGATGGCCGATGGATGGCTTACGCCTCGAACGAGACTGGGACCACCGAAATCTTTGTATCCCCTTTCCCGAATGCCAACGGCAAGTGGCAGGTGTCGAGCGCAGGAGGACAAGAACCGAGATGGCGCAAGGACGGCAAGGAGTTGTTCTACGTGTCGGCGGACGGAAGGATGATGACGGTTGAGGTGACGACAGATGCGGGCTTCAAAGCCGGCTCCCCGATCGCGCTGTTTCAGACCCACAGGAGGCGGGCAGTTTCCGCGCAAGACGTCTTCTCCTACGACGTAAGTGGCGACGGGAAGAGATTCCTGATTCTCACGAAGCTGGACGAAGCCAATGCTGCCCCGCTCTTTGTCCGTCGCGGCCAAAATTCTTCGGGGCACATTGGTCAGGTTCGACTTTGCAACTTAACAGATGAAGGAGAAGGATTAAAATTATGGAAAACGTAACGATCAACCAGAAAACGGCCTCAATTTTAGAAAGCTCGTCAGTTGGCCCGGCGACAATCTCAGACCACGAAGCACATCAGATCGAGCGGGCGAACACGACGGGATTGCAGCCAGTCGTGTTTGTTCATGGCCTTTGGCTCCTGCCTAGCAGTTGGGACCGCTGGGCAAGTGTCTTCGAAGAAGCCGGCTACACTACGCTTTCGCCGAGTTGGCCTGACGATCCTGAGACCGTGGACGAAGCGAAGGCGAACCCAGAAGTGTTCGCGAACAAAACTGTGGGCCAGGTCGCGGATCACTTCGACGGGATCATCCGCAGACTTACAAAGAAGCCGGCCATCATCGGGCACTCTTTCGGCGGGCTGCTAGTGCAGATTCTCGCCGGACGCGGGCTTTCGGCGGCAACCGTCGCCATCGACCCCGCTCCTTTCCGGGGTGTTCTTCCGCTTCCGCTGTCGGCACTGAAGTCCGCTTGGCCGGTCCTCGGCAACCCGGCTAACCGTCATCGGGCCATACCGCTCACGTATGAGCAGTTCCGCTTCGGCTTCGCCAATGCCGTCAGCGAGGAGGAAGCTAGAGATCTCTACAAGACGTTCGCCGTACCGGCTTCCGGCGCACCTTTATTTCAAGCCGCCACTGCAAACCTCAACCCCTGGACCGAGGCGAAAGTCGATATCGAAAATCCAGAGCGCGGACCTCTATTGATCACTTCCGGCGAGAAGGACAATACGGCGCCGTGGGCGATTGCAAATGCATCATTTGACCGCCAGCGACTCAACAGCGGTGTGACCGAGATCGTCGAGATTCCGAACCGTGGCCACGCGCTTACAGTCGACAGCGGCTGGCGCGAAGTCGCCAACATCTCACTCGCATTCATCCGGCGCTTCGTCTAGACCTCGGTAACCGCCGGACGTCTTGTCCACATTGAACGGACAAAGGGGCGGGTAGTGTTGTTTGGAGGATCGTCACGAACGATTCGAATTGGATTAAGATCGTCGGATACTGCTTACGCTAGACTCGAAAGCCGAGATGCAAGGAGGCTCAGTATGGTGCGGTCCGGTAGGGCGATGGTGCGACTATTCTTTATCGTTCTGGTCGGCTGTGCCGAGTGGTCAGCGACGTTAGCTGGCGCTCAAGGGCAAAGCCTCTCGAGAAAAGGAACAACACGCGACGATGGCCTCGTCGCCTGGCAGCAGGTCTACTCTGTATTAACACATCCCCGTTGCATTAATTGCCACACAGCCACGAAGTATCCGCAACAGGGCGATGACCGGCACCGACATTTGTTTAACGTGGTCCGCGGCACTGAAGACAAAGGTGTACCGGGCCTGAACTGCACAACTTGCCACCAGGGCGCGAATGCCGACAGCACGGGTGTCCCCGGCGCGCCCAATTGGCATCTGGCACCGCAATCTATGAAGTGGCAAGACCTCAATGACAAAATCCTATCGAGTGGCGAGGTTTGCAGATCTATTACCGAACGTTCGAAGAATCACAATCTCGATGGTGCCGGGCTCCTGAAGCATCATGCGGAAGAGCCACTGGTGCGCTGGTCTTTTCAGCCTGGTCACAGTCGCGACGGCACTGCACGGGCATTGCCGCCGCTTACGCACGACGAATTCGTCGCCGCGACAAGGACCTGGGTCGAAGCGGGAACGCCGTGCCCTCAGAAACGCTGAAAACGGAGGTTGGTCATGGAAACCTATAAGCTCACGGTGAACGGCCAGCCGAAAGAGGTAAAGGTCGATTCCGGCACCCCGCTGCTTTGGGTTCTGCGCGAAGAACTCAAGATGAGCGGCACCAAGTACGGTTGCGGCATTGCGGCTTGCGGTGCCTGCACGGTTCATCTGGCTGGCGTAGCCACTCGTTCCTGCGTTGTGCCGGTCTCTCTGATCGGCGATCGACCCATCGTAACCATCGAGGGCATCGGCGAAGATCCGGTGGGTCGCCTAGTTCAGGACGCTTGGGTTTCCGAGGACGTGGTTCAATGCGGTTATTGTCAGAGTGGACAGATTATGGGCGTGGTGGCTTTGCTTAAGAGCACACCGAAACCGACGGACGCCAATATTGAAGAATCGATGGGCGGGAACATCTGCCGCTGCGGCACTTATCCGCGAATCAGGCAAGCCATCAAAACGGCTTCGCGACAGCTGAAGTAATGGAGGCGCAAAAATGACAGCCGCGATTAGCACTGCCAACGATCTACTTCTTGGTCGGCGCAGCTTTATACGTGCCTCTGCAACCGTTGCGGGCGGGATGCTGATTTCCCTGTATCTTGATCTTCCTTTGACCGCGCAAGAAGCGGGCCAAGCCAAACCCCAAACTTACCCTCCGGACGCCTTCGTGCACATCAACCCAGATGGCAAGATCATCATTCAGGTAAATCGCCTGGAGTTTGGCCAAGGGGTTCAAACGTCGCTACCAATGATTTTGGCAGACGAAATGGATGCTGATTGGTCGCACGTGGTAGCGGAACTCGCGCCCGCCGCCGATGTTTATAGAGACCCGGTGTACGGCATACAGATGGTCGGAGGTTCTGGTTCGATCGCGCACTCGTTTCAGCAGTACCGGGAACTCGGTGCCAAAACACGTGCCATGCTGATTGGCGCGGCCGCGGACCAGTGGAAAGTGCCGGCCAACGAATGCCGTACCGAAGCGAGTGTCGTTCGGGGTCCGGGCGGGCGGTCAGCGACGTACGCCGATCTGGCGGATGCAGCAGCACACATGCCGGTGCCCGAAACCGTGCCGCTCAAGAACGCAGGTGATTTCCGGCTGGTCGGCAAGAAGACTCGCCGGCTTGATAGTCGCCCCAAGTGCAATGGCTCCCTGAAATTCGGGCTAGACCTCGATCTGCCCGGAATGAAGGTTGCGCTGGTGGCGCATCCACCAACCTTCGGCGCATCGCCGAAATCTGTCGACGACAAGGAGGCACGGAGCATTCCCGGCGTGGCAGATATATTTGAGATCCCCACGGTCAGTAAAGGAACCGCGGTAGCCGTTGTTGCCGACAAGTTCTGGACGGCGAAGCAGGCGCGTGACCTCTTGAAAATCGAATGGGATTTCACGGGAGTCGAACGTGCCGATAGTCAGCAGTTGTGGACGAAGTATAAGGAACTAGCTCGCACTCCCGGCAACGTCGCGGTCGCCAGTGGCGACGAGAAGGCGATGGATGGCATCCCCGCCACCAATCGGATAGTTGCCGAATACGAGTTCCCATATCTTGCTCACAGCCCGATGGAACCGTTGAATACAACCATCCGGTTTGATGGCGATCGTGCGGAGGTGTGGGCAGGTTCTCAGTTCCAGACTTTCGACCAGGCGGCGATCGCTGAAGTCCTTGCTCTGAAACCTGACCAGGTCACATTCCACACAGAGATGGCTGGCGGAGGATTCGGGAGAAGAGCAGTGCCGGACTCTCACGTCCAGCGTGAAGCAGCCGCGATCGCGAAGCGTTTTCGAGGAACTCCGGTGAAGCTCGTTTGGACCCGCGAAGACGACGTGCAAGGCGGCTACTATCGTCCGATGCACGCTCATCGCGTCGAGATCGGCATTGGCGCGGATGGGTTGCCACTGGCATGGCGTCATGTGGTTGTGGGTCAGTCCATCACGGCGGGCACTCCATTTACTCCTATGACGATAAAAAATGGCGTTGATGAAACTGCCGTCGAAGGCACTGCGGATACTCACTACAAGATTCCTAACTTCCATGTT
>WNFN01218591.1_pt1 | contig 11518 bp, 9 predicted proteins | sample 5400161 | NCBI WGS metagenome assembly WNFN01 (sample SAMN13153353, study PRJNA577476) | soil metagenome | isolation source: 80 cm saprolite on Douglas fir-dominated hillslope | place: USA:California | collected 2013-09-17
CCATCCATATGCGGCATTGAAAGATCGAGCAAAATGAGGTCTGGGGTGATGATTTCTAGTTTCTCCAGGGCAACAAGGCCATTTTCCGCCAGGATTACTTCATAGTCTTCGAGCTCTAAAATTACTTGCAACAGACTTTGTAAACATGGATCATCATCTACAATAAGTACACGTTTTCGCACATTTAACCCTCGCCATAAAAAGTAGGGATGCTCCTAAATGTCACATCCTCCTACTTCTAGTATACTGAGACAGCCAAATGTAGCTCATTCTTTTCTCTCCGCCGCTATGTAGTCCTTTTCTTCTACGCACTAATTGCATCAATAAATTTTATCATAGTGATACGCTAATATGTCCCTCATATACATTTATTTTAAAGGCAGGTAAAAGCTTGCCTGCTTGAGATTTGTATTTGTTTTGTATAGCAGAGGAGAAAGAGGTTAACGTGCACATGCACACATACCAACGAATCTGGCAGTACTTTAAACAACATCGAGTAGCAAGCATAGTCGTGGGGCATGTAAGCGTGGTGGCAGTACTTGTGCTGCTCTTGCTAGGTAATACGCTGGGCTCACAGATATTTGGAGCTCTTGCCTATGCCCCTTGTTCCAGTAGTGATCACACGTATATCGTTCATGGCGGTGATACTCTGAGTGGTATCGCCAGCCGTAACAATACTTCCTGGCAACATCTTGCCGCGTATAATCGGATCGCGCATCCTAACATCATCTATGTCAACCAGACTGTATGTATTCCGGGCCGTGGCTCGCCATCGCCTGGCGGTCCAAGGCCCGTCATGGGGAGAGGCAACTTTTTCCCCTATGCACAGTGCACGTGGTGGGCAAATCAGCGTTATCACCAGTTGCACGGCATCTATGTACCATGGACAACCAATTCAAATGCCTGGGCCTGGTCGAATCGTGCTCGTGACTTCCACTGGAATGTCTCCAGTTATCCCATGCCAGGGGATATTATAGACCTGCAGCCGTGGGTTCAGGGCGCGTATGGGCTGGGGCACGTGGCTGTAGTGGAAAGTGTGTTGGGGAATGGGCATGTGATTGCCAGCACCATGAACTGGGGTGCGCACCCGGGCAGGGTGACATACGTGGGATTCGTGCCGGGTCGCGGTGTGAGTTTTATCCGCTTTTAATATGTCATGAACCCCATGTCTAAAGACGAGGGGCTTGTCCCTAGCCTTTCACCGGCAGGCATGATTTTTCCATGCCTGCCTCTGACTGAGACCATAGGCACCATGACCGATGCCCTGTTCCTAGATGGCCCAACATTTTTACACGACAAGGCCATTAGTTGTCGAAACTCGTATGTTGCTAAAGTGCAAGCCGTTACTCCTCTCTAGGAAGGAGTGCCTAAGCTACCTATCTATTCTAACACAAGAGGAGAAAACCGGATATGCGAGATATCCCAACCCATTACCCTCATAAGGACTCGCCTTCCTCCCCATGGCTAGAAGGCCAGGGGCCTCTTGGCTCGAAAGGTGAAATTAATCTATACCTCTGTTTTGCGCGGAGGGGAGGTGCCTTGCGAGAACAGGAACCTCCCCTATCCATTAGCCTGAATGAACAAGCAAGCCGGTGTCTCTTCCTAATTATGCTACAATAGAGGCGAATATGTAAGCGGTAACCTGGCGCATTTAACGCATTTTAGGAGCTAAGAGAGAATGGTATCGGTTGGTGTCATTGGCAGCGGTGCCTGGGGTACTACACTGGCTTTGCTGCTGGCTAAAAAAGGCATAAAGACGACTTTGTGGGAACATCGCCCCGAGCGCGCTATAGAGATGCAGCAAGAACGCGAGAATAGATTATTTTTGCCCGGTATATCTTTTCCTGATGCATTGCAGATTACCTCTTTGATCGCTGAAGCAGTCAGGGAACAGGATATGCTTTTACTGGTGACTCCCTCGCAGCGTATGCGCGAGAATGTGCGCTTGCTCGCGCCATATGTTGGCAATCAGACGCTGCTGGTTAGCGCCAGCAAGGGTATTGAGGTTGACAGCCTCAAGCGTATGACCGAGGTGATCAACGACGAGTTGCCCCAGGCACACAAGCGCATCGCTGCCCTGAGTGGACCGAATATCTCACGCGAGGTAGCTGAAGAAAAGCCGACCGCCGCTGTGGTGGCTGCTTATGATGAAGATGTTGCCGTACAGGCTCGTACGCTTCTCAATACCTCTTACTTTCGTGTCTATACCGCCAATGATATCGTAGGCATTGAACTGGGTGGAGCACTGAAAAATATCATCGCCATTGGCGCAGGTTTTAACGACGGGATGGGTTATGGTGAGAATGCCAAAGCCGCTTTTATGACTCGTGGCTTAGCTGAAATCTCGCGGCTGGGTATCGCTGCGGGAGCCAATCCGCTGACTTTTGCTGGCTTAGCTGGCATCGGTGACCTGATTGTTACCTGCGCCAGTCCTTTGAGTCGCAACCAGCAGTTAGGCAGGCGCCTGGCGGCGGGTGAGAAGCTCGAAGAAATTCTGGCTTCTACGCATAGCGTGGCCGAAGGAATTTACACGACGAAGGCGGCCTTGCAACTGGCGGCACGTTATAACGTGGAGATGCCGATTACCAGGCAACTCAGCCTGGTTTTATTTGAGGGCCTGGATCCGCGCAAGGCGGTGCCCGAACTGATGATGCGTGACCTCAAGAATGAAATGGCGGGGATTATTCATGATTGAATAGTGACCGAGGTGGAGCGAGAAGCCTACACCAATCCCTGCCGAATAGCGTAAGCCACGGCGGCAGCTCTTCCCGGCACATCCAGCTTGACGAAGATGTTACTCAGGTGACGGTTGACGGTACGAGGGCTGAGGACCAGGATCTCGGCCACTTCGCGGTCGGTGTGGCCTTCGGCTACCAGGCGTAGGACCTCTTGTTCGCGTCTGGTCAGGTTGAGCTCAAGATGGTATTCAGAATGGACCTTTTCCTTTTCTCTTTCGTGTCTTTGCGGAGGCTGGCGGGGCGTGCCAATACTAACAGCGTGCCGTTCGAGTTGATGTACGCCCTCCCGTAATGTATCCACAAGGACCACGGCACGCTGCATCTGGTATTGGAGAAAGAGTGTGCGTGCCTGCTCACACAGGTTGTGTACGCGCCGGAGGCTCTCCTGCTGCTGCTCGCCAGCCTGGGTCTCGCTTTGCATCAACAAAGTGCGTGCCTGTTCATAGAGGATAGCGGCCTCTTCAGGCTGATTGGCGGAGCGGCGGCAGAGGGCCAGGCCGTTTTCAAAGGCCTGTTCGGCCAATTCCCAATCGTGGGTCTGGGCCGCCACTTCACCCAGGATACGGTCAACTGAACTACCATAGTACATAAAGCCACGCAGGGCACGAATACGTTCAATATAGGCAGCGGCTTGAGCATGTGCCTCCAGGTGAGTATAGCCCTCCGCGAGGAAGGGAATGTAAAAATCACCGCCATAGCCTGGAGGTTCAGTTTGCACTGCGGCCTGGTCAAGTTGCGCGCGTGCCGCGGCACGGCGTCCAGTGACCGCGAGAAAATGACCGTAGAGAGCCAATGCGCTGGGATCCCATTCGGTATTCATGCCCGTCTGGATGCTTTCCTGGAAGAGACTTTCGGCCTGTTGCCAGTCGCCCTGGCGGAAAGCGAGTTCGGCTTGCGCCTGGAGTACAAGGGGTTTGAGGCGTCCATTATTGGTTGTCTCCGCCTCGTGCATGGACTCTTGTAAGTGGGAGGCACTCCCAGTCCAGTCGCCACGGGAGAGGGCGATAACCCCATGATTCCAGTACAACCAGCCAAGACTAAAGCGTGCCCCATAACGTCGTGCGCGCTCCAGCCCGCGCAAAGTATAGAGAGAGGCACGCTCTGTCTCGCCAAGAGCCAGGTAAATGATACCCAAACCCTGATCGCCGAGGGCCGCATGGAAGGGATCGCCTATGGCGATATAGATGGCGTGGGCCTGTTCCTGCAAGCGGATAGCATCGCGAATGTGCTCGCCCCAGCCGTGCAGCCAACTCAACAGGTGGAGGGCAAAAGCCTGGCTCTCCCTGTCACCTAGCTCGATGGCCAGTTGATGAGACTGCCACAGAGCTGTTTCGGCCTCTTGCCGGCGGTTTAGCAGAATATCAAGCGTAGCCTGTGCATGAAGGAAAAGAATGTGCTCAGTTGCGAGGAAACGTTCAATTGCCAGCGCATGTCCCGCAACAGGAAAGCTGCGGCCTGGAAACCATGGCACAGTCACCTCTGCCGGATCTTTTGCGGCCTGTCTCCCTGCATCCAGGGCTGTACGCGCGGCCAGCAAGTGAGCCAGAGCCTGATCGTAGCGACCCTGCATACGATAGACATCCGCCAGCAAACGATTAGTCCGCGCCACCTGTAGGGGCACCTCTCGCGGATGCCCTTTTTGGGGATGGACAGACTTGAGGGTACCACTAAGAGGTGCCCCTACAAGTGCTTGTTGCAGCGAGCGCGTGGCCTGCTCAAGCTCACCGAGCTTAAACCATAGTTCGCCAATTGTGGTGTGGAGTTGAGCCATAGAAGGAGCATGTGCGGATGTCTCGCCTGCTTCCAGTAGTCGTAATGCCAGGAGAAAATGGCTTATTGCTTCGCGATGGGCATGTTGGCGTGCAGCATCCTCTCCCGCTAACAGGCTCCAATGCAAAGCCGCGGCTTTTGCATCACCCAGGAGAAAATGGCGAGCCAGCTCAGCCGCGTGGGCAGGAGCCGCCTGGGCATATGTTATTTCCAGCGCTCTACCGATAGCTGCATGGAGTGTGCGCGCCTGGTAGGCAGGTATTTCGCTGTTCAATACCTCTTGTACAATACCCTGGCAAAACATATAGGTAGGAGAAGTAAACTGAACACCAGCAAGTGGCTCTAGCGGGTCTTCTAGCGAAGTATCCTCCTCGTGCCAGGGAGCATTAGTAGTCCCGGCGGGTATGATAGCTATGATCGCTGCCCGGCTTGCTTCTTCAACGCAAGGTAGCATGTTGCTTTCCTGGGTCTGTGCGAGAACCTCAAGCAGGGCTGGTAAGGGGAAGGTGCGACCAAAGAGCGAGGCAATACGCAAAAATTCGTGGCAAGCATGACCCAATCCCTGCAAGCGTTCTCCTACTGCCAGCGTAATACTGCCAGGCAGCGCTGTGTTCATGGCTCTGCTTGCCCGCCAGGCGCCCTCGTGTTGGACAAGTTGATGGTTGAGAGTGAGCATACGCACCAGCTCTTCCAGGAAGAAGGGATTACCCTCGGCGCGCTTAAGTAGTGTTTGAGCTACGTCTTCAGGAAGTATACCGGGCAGCAGAGCACGCAGATGCTGGGCGGCAGCATCTGCGTCTAGCGGACCAAGTGGCAGCAAGAAAAGTAGACCCTGGCGTATGAGTTCAGCGAGGGCTTTCGTGGCTGCGGCGCTGGCGGCCATTGTTTCCGCAGGCTGAAGACCTGCTGTGGACTCGTTGATCATCGGCATTGGACGTGTTGTGCCAACAAGCGCAACGCGGCTGCGGCGCAGGCGCACAGTGAGATATAAAGTGAGTTCCAGGCTGGCACTGTCGGCCCATTGCAGGTCATCAATGCCCAGCAGGACGGGCTGCTCCATGGCCATGTGTTCAAGCAATGTTGCCACCGCGTCGAGCAGGCGGAACTTCTCCTGGTCGGGCGTCAGCGTTTCTGGTACGACAGTTAGCCCAAGCAGGGAGGGCAGGTCGGGGAAGAGCCGTGCCAGCGCTGCCATCATGGGCATACCAGGCAGTGAGATATTCTCGTTCTCCTCGCGTTGAGGAGCCGCTGCGAACTGCTCATCGGCGTTCTGCGAGACATATGAGTCAGAAACAGTTGACGCGTGTGCCTGACTCTCGCCACCATAAGTGCTACCAGGGGAAGTGATAAGCCCCATGTAGTGGCGCAATTGGCCTTGTGAAGATGAACGCAGAAGCGGGCGCAGGGCCTCGATAAAGGGTAGATAAGGGAACATATTGCCCGAGGCGTAAGTGCGCCCTTCCAGTACACGGAAACCAAGTTTACCTGCGGCAGTATACATTTCTGCCAGCAAGCGCGACTTGCCTACGCCTATCTCACCGCTGATCGTTAAAGCACGCGCTCCTGCAGGTAGATCAAACTGGATTGTATTGAGCACGAAGTTAATGACCTGCATCTCAGTGGAGCGGCCTACCAGTGGAAGCGCTTTATTCAGGTTGTCTAGTCCGACAAGGGGATCAGCGAGTGGCGCTTGCATAGCTTGTGCTTTACTCTCTCATGCGCGGGGCGAGGTCATGGTAGATGAACAGGCCGTAAAAGACGATCAGAAATGGGACATCGAATAAGAAATAGAGCCAGAAGATAGGGGCAGCGTTTAGCCACAGGAGATGATAAAGCAAGGCCAGGGCAACGAGTGTACCATAGACAGCAGCGACGATAGCGAGTGGGCGTACACGTGCCCATTCTCGCTGTGTGGAGAGATAGATCGCGCTACACCCATTGCCAATAATGATGGCACCGATAAAGCGATCCAGGAGTGGTGAAATGTTCACGGGCCATAAGGGCAGGTGTAGTTCTGGCAAGAAGAAAAAAGCCAGACCGATGACCAGGTTGAATAGGCCAGCAAGTAATGCCAGGCGGCGTTCGGGCAAGCTAAATGTGAGATGGGTGTTCATCCATTGCTCCTTTCATGTCCATATCCACGTCTTGCCCAATTATACTACAGTTGAATAGAAGAGATACATAAGTAGAATAGCGGAGAAGCGCGTATCTGTCTCTTTAGATACGCGCTTCTCCGCTATTTTTGTGTGATACGTTTTATTTAAATCACGGGCAATGTTTGACCGTCGGTCAGGGCTTGTGGACCTGCGTGTAGTGGCCCTCGACCTCCATCGAAGGGCGTACCTGTCAGGTTGGGATTATGTAGTGTCGTTCTGGCAGTGTCAATGTTATCGAACCACATCCCTACATGTTCTAATTGAATGCCGGAGGCACTGCCCGATTGGTCTGTCGATGTGCCAGGATTGCGATTGTCGGCGGCAAAGGCTACGAAGGTAATCAGGTGAAAAACAGATTCACCGCTGCCGTCGTTGCGTGTAATGACATCACCCACGTACTCAGCGTGACCAAAGGGTTTGGCGGAAAGCTCGATGAAAAAGACGGTAAACTTGACGTTGGGTGGCATGTTCTGCACATTGACGGTTACCGTGTCGAAGTTGTTCGTGACCGGGTTTTGAAAAACGGTGACCAGGCCGCTGGCATTGGGAAAGAGTGATTTGATGCTGGCCGGAACAAGCGGGAATTGCACAATCAAGGTGGGATCGACCGAGGCGAGTACTTTGACTGTTGGCGCAACTTGACCAGAGGTTCCAAAAGCAGGCACACGTAACGGAGGTGCCCCCGTCGGAAATTTCGGCACACTGGACGTTGGGGACACCTGCGTCGCCGGTGTTCCCTGTGAAGTGAAGGGACTGTCACAGGCGCTGAGCAGCAGTCCCAACAAGACGATCAGTATAGGGACGGCGACCAGGGGCCGTAGTGGCCGCATGCCGTGATATGCTAGATGTTTAAACATGAGTTGTGCTCCTTGTGTCTGCGAATGCCTACATTACTGGTAAGGTCTGTCCATCGGTCATGGCTTGTGGTCCAGCGTGGAGCGGTGGATTACCACCATCAAAAATTGTGCCTTTGAGAGCAGTATTGTTGAGGACCCTCTGGGCATCCTGGAGCGAGGCAAACCACATGCCCATATGCTCTAGTTGAATACCCGGAGCCAATCCTTCAAGATTATCGTCTGATGCTCCCGGGTTGCGGGCATCCATCGCAAAGGCCACGTTGGTGATGACCTGGAAGACCGACTCGCCACTGCCATCTCCACGCGTCGTGAGGTCGGCGACATACTCGACATGGCCAAAGGGCTTGTTGGCAAGCTCGATAAAGAAGATGGTAAAGGTGATATTGGGCGGCATATGCTGGACATCAACAGTAACGGTATCGCTCGTACTATCATCGCGATCGCCCCGTACAACGGTTACTAACGCTGTAGCTTGGGGAAAAAGCGCCTTGATACCGCTGGGAGACAGCGGAAACTGAAGGATGAATGTTGGCGGCAATGCATTCAGCACCCGGACGGTGGGAGCAAGACCGTTGTTGTGCAGCGCGTGGCGGGATCGCTGGATGCCTGCATGATATGAGACATGTTGCACAGCCTTAACTGCGAGGCCGTGTGCTTGAGATGCGCTGTGTGCGCTCGCGAGCGGTGATAATGCGAGCTGAAGCGCAACAACCAGCAGTGAGACAATGAGGAGCGAACTACCCCTGGTGATACTCTGTCCAGGCATCCTGGTATGCAGACGCTGTTGGATGGGCATATTAAACCTCCTTTTGAGGTGGATCAGGCCAATTGAATAGGAAGACATTTACTCTGTGCCAGTACTATCGCTTTAGAATACCGGGGCTGTCTGCCCATCGGTCATGGCTTGTGGTCCGGCATGGAGGGCAGGGTTGCCACCATCAAAAGGTGTGCCTTTGAGTGTAGTGTCATTGAGAATGCGCTGGGCATCCTGGAGCGAGGAGAACCACATGCCCATGTGCTCTAGTTGAATGCCGGATGCTGTGCCACTCTGATCTTGTGACGTGCCCGGGGCACTGGCATCTGCCGCGAAGGCTACCAGGGTAATCGTCTGGAAGGTGACATCGCCAGTGCCATTGGCGAGGGTATGCAGGTCGGCGACATACTGGACATGGCCAAAGGGCTTGCTGGCAAGTTCGATGAAGAAGATGGTAAAGGTCGTGTCGGGCGGCATGTTGGAAACGTCGACGGTTACGGTATCAAAGAGGCTGACAGCAGGATTGCCCTGGACAATGGTCACTACGCCTGTTGCCTTGGGGAAAACCTTTTTTAGTCCGCTCGGGAAGAGCGGAAATTGAATAATGACGCTGGGTGGCTGCGAACTAAGTACCTGTACCGTCGAAGCAAGCTGGTGGGTTTGCACTAAATGTTGGAGAGTTGCGGGTTGAAATGTCTGACTGCGTATCTGCTTTGCACTCGAAGAGGCACCTATCGTATGTGCGAAGATGGTGCTTGTCAGCAGAACCGCGCCTAAAATCAGGCTGCTCAAAATGATACGACGTGTAAAGGCAAAGCGTCTCATAGTAGCTCCTTCCAGGGCTCTTGTGCCTGTCTAGCACAAGGCCTATGCATACAACCAGGCCATATGTTCCGGTGGATTTACTTGCTGGCCTGGTTACTGTCTACTGGAAGGATACTGGTAAAACGCGTGCTAGACATGTGCAATCTTACCCATTTTCTATGATACCTTCGTCTCTGCCTTTTGTTCGACTTCAACCTCGGTGGTTTGCTCCATGTGCTGTTTTACGTTGCGTATCTCGTTCTCGAAGATGCGGCGCAGGATGGCAACTGCGCAGGCATAGGTTGAGTCCATGCCAAAGTAGGAGAGGCTGCCTGCTCCCAGGTTTTTGCCGCGCGTGTAGGGGGTATCTGAAGCATAGTGCAGGATACCCAGCTCGTAGGGCAGACGCGCAAAGTTGATATTTTCGCCCGTTGGATAGCGCATCAGGTACTGGTCTTCATAGACAGCGTTAAGGTAAGGGCCGCTTTCCATCTCGACCACGGTATAGTTGGCGCGATAATAGAAGTCCAGGTACTGGCGATTTTGCAGGTAGGTGCCTTTAGCCGAAACGGCTTTCTGATTATCAAGCACTGAACCATAGATCAGGTAGGGCTGGACATCCTGGGCAATAAAGCAATTATCCAGCCAGTAGGTGTTCTGGCTATGCTCGTCCAGGACAACGTTGGAGATCATCACGTCACCGATACTGCCATTGAGTGTGGCCGCTTTGCCCAGGATATAGATGCCGCGAATATGCGTCAGATTCTCCATGATTTCAAGCAACATGCGATAGGCGGCCATGCCCAGGGGATAATCGATATTCAGGATGATGGCCTGGCTCTGGGCCAGATTATCCATGCCTGGCATGCGGCAGCGGGGATCAATCTCCATCTGGTGAAGTTTGGCCAGTTCAAACAACTGTGCGTCAATTTCCAGGCCGTGGCGTGCCCCGACATGCCAGATGCCGCGCTCTTGCTCTTCACGACCGCGGTTGCGCACGAACTCTTTACCGGCAGGAGTGCGTATCCACTCACGGGCGGTAAAGTAGAGAAAATTTTGCCAGTTGCCCGGCACGGTCCCCTGTTGCAGCTTGCGACATTCATCTGCAAGATAGGGATCTTGCCCGCTGAGGGCAAACTTCGTCAGCTCTTCCTGGCGATTGAGTAATGAACCAGACATGAGATTCATGAGGCTGTGTATATTGCTGGAGACGAAGTAAACGGGCCGATCCTGGAGTCCTAACGTGTCAGCAAGGAGCTGCTCGACGGGTGCCCACCATTTGCGTGTGGCACGTACATAGCCTACATGCGAGCCACCAAGCATGCGCAGCAAGAAACTCTTACGGTGGCGCCCAATCATCAGGAAGTTTCCCCACAGGCGATCACCCCAGATGAGGTCGAGCCTGCGCCAGTCCTCCTCCTGGATGTGTAGGCGCTCACGCAGGACCTTGGTGATCTCGGCAAAGACCGGCGAGGTGCGATCCATGCGCGTTTCTAGCAATTGCATGGTCGTGGGGTCAGCGTTAAGCAGGTAATACATTTTGTTCCATTCAATCTGGAAGGCCACCAGGATCGGCACGATATCGTCGGTATCGCTGACGCTCGCGACATAGACTGCCAGGGTGTCTTTGCCATCATAGAACCACTTGCGCCGTCGCGCCGAAGCCGTTACGGATTGCCAGCCATCGACATGAAAGCCTTGTTGTTGGAATACTTCTTCTGATTGGCCCAGCAGGACCAGGTTACAATGCACTATCGAGGCCGGTAGGCGCAAAACACTATAAATGAAGGCGGAAATGTCGGGATAGGGAGAGCGAGCCTCGGGATGCAGGCTGGAATCAATATTATAATGTGCCTGCACCAGTGCCTTGAGACTGATTTCGCCTGAGCTACGCATGAGTGTATTGTAAGTGCGTATATATAGCTCTACATCGCGTTTGCCTGCTTCATGTTGCCTGTCTTCATCTTCAAAAATCGTACTTGCTGCTGTATGTGTCATGGGATGAACGTCTAGCGTCTCTACAACTTCTCTGTCGTCTTGAAAAATTTCAGCATTTTGTGGCTGCTCTTCAAAAGGTTCGGGTGTTATGTTGTTGTCCATAGAGGATTTATGTTTGCGTGACAAAGTGTTTTCCCTCTTTTCTGTCGAGGTGTATTAAGGGGCATGGCCTTTCCCTGCCCTGAGTGTTTCCCTCTCTGTATTTTTCGTAATTATACTCGCAAGTTAGCTAATATGGTAGTAGCATCGCGAGTTGCTCCATCTTTCTCTTCTCTATTGACATAGGTTCCTGTATTAGCTATAATTATGTTGTACGAATTTTATCGAACTATTAGAAAGATCGAACGACGAAACTTATCGAACATGAGATAAGTATAGCGAGGTGAGATATGGCTGCGTCCGATAGTGCTGCGAGAAAAGCGCCCGTGATTGAGATCGAAT
>WNFN01234872.1_pt1 | contig 11508 bp, 11 predicted proteins | sample 5400161 | NCBI WGS metagenome assembly WNFN01 (sample SAMN13153353, study PRJNA577476) | soil metagenome | isolation source: 80 cm saprolite on Douglas fir-dominated hillslope | place: USA:California | collected 2013-09-17
CGACGATCCGTGGCCGTTGATCGGAAAGGGACACGATCGGTTCGGATTCGTCAGCGTCGAGTCTGATCTCTACTTCGACAACCTGCGAATCGAAGCGCTCGACGACAAGCTGACCTCCTTTCCTGCTCGGCCCGCTGTCACACCCGCGACACCTACAGCAGGTCCGTTTTCGGACGCGTTCGACCGAGCCGAGCTTGGCCGAAACTGGGTGGCCACTGATCCGGGCGTGGTCAGGCTTGAGCAAGGGGCGGTGGTGATCGAAAAAGCGCACAACCACCCGGTTTGGCTCGCCCAGCCGATTCCCCGCGATGCGTCGATCGAGTTTGACTGTTGGTCGGACAGTCCCGACGGAGACATCAAGGTCGAGGCCTGGGGTGACGGCCACTCGTTCCACGCTGGAGATCCCAACGGCAGCTACACATCCTCCGGATACGTCTTCGTCTTCGGCGGATGGAAAAATACGGTTTCGGCGATCGCCAAACAAGATGAGCACACCGCAGACCGGGTGGCGCGGGCCGACGTTCGGGTCCAGCCCGGTAAGCGTTACCACTGGCAAATTCGTCGAACCGGCGGAGAGATCTCCTGGCTGATCGACGGCAAGGAGTTCCTCAAGCTGTCTGACTCAGCGCCGCTGGAGGGCTCCGGGCACCAGTACTTTGGTTTTTCGGGCTGGGAATCGCGCGTCCATTTCGCGAATCTGCAGATCAACCCGCTCTGAGCCAACTCAATTCTTCGGCACCGCCGCGAGGTCGAAGTCGGGAATCTTCTCTCGCAAATAGGCGCCGATGCGCTGAACCAAGCCGGCTTCGATCTGGCGAGCTCGTTCTCGGCTGACTCCGTAATGGTCGCCGATCTCCTGCAGCGTCAGCGGCTCGTCAGAAATCAGGCGGCGTTCGAAGATGAATCGCTCCTTCCCCTCCAAAGTCTTCGCAAACTCGGCGAGCTTCTCCCGGAAAATCCGCTTCAGCTGCTCGTTGCCCAGCGCCTCGTCGGTCGGCATCGCCGTCGATGGCAGGCTGCGATCGGCTCGGGTCTCCCTGCCGTCCTCCCCGATCGGCGCATCGAGCGACACCTCGTCGTGGCCCAACCGCTGATCCATCTCCACCACGTCCTGCTCGCTGACGTTCAGCCGCTCCGCCAAAAGCTTGGGAGTGGCCTCGAAACCCTGAGCGAGCAGCCGCTCTTGCTCCTGGCGCAACTTGAAGAACAGCTTGCGCTGGGCCTCGGTGGTTCCCAGCTTCACCATCTTCCAGTTGTCCATGATGTAACGCAGTCGTACTTCTTTACCGCCTGCATCAGCCCGATATTTCCCTCTTGGATCAGATCCAGGAGCGCGAGCGGGTTGCGGTGGTATTCGTGCGCGAGCTTGACCACCAAACGCAAATTCGACGCGACCAGCCGATAGGCCGCATTCAGATCGCCGGTCTCGCGATAACGAACGGCAAGCTCATACTCCTGTTCGCGGGTGAGCAGCGGATGCCGGGAGACCTCCTGCATGTAGAGTTGCAACGGATCGGTGCGCGCCAATCCCCGGCCTGCGGAGCTGGCCAACGAGGTGGTTTTCACCTCGGAACTTGGGCCGTCCTTCAAATCCTCCTCGTTCGGGGTCGCGGCCGGTTGTGGGTCCGATCGCGCCTCCTGGGCGGGCAGGTCTTTTTTGGGCTTGGACCGCTTTGCGGTTTTTCCAGACGGCGGGTCTCGCCGTTTTCTGCTCGCCATGCTGCGCTTCTCTAACCCTTCTCGCGGTCCAGTTGCCATTGGATCTGCCGAAGGCTATGCCGTGAGGTCGATGACTGAGCGCTCCGCGGGATCCGAGGAGCCGGCTGCCGCTGGCACCGAGCCACCCCACCCGCAAGAATACATCTCGGAACTGGCATTCGACCACTTCAATCTCTCGCCCTCGATCCGCCGAGCGGTGGCGGAGCGCGGCTATCTTCACCCGACTCCGGTTCAGGCGAAAGTGTTCAAGCCGATCCTCGAAGGTCGCGATCTGATCGTGCGCTCGAAGACGGGTACCGGCAAGACCGCCGCCTTTGGTCTGCCTCTGTTGGAGATGGCCACCGCGGGGGAAAGTCAGGTCGAGGCGCTGGTGCTCTGTCCAACTCGAGAGCTCGCCCTGCAAGTCGCCACGGAAATTTCGGATCTCGGCAAGCACAAAGGCGTCCAAGTCGCCGCCATCTATGGCGGAGCTTCGATGAAGGCCCAAGAAGACGCGCTTCAGCGCGGCGCAGCGATCGTGGTCGGCACTCCCGGCCGAATCTATGACCACATCCGCCGAAAGAGCTTGAAGCTCGATGCGTGCAAGCACGCGGTGTTGGACGAAGCGGACGAGATGCTCAGCCAAGGCTTCTTCGAAGAGGTGACCCGGATTCTCGACTGTCTGCCGGCGGGGCGCCAGATCCTGCTCTTCTCCGCCACCGTACCCCCCGACATTCAGAACCTGATTACCCGTTACACGAAGGACCCCGAGGCGTTCCTCCTCTCCGGCGATGTACTCACCGTCGAGCACATCAAACATGTGCGCTACGACGTCTCGGACGCGTACCCCAAGCCTCGCAACTTGATCTACATCCTCGAGTTGGAAGAGCCCGAGAACGCGATCGTCTTTTGCAACACCCGCGAAGATACCGGCCTGGTCACCGCGGTGCTCAACCGAAATGGCTTTGATGCGGAGCTGCTCAACGGCGATCTTCCCCAAAAAGAGCGCGAGCGGGTGATGGCCAAAGTCAAACGGGGCGAAGTCGCGTTGATGGTAGCGACGGATATCGCGGCTCGAGGGATCGACATCTCGGACTTGGGCTACGTGATCAATTATTCGCTCCCGGAGGATCCGGCCGTGTACCTCCATCGGGTCGGCCGGACCGGGCGGATCGGCAAAAAAGGCGTGGCGATCAACCTCGTTTCGGGCCGCGAGCTCAACACCCTGAGCGCGCTCGAGAATAAATATGGGATTGTTTTCGAGAAAAGGGCGATGCCTACTCCCGAACAAGCGGTCAGCCTTTGGACCGAACGGCATGTTCGCGAAATTCGCGAGGGGGCGAGCGGTACCGTTTATGACGGGCTTCTGCCGCTGGCCGGGGAAATCAAGCAGCATCCGGAAGCGGATGACTTGATTGCCTTTTTGCTCAAGTACTTCTTTGCCCATCACCGGATGGATCGAATTCAAGCCGCTCATTTGGGGGAGCCAGTCGCTCCGTCAGGAGGGCGCTCCAAGGAAGCCCGTCCGAGCGCCGGGGCGCGAGGGAGGGAAAAGCCTTCCCGCGAGCGGCCGAAGCGAAAAAGGACTACCGATCCCAGCGCAACGCAGACTCAAGCAGCAGGCGAAGGCGCCGAGAGCAAAACCAAGATCCCTCCTGGATCGGTTCGACTTTGGCTCAACCTCGGCGCCTCTGACGGATTCGATCAGGCCGGGCTCAAGGCTGCCTTGGACGGTCTCGCGGCGCCAGTCGCGAACATCTCTCGCGTGGATCTGCGGCCCACCTATTCGTATCTGATCGTGACCGAGGACAGCGCGCCGGCGTTTGAGGCTTTGATCGGAAAGTCGGTAGGAAACAAGAGCCTGAAACTGGAACGCGCGAAACGTCGCTGATCTCAGCTCGGATCGATCTCCAACGCTGCCACCCACCCTTCGACGAACCAACTGGAGAGAGCGGCAAACGCGGCTCGAGCGGGCGACTCTTGGTTGGCAAACGCGGCGCACACCTGCTCAAGTCGCGCGCCGGACATTGCTCGACGCAGAGCCTCCGCTTCTTCGGCTGCCAGAACGACATGGTAGACCGTGAGCTCCTTCCGCCAGATCGCCACCTCGTTGGGTTGTAAAAGCGGCGCGGGCGGCGCCTGCTCTTCGTCGATCGAACGCCAAACCGGTGCGACCTGGTACTCGAAGCGGCGAAGTTGGAGCGCGGGAACCAGGCGAAGTCGCGCGTGGGAAAACGCGGCGCCCAGCTCGGCGATCACCGATGCGTCGATCGGTCGACTGTCCGCCTCGAGGAAAACGTCCGAGCGGGCCTGTTCCAATTCCGCCAGATCCGCAAGATCCTTTCGGCGATTCGGATCCGGATTTTGGCGCAGAAAACTCACCAGATGCCTTCCCACCTGGCCCAGATCGGGATGCTCCGACGGATGTTGACGCAGGTATTGACTCATCAATGCGTAGAAGTCGTCGTCGCCGGCGACTGCCGCCAGCTTCGGAAAGTCATTCCGCAGCGCATCCACCAAACGCCAAAGGTACATGTCGGCGTAGATTCGAAGGCGCTCATCGAAGAGTCCCAGCTCCCGTCCGGTTTCGATCCGCCCTGGGTCGGTGACCAGGCCGAAGAAGGCGGCTTGAATTTCGGCCAGCGTCATGCCACCCCCCGTGCGGCATGCGCCCCGAGCTGTTCGCGTTCCAGCGATGCGGCCTTGCGGCTTTCCGCGAGCAGCTCGTCCAGTTCGGGAATTCGATCATCCCACTCGACCAATGTCGATACCCGCCCGAAGCGCCGCATCGCGCTCCGAAAGAGCTCCCAGACCGCGTCCGGCACCGGCGCGTCATGGGTATCCAGAAGGTGCGTTCCTTTGTCCGAATGACCGGCGAGATGAAACTGGCCAACCCGATCGATCGGAATGGCATTTAGATACTCGTAGGGATCGAAGCCGTGATTATGCGCGCTGACGAAGATGTTGTTGATATCGAGGAGAATCCCGCAGTCGGCTCGCCGGGCCACTTCGCCGAGGAACTCCCACTCGGTCATCGTGGACTCTTTGAACGAAATGTAGCTGGAGACATTCTCGAGAAGAATCTGCCGCCGCAGGATGTCCTGCACCGCTCGAACCCGATCCACCACGTGGTTGAGCGCTTCTTCCGTATAAGGAAGCGGCCACAAGTCATGGCCGTACCTGCTGCCATGACTTCCCCAGCAGAGGTGATCGGAAATCCAGGCAGGCTGAAGGCGCGTCGCCAATTGCTTGAGATCGGCCAGATAGCCCGCGTTCAACGGATCGGTCGTTCCAATCGAGAGCGAGACCCCGTGCATCACCACCGGAAAATCGGCTCGAACTTTCTCCAGCACCGCCAAGGGGCGGCCGCCGCGCGCGAAGAAGTTCTCGCTGATCACTTCAACCCAGTCCACGGCCGGCTTTTCACTTAACCAGCGCGCGAAATGCTTCTGCCGAAGCCCGACGCCGTGACCGAGGTATGCGCGATTGAACGACAATCTGTCGATCGGCATCGCCGGAGCGGATTTTCGCGGTCGGCGATGCTGACCCTCCGAGCAGTTACTTCTTGGCCGTGACGACCGTACCGCCCTTGTCGGTACAGTCTTTTTCGGTCTTGGTCGTGAAGACGTGCCCGTGACACGAGTTCTTGCCCTTGCAGGCGTTGTCCTTACCGGCGCAGGCGCCCTGGCCTCCGCAGCTGTTGTCCTGCTTGCACTGCATTTTCGCGGCGCCCGTCTTGGTCGTCTTTTCTTCCGCAGTCGCGGCGCCGGCCATGAACAACGCGGCGACGGCCGAGGCAACCAGTGCGCCCTTGAATGTTTCCTTCAACATCAACTGCTCCTTCTGAGTTGGGTGGACGATACGCCTCCTATTAGGCGGCTCGTTTGCTACTGAGCTTTGGCTTGGCTCTTGCCCTCTTTGGCAAACAGGGTCAAGTCGATGGCGCCCTCGTCGGCAACGATGTTGGCGAGGGACTGCACTCTCGACAGCCACCCCTCGGTATACTTGGGACCAATCCGGTAGCGGTCGCGACTGAATTGGGCGAGGTGCGCTTTGATTTTGATCGTCTTCCTCGAAGTGCCCTCGCTTGGAAGCAGTACCGCTGTTCCCTCCACGTGTTCCCTGCCGCCATCCGTCCGTGGGCGGCCGCACACGGTGAAAGGAATATCGCCCGAGAACTTTACCGGCCTTTCGGGCTCCAGCTTCTGGAGCGGCAGGGCCGTGAACTGAGCCTCGAGCTTGCAGTCCTTCGGCTCTGTCTTCTTGTTCGTGCTCCACTGCTGAAAGTGTTCCGTCTTGGTATCCTCATTGTCCACCCGGATCGCAGTGAGCGGCACAGAGCAGATTCCTGAAGCGGTTGAGGCCCGTTCGTCGAGGTTCAGGCGGCAAGAGACGGAGGAACTGAGCGCAGTGATCCGTTCTCCGAGCGCCGCGTCAAACACCGCGCTGAACGTGTTGTTGCCCGTTTCCGGATCGACGAGAAAAGACTCCGCCGCGGCCGGAAGACCAGGTACCACGGCCAACAGTCCCCAAAGCACCACGAGCTTCATCGGGCCTCCTCATTCCAGTCGAAAGACTCTACGCAAGAGCGACCGGAGGGTTACACCGATGCGATCGGCGAGCGCCGATCCGCTCAGTTCACAGTCGGGCTCGCCGCGCCCGATGGTAATGCGAAGCGCACAGGCCCTTCGCCAAAACCGGCCGACTGCATCCCTCGTGATGACAAGTGAGGCCACCAACTCGAGCATGCAGATTGTTGGTCGAGGATGTCCTCTCCTCGTCGAACAATGCCTGACCTACTTTGATCAAGCGATCGACTTGGGTGGCGGTAAGCCGGCGGCGACGGGCAAATTCCAGAAGGCGTAGGTAGGCAGGATCTTCGAAAGCGCCATCATGACCGCTGCGGAAGAGGTGGCTGAGCGGGATCTCGAACGCTTGGGAAATCCGGACCAGCGTTTCGTAACTGGGGCTTCGTTCTCCGCGCTCCAGCAGCGATGCGAAGCTGACGGAGATTCCACATTTAGCGGAGAAGGACTCCTGGGTTAGGCCTTGGCGCTCCCTCCAGACGCGAATTCGCCTGGCCAGCTCCTTCAGGGCATCCTTCATCTTACCCTGGCCTTCGAGGACAAACTGGGCAGACTCGCCTACTTTCCCGCCGTTTTGTCTGCTCACCATTTTCGCGTCATCCCGCGAATTCATTGGTATCTAATCGATCTGATAGAGTTGATCATCGGGAATGAGATTCCAAGCACGATGGAAAAACTCGAGCCCTGAATGATGTCCGATACGCGGCTGGAGATGCGGGAGTTCCGATTTCTAGACGAGAAGCGCAAGCTCACTGCGCTCTCCAACTCTGAGGAGCAGCGTTGGCGCGAGCTCAAACAGGCGTTGGGGGCCCCCGAGCCAAACGTCCCCGTGCGGTCTCAGGCCGGTGGAAACGCGTATCCGATGCCCGCTGCCACAGTGCCCCCCGACTACGCGCCGCACACCACGCCGGGATACGGGCAGATGCCGGCAGGGCCAAGCGGTTATCCGCCCCCGGCGTTGGTGCCACGGCCAGAGAATTCGACTTTACCCGCGGCGGAATTGTTAGGGTTATCCGACAGCCCGGCCCCTCCCCAGCGCACAGTCGCCGACATCCGTCCCGCCGCCACGCCGAACCTCGAACCCAGCTCCGCCCCTCCCCGCGAGGCGCCCGCCGAAGACGTGATGGAGTTGGATCCGAGCGAAGTCACTCTGCTTGATGCGGAGGCGGCGGAACCGGCTCCCAAGCAGCCTCCAATCGCGGCCGAGACTTCGGAAGATGGCGACATGATCGATCTGTCTACCGCGGAGAGGATCGACACGGGAGAGTTCAACATTGCCGAAACTCGCGCAGCGCCGCCAGCCCCTGTGCTCCCGGCCGCGCCGGCTGCGGGCCCCGAGGTTCCCACCCCATCCGCGGCCCCGGCATTCACACAACCTCGGGTCGCGCTCGAAGAACAAAAATCCGGCGCTGGACGGACCGTTGTCGAGGGAGAGCATCGGGTGATCATCCACACGCACGAAGGACAAGTGAAGCGTGGCGTGATTCGGAATGCGGATGTCTGGGCGAAAACGATTGGGATCGAGCAGTCGGGCCTGTTCGAACTCAAAAAATCCGGGTGACGCTTGCGGACGGCCGTCAGGTGCTCGGCTTCTCCACCGACTTCCAGAGCGAAGGGCCCGGATTCTTCTTGGTTCCCGCGGACGTTCGAACCAACACCAGCCGGATTTACCTGTTCCGGTCCGCGGTCGACGTAATCAACCCGGAATGAGTGTCTCAGTGTAGGTAGCGATCGGAATCGTCGCGCGTATTGCGATCCTTGACGATCAGCTTGAGATGGGTGGACCGGGCTTTGAGTTGGCGCCGAAATCGCCAAGACTGAAAGCGCAACAGCCAAGTTCGCGGTGGGCCGAGGCGCAAATAGCCGAACGTCAATGCAATCGCCAAAGCATCCGGCAAGACGCGAAGCCAGTTCCAGCCGGAAAAGGCGGCGTTGAGGACCACAAACAGCGCTCCGATCCCTGCAAACAAGTTGCCCGAGATCGGAATGCCCCAGAAGTTGATCTGGCTGCGGCCGTGGGCGAGCCCGTAACCGACCCAAATGGTACTGGCCATCACCGTCGCGCCGGCAAAGCCAATCGGTTGAATCTCCGGAACGAAAGCCTTGACCAAGGCAACCGTGATCGCACCCGCAATCGTGGGCATGCCCAAGGCCAGTCCCAGCATCCGCCGCCTACCCCAGGATGCTTCAAGGGCGGTCCCAATCTGCCAGACAATCAACGCATCGAAGAGAACCCCCAATGCATCGAGCGCAACGAACTGGTAGGTGAAGACCTGCCAGACCGCCCCACTCAAGACCTTTGCCGGAACAAGCAGAAGGGACTCGCGAGCCAGGGACAGGGTTGCGAGAAGCGAGCAACCGACAATTGCAATCGCCAACTTGACGCCGGTGCCCGCCGTCCTCAACCAAGCTGGCCGTCTGACCCGAGCTGGAAACTCCTTATCAGAGGATTGGGTCACGACTTTATCGAGTATCTCCGCGCCCGGGTTCTCCCGCAGCCACTTGGTGATGTTTTCCCCCATCACCTCTCGATCTCGAGCCAGCGTGGTGGAGAAGACCTTGATTCCCGTGAAATCCACGTTCCCTGGCATGCCCTACCCCGTCGAACCGGGAAAATCCCCGACCAAGTCGAGCGGTTTCTTACTCCCAAAACCGCGGGAGCGGCAACCAAGCAGTTTGTTTTCACACCCGGGCGACTCGGGCGGCGGCCCGGCCGGCCCGCACCGGCTTGGCCCGCGCCCGGTGTCGCTTCACCAGCGCTAAAACTTTGTCCTGGGACAGAACCCGAGGGCTGCTCTTCGCGTAGCTTAGAATCTTTCTGCACAGCTCGTCCGTGGCCTCGATCCCTCGCATCGCGAGCCAGAACTTCACGTTGCTCATGCCCGACATATGACCGATTTCGATCTCCTGTTGCCGCCCGAATTCAGCCGCGGGGACCCCGGAGTACACCCGGTCCGCGAGCCACCCATCTCCCATTGCCTGGGCCTTCGCAATCGCCGAAGCGTGCACCCCCGTCGCGGTTCGGAAGGCGTCGACTCCGGACAAGGGGTAGTTGCGGGGAATCGGAAACTTGCAGGCCGCAGAGACTTTCTGGACGTACCGAATCAGGTTCGACAGATCGTAGTCGATCCAACCCATTAGCTTCAGATTAAGCAGCGTCAAATCCATTGAGGTGTTGCCAACTCTCTCGCCGACCCCCAGGCCACAGGCGTGGATCCGGTGGGCGCCGGCCTCGATCGCGGCGAGCGCGTTGGTGACCGCGAGTCCTCGGTCATTATGCCCGTGCCAATCGATCTTCACGTCCATCCCGAGGCCGGAAATCAGCCTGCGAGTCCATTCAACCAGCGCTCGAGTTCCCTCCGGGGTGGCGTGGCCGACCGTGTCGCACAGCACCAAACGGCTCGCGCCGTGATCGATCGCGGCGCGAAACAGCCGATCGAGATTCTGCGGCGGGGTTCGAGTGGTGTCCTCAGTCACATACGCGACTTCGAGCCCTTCCTTCACCGCAAAATCAATCGCCTCGACCGACCGGCCTAAGATGAAGTCGAGATCCCATCCCTCCACCCACTGGCGAATCGGCGAGGAGCCGATGAAGGTATAGAGCTGGATGTTCTGCCCACTTTTTTGCACCGCTTCGACGACCGGCTTGATGTCTGCCAGAACGGTGCGGGCGGCACAGTTGGGAATCAGTCGGAGCTTTTTCTTGTCGATGAAGCGCGCCTGCGCAACCACGTCGTCGAAGGCCCGCTTTCCCGCTCCGGGCAATCCGATATCGACGCAGCGAACTCCAATGCTCTGCATCAGAATCAGCAGCTCGAGCTTGTCCTCGAGCGATGGGTTGCTGACTGAGGGCGACTGAACCCCGTCGCGGAGGGTCTCGTCGTTCAGCTCGAACGGCTGGGCGGGCAAAGGAACCGGATAAGCGAGGTTCCAGTCATGGATGACCTTGGCTTGTCGGTCCCGGTCGCGTCGACCCTTAACCGCTCGCATGGCGTCTTCGGGCCTGGCAGCCGAGCTCATCCTTGCAGGAAGGCCCGATTCCATCCGGATGCGGACCGAGCGGAGTCTCTCGTCCTGCTTTGCCCGCTGCCTCGTCTGTCATTTCCGCTCCGTCGCCGGAATCAATCTGTCACAACGCTTCCACCAGCACCGCCATCCCTTGCCCTCCCCCGATGCATGCTGAACCAATACCATAGCGAGCCCCGCGGCGCTTCAGTTCGTAGAGCAAGTGTAAGGTAATTCGTGCTCCTGAAGCGCCCAATGGGTGTCCGACCGCGATCGCTCCGCCGTCGACATTGGTTTTTTCTCGCGGCAGCTTCAGCTCCTTCTCCACCGCCAGGTACTGGGGAGCGAATGCCTCGTTTACCTCGATCAGATCCACCTCTTCCAGACTGATCTCCGCCCGTTCGAGGAGCTTGCGGATTGCCGGAGCCGGACCAATTCCCATGATGCTCGGGTCGACCCCCATCGTCGCCCAATTGACGAGCTTGCCAATCGGCTTGAGATTCTTTCGTTCCGCCCAGGAACGGGTGGCCATCACGGTCGAGCCAGCGCCATCGCAAATCCCCGACGCCGCTCCGGCATGCACCACGCCATCTTTCTTGAAGACCTTTGGCAGCTTCTTCAGCCCCTGCACCGTGGTGTCCGGCCGGTTGTGCTCGTCGCGCTCGAAGATCACGGTTCCCTTCTTGCTCTTCAGCTCGATCGGGGTGATTTCCGCCTTCAAGCGGCCCGCCTCTTGAGCCGCCGCGAAGCGCTTTTGCGAGAGGACGGAATATTCATCCACCTCGTCCTGGGAAATCTTGTACTGGACGGCCAGGTTCTCCGCGGTGACCGCCATCGGCGTACCGCTGTAGGTATCGGTCAGCGCGGTCCAGAGCGAATCCTCCAAGGCTCCTTTGCCGAGAGGGATGCCCCAGCGGGCGCCACGGATGATGTGCGGCGCCTGGCTCATCGATTCGGTGCCTCCGGCGAGAATCACCTGGGCTTGTCCGGTCAACATCAGTTCGGCGGCGCTGACCAGTGCCTGGAACCCCGACGCGCACAAGCGATTCACGCCGAGAGCTGGCGCTGGAACCGGCACGCCCGCCCGCAAACCAACGTGCCTGGGTAGGTAGATCGCGTCTGGCGAGGTCTGGATGACATTGCCGTAGACCACGTGCTGGATGTCTTCGGGCGATACCTTTGCCTGGACGAGGGCCGCTTTAGCCGACTCCACCGCGAG
>WNFN01256216.1_pt1 | contig 11508 bp, 14 predicted proteins | sample 5400161 | NCBI WGS metagenome assembly WNFN01 (sample SAMN13153353, study PRJNA577476) | soil metagenome | isolation source: 80 cm saprolite on Douglas fir-dominated hillslope | place: USA:California | collected 2013-09-17
GAGCACGCGCGGGCGCGCGGGGCCACGCCCCTGGCCGAGTTGCGCGGCTCCGGTGCCTCCTGCGACGCGAGCCACATGACCGCCCCGCACCCCGAAGGCGCGGGAGCCGCCCTCGCGCTGGCGCGCGCCTTCGCCGACGCGAGCCTCGATCCGTCCGAAGTGGGCTTCATCAACGCGCACGGCACGGGTACGCCCCTCAACGACGCCGCCGAGTTCGCCGCCTTCAAGTGCGCCTTCGGCGCGCGCGCGTCCGAGATCCCGCTGACGTCGACCAAGGGCGTGGTGGGCCATCTCCTCGGCTCGTCCGGGGCCATCGAGGCGATCGCGTCCGTGCTCGGCCTGCGCGACCGCGAGGTCCACCCGACCCCCGGCGGCGGACGTGTGGATCCCGCCATCGGCGCTCGTCTCGTGCTCGACACCCCGCAGGCGGTGCCCGACGCCCGGGTCGCCGTCTCGACGAGCCTGGCCTTCGGCGGCTCGAACGTCGCCCTCGTCCTCGCGCGCTGGGACTGAAGGTCAATGGCCACCGCCGTCGTCACCGGCGTGGGCGTCGTCGGCAGCTTCGGTTGCGGCCTCAATGCGCTCGCCGAGGCCCTGCGCGCCTCGCGTCCCGTGCTGTCGGAGGTGGACCGCTCGGCCGGGTACCACCTGCCCGAGAGCGCGCGCACGGCGGCGCTGATCGGGGCCGCGGACCTGACCACGTGGGTGCCGCCGGCGAGCGCGCGTCGCATGAGCCCGCCCTCGAAGGTGGCCGTCGCCGCCGCGCGCATGGCCACGGCGGAGGCGGGGGGCGACGGAGAGGCGGGCCTCACGGAAGTCGTGCTGGCCACCGCCTTCGGTCCCGCCTCCTTCACGGAACGGATGCTGCGCGGCCTCCTCGCCGAGGGGCCGGAAACGGCCTCGCCGTTCCTGTTCACCGAATGCGTCGCCAACGCGCCCGCCGCGCAGGTCGCCATCGCCGGCCGGGCGCGCGGCCCCAACATCACGGTGACCCAGCGCGAGGCGGGACCGCTGCTGGCACTGGGACGCGCCGCGGCGGACGTGGCCACGGGATCGGTGGAGCGCGCTCTCACCGGCGCCGTCGACGAGTCGCCTCCCCTCGTTCACGCCCTCCTCGACCGCTACCGCGCGCTGAGCCGCCCCGGCGCGGACGGCGGCGAGGCGGCGCGCCCTTTCGACCGCCGGCGCTCCGGCTTCTGCCTGGGCGAGGGCGCGACCGTCCTCGTGGTCGAGGAGGAAGCCGCCGCGCGCACGCGCGGGGCCCGCATCCTGGCCCGCGTGTGGGCCTGGGGCAGCGCCTTCGATCCCAGCGCGTCGCGCGTGTCCTGGGGGCAGGGTCACGAGCCGCTGGCGCGCGCGGCGCGAAGAATGCTCGACCGCGCCTCTCTCGCGCCGTCCGACATCGACCTCATCGTCTCGGGGGCGTCGGGATCGGTGGCCGGCGACCGTCTGGAAGCGGCCACCCTGCACGCACTCTGGGGCGAGGCGCCCCTCCCGCCGGTGCTCGCGCCCAAGTCCGTGACCGGCGAGTACGGCGGCGCTCAGCTCGCGGCCGCGATCCTGGCCACCGCGGGCGCGGAGTTCGGGCCGACAGCCGGCTTCGAGACCTTCGACCCCGAGCTCCGCGTGATCCCGCACGCGGGGGGACCTCTGCCCGTGCCGCGCCGCGTCCTCGTCACCAGCCTCGCGGGGGGAGGAGCGGCGGCCTGGGTCGTCCTGGAGCGCCCGTGACCCGGATCGCCGCCGCCATTCCCGCTTACCAGGCCGGCGCGTCCGTCGGCGACGTGGTGCGACGCACGCGCGAGGTCCTCCCCGAGGTCCTCGTGGTGGACGACGGTTCGTCCGACGCGACGGCGGAGGCGGCGCGCGGCGCGGGCGCGGAGCTGGTGGCCCACCGCGTGAACCGCGGCAAGGGTGCCGCCCTGGTCACGGCCTTCCGCACGCTCTTCGCGCGTGGCTGCGACGCGGTGGTCACGCTCGACGCCGACGGCCAGCACCTGCCCGAAGAGATCCCCAATCTCCTCGGGGCCGCGCGTGAAGGGGCCGACCTCGTGCTGGGCACGCGCGCTCATCTGTTCGACGAGATGGTCGCGGCCCGTCGCGTCGCGAATCGTCTCTCCTCCTGGGCGATCTCGTGGGCCGCGGGCCAGCCGCTCTCGGACGTGCAGACCGGCTTTCGCCTCTACACGCGCCGCCTGGTCGAGGCGACCGGCTTCCCGGAGGCGCGCTTCGACGCGGAGAGCGCGGTCGTCGTGCGCGCGTGCCGTCGCGGCTTCCGGGTGGTGACGGTTCCGGTGCGCCTGGGATTCGCGGACGGACGCACCACGAGCCACTATCGGCCCCTGGTCGACAGCCTGCGCATCGCGCGCAGCGTGGTGCGTGCGCGCCTCGACGTCGGAGGGCAGCGGTGAGCGTGATCGCCGCCCCCGGCCGTCCGGTCGCGCTGGTGACGGGCGGCGGCCGCGGCATCGGCCGCGCCATCGTGGAGGCGCTGGCCGCCGACGGATGGGCGGTCGCCTTCACCTGGGCGTCCGACGAAGCGGCCGCGCGCGCCGTGGCGGAGCAGAGCGGAGCGCGTCCCTTCCGGCTCGACCTCCGCGACCGCGCGCGTCCGGCCGCGCTGGTGGCCGAGGTCGAGAAGGAGCTGGGGCCGGTGTCGGGCCTGGTCAACAACGCGGCCGTGCGCCGCGAGGGGATCCTCGCCATGACCTCGGACGCCGACTGGGACGAGGTCCTCGACGTCAATCTGGGAGGGGCTTTCCGCTGTTGCCGGGCCGTGCTGCCCGGCATGGTCTACCGACGCCGGGGAGCGATCGTGAATATCTCGTCGCGCAGCGCGGAGGCCGGACTGCCGGGCCAGTCCGCGTACGCGGCCTCGAAGGCGGGCCTCATGGGCCTCACGCGCTCGCTGTCCCGCGAGGTCGGCCGCAAGGGCATTCGCGTGAACGTGATCGTGCCCGGTTTCGTGGCCACGGAGCAGATGGCCGCCCTCCCCGCGGAGAGGGTCACCAAGCTGCGCGATACGGAGTGTCTCCCCGCCGGCACGGCGCCCCGCGACGTGGCGCAGATGGTGGCCTTCCTCCTCTCCGACCGCGCCACCGCCATCACGGGCCAGGCCTTCGCCGTCGACTCCGGAGCTTCGGCGTGACGCCGGCGGCTGCGCGCTCCCGCGCCGACGACGCGCCGCAAGCGCGGGACGCAGTCCGGCCGCACGCCCCGGAGCAGGGCCGCATCCGTCGCCTGCTCGGACCCTTCTACGTGACCGGCGTGTTCTGGTATCGCCTTCCCTACCGGGCCGCCCGCTCCGGGGTCCTGTCCCCCTACACCTTCCGCGCCTGGGTCGCGCTGTGCAGCACGATCTTCTCGATCGTCCTCTGGAACATCCGCAACGCGATCGCGGCCAACCTCGAGGTGGTGCTCGGCCCCTGCGGGTTCTGGGAGCGCCAGCGCCGGATCTACCGGACGATCGAAGCCTTCTCGTGGTGCTACGGCGCCCGCTACGAGCAGATGGTGCGCCCCGGAAGGTTCCGGGTCGAGACCGACGGCGTCGAGCACATTCCCACCGACCCCGCTCGCGGAGTGATCTTCGTGACCGCGCACCTGGGCCAGTGGGAGCTCTCCTCGCACCTCGCCTCCCACGGTCTCCCGCGCCCCGTGCACGTCGTGCGCGAAAAGGAGATGGATCCAGAAGCGCAGCGGTTCATCGAAGAGCTCGTGCGCGACATGAGCGCGCAGGGGGTCACGACCCATTTCGCGAGCGACGATCCCCGCCTCGGCATCGCGCTCGCGGAGGCGCTGCGGCGCGGCGAGGTGGTCGCCCTGCAAGGCGACCGTCCGCGCGTGAACGGCCGGACGCATACCGCGCAGCTCTTCGGACACCCGATGCCCCTGCCCGTCGGGCCGCAAGCGCTGGCGCGCGCCACCGGGGCCGCGCTGGTGCCCGTCTTCAGCTTCCGCGAAGGACCGTACGCCTACCGCGTCGTCGTCCGCCCGGCGATCACGGTGGCCCGGACACCCGATCGCGATGCCGACGTGTCGGAGGCGGTGCAGCGGTTGGCCGGGGAGATCGAGTGGGCGATCCGGCGCGCGCCCCACCAGTGGTTCTGCCTGCGCCGTCTCTGGTAAGGAGCGTGTCCCGGCAAGATGGGACACGCTCCTAATAGGAAGCCATCACGTGGTGCGTAGCGTCATGATCATGTGCATGTCAGGCCGTTGGTAGTTGAACCCCATCGCGCCGCTGGAGTAGCCATGCCGAGACTGGTTGCAGCACGACACGTCCGAGACTTCGTCATCTGGTTGCGTTTCAGTGATGGTGTCGAGGGCGAAGTGGACCTCGCTGGGGACCTCGACGGCCCTATCTTCGAGCCGCTTCGCGATGCTACTTATTTCCGGTCCTTTGTGCTTCACCCCGAGCTCCACACGATCGCCTGGCCAAATGGAGCGGATCTCGCGCCTGAGTTCCTGTACGAGCGCATTCGAGTACCCGCCTAACAAACAGCAGCGGACGAGGCACGGCTCGTATGGAGCCTCGCCGCTACCTCGATGCCGCGTCGGACTCCTCCAGCCGGCGCCGCGCGGCGGGATCCGCGAGGTCGAACAGGCCCTCGGGCACGGGCCGCGCCTCGACCTCCAGGACGTCTACGGCGGTCGTCGCGCCGCCGTGCAGTCGTCGCCACCTTGCCGCTGGGGAGCCGATACTCGGCGCGCACGGGTCGTAGCGTGGAGCGGCGGACCACGTAGCGGACCGCCGGGTAGATCGCGCCCGGGCCGCGCGCCGTCAAGTCGAGGGCGACAAGGCCGTCCTCGATGTCGGTCGCGGACGCCATCTTGTAGTCGCGCGCGTACTGGAGACCGAGCACATCGTCCAGGGTCGCGCTGCCGCGCAGGCGGTAAGAGGGACTGAGACGGACCGGCTTCTTCGCGCCCGGGGCCAGGAACCACAACACGCTGCCCAGGCGGAGAAGGTACTTCCCGCTCTCCTTCGGGCCGAGGAGCCGTACGAGTGTCCGCGACTCGCCCTTGCGCCAGACCTCCACCTCGAGGGGAGGCTTGTCGCCCGCGGTCAGGCGCATCCGGCTGCGGAAGGACTCGGGGGCGAGGGCGCCGACGTCGGCTCGGCGGAGGAGTTCCTCGGGCGAAAGGGTTTGATCGGCCAAACAGACGGAGACGGGCACGGAGACGGAGACGGCAACGACGATCGCGCCAAAGGCGGCCAGACGACGGCGACGCGATCGCTTAGACATGGCCGAGCGCGTCCACGATGCGCAGGCGAACGGTGCGAAGCGCGGGGAAGATCGCCGCCACCGCCAGCACCGCCACCATCAAGCCGACGACGGCCACGAAATCGCCGGGGTGGACGGCGAGCTGCAGGGGGAAACCCGCGGCCGCGCCCGGCGGCGGCGGCATCTCGATGCCGCCGGCGTTGATGGCCATGACGAGCACGGCGGCCAGCGCGTCGCCGACGAGCGCTCCCACCACGCCCAGCCAGAGCGCCTCCAGCACCACCATCAGCGCCACCTGGCCGCGCCCGGTCCCGATGGCGAGGAGGGTCCCGAACTCCCGGACCCTCTCCATGACCGACATGAGCAGCGTGTTCGAAGTGGCCAGGCAGACGAGCACGAACACGATCCCACCCAGGAACCAGAAGACGCCCGAATAGAGCGCGCGGACCTGTCCGTAGAACGGCGCCCGCGCGCGCCAGTCGGTGAGGACGAGGGGCTCGGACGACGCGGAGCGGAGCCGGAGGGCCAGCGCGTCGCCGACCTCCTGCGTGCGCGCGGTATCGTCGAGCCCGATCACGATCGAGGAGACGCGATCGGTGCCGAGCAGCCTCTCCCCCGTGGCCAGGTGCGTCTTGAGGAGACGCGCGTCCAGCTCCTGCAGCCCCGTCGTCACCAGGCCGGCCACCCGGACGTCGAGCGCATTGAGCGTGCCGTTCGCGGTCATGGCCGTGATGGTCACGACGTCGCCCGGCGCCGCGCCCAGCGACTGCGCGAGCGTGACCCCGAGGAGGACCTCGTCCTCGCCTACCGGCGGCGCCGAGTCGGAGAGGTTCGCCCCGCCGCGGATCTTCACCTCCAGGTTCATCTTCCGCTCGCGGTCGGGCTCCAGGGCCACGCCCACGAACGCCGACGAGCGATCCTCCTTCGAGGCCATGCCCGTGAGGTAGACGGCGGCCCCCGCGGCCAGGACGTGCGGCATGGACTCCGCCGCCTCCCGCACCCGCGGCCAGTCGGCCAGGGCGGGCGGAGCCGAGCGGTCCGGGCCACCCGGACCCGCCGTCGCCGCCGGCATCAGCTCGAGGTGCCCGAGCCCGCCGTGGATGATGGCCTCGCGCAGCCCGTCGAACGAGAAGCGGATGAAGCCGACGGTCAGGATGACGGCCACCGCGCCCGCGGCGATGACGAGCAGGGAGAGCAGGGTGCGCCGCCGATGGCGCGAGAGGTTGCGCAGCGCGATGACCGCGAACTTCAGACGGCCTCCCCGACCATTCCGTCGATGAGGCGGATGGTGCGCGGGGCGCGCGCCACGATGGCGGGATCGTGCGTGGCGAAGAGGAACGTCGTCCCGCGCTCCACGTTCATCCGCGCCAGGAGGTCGACGATCGAGGCCGCGGTGCGCGAGTCCAGGTTCGCGGTGGGCTCGTCGGCCAGGATGGCGAGCGGCTCGTGGACGAGCGCGCGGGCCAGGGAGACCCGCTGCCGCTCGCCGCCGGAGAGCTGGTCCGGGCGGTGCCGCATGCGGTCGTCGAGCCCCACCGCCGCCAGCGCCGCCTCCGCCCGCCGCTTGCGGTCGGCGCGAGGGATCCCGTCGATCCAGAGCGGATATTCCACGTTCTCGAACGCGGAGAGCACGGGCAGGAGGTTGAAGGACTGGAACACGAAGCCGAGCTGGCGGCGCCGCAGGCGCGTCTTCTCCGCCGGGGTCAAGGAGGCGAGATCGGCGCCCGCGAACAAGACCTGGCCCTCGTCCGGCTCGTCCAGGCAGCCGAGCAGGTTCAGCAGGCTCGTCTTGCCGCTGCCGGACGGGCCCGCCACCACCACGAACTCGCCCTTCGCCACCTCGACGTCGATGCCGCGCAGCGCCTCGATGACGACGTCGCCGAGGCGATACCGCTTGCGCAGGTTGCGGGCCTTGAAGAGCACTCGCGAGGATACCGCGAACCCGCGCGAACCGTCGGGCGGGCGCCGGCTCAGTCGCCGGCGTGCGTGCTGAGCGTCGCGGTGAGGATCTCCTTTCCTTCGGGCCCGGTCACCGTGACGTCGTAGGTGGCCAAGGGGCCGGCCTGCCCCGTGCGGCGAACCGTGGCCACCAGCGGGACGTTCGCGGCGACGACGTCCGCCCGCACCGTCGCCGCGCGGACCGCGACCAGGTAGCCGGGTCGGGCGGGGTCTCCGGCCTTTCCGGCCAGGGCCTGCTGCACGGCCGCGGCCTGGGCCGCGAGCTCGAGCACGATGACGGCGGGAGCGTGGCCGCTCACGGCAAAGGCGCTGTCCGCCGGGATCCGCCCCCCGCACACCAGGACGTCCGTCCGCGCGTCGTCGAGGATGGTCTGCACCAGGCGTGCCCGACCACGGTGCGGGATCAGTCCCTCGGGCACGTCGCGCTCAGCCATCGCGGCCGCCCTGCGCCACGCCGGTCACCGCGAGCGTGTCACCGATCCGTACGTCGAATCGACAGCGGCCCTCGGCGTCGGGAGGCGTGACGGAGACGTCGAGCACGTCGCCGGGGCGCACGACCTGGCGGAAGCGCACCGACGGCAGCGCGCGCAGGGTCGCCGAGGCGCCTCCCATCGCGCGCAACGCGTGGCGGACGATCACGAGGTGCGCCACCCCGGGCAGGATGGGCTGGCCCTCGAAGTGTCCGGCGAAGGCACGGCTGGTCGTCTCGACGCGGAGGCGCGCGCGCCATCCGGCGGCGTCGACCGCCTCCTGCACCACGGTCAGGCCGTCGAAGATCTCCGTTGCCATGAGCGCGCCGGAGTATATCCGCGGCTCGGATCGGCTTTGATATGATCCGCCTCCCAAGGAGTCGCGTCGTGCCCATCGAGACCATTGCCGTCGTCGGCTCGGGCATCATGGGCCGGGGCATCGCCTACGCGGCCCCGCGCGGCGGCTTCCGCACGATCCTCCACGACGCGCCGCCGACGCCGCCGGCGCCCTCGCGCGCCTGGCCCCGGAGCAGGAGCTCGGCGCGGCGGCGGGAGAAGCGGACTTCGTGATCGAGGCCGTGCCCGAGGAGATCGCCCTCAAGCTGCGCACGTTCGAGAAGCTCGACCAGCACTGCGACGAGCGCGTCGTGCTCGCCACCAACACGTCGAGCCTCTCGATCACCGAGATTGCGGCGGCCACCCGGCGGCCGGGCCGCGTGGTCGGCATGCACTTCTTCAATCCCGTGCCCAAGATGAAGCTGGTCGAGATCGTGAAGGCCCTCGACACCACCGCGGACACGATCGGGGTCACCGCCGAAGTGGCGCGCCGCATGGGCAAGGAGACGGTGGTCGTGAAGGACTCCGCCGGCTTCATCACGTCGCGCATCAACGCCATGATCGGCAACGAGGCGTTCCTGATGCTGCAGGAGGGCGTGGCCAGCGCGGAGGACATCGACAAGGCGCTCAAGCTCGGCCTCAACCATCCCATGGGGCCGTTCGAGCTCGTGGACGTCGTCGGCCTCGATACGCGCCTGGCCGTGCTCGAGTTCCTGCACCGGAGCCTGGGCGACAAGTACCGGCCGGCGCCGCTGCTCGTCCAGCACGTGAAGGCCGGCCGCCTGGGCAAGAAGGCCGGGCGCGGCGTGTACGACTACCGCGGGCCCTCCTGAGCATGGACTATCGGCGCCTGCGTCTGGCCGTCGAGGACCGCGTGGCCCTCCTCACCGTGGACCGGCCGGAGGCGCGCAACGCGCTCGACGGGGAGACGGTGGAGGAATTCCATCGCGCGCTGGAGGAGGCGCGGCAGGCCCGCGTCACCGTCCTCATCGTCACCGGCGCCGGGGACAAGGCCTTCGTGTCGGGGGCGGACATCGGCGCCATCCGCGCGCGGCGGAGGGACGACGCGCTGGCCTCGATCAACTCGCGGCTGATGTCCGCGGTCGAGGCGCACGAGGCGGTGACGATCGCGGCCGTGAACGGCTACGCCCTGGGCGGAGGTTGCGAGCTGGCCCTCGCCTGCGATCTCCGCCTCGCCGCCGAGAGCGCGGTCTTCGGCCTGCCCGAGCCCAGCCTGGGCATCATCCCCGGGGCGGGGGGCACGCAGCGCCTCCCCCGCATCGTGGGGCTCGGCCGCGCGAAGGAGATGATCCTGACCGGCGCGCGCTGGGACGCCCGCCAGGCGCTGGCCGCGGGCCTGGTGTCCGAGGTCGTGCCCCTCGCGGAGTTGCCGGCGGCGGCGCGCCGTCTGGCCGACCGTGTGCTGGCCCTGGGCCCGCTGGCCGTGCGGCTGGCGAAGATGGCTCTCAACGTGTCCACGCAGATGCCGCTCGGCGCGGGGCTGGTGTACGAATCCACGGCCCAGGCGCTCACCTTCGAGTCGAAGGACAAGCTGGAAGGCACGACCGCGTTCCTGGAAAAGCGGCCGGCGCGCTTCACGGGAGAATAGAACGATGCGAACGCTCGGAGCCCTCCTTCTGCTCGTCGGCATCGTGGGGTTCTTCTACTGCTCCTCGCACCTCTCGGGGCTGGAATCGATACCCGAAGGCACGTCGCTGGGGAACTACCTCCAGTACGACGCCGGGAAGTTCGAGCTGGGGCGCTACCTTGCTCTGATCGCGGGGTTTATCGGCATCCTGCTCTCGCTCTTTCCCAAGGGGCGTTGACCCGGTCTTGTGCGCACCCTCACCAGTGAGGGTCGTCACACGGCGACGGGCGACACTCGCGGTGTGCGCTGGCTGCAGAATAGTGGTAACGATATGCGCGCTGTCCCCTCTGACCGCGCCCGCCTGCGTGTCCTCCTCATCGTAGGAGACGTCGCGTACGCTCGTGCGGTCGAGTCGGGCCTCGACGGCCAAAGCGGTTCCCCCTGGGAGGTCGATACCGTCCCCGATCTCGCGCGCGGGCGCGAGCGCCTCGCCCGCGGCGACGTGGACGTCGTTCTCGCCGACTTCGACTTGACGGGCGAGGCGGGCCTCGAAGGCCTGCCCTCGCTGTGCGCCGCCGCCGGTGACGCGGCGGTCGTCATCCTCGTCGGCCCCGAAGACGAACCCGTCGGCTTGGCCGCCCTGGAGGCCGGAGCCCAGGAGTACCTGGCCAAGGGGCCCCTCGACCTCCCGCTCCTGACGCGCACGCTCCGCTACGCCGTCGACCGCAAGCGCACCGCGGGCACGCTGATGCGCCTCGAGCAGGCCGTGGGCACGATGCAGCTCGGCATCACCATCACCGACGTCGACGGCCACATCCTCTACACCAACGCCGCGGAGGCGGCCATGCACGGCTACGGTGTCCCGGAGATGCTGGGCATGGACGCGCGCGACCTCTCGCCCCCGGCGAACTGGTCCCCGCTGCGGGCCCAGGATCTCCGCGACGTCCGCATGTGGAAGCGGGAGCGGGTGCGCCTGCGCAAGGACGGGACCTCGTTCCCCGTGCAGCTCATGTCCGACGTCATCCGCGACGCCGCCGGCCATCCCCTCGGCATCGTCACCACCTGCGAGGACATCTCGGAGCGCTGGGAGGCGGAGGAAGCGCTGCGGGAGAGCGAGGAGCGCTACGCGCTCGCCGCCCGGGGAACCAACGACGGCCTGTGGGACTGGAACCTCCGGACCGGCCGCGCCTACTTCTCCCCACGCTGGAAGAGCATGCTCGGCCACGACGACTCGGAGGTGGCCACCGCCATCGACGAATGGTTCGGCCGCATCCACCCCGACGACCGCGACCGCGTGCAGCGCAAGATCGAGGACCACCTGCAGGGGCTGAGCCCGCGCTTCGAGGACGAGCACCGGATGCGGCACAAGGACGGCTCCTATCGGTGGGTGCTCAGCCGCGGGTTCGCCAGCCGCAGCTACCAGGGCCGCCCGTACCGCATGGCGGGCGCCCAGACGGACGTGACCGACCGCCGCGCCTACGACCCCCTCACCGGCCTGCCCAACCGCGCGCTCTTCGCCGAGCGCCTGGACGACGCGCTGGTGCGCCATCGCACCCGCAAGGGCCACTTCGCCGTGCTCTTCGTGGACCTCGACCGCTTCAAGGCGGTCAACGACACCTTCGGGCACGTGGCCGGCGACCAGCTCCTGGTGGAGGTGGCGCGGCGGCTGGAGGCCTCGGTCCGCCCGGGGGACACGGTGGCGCGCTTCGCCGGCGACGAGTTTGCCATCCTGCTCGAGCGCATCCAGGACGTGGCGGACGCGACCGGCGTCGCCGACCGCGTCCATCGCGCCCTGGACACGCCCGTCGTCCTCAGCGATCACGAGACGGTGCCCTCCGCCAGCGTCGGCGTCGCGCTCAGCCTGACGCCGTACGAGCGCGCGGACGACGTCGTGCGCGACGCCGACGCGGCGATGTACCGGGCCAAGCAGGAA